>Ga0114918_10003444_pt1 | contig 13956 bp, 14 predicted proteins | sample LantaG_FD_87015 | JGI IMG/M metagenome (GOLD analysis project Ga0114918, IMG submission 87015) | Deep subsurface microbial communities from Baltic Sea to uncover new lineages of life (NeLLi) - Landsort_02402 metaG | ecosystem: Environmental > Aquatic > Marine > Oceanic > Sediment | place...
GCGGCCGTGGCATGGGCTATAGTTGGCAGGCCAGAATTGCTGGCCTCAGGGCGGCGTAGCTCAGTTGGTTAGAGCACCGGCTTCATAAGCCGGGTGTCGCCGGTTCAAGTCCGGCCGCCGCTAGTGGATCGAAAACGCTGCCGAGAGCGTGCAAAACGCTCACCGGCTCCGCGAGGAGTCGTGCGGCTTCCGAACGGCGAAAACCCAGTATGTACTGGATTCGCCTAACTCTGGAGGCTTCACGATGACTGCTCGCAAGGTTCCCTCGCTTCGCCACCACAAGGCCCGCGGCCTCGCCGTTGTGACGCTCGGTGGTAAGGATTTCTACTGCGGCAAGTTCGGCTCGCGTGAGAGCCGCCGCGAATACGATCGCGTTGTAGGCGAATGGCTGGCCGCTGGTCGCCCGGAGGTGGTCGGGGCCTCTCACCGCCTCACTATGGCAGAGTTGCTGGTGAGCTACATGAAGTTTGCAAAAGGCTACTACCTTCCGCCCTCCCGTGAGCTGGAGGGAATCACGCTGGCCCTTCGCCCGCTGAGAGAGCATTACGGCCACACCGTCGCCGCCGACTTCGGCCCGCTGTCCCTTCGGGCCGTACGGGATGGCTGGGTTCGGGCAGGCCTCGCGCGGAAGCATATCAACGCGAGAGTCGGCAAAATCCGTCGGCTGTTCAAGTTTGCCGTGTCGCATGAACTGGTGCCACCGGGCGTCCTCGACGGCCTGCGCGCCGTGGAGCCGCTGACGTTCGGCCACACAACCGCGGTCGAGTCTGCACCGCGGGAGGCCGTGGATGAGGCCGTATTCCGCGCGACGCTCCCGCACGTGTCGCCGACCGTGCGGGCCATGCTTGAACTCATGTGGTGGACGGGAGCACGACCGAGCGAAGTGTGTGCCATGCGTTCCGCCGAAATCGATCGCAGTGGTGAAACGTGGGTCTACCGGCCCCGGTCGCACAAGAACGCTCACCGCGGCCAGGAGCGGCGGATTTTCCTGGGGCCGCAGGCGCAGCGGGTGCTCGCACCGTGGCTGCGGGATGACGGGGAGGAGATCGTCTTTCAGCCTCGCGAAGCCGTCGCCGCCCAGCGGGCCTCATGGTCGAAGGGCCATCGAACGAACACGACGCGGGCGAGAGCCGCCGCCAACAAAAGGCGGGCCGCGGCGGAGGCGAGGAAGGTCAGAACCGGCTCTCGCCGGCCCACAAGCCGCCGCGAGGCCGGCGACGGCTACACGCCCCAACGGCTCGCCAACGCCGTCCGTCGGGTGTGCATCAAACACAAGATCGCCCGGTGGACCCCGTACATGATCCGACACGCGACCGCGACGCGAATCGAGCGGACGATCGACTTCGACACGGCGAGGAAGGTGCTCGGCCAGCGGTCGGCGGCGGTAACGCAGCGCTACGTCCACAGCGACGGGCAGGCCGCCGCGGCTGCAATGGCTGTACATGGATGAAAACCCGCCGCCTGGGGCCTGCCCTAGGCCGGGCCTGCGAGTGGGCCGAAATCGAGCACTGCGGTGGGAGATCGGGATGGATGCGACTGGCAATGCCTGGGGCCACCGTTCGCCCAGCATGGCCGAGTTGTACGCAGAGGCGGATCGCAAGGTCGCCGCGGCAGCGACGGCTTGGCTTTGCTATTTGTAGTACTCGGTTGCACGGTTCCGCACCTGTCGGCTATAATGCCGAAACGTGGAGCACGAGCGGCTCGACGAATCCTGCGGGCTTCCGCAGGCGTTTTGGTTTCCGATGCGTAGCCAAGCACCGACTGAACATCACAGGTTCGCGTAGGCCCTAACGCCTCCCCGGCAGCGTAAATGACCGGAATCGTGGGGCATCGGAAACCAGGTTCGAAAACTGCAATGCCGCGGGCAAAGGTCTTCGCCCGTTAGTAGCCCTCGGCGGGGCAATAGACGCTCGGCTGAATCGTTTTTCACGATTTCCGGCCGCCGGTGTCCCGCCATTTGTCGCATGTCTTGCATGCGTCACGCTGCGCCGCGCGGCCTCCACTCCCAAGGAGGCCCCAATGTCCGTTTCAGTTCTCGAAGGTGAGGAACTTCTCACATTCGCCGAGGCAGCTCGGCGGCTGCCCCGACGGCGAGGCGGCGCTAAGACCGCCGTATCGACGCTGTGGCGTTGGTCAAAACGTGGCTCGCGCGGCGTGATCCTCCGCGTGGTTCGCGTCGGCGGAAACGTCTACATCCCTCAGAGCGCGCTGATCGAGTTCATCGAGCAGCGGTCCGCTGTTGACCAGGCGCCGCAAATCCCGTCGCCGACGGTAGCATCGAAGCGAGCTATGCGTCACCTCAAAGAAATGGGGATGTGACCATGCACGACGAACTGTTGATGACCGTGATCCGCGCCGGTGGCAGCCGCTGGGAGTCGCTCTTGGCCAAGGCAGTCGCCTCACACCTGCGCCGCGCTGTCGAAGCTGGTGACGAGGCCTTTGAGGACGTCGCCGGCCGTCTCGAGGACTGGCTTCTAGATGCCCTGTGTTCGCTCCGGGCGGTCAACGCCGCGCGGGGCGGCCGGGGCGACCAGAGCGAGGCGTTGGCCGAGGCCGGCGAGTCGCTGGTGGGGTTATCGGCTTGCCTCGCAGAGATGCGGTGCGTCGCACTAGCAGCAGCCAAAGGTGAATAAAAAAAAATAGGGCCGATCGCGCGTTAACGCGACCGGCCCTGTGTGTGCGTGTGTTGCCTCGTTTGCCACTTCGGAGAAACCGACGATGCCATCTTATCCAGCCGATTACGTAGAGCCAAGCCTATCCAAACAGGCTCGTGAAGACCGGCCAAATCCTCGCTGGCCTCAGAGAGTCGAGGTCGAGAGGCTCGTCGCCCGCGTGCGCAGCATCATTGCCGCGGCGCCAGAAGCACTGCAAAACGAGCAGAGCCCTGTGGCGGAGATCGTGTTCGATGTGACTGATGACTCGCGGCTAGCGGTACAAGTCATCGAAGGGGTTCTTGCTGATTCAGCTTGCCGCTTCATGCTCAACGCTGCGGGGCTTCACCCGGGCGGCGCCTCGACGGCGCGGAGGGGCAAGCGATGACAGCGACTCTCGCTCAGTGCCAAGTTTTTCTGGCAGTCATCTTTCAATCGGATGACATCATCGAGTTTCGACCAGTCAAGGGCGGCAAGAGCCGGTGGGGAACACTGGCTGAATTACCCGAGATCATTCCCTGGCTACAGCAACTCAACGCGGAACGAGCACAGGTCTACTTCGGGGCGAATCCGCGCACATCGAGAGGAGGCTCCAAGGCCAAGGACGTGATCTTGGCGCGGTGCCTGTTCGCTGATTTTGACGATGGAGCAACATACCACGACGTCATGCGGCGAATTAGGTTGGCGGGACTGCCCGCTCCTACGGTGGTCATACAAACCGGGGGCGGAATTCACTGCTGGTGGTTGCTGGCAGAGCCCGTGAAGGACATGGCAGCCTGGACGCGACGAATGAAGCAAATCATCGCAGCGACCGGGGCTGACAAAACGATTCACGACGCCCCGCGAGTAATGCGATTACCAGGATTCGTGAATCAGAAGTACGCCCATAAGCCAACGGCTGAGGTCATCGAGATTGATGAGCAGCGCGTCTACTCATGGGAGAAAATGACTCCCCGTGATATGGCAATAGAGTCGAGAGAGTTCCTGCTCAATGGAACACTTCTGTCTGGCAGCAAACGCCGGGAGACGATCTTCACTGTTGCATGCGATTTGAAGGCGCGAGGGTGGTCGCAGGCCGATGCGGAGGCGGCGATCATGCCAGCGGCCCAGACGCTCGGGCTGGAGTCGGAGGATGTGGCCGATCTGCCAAGACAGATTGGCAACGCTTTCTCGCAAGCTCGAAAGCCGCTCCGAGGCCGAGCCATAGGCGTGGAGATTGTCTTCGAGGGAATCGATCAAAAGCAGGCCGTTGAAAACACGCTGCCGGCCGGCGCGGCGAACGTCGAGCAACGTGAGACTCAGACCGACGCGGGGCTGTGCAAGCGTCTTTGCCACGAGGGACAAGGCCGGTTTCAGTGGGTCAGTGATCGAAACATTTGGATGCGTTGGGATGGCCCTCGATGGGTCGATGATCCGAATGGCGGCGAACCTCGGCGAGTGTCCAAGAGGATCGCCGCCTCGCTCTGGAGTGAAGCCGGGCCTAATGCATCGAATGCGATTGTGAAGTTCTGCCGGGACGCGGCCTCGCGACGGGGCATCGATGCCGCCGCCGCGTTAGCCAAGAGTGAGCTAGGCGTAGAAACGAGCGCAGTCGCCTTCGATGCTGACCCGTATCTGATCAACTGCGATAACGGCATTCTTGACCTCAAGAACATGGTGCTCCGGCCGCATGATCCGGGGGCACGACTGACCAAGCTTGCCCCCGTCCGATTCGATCCCACGGCGGAGTGCCCTGGATGGCTGGCGTTTCTCTCCGAAGTGATGCTCGGTGACGAAGAAATGGTGGCGTATTTGCAGCGATCGCTCGGCCTGGCCCTGTCAGGCGACGTGAGCGAGCAGATTCTCTCGGTGCATTGGGGCGACGGCTGCAACGGCAAGTCCTTGTTTTTCGCCGTTCTTGCAAAGGTTTTTGGTGACTACGCCGCGCCGATCCCAGCCGACATTTTGGTCACCGCGGCGGGCGAGCGCGACCGGGAGAAGAGCGTGTCACGGCTCGTTGGCCGCCGGCTCTGCTACGCCCAGGAGCCAGACGAGGGCGGCAGGCTGGCGGAAGGCTCGCTCAAGGCACTCACTGGGGGTGATCGCCTGACGGCTCGCGTGGAGTGGGAGCGAGCGAGGGTCGTGTCACCGACATGGCACCTCCACGTCTGCATGAACCAGCTGCCGCAGATTCGCGGGACGGACTATGGGCTGTGGCGCCGCCTGCACATCGTTCGCTGGGGCAGGACTTTTGGCCCGGAGGAACAGCGACCGCGGGCAGAGATCGAGGGCGAGTTATTGGCCGAGGCTCCCGGCATCCTCCGATGGCTGTGCGATGGATTTGCCGCGTGGATGCAAGGCGGCCTGCGCCCTCCGGAGGCCGTGCTCAGCCTCACGTCACGATATCGGCAGTTTTCTGACTCGGTGAGCCGTTGGCTAGCCTCTGAAGAGGTTGCTCACGAGGAGGGCGCTGAGGCGCCCGCTGCGGCGTTGTATGCCGCTTACTGCCGGTTTTGCAGCGACGAGTGCTGTCCTGCTGTCACTCAGGCCATGTTTGGCCGGAGCCTCGAAGGCCGCGGCATCAAGAAATGTCGGCCGAAGGCCGGGGCGTGGCGCGACACCACGGTTCGAGTCGGGCTGCGGTTGGCAGCATCGCCTGCATCGACGGCGCGGCTCGCGAGCGTGGGGGCTTGATGCTCGGTATGGGCATGGTTGGGCACAGTGGGCATGGTTTTTTGATTCTTTCCTTCACGAGAAAAAAGATGAGAGAGGATTTGAAAGCCCCCTCAACTATGCCCAACCCTGCCCCGCCCGGGGTTCAGCCGAGCGCTGCTCGCTTTTGCAGGGTGCCTTGTAGATCAGGTCCGCGCCGGCCGCAGTTCCAGCCCCAGGGCGCCGGCAACCTTGCCCGCCGTTGCCAGTTTCAGATCACGCTCGCCAGCTACAAAGCGATCCAGTTGGGCTGGCGCGACCCCAGCCGCCTTGCCCAGCGCGTAGTGCGTCCGGCCGCTACGGCGAATCGCCTCGCGGAGCGTTTCTACGATCCCCCCCGGGTTCTTCCTGCTCGTTCCCACGGTCGGCCTCCGCCAGAATGTGATCTTCGAGCCGCTGCCAGCTCGCCGGCCCCAGCCGGCGAGCAGCATCGACCAGGGCGGCCAGCGCCGCCCTGGCTGCCTCTGTCAGGCGGCGAGGGCTGCCGCCCGCTTCAGAATCGACGCGACCGCCGTGTGCGTCCATTTCGCCTTGCCCTTCTTGGTGAGGACGCCGGCAGCGGTCAGTTCAGCCGCGATCTCGCGGTAGCTCAGGCCCGCTTCCCGGCAGGCGGCGATCCGCCCCAGGACGGCTTGCTCCTCCGGGATTGCAACCAGCCTACCGCCCTCGTCGGCCCAGCCAAACGGCACCCCGCCGGTCCGCTCGCCGTTGGCCCTCTTGTGGTGGAGCACGGTGGCAGTCCGCTCGGCCGTCAATTCCCGCTCGAACGCGGCGAATGCTGCCAGCATCGTCACCATCATCCGGCCGGCGGCAGTGGTCGTGTCGATCGACTCCGTGAGGCTCACGAACCCCGCCCCAGCCTTGTCGAGGCGGCCCACGATCGCCAGCGTGTCCGGGACAGACCGGCTCATCCGGGACAGGCTGTAGACCACCAGGACGGCCTTCGCCCGGCAGGCGGCATCCAGGGCCGCGACGAGGCCCGGCCGGTTGTCGGCCCGTTTCCCACTCAGCCCCTCGTCAGCATGGATCGCGACCAACTCCAGGCCAGCGGCGGCGGCCGCCGCCTCGATGCGGGCCCGCTGGGCCTCCAGGCTCAGCCCCTCGGCCGCCTGCCCGGCCGTCGAAACCCGAACGTACCCAATCGCCTTCCGGATGCCCTTCATTGTCAGCCCTTTCCGTTTCGTGTCTATGTGTCACCTGACACATACTATGTCGGCCGACACATACCGTCAACTGGAGCGGATCGGATTTTCCGGCCTGGGCGGCCAGCGGCCCGTACACCGCCGTCCGTCCGTGTACGGATGGGCGGATTCCTCGCCAGACGGGGTTGGGTGTCCGGTGCTAGGAGCGCCGCACCCCAAGACCGCCTGAACCCCGGCTCCCGCGCTTTTTGCGGCTCGATCGATCTGCACCACTCTGGAGACCCGTTAATCATGCCTGGCCCGCGACGAACCCCAAAGCACGTCCTGACAGCCCGCGCCTCCTCCTGGCCCGCCGAGGGCCATGGCGATGTCTTGGCGGATGGCCCCACCGACGTACCCGCCCCACCGGATTGGCTGCCGGCGGCCGCAAAGGCCCGCTACATCGAGGTTGCAGAGTTCCTCCGGGCCGCCGGCGCACTAGCAACAAGCGATCTGCCCGTGATCGTTCGCTACTGCGTGACGTGGGCCAAGTGGGCCGCGGCCGAACAGCGGCTCGCTGCTGGCGAGGAACCAGAGTTTTTGGTAACCGGCGGCAGGTATGGTGACCGCGTCACGCCGTCCCCGGCCCGGCGAACGAGCACGGAGGCGGCGCGGGAATTGGCCCGGCTGGAGCGAGTCCTCGGCCTATCGCCGGCCGACCGTGTTAGCCTTGGCCTCGCGGCGCCGGACGTTGGGGGCAGCGATGATCCTGTCGAGCGGATGTTCGCCCCAGATCGTTAGTGGCATTCCATCGCACAGCGCTGTTCCATTCAATCCAGGAACTTTGCGCCCTCGGGCTTCTTCCAGATCGCACCGGTGCGTTTATGCTCCGGCCTACGTTCCCAGATCGTGCCGTCCTGCATCTTGGTTCGCTCTATGTAAATGTGCATCGATTTGGTGGTCTCAGCCAACGGCAGGGCATTTAAAGAGTCAGACTCAGCGTCCGGATTCAGCAAGGCTCCCTGTAGCTTATGCTCCGAAATTAACCTATCGAAGCCGTCGAAGAATTGGATAAGCAACTCATAGGCTTCAACTGGTGCGTTGGCACGGTTAACGATGATGCACTTTACTACTGTGCATGGGCCCGGTCGGCCACGCGTGCGTCCGAAGATACGATCTGAGTGGAAAAAGTTCCCTCCGATAATCTCGAGAGGGCAGCCGCCGCTTAGTTCACGCCGCTCGTTTTCCTTCTCTTGTTTCTCTCTCTTCAAAGCCGCTTCATTTGCCGCTTGGCGCTCAGCATCCTGTTTAGCCTGCCGTGCCATCCGAGCAGCCTCTTCAGCCTCCTGCCTCTCCTCGACAATGATTCGAGCAAAGTCCTCGACCGTGGTCTCCTGGATCGCTGTAAGCTGACTGCGAGCGGCCTTCAACTCCAGCCCGAGCCTCTTGTAATCCGCATATTGCTGCTTTTTTCCAGCTTCTTTTCTCGTTGCGTCGAGTTCATCGATCCGTGCCTGTAGTGTCGCGGTCTCCTTGGCCTTGCGCTCCGCTGCGGCCTTCATGTCATCAACTGCCGGCTCAGCCGCGGCTAGCGGACAGAGCGCAGCAAACACGAGGACTGCGGCCAGCTGTGTTCGGGCATAATCAAGCTGTGGCATCTTCATCGGTCCCTCCATTTTCCCCCCAAATGGAGGCCCCTCGGCTAGTAATGTCAAACTCGCATAATTGCGTTTGCCTGGTCGCCCTCTCTTTTGCATCGACCTGCTTTCCGTGATCCCTGGCCCAAACGGCCGCATCACCCGCGTCCGCTAGGTGCTGCCCAGCCACGAGACAACCAACTCGGCGCGAGACATCAACGAGCAGCCGGGCGGCAGGATGCCGCGAGGCCGGCTAACAATTCTTTGGGCAGGGCAGCCCACAAGAATCACGGAGCCGACGCCGCGGGCCGGTCCGCATCGATTTTCCTACGCTCGGTTGCCCTCTGTTCCGCCTCTTTTTCTATCGCTTGCATCGCAGGGCCAAGCCGACGCTCAACGTCCACCGAATAGGGCGTTTCCTTGCCCCCGCTGTTCGCGTACTCCATGCCAAGGGCAGCCAATTCGCCAAGGCTACAGTCATGCTGTGCCAGCATCTTGCCCGCGCCGGCCTTCCCATCTCGTGCAGCCACTGTTTCCGCTGCAGTCATCCACATGTGGTAAGGCCCGCCCCTTCCGAAACCGAACTGGGCGAAGTCCGACTTTTTCCGAAACGTCTGTAAGTCTCGATAGAGTCTCGCCGCGGCCACTGTGGCCCTTCCTTTAGGGTCGGCCCAAAAGGCAGTCATTTCGTCGGCCTGCCTTTTCTTATCGGCTTCAAGGTTTGCCTGCTCCTCTACGGCGGCGGCTTCTTCCGCGTACTTCTCGGGTGGCTTCGACTTCGCCTTACTGAGTTGCAGGCGAAGCGACCGGAGGTTCGCCAAGATGCGTTTCACCTGATCGCGATTATCTTCCTTCGCCGCCTCTGTTTTTAGTTTGTTCGCGGCCTCGATTTCGGCTTCCAGTTTCGAAATCACCGCTGCCTTCTCAGCCTCTCCTGGCTTTTCGGCGGCGGCCGGCTCGCCTGCGATGGCGGAGGCCAATAGAAACACCGAGAAAGCGAATCCGGCGAGTAGTCTCATGGGAGTATTCCGGTGGCTAGGCCGTGGGCGGCGCAGCGTCGCCCGCCAGCTCATCGACGACCATGGTATCGTTGACCTCGCCCCTTGCCCGCTTCTGCCGCAGTGCCTTCGAGGCGGCGCGGGCGACAAGCCGCCCGGCCTCCGTCGCTTTCTCACCCTCGATCGCGTCCCGTTTGATCACCTCATGGGCCAGGGCGGCTTTGATCTCCTCGACCGAGATTCGCACATCGGGTGAGATTCGCTTTAACTCCCGGCGGATTGTGTGCAGGATCGGATCGCTTAGGATCAGAGCGGCTAGATTGAACTTGTTCCGCACCTTCAACTGGTCGTTGTAGGCGTCGAGGCCAGATCGCTGAATGCCTTCCTTCGAGAGCAGAAACAGGTCTTCGACCGCGTCCTCGTCGGAGGGACTCATCGCCAGGATATCGAGATCGAGGACAAGGTCGGCCGAGATCGGCTTCGAGAACGATACGCTGAAGACCTTCCAGTGCTGGCCGTTGGTCAGGATCACCCATTCGACCCCCTGGTTGGCGGCGTAATCAACGGCCTGCTTGACGTGGTTCTCGCGAAGGCCGATACCGACCGCCTTCACTTCAATCAGGGTCTGGAGTTGTCCGTCTATCTTCGTCGCAAGGTCGCAGTATGTCCCGCGGATCGCATACTCCCGCGTGACCTCCGCGTATTTGTCGAACCCGAAGATTTCAGCGAGCATGTCGGTGACGATCATGCTTGTGTCGGACTCATTAACGTCGCGATCCCTTGCGGCTTCGACGACGGGCTTAAACCGCTTCAGACCGCCAGCCAGACGATCGGCAACCTTTTTTGGAATGGGCACTGCACTCTCCTGGCGGGGGGTCTAATGCCCGTATATGAACCCCGTCCCCGATTGCATGCAACCCCCGCTCGGATCATGGTTGTCCACGCGAGTGAAACTCCGCTCGCCGCGAACGACGGCGGCCTGACTTCGCTGTTTTCTAACCCCGCGAATCGTCCTGGCCGTAGCGCCCGCCCTCTAGACGGGTGGTTCCTGGCCGCTTCTACTGATCGTCCAAGCCACTTTCGCCCGGCAAAACGAGGCGGCCCATGACCTCACCCGCTCCAGGATCATTCGAGTACCTCGAATCCAAGATTCGCCGCGACGCCGAAGGGACGCTTTTCGGTCGCGACTTCGAGTGGGTCTGCCAGTGGTATCTCGAACACGCGCCGCTGTACCGCGGCAAGTTTCGTCGAGTGTGGCGCTGGGCCGATTGGCCGGATCGCTGGGGGCCTGACTGCGGCATCGATCTGATCGCGGAGACTCACGACGGAAAGCTGTGGGCGATCCAGGCCAAGGCCGTGGCGCCGGCTCACACGGTCACGAAGGCGGAGATCGACTCCTTCCTGTCGGAGTCGAACCGCCGCGAGATTGCGTTTCGGCTCCTCATCGCCACCACTGACAAGATTGGCTCCAACGCTCGCCGCACGATCGACCAGCAAGCCAAGCATGCGTCGATTGTGGGCCGCGGCGACCTCTTGTCTACGGACATCGCATGGCCGGCCAAGATCGGCGGCGTCGCGCCGCGACTCAAGCGGGCCAAGCCTCGACCGCACCAACGGGCCGCCATCGCGGCCACGATCCGCGGTTTTCGCCAGCATTCTCGCGGCCGGCTGATCATGGCCTGCGGGACGGGCAAGACGCTCACGGGCCTCTGGATTCATGAGCGGCTTAAGAGTCGCCGTACGTTGCTCCTCGTGCCGTCTATCTCCCTCGTCCAGCAAAACCTGCGCGAGTGGGGCCGGCACGCCAAGGAAGACTTCGATCTCCTCGTCGTGTGCTCAGATGAGTCGGTCGCAAGCGACCGGCAAGACCCGGCCTTGCGATACATCGCTGAACTGGGGATCGACGTCACTACCGACGCGCGAGACATCGCGGCCTTCCTGGCGAAGCGGCGCCGCCGGCCGGCGGTCGTGATTACCACCTATCAATCCTCGGATCGGGTCAGTACCGGCCAGCGCCGGGCGAAGAAGACGTTCGATCTCGCGCTGTGCGACGAGGCGCACCGGCTGGCCGGAGACATGCGAGGCAAGTTCGCGACCATCCTCGATGATCGCAAGATTCGCTGCCGCCGGCGGCTCTTTATGACAGCGACGCCTCGCTACTTCACGCAGCGAGCGCGACAACGGGCCGCCGACCAAGACCTCGAAGTGGCTTCGATGGACGATCAGGCCACGTTCGGCCCGGAGTTCCACGTTCTCAAATTCTACGACGCTATTACGGCGAAGCCGAAGCCGCTGTTGACCGACTATCGCGTTGTCGTGATCGGCGTTACGGACGCGGAGGCAGCCCGCTGGGTCGAGGAAGGCAAACTGGTTCGCACCCGAGAGGGGGCTGAAACCGATGCCCGCACACTGGCGGCGCAGATCGGGCTGGCCAAGGCGATGCGGGAGTATGACCTGCGCCGCGTGATCACGTTTCACCGCTCTATTCGTAGGGCGTCGCGGTTTGTGGATGCCGAGCGGCTTGATTCGCTGCCCGCCATCATCGAGACGCTGCGGCCAGCATCACGGCCGTCCGGCACACTCTGGGCGCGGCATATCTCCGGCGAGACTCCTGCGAGCAAGCGGGCCTCGATGCTGCGGGCGCTGGCAGAGTTGCCTTCCGGTACTCGTGGCCTCATCGCCAACTGTGCGTGCCTCGGCGAGGGCGTGGACGTTCCAGCCTTAGACGCCATAGCGTTCATCGATCCCAAGGGGTCGGTAGTGGACATCATCCAGGCGGTCGGCCGAGTGATTCGTTTGTCAAAAGACAAGACAATCGGCACGATTGTGATTCCGGTGTTTATCGACCAACAAACCGACGCCGATCGCGCACTTGAACACTCTGCTTTTGAGGCGGTTTGGCAGGTTCTTAAGGCTATCCGTGCTCACGACCAGCGACTCGCTGACGAGTTGGATGCGCTACGAACATCTATAGGAAAGCAGCCCAGCGGCCGCGTGATGATGCCACGCAACGTAATTCTCGCTGTGCCCACGCTTTCCATTCCGAACTTCGAACGAGCGTTCTATGTGCGGGCGGTCGAACGGGTGGCGGAGCGACCACCGTTGACCATTGAGCAAATACTTCAGTGGGCAGACGCGCACAAAGCATCAACCGGCAAATGGCCAAGCACGACGGCGGGGCAAATTCCTAATACCGACGAACACTGGGTCAATATCCAAGCCGCTCTTCGCCTAGGCCTCCGCGGCCTTTCCAGCGGCTCAAGCCTCGGTCGCGTTCTACAGGAACACCGCAACGCGCGCTACAAGGAAAACCTGCCGCGTCTAACCTACCGTCAGGTCCTGTTATGGGCTGATGCACATAAAGAAAGAACCGGGAGCTGGCCGCATGCACATGTAGGCCCAATCACTGGGACTGATGAAACGTGGGCCGGAATCGACCAAGCCTTATCCAAGGGGCGACGCGGGCTTTTACCCGGTTTAAGTCTTGCAAAGCTTCTCGCTAAGAAACGAGGCGTGAGGCATTACCACGAACGCCCTGATCTAACCATAGCTCAAGTATTAACGTGGGCTGATCAGTATCACCGCAAGTTCGGCACTTGGCCGAAAGCCGACTCGACGCCTATTTCGTCGACAACTGATACTTGGTCGACAATCAATCACGCCTTAAAAAAGGGGCGTCGCAGCCTACCTGGGGGGCAATCTCTTGCAAGCCTGCTTCATCAAAAGCGCGGAGTGGTAAACCATTTAGCCAAATCAGATTTATCAGTACGGCAAATATTGGAGTGGGCAGACGCGCATCACGCAAAGCATGGCAAATGGCCCCATGCAAAAGCCGGACGCATAAACGGCACCGACGAAAACTGGAGTGCGATCAACGTAGCTTTACGTGTTGGTGTTCGTGGTTTGGCGGGCGGCACTTCACTCGCCCGCCTCTTGGCTCGCAAGCGGGCCAGAAAAACACACCTTGATGCGACTATGCTGACCGTTGATCAGATTCTGATTTGGGCGGATGAGTTTTTCCGACGTAAAGGCACTTGGCCGATCAGATCATCTGGACGAATACGAGGCACGCAGGAAACCTGGGCACGAGTCAATGATGCACTTAAAGGAGGCTATAGAGGCCTGCCGGGTAGCAGTAGCTTAGCCGCAGTACTCGTGAAGCACCGAAATGCAAGGACCAGCATCTCACGTCCGAAGTTGACTGAGGCGCAAATCACTGAGTGGGCGATAGCGCACTTGGAAAGACATGGAGAGTGGCCGCACCAAAAATCCGGAAAATGCGATAGCCAGGCTGAACGCTGGGGGAGCCTCGATATGGCCCTGCGTCAGGGCTACCGCGGCCTCCCTAGAGGCTCATCACTGTCATCGCTATTTGAGCACTACAAAAGTTGCACAACATCAGCACGCTCTTGACGAGCGGCGATCAGTACGGTTCGGGCGAGCAGAGTTGTGAGTCTCGCGAGCGATGCGAGTATGCGGCGGGCTGGAGTTCGCCCTGGTCGCTCCCCCGAAAAAAATGGACACGAAATCCGTACCGTGCTGTACCGGATTCACTTCTCTCGACCCGCGCAAATACCGAGAAAATTGGCAGTCGCCGAGACGGTTTTGCAAAGATTCGCACGGCACTCTACGATTCCGTTTCAGTGGTTTTCCACCGGGAAAACGCTGGGTTTCAGCCTATTCGGAAGTCGCGTTCATAAGCCGGGTGTCGCCGGTTCAAGTCCGGCCGCCGCTATTCGATTCCTTTTTTCCCGACGAGCCAATCGGTTAGTACCACTCCGACATGGAATGGTGGGGCACGTCCCAGCTGTGGACGCTGCTGAGCAAAGGCCCAGCTTCCTTCCATCAGCAGTACGGA
>Ga0114918_10003445_pt1 | contig 13953 bp, 8 predicted proteins | sample LantaG_FD_87015 | JGI IMG/M metagenome (GOLD analysis project Ga0114918, IMG submission 87015) | Deep subsurface microbial communities from Baltic Sea to uncover new lineages of life (NeLLi) - Landsort_02402 metaG | ecosystem: Environmental > Aquatic > Marine > Oceanic > Sediment | place: Baltic...
GGGGGGGGGGGGGGGGGGCCCCCCCCCCCCCCCCCCCCTTCTCTCTCTCTCTCCCTTCCTCCTCCTTCCTTCTGCCCTTCTCCTATCTTCCCGTCCAACCCCGCTCGAGGGGCCGGTGTGGTCGGCCCCGCCAGGCGAGTGGCCTTCACGCCGCCCCGCCCTGCATCTCCCGCACCGCGCCGAGCAGCTCCCGACACTGATCCGCCGCCGCCAGCTCCGCCACCCGCTCCAGGGCGGCCCCGCCCGGGCTGGCGCACCCCCGTCCCGCCGCGTCCGCAGCCAGGGCGCGTGCCTGTTCTCGCCTCCCCGCCGCGGTCGGCGCGAGGGTGGTGATGGTGGTGGGCAAGGTCGGTGACGACGGCTGCGGCACCCCTCCCTCCCTCTCAAACACGGCCGCCGCCTCGCCGATGCGGTCCAGGACGGCCCGCGCCGCGACGAGGATGAGGCCCTGGGTGAGGAGGGCGGCCGTGCGCGGGTCGCGCGGCTTGGCCAACGGCGGCGGCTTGGCCCGCGCCGGCCACGGCGGCAGGCCCCACCGAGGGGTCGGGCGGAGCAGGGGGGCGCCGCCCCCGTCGTCCGTCCGCCTCGGCCGCCCCGCCCGGATGGAGAACGAGTCGGCCCGGTCCGGGTTGGACGGGTCGTCCGTGCGGCGGGTGCGGTAATCCCAGAGGAGGATGCGCCAGCCAGCGTAGCCCAGGGCGGCGGCCGCGGCGAGCAGGGCGAGGCTGGCGGGGGAGGGGAGGAGGGCGTCGGTGCCTGGTCCGCCGCCGTCGGGCAGGGCGCGCGGTGGGCGCGGGCCCGGACGTCTGCCGCCTCCAAGCAGCAGGGTCGGGGTCGGGCTGGCGGTGCGCGTGGTGTCCGGCCCCGCTCGCAGGCCTCGCCTGCCCCAAACCGGCCCCGCGCCTGCCGTGGCCAGGCGGCCAGAGGTGGAGGGGGTGGCCCCGCACCCGGGCAGGGTGCGGGGTGGCGCTGGCGGCGCGGGTGGTGGGAGTATGCGTGGACGCCGGGAGAGAGAAGTGACGACATAGGTGAGACGCTCCCAACGCTGTTCGTCTTCGTCACACTCTCATCACACTCCCGCGCGCTCGCACACGCCGCTGCCGCCGTCCCCCACGCCCTCACACCACCGCAGTCGGTGCTAGTCCTCTCCACCTGGCTCTCGTCCGCCCGTCTGACCAGCGGCCGACCTCCCGGTCGCACCCCTCGAGCTCCCATCAAAAAAGCAGCGCGCCTCCAAAAGATGCGGGCCGTCGTCCTGTTTGCTCTGGTCGGCCTGGCCGCCGCGGGCTGCCCCTTTGGCTTTGACGCGCCCGGTGAGTTGCCAAAACAGATTATGCCGAATTCATCGGGAGGGGCGGGGAGGGCGGGCCTGAGAGTGGGCGGGCACAGCGAGGCGTAGACCGCGCTTCACATGTGAAGTGGCTAGGCTGCGTTTGTCGTCAGCAGTCCCCGCTCCGGCCCCGGTCCCAGCAATTTTAATTTCCTCGCTCTCGACCTTCCGCCCGTGGCCGCCGCGCCGCCGCCCAACTCGCCCCTCGCTCCCCGATTATGGATGCTTGGTGCTACTGGTATTAGTTTGGTGCATTGAAGTGGGCGCGGCCGGCCCAATCAGCCGGCCAATCAGGGGCGTGTGTCAGGCTTACGCTGGCACACGCCGCGCCTGCGCCGCGTCTCTCGAGCGACTGCTGTGCTGCGGCTGGCCGTTTGCGCGCACGACCCACACCACCCCACCCCCCGCCCCGTCCCTCCGTCCAGCGCCTGGGCCCCGCTCCCACCGCCGCCACCGCCCCACACACGCACTCACACCCCGCACCACGCACGCACTCTCTCACCCCCCCCCTCTCTCTCCCCATCATCAGGCACCGCCCTGCCCGCCCCGCACTTTGCCCGCCGCGCCCTCCTGGACTCCGTTGCGGCGGCCTCCCTGCCCGCGGACCGGCCCGCGCCCTCCCTGGCCGAGTCGGCCGCGCCCGCGCCCGCCGCCGCCGCCGCCGTGCCCGTCACCGGCGAGGAGGAGGAGGAGGAGGAGGGCGGGCCCCCCGTCAACGGCCAGAAGGCGGTCAACACGGACGTCGGCTCCTCCCCGCTGGCGGCCACGGTCCTGGGCGCGGTCGGCGGCATCCCCACCAACTCGTCCGTCTTTTACACGCCCCTGGCGGGGCCCCTGAAGGGGGCGGCCGCCAAGCCGCTGCCCTTCCAGGCCCGCCAGCGCGGGTGGGAGGCGCCCAAGATGTCCAAGCCCTCGAGCGTGAGCTGACTTTTTAGAAGGGGGGTGGGTGAAGGGGGGTGGGTGGCGGGCGGGCGGCGTTTCTCCATCCCCCACCCCCCACTCTGATCTCCCCCCACACTTTCACAGTGCTCCGACTCCGAGTACGCCGCCATCGCCCGCGCGTTCAACGACACCGAGCTGGATCTGGAGCGGCCGGCCGCCCTGCGCCTAGCCTTCCACACGTGCGGCACCTTCACGGCCCTGGGCGCGGTCGGCGGGTGCGACGGCGCGTGGCTGCGCTGGGGCCCGGACGCGGACGCCGTCCCCAACACGGGCCTGGCCGAGCACGTCGCGGTCCTGGAGAAGGTCAAGGCCGCCCACCCCTGCATCACGTACGCGGACCTGTACACGTTTGCGGGCTCGGTCGCGACCGAGCTGGCGGGCGGCCCGCCCGTCGCGTGGCAGCCGGGCCGTGTCGACGCGCTGGGGCACGGCCCGTCCGCGCCCTCCTTCTCCTCCCGCATCCCCGAGGCCAACCTCAATGCGGCTGCTTTGGGCTACTACACCACCCAGCTGGGGCTGAGCCCCCGCGAGATGGTCGCCCTCGTGGGCGGGGGGCACTCCCTGGGCGCCGCCTCCACCGAGAACAGCGGGTGGAACCTCGTGTTTGTTTCGGGGGATGACTGGCCGTCCCCGCCCAACCGGTACTTTTCGGACCTGGTGGAGCGGCAGTGGGTGCAGGTCGAAGCGCCCGAGACGGGCCTGCCCCAGTGGGTGCTAGCCCCCGAGGAGCCCCTGGCCGGCGCGGCGGGCGCGTTTGAGGGCAAGCCCATCGGCCGCCTGCCGTCCGACATGGCGATGCTCATGGGCAAGCCTTTTTCTGGGGCAGTCCTCGAGTACGCGCGCGATCCGGACCGCTTCCTGTCCGACTTCTCCCTGGTCCTGCAGAAGCTGCTGGCGCTGGGCTCGCCCGGCGTGGGCACCGCGGCCGGGTCCTACAAGTGGCAGGGCGTGGACGGCAAGTGGGAGGGGTGGGGCGCGGACGCGGCTTATCGCACGCTCGAGGAGGACGGCGTCAAGTCGGCGTGAATGGATATGATGGAGAAGGAGAGAGAGGTTGGTGCACACTTGCCCCCGCCAAAGAAAGACTGTGCGAATGAGCTGCAAAGAATAAGGGCATGCCCCCTGGATCGGCGCGCACGTTGAAACCGCACACAAGCATAGCAAAACAAAAAAGCGCGTTCCATCCAGCTCCATCCATCCACCACCCCGCACCCCTCCTCCCCCTCTCCACTTCCCATTTTTTTACTTGCTCGCCGCCAACACCGCCTTGGCCTTGGCCGCCGCCGCCCGTGCTTTCACCGTGTCGCTCGCATCCGACCCTGCCAGCTTGTCCAGGGCCAGGGCGGGGGGCGAGCCCGCGGGTGCCAGGCCCGCGGCCGCGAGCGCACCGAGCGCGTCGGCCGCCGCGCAGCGGACCGCCACGTGCTTCGGCTCGCCCGCCGCGCCCGCCAGGGCCTCGCCCAGCGAGGACGCCCAGGCGGCCAGGGCGGCGGCCGCGCCACCGGCGGGCACGCCCGCCGCCAGGGCAACCACGGAGGAGCAGGCGGCCACGCGCACGTCCCAGGCCACGCCCGCGGCCAGGGCGGCGGCCACGCCGGCCGCGGCGGGGGGGGTCAGCGCAGCGAGGGCGGCCGGCGGTGCCGCCGCGGCCGCCGCCCAGACGGGCGGCAGTGCGGCCAGCAGGGACGCGATGGGGGCGGGGCGGACGGCGGGCGCGGCGTCCGCGTCTCCAGCGTCGGCGCCGCCGCCGACCACAACCGGCTCCGCCTCGCCCGCTGCCTCGGCCGCCCGCCGCGCGGCGTAGAGGCCAAGGCCGGTCGACAGCGCGGGCGCGGCGGTCGCGGAGACGTCGGCGGGCGGCAGGGCGGGCGCGGCAGCTGCCAGCGCAGCCAGGCACGCGCTCTTCAGCTCCGGCCGGGACCCGGGCCGGGCCAGCACGGCCGCCAGAGCGTCCGCGCACGCCCGCCCGTCCGCCGCGGCCGGCGCGGCGGCCGCCAGGGCGCCCAGGGCCTTCGCCAGGTCGGCCTTGCCCTCATAATACCGCCCCGCGCCCAGCTCGGCCCGCAGGCGGTCCGCCAGGGCGGCCGCGTGCGGGGCGATGGCGTCCGCCGCCGCCGCCGCCGCGCACACGGCCTTGGCGGCGGCGGCCTTGGACCCCCACGCCGACGCGCCCAGCGCGGCGGCCGCGGTCGACGCCAGGTCTGCCCCGTACAGCCGCACCGCCGCCCCGCCGCCTGGGGCGGTCTCATCCCACAGGGACGCCCAGGCCGCCGCGCCGGCCGCGTCCGGGTCGTGCCGCCACACGGCGGCGCGTGGCAAGAAGGCGCCCGGACCACCCGCGGCGGTCCAGGCGTCGGCAGCGCCGCGCGCACAAGCCAGGGCAAACGCGCCGGCCAGCTCCCGGTCGGCCGCCTCGCCACCGCCGGGCGGGACCAGGGCGGTCAGGGACTCGATGAAGGCGGCCGCTTTCGCGGGCGGGGCGACCTTGAGGAGGGAGGCGGCGGAGGACGCGTACAGCCGGCGGACCGCGCCGCCGGGCGCGTCCGAGCGGGCACCGGCAAGCAGGGCAGCCATCAGTTTGCCCGCGGCCGGCGCGAGGTGGGCGGCGGGAACCCGGCCGGCCAGGGAGGCCACCAGCCGGGCCGCGCCCGCGCGCGTCGACGAGCCCACGCCCCGCTTGATGGCCGCGACGAGGGGAGGGATGATGCCCGCAACGGCCTCGCCGCCGCCCTCACCCGCGCCCGCCACGGCGGCCACGGCCGCGTCCAGGATGGTGGCCGCTTTTCCCGACCGGGCCGCGGCCAGGCGGGCGTCCTCCAGGGCCGCGCGCGCGCCCTCGCCCGCGCCCTCGCCCGCGGCCGCCAGGTGGGAGTCCACGTAGTTCAGCACGCCCGTCTCCGAACCGCCAGACAGGGACTCCAGGACGGGCGGCAGGATGGAGGGCAGGAGCGGGGCCAGGATGGCGGGTGGTGCGCCGCCGGCCAGGGCGGCCAGGCCGTCCAGGGCCAGGGCCCGCACATCGGCGGCAGGGGAAGCTAGGGAGGACGTCAGGGCGGGCAGCAAGGTGGCAAGTGCGTCCGCCGCGGCCGCGGACGACGCCGGGCTCCCGCTCCGGCCCGCCGCATCGCACGCGCGCAGGGCGGCCGACCGCAGGGCCCGGGCCAGGCCCACGCCCGCGGCCCGCACTGACGGCTTGACGTCGTCCGCGCACCGCAGGGCCGCGTCCAAGGCGGGGCCCGGAGATGACGGGCCCAGGCCGGACCAGCCCGCGTCGACCGCCGCGGCGGGGCCGGCCGGGCGGCCCACCAGGTCGGCCAGGGCCGCCAGGGCCGCCTCCCGCACGCGGGCCTCCTTGCCGCCCGCGTCTGCCACCAGGTCGGCCGCGATGCGGGGCCGGGACCCGTCGATCGCGGCTGCCGGGTCGGGGACGAGCGCGGCCCAAATGGTAGTCATCGCGTCCCGGACGGCCGGGTGCGGGTCGTGCAGGCCGCGCACCAGGCGGGGCGTGAGCTTGGCGACTAAAGGAGCGAGCGCGGCCGCGCCCCCCGGCAGGGCCGCCAGGGAGGCCATGCCCAGGGCCGCGCCCCGCGACGACCGCAGCGCGGCCGCCCGGGCGGTCAGTGCGGCAAACCGGTACACCAGGTCGGGCTGGCCCATGTCGGACGCCAGCGACGCCAGCTCCCGCATCGTGGCCAGGGAGGCGGGCGCGGAGGAGGAGGCCCCGGCCGGGGCGGACCCGTTGTGTCCCTCCCCGTGCTTCAGCTGGGCGGTCACCAGCAGGCCGTCCACTTTGGAGTCGGGCCCCTTTTTTATGGTAGCGCGCGCGCGCGTGCCGCCCCCACCCGCCAGGGCGTCGGCTAGGCCGGCCAGCAGGTCGGCCCGGCCGCCGCCGGCGCTGTCAGGGCCAGACACCTCAGCCAACGCGTAGCAGGCACACAGCCCCCGGGGCGCCGCGTCCTGGATGAGCTCGTCCGGGTCGGCCAAGAGGGCCAGAAAGACGGCCTGGGCGGGCGCGGCGGCCGCGCGCACGGCCGCCGCGGACGGGGCGCACGTCAGCAGGCTGACCAGCCAGGCGCACCCGGCCGCCCGGGCGGCCGGGGTGGGGGAGACGGCCAGGTCGGTGGTGAGGGCCGTCAGGACGCGCTCCCGGGCGGCCGCGACGGCTGGTGGGGGGGGGGCTGCCTCCACGGGCGGCAGGGGCGAGGAGGACGACTCACCATCCGCGGCCGCCGCGACGACGACGGACCGAGCCGCCAGGGACACAAACGGCCCCGCCAGCACGTCGCCCGGCGGCACGCCGTGCCCGCCCAGCGCCCAGACTAGGCCCTCGCCCGCTGCCAGGACGACCGACTCGGGCGGAGAGGGCGCCCGGGCGGCGGCGACGGCCAGCAGGGCATCGATGGCGGCGGGCAGGCGGGCCGGGTCGCCGCCCGCGAGCCTGCCGAGCGCGACTGCGGCCGCGGCCGCGGCCGCCGGCTCCTTGCCCGCGACTAGGGAGGCCAGGCCGGCCACGACCGCGGACGCCGCGTCGTCACCGCCTGGCAGGGGTCCGCCCAGGCCGGCGTGACCCAGGGCGGTCGCGGCGGAGGCGGCGTGCGGGGCCTCGGCGAGGAGGGCGGTCAGGGCCGAGACCGCGGCGGCGGCCGCTGGCGGTGGCGGCGCGTCGGCGGCCAGCGCTGCCAGCACAGTCCCCGCCGCCGCAGCCGCGCCGTCCCGGGCCTCGAACCGAGCGGGCCCACCGGAGGACGCAGCCGCGGCGGTGCCTTTGGCCGCGGCTGAGCCCGGGCGGCTCGGGTGGGCGGCGCCCCCGGACGCGACCTCGGTCAGGGAGGCGAGCAGGGCGGCCCGCTCAGGGGGCGGCAGGGCCCCGGCCGCCACACTCACCAGCTTGGCCGCCACGCCCCGCCCGCCCGGGTCGGTGTGCGCCAGGTGGGGGCGCAAGGACAAGCCCAGGCGCGGCGCGTACCGGGCCCCCACCAGGCCCGCGTGCCCCGCGGCGCACTCGGCCAGCAGGGCGTCCAGCGCGTCCCGGCGCAGGCCGCCGGGCGCGTCCGAGGCGGCCAGGGCCAGGTCGACCAGGTCCAGGAACTCGTCCGGCGGTGGCGGGGAAGGGGAATGGGCGGCGGCGGCGTCCGCCGCGGAGTGCGGGCCGAGCAGGGCGGCCGCGGTGGAGGTGGTGGAGCCGCCGGCACCCCCCTCCGCCGCCCGGCAGGCCCGGCAAAACCTGAGCAGGGCGGCGAAGGCGGTCGCCGGCAGGGGCAGCTCCCCACCGCCCGCCGCGACGGTGGCGGCCGACGGCGGCGGGCGGGCCAGGGCCGGCACCTCCGCCCGGGCGGTGGCCAGGACGGACGCGACGGGCGGGAGGGCGTCCGGGTCCGCCGCCTCGCCGTCCACCGCCATCGCCGCCGCCGCGCTCTCACCCTCGCCGCCGCCGTCGCCGCTGCTGCCCTTGGGGCGCTTGGCGGCGGGTGGGGCGGCGCCACCGCTCCGCGCTGCCATCGCTGACGCCGACGATGCACCCCCAATCCCCACCACGCTCAGCCCCGCCTCGCCCGCCTCCCGCACCGCCAGGCGGCCGTCGCCCGCGGCCAGGACGCACACCCAGCGGGAGCGGACGTGGCCCCGCGGGAAGAGGCGCCCCGCCCACACCGCCGCGCACACGCGCACCGCCTCGGCGGGCGCGGCCACCGCCTGGGTGAGCAGCGAGCACAGCTCGTCCGCGGCGGCCGGGTCCGCCGCCGCGACGCCCGCGTAGGCGGTCGCCACGCAGGCGACCGCCTCCTGGGCGGCCGCCCGCACGCCGTCCGGCTCGGCCGCCAGGGCCGTGAACAGGCGGGCAGCCACGTCCGGGCGGGCCGCCAGCGCGCCCGGGACGCGCGTCGCCAGCTGGCCCAGGGCCTGCCAGGCAAAGGAGCGGGCGGCGGGCGAGGCGGACGGCGGCGGCGGGCCGTGGTGGTGGTGGTGATGATGGGAGTGGATGCCGACGGACGCGATGGCGGGAGGAGGAGCAGGCACGCCCGCGCCGTCCTCCACCATGGGCTGGGGCGCGCTGTCCGCCTCCTCCCCCTCCTCCTCGCCCTCGCCCTCCAGCAGGTCCAGCAGGCGGTGCAGGATGGCGGGCGCGGCGGGCGCCAGCACGTCCGCCGGCGCGTGGCGGAGCACCCACACGCAAAACTCGGCGCCCGCTTGGACGACGGCCGCGGGCGGGCGGCGGCCGCGGCCGCGGGCAAAGACGGCGGCTTCGATGGCGGCAGCCGCGGCCGGGAAGCAGGCCGCGCCCGCCGCGGCCCGGGACCGGCACAGCAGGGCCAGCGCGCGGGCGGTGAGGGACGGCGAGGGAGGCGTGCGCGCGGGGGCGGGGTCGGGGACGGGGTCGGTCTGACCAGCGCCCCCACCTTGGTGGTGCCCCACCACCAAGTCAAGGACCGCCGACGCCAGGGCCTCGTCCTCCAGGGGGTCCTCCTCCCGGGGCGCGCCACCGATGGCGGGCAGGGCGCGCCGACGCAGGATCTCCTCGCCCCGCCCGGCCAGGCCACCGCCCCCGCCGCCGCCCTCGGAGGAGGCGATGAGGGCCCACAGCACGCACGCGCGGCGCGCGTCGGCCGCGGCGGCCGGGGCGGGGCCGACCACCGCCGCCAGGCCGCCGGGCGCGGACGGCGGCGCGGACGCCCACTCGAGCAAGCCCGCCTTCAAAGAGGCCATCCAGGTGGCAGGCGGCGGCACCGCCGCCTCGCCGCCCATCACCCGGTCCGCAGCCGCCAGGGACAGCCCCGGCGGAGCGACCCGGCGGGTCGGGGCCGCCGCGCCCGCGGCCGCCGCCGCGGCCGCCAGGGCGGCGCCCAGGGGCGTGTTGATGGAGGGGGCTGGAGGCATGCCAGAGAGACCACCGCCGCCAGGGCCTCCGCCGCCAGGGCCGTCCCCGCCCACGGCCTCCAGCGTGGGCGGCCGGAACAGCATGACATCCGTCCCGAAGGCGAGGAGGGCCGCCCGGTCGGCCGGGTCGGCCAACCAGAAGTCGGCCACAGCAGCGGCGTCACCAGCACCGCCGCCCTTCACCTCCCGGGGCGGGCGCCAGCCGGCCAGGCCGCCGATGGCCAGGCGCAGGGCGGTGTCCCGCTGGGCGGGCGGGCGGGAGGCGGCACCCCGGGCCAGGTGGGGCAGCGCGGCCGCGCGCGCGGCCGGGTCAGGGCGGCCCGCCCGGACGGCTTGGTCAACGTACATAAGGGCTGTGTTGCCGACGAGGGGCGCGGAGGTCGCGGCCCCCGCCAGCTTGGCGCACTCCAGCAGGGGCAGGCCCAGGGTCCGGCCGGCCGACCGGGCGGCCACCCGGGCGTTGACGTGCGACAGGATCTTCAGGGCGGCCCCCCTGACGGCCGGGTCGGGCGTGCCCAGCTTGGCGATGACCAAGGGCAGCAACTTGTCCAGGACAGCCTCTAAAGCTGCTTCATCCGTGCCCGCGACGCGCATGAGGACGCGGTCCAGGGCGGCGGCGTCGGCGGAGGCGGAGGCGGCCATGGCGTGAGGAGGTGGTTAGAGAAAGGCGGCGAAAAGGAAAAGAGCGCGCGGCCGATTTCACAGCAGCGTGTGCGCATTGAGTTTTTTTGTGTGTGTGTGTGCGTGCCGCGTTTCCACCCGCCTCGTTTGACACGCGCGCTCAAAGGGGAGGGGGTAGGCGCGGTGTTCGTGTGTGTGTGTGTGCGTGTGTGTGTGTGCTAGGGAGGGGGCGGGCAGTGTGAGGGCGTGTGTATGCAAAGAAGACGTCTCTCTAAATAACTCGCTAATGGGCGTGGTGTCTGCTGCCGCCGCACCCCTGCGCCGCCGCCCGCCGCACCCACCTACCCAGCGCCCGCGCCGCGCCCGCCTCCGCCGCACGGACCGCGCCCGCCAGCGCCCTCCTCCCCGGTGGCGTCGCCCCTGAACACCCCTCCTCCGCCGCCCGCGCCCCCCCACGCGTCAATGCCGCCGACCGGGCAGCTGCCACCGCCGCCAGCACGCGCAGCGCGCCCGCAGGGGCCTTGCGACTCCCACCACCGCCCACAGCGCCCGCCGCCGCGGCGGCCGCGGCCACGAGGCCCGGTGACGGCTCGCCCGTCTCGCCGTCGACACATAGGCGCCGCCCCGCCCCGACAGACGCCGCGGCCAGGGCGGCCAGCTTCAGCACGCCGGGCCGGCGGCGGGAAGGCGAGCGGCAGCAGGCCGCCAGGGCGGCCGCGCCCAGCTCGCCCGGCCGCACCTCGAGCCGCTCGCCCGGCGCGGCCGCCGGCGGGGGCGCCCACCCGTACCGCCGCACGCACTCCGCGGGGCCCAGGTCGTCACCGTAACAGTTGTAGACGACGCCACCGGGGGGCACGGGGCGGGTGGCGGTCATCGTCAGCCGCCCGGCCGCGGGGTCGTGAGACAGGGCCACGCCCGGGCCGCCGTCCCAGACGCCCCCGTCATGGTCCAGCGCGTCCCAGACGGGGACCAGGGCGGCAATGGCGTCGCCGCCCAGGGTGAAAGAGTAGGCACCGACCAGAGCGTAGGCTTCGGCGAAGGTCATGCGAGTGCGAGGGGCGGCGGGCGTGAACAGGGCCGGGTGTCGGGACGTGAAGGCGGCCGCCAGGGCCGCCGCGGCCGCCACCCCGGCGGGCGCGTGGCGGGTGAGGCGGCCGCCGCGGCGCCCCAGGAGGGCGCCGACAGCCGTGCCCGCCAGGAGACGCCGCCGCTGCGTCGCCGGCCACAGGGCCGGATGGGTGGCTCGCAGGCCGGGCAGGGACGCGGCCAGCCAGGCGACGTAGGGCGCCCAGGCCGAGGCGGGGCCCGCAGCCGCTTCGGACTGGAGGGCCAGGGCCAGGCCGACGCCCTCCCGCCAGGCCCGGCCGGCCGCGTTGCCGAGGCCGGCGGCCTGTAAGGCTGGTCCAGCCCGCGAGGCCTCCACCGTCAGGACGGCGGCGTCGGGAACGGCCGCGATGGTGTCGCCGGGGCGGAGGGACACGGACGCGATGGCAGTGCGGCCGGAGGGTGGCGGCGCAGTGCCGGCCGCCGAGGCCGCTGCGGCCGCCGCGGCCGCCGCGTCCGCCCGGTCCGTCGACGGCGGCGCCTCGCCCACCAGCCTAATGTAGGGCGTCTGGATGCTGACTTCGACGCACCAGGCGTCAAAGGCGGCGGCGACGACAGTCATGTCGACGGTGCGTGTGTGAGTGGACCCCGCATGCCGCGGAACGGGCGTCTGAGGCAGCCGGCCCGCTCACACGCGTTTTTTCTTCTTCTTTCGCTTCCCCTTTCCTCTCTCGCGCGCGCGGGCGCCGAGACGGGCACTGCCTGTCGATCATCAGCGTCGCAATGGAACAGCAGCAGCAGCAGCAGCAACGCCTCATCTGCTTGGTCGGCCTGCCCGGCAGCGGGAAGTCGCACTTCGCCTCACTACTCTCCGCGGGCGGCTACATTCGAGTCTGTCAAGACGAGCTCGGCTCTTCCCGGCAACGGTGCGTCGAAGCTGCCGCCCGCGCCCTGCGGGCGGGCGACTCCCCCGTCATCGACAGGTGCAACTACGACGCCGGTCAACGTGCGTTGTGGGCGCGCCTGGCGGCGGAGGCGGGGGTGCCGGCAGTCGCGCTGGAACTCACCCCACCCGTGCAGGTCTGCGTCTCGCGCGCGGCCGCCAGGGTCGCCCACCCCACGCTGCGCCCGGAGGCGGCCGAGGCCGTCATCCGCCGCTTTGCGGCCGAGTTCCAGGCGACACACGAGGGCGAGGGCTTTGCCCGCGTGCTCCGCCTGACGGGAGACGAGGACGCGGACGGCGCGGTGGCCCTGGTGGGGCCCGCGCCGGCCGCTGTGGCGCGGCCCGACCTTGCCGCCTGGAACCCTTCCACCCTGCCGCCGCCCGCGCCGCCGCCGCCGCCGCCGCCGCCTGGTGGTGGGGCGGGCGCCTTTTGCGGGGGCGGCCATGGGCGGGGCGCGCTGCCGCCCGGGTACGGGCCTGCAGGCCGCGGCCGTGGCCGCGGTGGCGGCGTCGGGCGGGCCGGCGGTGGCCGTGGCCGTGGCGGCGGCGGCGGCGGCGGCCGCGGGCCGGACCCGTCCGCCGCCGTGGCCGCCCTCACGCCCTCCGCCCCTGCTCTCTCCTCCGGCCGCGTGCCGCGCCACCTGGACGCACCCCTGGGTGCCGACCCCCGCCCCATCCTGCTGTTTGACCTGAACGGCACGCTCATCTCGCGGTCGGCCTGGGCGGCGGGCGCGGCGCGTACGGTGCGCGTCAGGCCCGGGGTGCACGCCCTGAGGGCGGCCCTCCCGCCCACGGTCGTCCGCCTGGGCATCTTCACGTCCGCGACCCCGACCACCGTCGCGGCCGCGCTGGCCGCCCTGGCGGCGTCGGCGGGGGGCGACCTCTTTCCCACCCCGGCCCTCATCCTCAGCCGGGCACACACCTCGCCCCGGCCGCCCGGTGCCGGCGGCGGGTCCGGCCTGACAGCCTCCTCCTGCGCGGCAGACAGGCGGGCCGCGCACGCAACGGTCAAGCCCCTCGCCCGCTGGTTTGGCGACCTAAGCCGTGTGCTGCTGGTCGACGACGAGCCGGACAAGAGTGCGCCGGGCGAGGTGCGCAACCTGGTCCGCGTCCCCGCCTGGGACGGCGGCCGCGGCGGTGGCGGCAGCGGCGGCGGGCCGGCCTGCCCGGCCCTGCCGGCCTTGGCGGTCGCGCTGGCGACCCTGGTCCATGCGGTCGGCCGGAGCGGGGATCTGCGTGAGCACACGGCAGAGGCGACCGCGGCGGTCGCGGCCGCGTGCGCGCGCGGCGGCACGGTGGAGGCGGGCGCGGCAGAGCGGGCGCGGCAGCGGGTGGGCGTGTAGAGAACCTTGCGTTTGTGCTGTTTTTTGTGTTTTACACCAGGACCCCCTCGCCCTTGGCCGCCTTGGCCGGCGGCGGGGCCGACGTCGGCGCCCCCGCCCCCGCCCCTGCCGCCGCCGCCGCCGCCTGGGGAGGGCCCGGCCCGTCCCGGACGCGGATGTCGTGCTGCTTCTCATAATCCGCAAGCGCCTGCTCCTTGGCGGCCACGTCCGCCCGCAGCTTTTTCAGCAGCTCGCCCAGCTGGGCCTGGTTGGACTGGACGGCGGGCAGGACCTCGCCCACCGTGCGCTCCACCAGGACGTCGCCGACCTAGGGAAGGAGAAGAGAAGAGAGGGGCGTTTCGTTTTTCATGAGGGAGGGGAGAGGGGGGGAGAGGGGCGGGCGCGCCGCGCCGCGCGCTCGCTCTCGCATCGGCCGCGCCAAACACGGGCCCGCCGTGCCCCGCGACGACCACTAAACACCCGGCATTCCTGCCCACGAGTTAGCTCAACGCCTCTTCCTTGCGATGTGTGGGCAAGACTCGACCACCCTGCCCCTCCCTCTCACCCCTTCCTCACCAGCCTCCAACACCGGCGGCCGGCCTCCATCGGGGTGAGCGCTTTCGCGACCAGGCCGTGCTCCGCCTCCTCGCCCGCCAGGTCCGCCAGCCGGCCGGACGCGGACGCCAGCTCAGACCGCATCTCGCCGTACTTGTCCACGATGGCGCGGGCGGCGGCGTCGTCCATGATGTCGCGGATGTGCGAGAGAGAGAGAGGAAGGGAGAGAGGGGGGGGGGGCAACCCGCGCTGCAGCCGGGGCCCCCCCAACCTCCCCTTATCACTATCCCCCTATCCCCGCAGAGCCGCCCCCTCGGGCCAAC
>Ga0114918_10003446_pt1 | contig 13952 bp, 12 predicted proteins | sample LantaG_FD_87015 | JGI IMG/M metagenome (GOLD analysis project Ga0114918, IMG submission 87015) | Deep subsurface microbial communities from Baltic Sea to uncover new lineages of life (NeLLi) - Landsort_02402 metaG | ecosystem: Environmental > Aquatic > Marine > Oceanic > Sediment | place...
AAAAAAAAACGAAAAAAACCCACCAAAATATACACTTTAAAAAAAAAAGAGGAGACACCGCGGCAAAAAAAAAAAGCAAAAAAAAAAAAAAGAAGTTGGAAAAAAAAAAAAAAAAAAAAAAAAAAAGGCACTAGTCGACTCTTCTTCCCCTTTGAAGAGTCGGGTTGCAATTGCCTTTGAAAATGCTCAACCTCCGGCGAGATAACCACGGAAGGCGGCCGCTGGCGTCGCTCGATGCGTACCGGGCGGCGGAATCCCAGGCGCGGCCCGGAGGCCGCGGCGGCGGCGGTTCGAGCGCCGGGAATGGCGTCCTCTCGTCGGCCGAAAAGCAGAATGCCAACGGCGGCGGAAACGGCAGCGGAAACGGCAGCCAGAACAACGGTGCCTCGCCGGCGCAGGCGAATAATAACGATGCCAGCAACAGCTCGACGCCCACGGTCAGGCGGCCTCAGCTTCCCCCGCCGTCGCTGCTCGAGTACGAGGCACTGGCGCTGCGCGTGGCCCCGCCAGAGATTTCCGTCGACAACGTCTCCCGAGCCGCGGCGACGGTCATCACCATCGACTCGGCCAACCGCCCGGGCACGCTCGTCTCAGTGGTCGAGGTTCTGACCGATCGCGGGCTCGACGTGCGCAGGGCGCGGATCAGCTCCGACGGCGGATGGTTTTACGACGGTGAGCTCAGAGGAGAGAGAGAGAGAGGGAGGATCGGTTTTGCCCTCGGTCCGACGACGACAACGGCGAATGATTACGACAGCAAACGTCGGCATTCGAGCCCGTAAAAACTGGGCTGCTGGTTTTCCGATCCAACTTTGCATAGCCTGAGGGGCGCAGCGTTGTTTTGCATTGCGATTCCGCGCTTGAGGAGAAGAAATAAAGGCTTGATAAAGCCGCAATCGGCTCGTAGGGCAAAACCTTTTTTCCTCTCGACTTTCAAGCCGGTCAGCTGGAGAGGGGGGGGGGGGAGGGCGGGGGGGCAACAGAGCTGCGAAGAAGAACCTCGACCTCTTATTAAACCATCACCAAAAATTCAAATTCAAAAAACAGTCTTCGAGGTCACCGAGGCCGGCGGCGGCAAGGTCACGGACGAGCGCAAGCTGGACGACATCCGGAGGGTGAGATGATTCATTTCGGTGACGGTTGCGAAGGAGTGAGAAGAGAGGTGGTCGGAAGAGGACAAGGGAGGCGCCGACCTGTCGTCCTCGTTTTGTCGTTTTTTTCACCCCCTTGCTCTCTCTCTCCCTCATTCTTCGAATGCCCCCCTCCCCCCCAAAAAAAGATGCTCGACGTCGAGTACCAGGACGACGCCGACGTCGTCCTCAACTGCGACGAGACCGACGACCCGCGCCGCGTCGAGACGACCGTCCTGCAGCTCGCCGGCTCGGACCGCGTGGGCCTGCTCGCCGACGTGACGCAGCTGCTCACCGCGTCCGGCTGCGACGTGCGGTCGGCCGCGGTCTGGACCTACCACGCCCGCGTCGCGTGCGTGCTGTCCGTCACGGAGAAGGGCAGGCCGCTCGCGTCGGACGAGGAAGGGGGCGAGGGGAGCAACGACGGGGCCCCCATGTCGAGCGACGGCGGCAGCAGCGGCGGCAACGGCGGCGGCGGTGGCGGCGCGAAGCTGGCGCGGCTGCGGGAGCTGCTCGGCGAGATGGTCGGCGCGCCGCAGGGGCTCGGCATCTGCTCGATCGAGCGGGCTGTCCGAGGGGACGTCAGGCACGACCGGAGGCTGCACAGGCTGATGCTCGAGGAGGAGGCGGCGGCCTGGGCGAGGGGTGAGCCGCTGGGCAGGGACGAGGGCGACGAGGACAGGGGCGCCAAGGACGGGGGCGGGGGCGTGAGGGGGGGCCCGGCGGCCCCTGAGGCGGCGGGCAGGAAGGGGGGCGAGTTTGACGATTCTTCTCCGACGCCGCGGGCCAAGTCCCCGACGGACTCGGCGTCGTCGATGGAGGCGCCCGGAACGGCGAGCGGGAGCAGCGGGAGCGGAAACGGAGCGGCGAGGGGGGCCTCGGCCCCGCCGGTCGCGCCGCCGACGCCGTCGCTGTCGTCGGCGTCGCCCTCCTCGCCCCTTCCGCGCATGCTTTCCTCCTCCTCCTCGAGCCGGTCCCCGGTGCAGCCCCCGAAGAGGCCGCTGGTGCGGGTCGACCCGGACCCGCGGACGGGCTACTGGGTGGTCACGATCCGGTGAGAGTTTCGAAAAGCTTGTTGCACTTTTGAGTTTTTTTTATTTTCCAGTTTTTTCCTTTCGATTCTGTTTTTTTTTCGCTCATGTTCATTTTCCTTGAAACCCCTTTCTCAAAAAACTCAAAAAACAGCTGCACCGACCGCCCCAAGCTCCTCTTCGACACCCTCTGCACGCTCGCGGACCTCGACTACGACGTCTACCACGCGTCGATCGATTCGACGGACAAGGTTAAAGAAGGAGCAGCCGCAGCCGCAGCCGGCTCCGGCTCCTCCCTCTCCTCGCGCCCGCCGTCGGCGTCGGCCAACGGAGCTTCGGCGCAGTGCCACCCCGGCGGCGGCGGCGGCGGCGGCAGCTCTTCTTCCCGGCCCTGCGGCCTCGCCTCGCAGGAGTACTACATCCGCCCGCGAGACGGCAACGCCGACTGGGACGCCGGCCGGGCCGAGCAGCTCGTCGCGATGCTCGAGGCCTCGATCCAGCGCCGGTTCCCCCGCGGGCTCAAGGTGCACGTCCGGAGCGCCGACCGGTTCGGCTGCCTCGCCGCGCTCGCGGGAGTGCTCCGCGGCGCGGCGCTGGCGGTCACGCGCGCCAAGGTGCGGACGTACGCTGCCACGGGGGGGGGACACAACAGGAACAACAGCAGCAGAAACCATGTCGCGGGCCCCTCGGCGGGACACACGCTGTACGTGATGGCCGCCAGCGGAGGCCCTCCCGACCGCGCGGCCGTCGAGGCCGCGTGCGCCGCCGTTGGCGGCAAGTTGGTCGAGCCCGGAGACGAGGCGGCGTCGGTGGCGGCCTCGGGAGGGGAGCACGCGTTTTCGTATTCCTTTCTGTCGAAGACGAGGTGGAGCGGACGGCGCGGCGGCGGTTCGGCGACGTGGAGGCCCGGCGGGGAGGGAGGGGGCGGCGGCGACGCCGCTGGGGGAGGTGCGAGGCCCTCGGCGGCGGCGGCGGCCGTGGTCGCGGCTGCTGCGGCGACGGATGTTTTCGCTGGTGGGAACGGCAAAAGCGCCGCCGCCGCCGCCGCCGCCGCCGCCGCCGCCGCTGACCCATTTAGCGATGCCCGGAACGCGATGCTTTCGGGGCTCAGCCCAGGGACAGACCTGAGCGACGGGTCGTTTTAAAAAGGGGGTAAAAACCTTTTCGAGCTAAGAGGCTTTTGCATTTTTTTATTTTTTTCTCTCGACGCGCGACTCCACCTACTTCGTACCAAAAAAAAGAGCGCGTATGCTAACTTTCAAAGCGCCGCCTTTTCTGTTCCATTTTAAGAAAAAAAGGCCTAATAAAATAATGTCGTCCGCTGGTCAGCGCCGCCGCCTTGTGTAAAATGAAAAAAGAAAAAAAAAAGGCGACGACCTGAAACAGTAAAAGAAGAGGTCGAGAAAATCATTTCCCGTCGGCGAATGATGCGTTTTGAAGCACTTCTTTCTCTCTCTCTCTGTCACTAAACGGCGCCGCCATCTGATCTCTCCAGATGACCGACAGCGACGATGACATCGGCCCTGCGCCGCCGCCTCCCGCGGGAGCAGCAGCAGCAGCAGTAAATGACAGCGATGACGACGTCGGTCCGGCGCCTCCTCCCGCCGACGGCGACGACGCCAATGCTATCGACGGTGATGATCACGAAGAAGACGTCGGGCCCGCGCCGCCCCCTAAAGCCAAAAAGCGCAAGGTAGGCTACACAGCTGTGTGTCGTCTTTATGCGCTCCAGTAGATAGCAGGTCGCTCAGAAGGCAGTCGAGGTTGATCTTCTTTTGAAACTAGCATTCGACGTCGAGCATTGTCAAACGACGGTCCTCTCTCTCAACCCTTTCTTCCTCAACTCCCCCCCAAAAAAAAAACGACGCAGCTCCTCGCCCACGAGGCCGACTACCTCGCGTCCATCCCCTCGGCGACGATGTACGAAAAGTCCTACATGCACCGGGATACCGTCACGCACGTCGCTTTCGCGTCTCCCGGGTCGGCGGGTGGAGGCGGCGGAGGTGGTGGCGGCGGCGCGGCGGTCGGCGGCGGGGCCACCGCGGCCTCTTCGTCGACCTCTTCCACTTTCCTGATCACCGCCTCGGCGGACGGCGTCGTCAAGTTCTGGTCCAAGAAGCGCAGCAGCGGCAACATCACCGGCGGGGGCGTCGTCGAGTTCGCGAAGCAGTACGCCGCTCATTCGGGCCCCGTCCTCGCGCTCCCCGTCTCGGCCGACGGCTGCCTCGCCGCGACGGTGAGCGCGGCCGACGGGACCGCCAAGGTCTTCGACGTCGCCAGCTTCGACATGACGGCGGTGATCCGTCTGCCGTTCGCGCCTTCGTCGGCTGTGGACTGGATCTCCCCCCCTGGGGCCAGGGGAGCGGGCTCGGCGCTGCTGGCTGTCGCGGACTCGGCGAGCGGGGGCGTGTCTGTCTTCGACGCCGCTTCCGAAGAAGCCGCCGCCGCGGGGGGCGTCGCGAGGCCGCTGTGGCACTTTGCGTCCCCCCTGGGGAGCCCCTCCTCTCCTGTCACCTGCCTGCGGTACAACTCGTGGGCAGACTGCCTGGTGGCATCCGACTCGCGCGGGATGCTCGACTACTTCCGGGCGGGGAAGGGAGAGCGAAGAGAAGGAGGAGAAGGAGAAGGAGAAGGAGGAGGAGAAGAGGGACGCGGCGCCGGCAACGGCGACGGCGAAAGGGACGACCGGCCCCTCCTCGAGCCTCGAGGGCTCGCGTCCTGGCCCGCGAAGCCCTGCACCTCCTTCTCCCTGAAGTCCGACTCCGACCTCTACGCCCTGGCGAAGGCGAAGACGAGGGCCCTGTCGCTCGAGGTCTCGCCCGACGGCAGGCGCTTCGTCGCCTGCTGCCTCGACGGCCGCGTGCGCGTCTTCGACTTCCGGTCCGGTAAGCTGCTCCGCTGCTACGACGAGAGCCCCGACGCCGCCGCGGAGATGCAGAGGGCCGCGTCGGACGCGCTGGCCGCGAAGGTGGACAAGATAATGGAGCAGAGGGAGGCGGTGGCGAAGGGGGCGGCGCCGGCGGCGGCAAGCGGCGAGGGCAGGAGCCGCGACAAGAGAGACTTGGAGCAGCTCACCTCGGACGCCCTGACCGCGGCCTCGGCAAGCTCCACCGCGCTGGAGCCGATCGACTTTGGGCGCAGGCTGGCGGCGGAGAGGGAGCTCTCCCTGCTGCTGCTGAGCTCGGGAGCGGGAGCGGGAGGAGGAGGAGGAGGCGCAGCGGCGGCAGACGCGCCGCCGCCGTCGGGGGCGGCAGCGTCGACGGCAGCGCCCGCCCCGGTCCCGCAGCCGGCCTTCGACGCCTCGGGCCACTTCCTGGCCTACGGCTCCCTCTTTGGGATCAAAGTGGTGAACCTCGAGACCAACCGGCTGGTGCGGCTGCTGGGCAAGGTCGAGAGCAGCGAGCGGTTTCTGAGGCTGAGCCTGTTTCAAGGCGCGGGCGGGGGAGGCGGCGGTGCCGCCGCCGGCGGGGGCAGCCGCGCCGCGGCGCGCGCAGCGGCGCTCGCGGCAGGAGATGACGACGACGACGATGGCGACGACGGCGATGACGACAACGGCGACAAATCGAAAACGAAGAAGAAGAAGAGGGCCTCGGCCTCCTCGTGCCTCCTGGGAGACCCCACGCTCGCCGCCACGGCCGTCGGCCGCGCCCGCTTCTTCCTGTTCACCTCCCGAGAGCCCGAGGACCCGGAGGCCGCCGCCGCCAGGGCCGCCGAGGCCGCCTCCGCGGCGCTCTCTCGCGGTGGGGCCGCCGCGGCGGCCGCGGCGGTGGCTGCAGCGGCCTCCGTCGGCAGGGACGTGCTGAACGAGAAGCCGCGGCCCGAGGACCTTATTGCCCTCGGCGGCGGCGAGGGCGGCGCGGAAGGAGGCGACGGCGACGGCGACGACGTCGCGCTGCCGGCGTGCGCGGTCCTTCGGACGACCGCCGGGGACATCACGCTCCGCCTATTCCCGGAGCACGCGCCCAAGGCCGTCGAGAACTTCACCACGCACGGCAGGAACGGCTATTACGACAACTTGACCTTCCACCGAGTCATCAAGGGGTTTATGATCCAAGGTGAGTGCTTTTTCTTTTCTTTTTTCCAAGTGTTTTGTTTTCGTTTTTTTTTATCCAGAGAGGTTTGAGAAATAGCGTTTTTCTCCTTCCATCCCTCTTTCTCTTCCAACGCGTCTTCTGACTCGCTCCTTCTCCTTTCTCCTCTACACTTTTCACAAACAAAATCAAAATCAAAATCAAAACAGGCGGCTGCCCGCTCGGAGACGGCACGGGCGGCACTTCCATCTGGGGCCGCAACTTTTCTGACGAGTTTGGCGGCAACGCCCCCGGCGTGCCCAAACACGACCGGCCGTTCACCCTCTCGATGGCCAACGCCGGACCGCACACCAACGGCTCGCAGTTCTTCATCACCACCGTGCCCACGCCCTGGCTCGACGGCAAACACACGGTCTTTGGCCGCGTGGTCAGGGGCGCCGACGTCGTCCAGGCGATCGAGAGGAGCAAGACGGGAAAGAACGACGCGCCGCTGGAACCGGTGCGCATCCTCAACGTCGACGTGAGGAGCAGGGTGGATTGAATTGAGGCTTTTTTGGGGTGCAGATTCCTTTGATGATGGAGAGCGAGAGGGAAAGAGGGGGAGAGGTGCGGAAGAAGCGAAGAGGAGGAAACGAGTTTTTTGCAGGAAAGTAAAAGAAACACATCAAGCCTCTCCCGGGACCCTGGCCTTTTTTTCTTTTTTTTTTAGCCGCACAAAGACCCCCTGGCCGCGTTCCCCCCCGTCCGCTCCAAGAACCGCAGGGTCCTCTCCGCGCACTCCCGCGCCTTCTCCAGCTGAATCCAGTGCCCCGAGTCCAGGACCTCGATCTCCACGCCCGCGCGGCAGAAGCGCTCGGAGCCGGCCAAGAGCTCGACGCCCAGCGCCGCGTCGCGGCCGGCGTAGAGGCAGAGCACCGGCACGTCCACTCCGCCGCGCAGCGCCCTCGCCGCCCTCGCCCCCGCGCGCGATAGCGGGCCCCCGCCGATGGCCCGCACGGACGCGCGGTAGTAGTTTATCGCCGCCGTCGCCGCCCCAGGCCTCGCGAACGCGGCCGCGAGCTCTCCTGCTTCTTTCTTTTCTTCCTCGTTGGACCGCGGGAGCATCGAGCCGATCGACGCGGCCATCATCTTCTCCGGGAAGAAAGGAGACTGGAAGAAGGCCACGTACCAGGACCTCTTGGCCTGCTTCCATCCCATGTTGGCCTTGAAGAGGAGCGGATGCGGGATGGCCATCGTGACGAGCGCGTCGAAGAGGCGGCGACGGCGGCGAGGCGGCGAGGCCGGACTCGAAAAAGTCGAAGCGGGGGAGGAGTTCTCCTCCTCCTCCTCCTTCCCTCCTCGGGCAGCGCTCGAGTCCACCGACGCGGCGTGCCAGGCGACCGCCCCACCCCAGTCGTGGGAGACCAGGGTGACTGTCCTCCCGGTGGAACCGGAAAGATACACCGCGGCGGCGCGGGCATCGGCGGCCAGGGCGCCGACGTCAAAGGCCGCGAGCACCCTCGACGAAGAGGGCAGAAACTTTGGAGAAGCCGCGTTCTCTCTCCCCGAGGGCTTGCCGCTCAGGTTGTATCCGCGCATGTCCAGCGCCGCGACCTCGTAGCCTGCCTCGACGAGCGGCTTCATCAGTCGGCGCCACGAGAGCCAGCATTCGGGGAAGCCGTGCAGGAAGAGCACCGCGCGGCGGGACGGGTCGATTCCGGCGCGGGCGAGGTGGAGCGTCGTCGTTTTCGCCCTTCCCGCGTGCTCCTCGGCCTCGTCGGGATACACGGGGACCTCGATGAACTCGTGGGAGACCTCGATCCCTTCGATCCCGGGCTCGGCGGCGACGGCGGCATCCCGCTGCGACTCGGGGTCTGGGAGGAGAGGAGGGGGCGACGCCGGGGGAGCAGGACCGCCGCCGCCGCTCCTCGCCCCCCTCCTTTGCTTTCTGAAATCAACCAGCAGCATTGAAACCCCAACAGTCGCCGCGAAGTAGAGCGAGAAGGAGTAGACGACCGCGAGGGTGAGGTATCCGGCGAGCACCCTGGAGAGCGGGCGTGGGCGGAGCGGCGGGGCCGGGTCGAGGTCCCATGACGTCGACGACGGCGGCAGAGCGGCACCGCCGCCGTCTCCGCCTGCCTTCTCCTTCCCCGATACCAACCCAGGTGCATCGCGTTTCACGGAAGCTACGCGCTGACGCAGGGAAGAGGCCTGAGGCTGATCGGAGGTCGACATCTTTGAGCTGGAGAAAGAGGGGATGCCGATGGGAAAAAGACCTCGATCAACGGAAAATGAGGAAGCTAGCCTGAACGAGAGAGCAGAGATTCTTCTCAGAAGGAAAAAAACAAGGGAGGCAAAAAAAGAATTCGCTTCCTTCTGCTTTCCTCTCTCCTTCTTTCTCGCGTCGTGGCCTTTCTCCGCCTGCGGCAGCAGGGAGAGGTGACAACCTTTGAGGTTCCCTCTTTTTTTCGTCTCTCTCTCCGTCCAGCTGAAGAGACTCGCGACCCATCCATGCGTGCCGCGGCTGTGGCCCAGCAGGCATTCTCGACGTCGTCGCCGTTGCCAGTCTCGAAATCAGCCGTCGTCGCCGCCGCAACATCATCATCGCCTGCTCTCTCCGCGCCTTCGCGCGCTGCTGCTCGGCCACTCCGCCCGGAGCTCGGCTTCCGTAGGCCTCGATCCTCTGTGAAAGGGGCAATGGAGAAGACCGTCGCCCCGGCCGCAGCGGCAGCGGACAACGGCGCCATCGCGGCAGCGGCGGCGGCGGCGCCGCCGCCGGCCTCGACCTCACCCCCCTCGGCCGAGGACCCCGCCCTGTCCCTGCCCGGCGCCCGCTTCGTCAGGCGCCACCTCCGCCAGCTCGCCCCCTACACCCCCATCGAGCCCTTCGAGGTCCTTTCCGCGAGGCTGGGCAGGGACCCCTCGGACATCGTGAAGCTCGACGCCAACGAGAACCCCTATGGCCCGCCGCCAGAGGTCGCCGCGGCGCTGGGCTCGATGCGCTTCCCCAACGTCTACCCGGACCCGGAGACGAGGGCCCTCAGGGCGCTGCTGGCCCCCGGGCTGGGAGTGCCCGTCGAGCAGGTCCTCGTGGGCTGCGGCGCCGACGAGCTGATTGACCTCCTGATGCGGGCGGTCTTGGACCAGGGAGACAGCATCGTCGACTGCCCCCCGACATTCACCATGTACGCGTTCGACGCCGCGGTCAACGGCGCCTCGGTCGTCACCGTGCCTCGCCTCGAAGGGTTCAAGCTGGACGTCGACGGCATCGCGGAGGCGGTCAAGGAGAGCGGGGCCAAGATCCTCTTCGTGACGTCGCCCAACAACCCGGACGGCTCCACTGTCTCCGACGCCGAGATGGAGCGCCTGCTCTCCATCTCCCCAGACTGCCTCGTTGTCCTGGACGAGGCGTACGTCGAATTCTCCGGGGAGGCCTCGCGGGCGTCGTGGGTGCCCGGGCGAGAGAACCTCGTCGTCCTGAGGACATTCAGCAAGTCCGCGGCGCTCGCGGGGCTCAGGGTCGGCTATGGCGTCTTCCCCGCCGGGCTCGCGGCGCTGCTGTGGAGGGCCAAGCAGCCCTACAACGTCTCCGCGGCCGCCGAGGCCGCCGCCGTCGCCGCGCTGTCCAACCCGGCGTGGCTCGAGGAGACGCGCCTGGCGCTCATCGCCGAAAGGGAGCGGATGAGCGGGCTGCTGGCGTCGGAAATCGACTGGCTTACACCCTTCCCCTCGAGGGCCAACTTCGTCCTCTGTGCTGTTGCCGCCGGGAGGGACGCGGGCGCCGTCAGGGACAGGCTCGCCAAAGAGCACGGCATCATGGTGAGGCACTACGCCAAAAAGGAGCTCTCGGGCTTCATCCGGATCAGCGTCGGGAGGCCCGAGCACACGGACAGGCTGCTCGAGGCGCTGCGGGGGCTGTAAATGAGATTCGTTGCATCCTTTTTTTTTTACTTGTTTCCTCTTGGTATTCTCATTCTCAATATTTTTTTGTTCCTCGCCGATGCTTTTTTGGTTCTTGGTGGTGTGTGTGTGGGTGGGTGGGGGGGGGGCAGCGGCGCGGGGAGTCCCTGTGAGCGAGCCCTGTGAGCGAGGAGCCCTCTCGTCGCTCCATGTTTTTTTCTTTCCTTCTACAAGAGGTCGAGGTCGAAATTCGTCTTCATTGTTCTCTCCTTGGTCGCCCCGGGGCGACGACGTGAAAAAAGAGGGATTGCATCGTCTCTCTCTCTCTCTCTTCTCTCTTCTCTCTTCTCTCTTCTCTCTCTTCTCTCTTCTTTCTCTCTCTCCCCCAGCGCCCGCTCAAGATGGGCGCCTACTTATCTCAGCCCGTGAGTCGAAAACTTTGTCGGAGGGAGACCGGAACGAGGGGGGCTTCAACATTGAAGAAAACACCTCAAAGTGTGGATCAGAAGATTGTTTCTCCTTCTTCTCTTTCGCGCTCACGCCTTCTGCCCTCTCTTTTTCTCTTCTCGCTTACACCACCAACAGGTCACCAAGAAGGAGGTGTTCGAAGGAGGATATCCGCACCTGCCTTACGGCCTGGCCTCGATGCAGGTAAAGAATGAGGAGAAGAAAAAAACTTGTCTGATCAACAAAGAGGCTGTCGTCTTCAAGAGCTTCTTCAAGGCTTTAGCTCTCCTTTTTCGATCCACAGCTGCGAGCAAGGGAGTGTGCTCTCTGCGACGAGAAGAAAGGGAGAGACGCGGGAGAAGCAAAAGCACCACGCAACAAAGCGTTTTTTTCTCTTCGCTCGGCCATCATCGCCAAATCTTGTCTTCTCCTTTTTTTTCACTCCTCCCTCTCGTTTCCTTGACCCTGACCTCTCGCTCTCTTCTTTCCTCTCGCTCCCCTCTTTCCTCATGAACAACCAACCAACCGACGCAGGGCTGGCGCCGCACCATGGAGGACGCGCACCTCGCCGACGTCTCCACCTCCGCGCCCGAGGGCGTTTTCGGGGTCTTTGACGGACACGGGGGCAGGTAAGGAGGAGGGTGTTCTCCAACCCCTCTGCGTCTCTTTCTTTTCTTGCGTTCCCCTCTTCCTCCCTTTTTCTCTCTCTCTCTCACGCCTCCTCTCGCCTCTCCCGCCTTCCCTTCCCCTCATCGATACCTTCCAGCGAGGTCGCCAAGTTCTGCCAGAAGTACCTCGCCGATCGGGTGCGCGCCCACGACGGCTTCGCGACCAAGAGGGACGTCCCCGGAGCCCTCGCCGACTGCTTCCACGAGCTCGATGCGATGCTCGCCTCCGAGGCCCACGCCGCCGAGCTCGAGGCGATGCGCGCCCCTCCCGCTCCGCCCCTGCACATGGTGAAGTACGGTTCCGAGGAGGTCGAGGCAGGGGAGGCGGAGGAGGCGGCGAGCGGCGGAGCGGGCGAAGAGGAGCCCTCGCGGCAGGGCTCGGCTCAGGCCCCAGCCCCAGCCCCGGCGGGGCAGGAAGAGGCGACGCTCCCCGGTACCGAAGGCGGCCGCGCCGCTCCCGCCTCCTCCGTCTTCGATCCCTCGTCGGGATCGAAGACGGCGGCGGAGCTGATGAGCGAGCCCGAGCCTTCCTCTGCGGCAACAGCAGCAACAGCAGCAGCGACGACAGCAGCGACGACGACAGCAGCAGCGACAACAGCGACGACCTCTCGGCCACCTCCGCCCCCTCCCCCCCCGCGCCCGCCGCCGCTCAACCTCCCTCCTCCGGAGGAACGCGTCGTCGCGGGCTGCACCGCCGTCGTCGCCGCCGTCGTCGGGGGGAGACCGTCTACGTCGCGAACGCCGGAGACTCGCGTGCGGTGCTGTGCGACGGGGCGGGGAGGGCGCGGCCGCTCTCGGTCGACCACAAGCCCGCGGCGCCGGCCGAGGCCGCCCGTATCCGCGCTGCGGGGGGCTTTGTTTCCTCTTTCGGCGGCGTGGCCCGGGTCAATGGCAACTTGAGCCTGTCGAGGGCGATCGGAGACCTGCAATACAAGGGGAACGAGTCCCTTGGGAGGCACGAGCAGGTGGTGACGGTGAGTTTCTCTCTTCGCCTTGTTTTTTCCGTTTTTTTTTTTTGAGAGAGAGATCAAAACACTCAACTCACCTTTTTCTCTCTCGTTCCCCCCCCCCAAACTCAGGCTGAGCCCGACGTCACCACGACCGAGCTCTCCGCCGGGGACTCCTTCCTCCTCCTCGCCTGCGACGGCATCTGGGACGTGCTCACCAACCAGGGCGCCGCGGACGTCGTGTCGCGGGAGCTGGGGAACGGGAAGACGCCGGCCGAGGCCGCGGCGGCGCTGCTCGACGCGGCGCTGTCGCCCGACCCGAGGGCGACCAAGGGCGCCGGGTGAGTTATTTTTGGTTTCGTTCCTTCGTTCGTTCCTCTTGCCCCCTCGTTCCTTTCCTCGTCTCTCTTTGCTCACTTCTCCTCCTCATTTTCTCGTCCTCTCGTTGGCAAATGGAACAGGTGCGATAACATGACGGCCGCGGTGATCCTTCTCCCGACGAGAGCAAAGGCTGCCACCGCCGCTGCTGCTGCTCGGTGAAAAATCTAAAAACTCCTTCGTGTCTGTACTAATTATCCCGATTCTCTGTGTGATTTCTGTCCTCTCCTTTCATTTAAATTTTGAGAAACCCGTGTGAATGAAAAAGAGAGGGGGTCAACGAAGCTAAAAGAAGGGGGGGGGGGGAGGGGGGGAGAGAGGAAAAAGAGGAAGAGGGAGGATGGAAGCAAAAAAGCATTCAAGGTTGAAGAAAAAAACAAAAGCGACAAAAGCCAACAGCAGCCAACATCAGCTCACTTTTCGATTTCTGTTGTTTTCACTGGCTGCCTTTTTTCCTGCCCCCCATCCACTCATCTCTCTCTCTCTCTCCAAGCCTTCTTTTCAACGCTTGTTCTTCTTTTCTTCAGGCCAGAGGTGAGTGACCGGAGCCAACGATGCGCCACGAGGCGATAAGTGGGCGCGCGAGAGGCAGCATGGGAAGCGAGAGAGGAGCAAGGCAGAGCTCCCCGATGACGAAACCGCCGAATCGCCGGAAAGCAAGCGACGACGAGGGGGAAGTCGGAGTGATTGATTTCGATTGTCCGCCCCTCGCTGGCTGCGTGGGGTGCCTTATTTTTCCGCATTCGTTCCCCGCGATCTCCTCGAAAACTCCATTGTGAGGCAACTTCGTAGAGAGAACAAAAGAATCGCGCGACGAAACCGCACAACTCGAGCGCATTTGACTTCTCTCTGCTACTTTCTCTGCGACCCCTTTTGGCTTGAGATGAGATTGACGCGCAAAAAACTTGGAAAGGACGCCCCCCTCCGTTTGAGCCTCCATCACTTCACGTGTTCTTCTTCTCCCCTCGATTCGTGATCTTGACTGACCCAATATGATTGATACGGGAATCATGGAGGAGAAGCCAGGCTTCGGACGCAGAGAACGAGCGCGACGTTTATCTTTTTTTTCATCGGAGTAAGAGAAGAAAGAGAAGAGGGAAAAGAAGAAAAAACAATCCCGCCGCCGCTCTCCCCCGCCCCCCCCCCACCCCCACCCCAACCCCCCAACCCCAACCCCTCAACGAAAAAAAAACAAAAAAACTCGACCAGCCTTTCCCACCGAAACACAACAATGGCCCGCCTCTCCATCGCCGCCTTCCTGTTCGCGCTCCTCGCGCTCGGCGCCGGGGCCGCGTTCGCCCACCGCGAGCTGCAGAGTGAGTAAATTTTTTAAGCTTTTTCATTTCTCTCTCTCTCTCTCTCTCTCTATCTCTCTCTTTTTCTCTCTCTCTCTTTTCCTCTCTATCTTCTTACTTCTCTCCCTTTTTTCATCTTACTTTTCTTC
>Ga0114918_10003447_pt1 | contig 13949 bp, 20 predicted proteins | sample LantaG_FD_87015 | JGI IMG/M metagenome (GOLD analysis project Ga0114918, IMG submission 87015) | Deep subsurface microbial communities from Baltic Sea to uncover new lineages of life (NeLLi) - Landsort_02402 metaG | ecosystem: Environmental > Aquatic > Marine > Oceanic > Sediment | place...
GCTCCACTTATAGTTAAAGTATCTCCTGCTGTATGGGGGGATATAACTGTTCCTGCTTTGTCCCATAGGTTTTCTACTTTTATTTGGGTGCTTAAACTATCTATTTGTCCTTGTAATCCCATACCTAATCTTCTAACTGGCTCTATAATCCGTTCTTGTTGCTTAACTGTTATTCCTAAAACTCTTTCCTCAAATAGTGGTGAACCGATTTGGGACTTTGCTTGTTTCTCAATTAGTTTTAAAAGTTCTTTTTCGTCAATGTTATCTCCTTTATCCCCTTTTTCCCCTCGTTTTCCCCTTAATGCAATCATAGTTTTTCCTGGTTTTCCGTCCTTTCCATCCTTGCCAGGCTTTCCGTCTTTGACTACTGGAATTAAAGGTTTAATCAATTCTAATATTTCACTTTTAGTAGGTGTTTTTCCGTCTTTTCCTGGTTCTCCTTTGATAGCCTCTCCTTTTTCTCCTTTAAATCCACGCAATTCTTCTTTTCTTTCAATAGATAATCCTTTTTCCCATAATTCAAACACTTCTAATGTTGTTCCTAATTCTTCAAGTATTTTGGCTTTTAATTTCCGCAGAATAACTTCAAAATCTGGACTTGTGATATCAACCCCGTCTTCAAACGCTTCATCTTCTGCTTCTTTAAGTGCCCGATAAAGTATTTTCTTAATCTGGGAGTTACTCATATTGTCTCCAATGTTTTTTGGCATATGGTCTTATTTGTCTTGGTCGTTCTACATTTCTATTCCCATAAAACTTCTTCATACTTTCTATCAACCCGTCTCTCATTCGTATCCACTTGTTTGTTTTACCAGCATCTTCCTCAAATATTATTGCCGCATCTAATGATAAAATCCTGTGATATGGTGTAGCAAATCCTGGTGTAGCCGTAGTGGCAGTAGTGGCAAGTTCTGTTATGTCCCTTGAAAAGTATAATTTAAGCCCAGCCGCAGTAGTAACATCTGCAGATGATGGAGATGGATATAGAAAAACAGAATGTCCTATTAAATCATAGTATTGAGGAAATCCGTTTCCTTCTTGGAACTCTGACATTGCTATTTCAATATCGTGCCAGTCCATCTGAATTAACTTTTGATAATCTCCAATATCATTCAACGCTTCTACTTTTTCCACTCCTTGTGCTCCGTCTGGCAATTCATAATCCTGTTGTCCGTGAACTAAAGTTGTAGTAGCAATGGGAAAATCGGTGGCATTTGTGTCATCATATTGCCAACCGTATTCTACTTCACGAATAAGACGACTTACTCCGTGCCAACTTTGATTTATGTTGCGTATTTTATCTTCTGTTGGATAAGAAGTTGAGGTTGTCCCGCATAGAAAATCTATATCTGGTAATAAACCTTTACTATTTGATGCTGATACTTCCATATATTTATAGCCATTGAGGGTTTTTAATATACCACTCAACAACTTTGGTTAATGATTGTTTAAAGTTTTTGGAATATTCAAATCCCATTTTCTTAAGTTTAGAACCATCCAATGAATAACGTAAATCGTGTCCAGGACGGCTACTATGAAAATCTACTAATTTATATTTTAAAGGTTTTTCTATTACTTCTGCTATAAATTGAGCTAATTCTAAATTACTTAATTCTTCACCTACTATATTATATTTATCTCCCAGTTTCCCTTTTTCAGTTAAGAACATTAGTGCTTGACAAACGTTCCTGGCGTGTATCCATTTTCTTGAACCTGATTTAGTTTCAGTTTTATCGGCATGTATCAAAACATTTTCTCCTGCAAGCACCTTTTTGATAGTCATCGGAATAAACTTTTCTGGGTGTTGACGTTCTCCAAATACATTCATCGTAAAAGTATTTATAACTGGAAGTTTGTAAGTATTGAAATAGGCATCTCCCAATACCGTTGCTCCTGCTTTTGAAGCGGCATAGGGATTTGCTGGTTTAAACCTATCATCTTCTTTATAATCAACTCCTTCTGGTGCTGGTCCGAATACTTCATCTGTCCCAAAGTTTATAACCAATTTAGGATTAACCTTGCGGGCATATTCCAATAGATTACAGGTTCCGACTACATTATCCATTACAAAACTAACTGGGTCGGTTATACTTCTATCTACGTGGCTTGAAGCCGCTAAGTGCCAGATATAATCTACTTTCCCGATTTCTTTTATTATCTGTTTGTTTACTTCTGATTTTAAATCCCACCAGATAAACTTAACTCTGTGTTTTTCCTTTTCCCAGATAGACATATCAGTTAATCGTTCCAAGTTCCCAGATATATCTAATCTGTCTATAATTACTATTTCCCAATCTGTGTCTTTTAACACACCCTCTACTATATGGGAACCTACGAAGCCAACTCCACCAGTTAAAAGTAATTTCATATTTTAATAAAAATTCTGGCAATAAAGTTTTTATCTAATTCCTCTATGCCATTAATTTCTTTAATTTGTTTTAATTTAGGTTCAAATATATCTTTATAATTTCTCGGAAAATGCCGATGAGACATACTTCTTTCATCTTCTATTGTAATTAACATTTTAGAAATTCTTGCAACTTCAGGAAATATCCATTCGCTATCAGGGTGTATATGTTCTAATACTGCCATTACAAATACCAAGTCAAATTCATTTAAATCTTTAATTATGTCCTCAATAGAAGAATTTAAAATCTTTAAATCTGGATAATATATTTTAGCAAGTTCCACTGCCTTTTTGCTTATTTCTACCCCAGTTAGATTTGTAAAACCAGCTTTGGACAAATAGTTCAAGTTTCTTCCTACATTACAGCCAATTTCAAGTATCTTACTATCCTTAGGAATATCGATAAGACCTGCTAAGAACTTACTTTTTTCCTCTCCTTTTAAATAATTCTTTGGACTATTCTTTTGATATGGGTCTTTCCAAAAATCATGGATTTCACTTAGACTTGGCATAATCTACTATCTCCTTAAATTCATCTGTGGTTGCCGAACCAGCTTGGTCGCACCCTGGCAAGTTTTTGTCTAATGTAAAATGCTTCTCTATTATTCTGGCTCCTCTGTCTATTGCCTTCATGATATATTCTATCCCTATGGTATGGTCTGAAAATCCTGCTAACTTATCAAACTTTTCTGGAAAGTTCCGAACTCCAAATCGTTCTATTTCTCTTCTTGTTAAACAATAAAGAAATTCAGCGTTTTCTATGATAGGAAGTTCTTTCTTTTTCCAAGTCCCCAGTGAGACTATAATAGGTTTTCCTGTCTTAACCATAGTTTGTATCAAGTCTTGGTCATAAATGCTCCTAGAAGCCAATTTATGGCGTTTAACGCCTATCTCCTCAAGCCACTGCACCCTTTCTGTATCAAATGCCGAAGCCATAAACTCTATTCCTGCCTTTTTGACTTCTTCGGATAATTCTATCATTTGTTTTCTTGTAAGTTGACTATCTTTTAATTCCTGATAATGAGTATCACTCGGTATTTTAATTTTATCAATATCATAAAGTTGCACCTTGATTATGTCGGCTCCGAAATCCTTAGCAACCCATATCATCTTTTTGGCTAATTCTATATCTCCGTTCCAATTATGTCCTATTTCTACTATAAAAAGTGGATTCATATGTGTTTTATTTGTAATGCTTTATTAAAATCTTCTAAAGTATGAATATCTACTGAAGTATCAGTTATATATACACTTGTATGGTTATCTTTAAATGATTTATAGTTATCATACTTTTCTAATGCCCAAGTTTGTAAAGCCCAGATACTTCCATAAATTTTACCATCTGGATGACAAGTCATTAACTCGGCAACATCGTCTTGTTCCATTATGTCTTTTGCTAATTGTATTAAATGACATTTTATTGTAGGCGAATTTGCCTGAACTGCTACTATAATATCTGGTTTAGTCATCATTTGTTTAAGAACATATTGATATACTGGTATATTCGGAACATTTCCACACAACTCTAATGGTCTTTTAAGCGGTATTGCTCCTAAACTATTAGCTATTTTTAAAATATATTCATAATCAGAACTTACATAAACCTTTTTAAATATTTTAAGACATTTTTCCAAGTTCCATTGAAACATTGGTTTGTCTTTAAAATCCAGCCAGTTCTTATCTTTTAGGCGAGAACTTTGCTTTTTTACTAACATTAATGCGACAGTCATAGTTTTAAAAGGAGTGATATGGATGAAAACAATTACGACACATTGGTAGTTTGCCGTGTTCCATATTATCCAACATCTTGCGGAATACTTTTAACTGATTACTTTTATTCCAAATATCTTTTAATGTTTGTTTATTAACATCTCCGACAGTCATAAATCTATCCCAGTCGCTACAACAACAAGATACCTTTCCGTCCCAGTCCACACTCAATTTCTGATAAATTTCTGTGCAGGGACAATACTCGTGTTTAATAGTTTCTTTCTTTTTTATTTTTGGTTCAACTGATACTCTTGATAAATTAGTTTTTCCGACATTGACAGCATCAACTATTTTACTCCATTTCTTAATAAATATATTAATCTGTTTCTTGGTTTCGTTTGTCATCGTGGAAGTAATATGCAAATAAAGTTTACCTTTAATCTTTGCTATCTTTTTTATGTTTTTAACTAATTCATTATACCGAGAGTTATTCCTCATTCGTTCATATTCGCATTTATTGGCACCCTGAAGCGATATTATGAGAGAATCCAACCCTAACCTCACGATTGCCTCAATGTCACCTTCTTTGAACGATAATCCATTTGTTGTAATATGCAGAGGTAAGTTTTTATTTTTAATATATTCAATAAACTTTAATATCTTTGGATGTAAAAATGGTTCTCCCCATCTAATTAACCTAATCGGAGTATTATGTTTGGCACATTCATCTACTACTTTCTTAAAAATCTTCTCTGATATAAATCCTTTTTCTCGTTTCATATTCTGCTGTCCGCAAAATAGACATTTCAGATTACAATGATTTGTAAGTTCAATATCAACTATGAATGGAAAAAGAGAAGGGTTCTTCCTATATCGCAAGACATTTCTAAACTCTATATTTTTATATATTTTCTGGAATGGATTATTCATAAATCTATTATGACTACTAACGAATTCATATGAGTATCTGGCAAATGATAAATCACGGCATCTTTCCCAATTAGTTTTCTAAGATTCACTCTGTTAAAGATATGAATATGGTTTTCTCTATGAACATCACCATCTGGAACAATGTGGATTACCCTTCGTTTTGCTAATCTAATTGATTCTTTTAAAGCCTTGTCAACGTCTTCTATGTGTTCAAGCGTATGAGAACTATATACCGTATCAAAACTCTTATCTTTAAAGGGAACATTTTCTCCACCGCAAACAGTCACATCAATATTTCTTGCTCTCCAAAAAGATTCTGCTTTAATAGAGGGTTCAATTCCATAAAACTCTTTCTGTGGATAAATAACTTTTAAAAGTGCCATTCCTAATCCTGTTCCGCAACCAAGGTCTAAAATCTTATCTCCCTTTATATTAAGGGCTATTTGCCTTAAACAACCCAGAGCCGCTGAATAAAAAATCCAACCTTTTTCTAATTCCTCTAATTCATCAAATGTATACATTAAAATGGTGCTTTTACTTTTTCTTTGAACTTTTCAGCTTGTTTTGTCACTTCCTTAATAACTTTTGATTTCTCTACTGGGATATTCGTGTCTTCAAGTATTGCCTGAGATTCGTGTTCAAAAAGATGTCTGTATTCTTCAAAAGTATGACCAAGTTTGAGGTCTTTTTTAATCCCAGCTAAAACCATTTCTGAATACTTATATTTCTTTTTACCTTTCACGGGATAATCCTTTAAAAAGTAAGAGTGAGCCAAACATCCGCAGGCGTGTCTTACTCTAATAAAAACATAGGTGTCTATTTTTTTCATTGTAATGTTCTAATTATATAATTTAAATCTTCTTGTTTTAATGAGGGATGAACTGGTAACCAGAATCCCTCTTCGGCTATTTTGGTGGCATTTGGAAAGTTATTGGCACATAAAAATGCTGGTTGTAATGCTATATTGGAAGCAAGTATGTTTCTAAACTCTATCTTAGCTTTATTTAATTTATCAAAAATCTCTTTTCTTCCTTTCGCTAATATGGGAATTGTAAACCAGCAAGGGTCGGCTGAGGGATATTTATCTACAACAAAGTATTTCAAATTAGCTTTTAAATATTCAAAGTTTCTTTTTCTTGCCAATTTGAACCTATCTATCTTTTTTAATTGTTCTCTGCCAATAGCGGCTTGAAGTTCAATCGGGTTCAGGTTAAATCCCATTTCAGTATAAGTATATCTTTGCATATAATCTTTGGGTAATGGTGGTATGTTGTCTCCATTGTCATCAAAGTCTGCCATTCTTCCCCAGTCCCGTAATTCCCTAATTATCTTTGCCTCTTCATCGTTATTAGTAAAAACTGCTCCACCTTGTCCTGTTGAAATAATATGAGCAGCGTGAAATGATACTGCTGATATATTTTGAGAACCTACCATTGTCTCTTTCCATTTTCCGCCTAATCCATCGCAATTATCTTCTATTATTGTTAATTTATGTTCGTAAGCAATTTTATTCAACTCGTCCATATTACAGACATTACCAGCAACGTGAACCGCCAATATCCCAAATGTTTTATCGGTAATCGCTTTCTTAACCTCTATCGGGTCTATTAAAAATGTTTCTAATTCTACATCAACTATTACAGGTTTAAATCCCGCAAATATTAAAGAACTAACATCGGTAGGGAAACAAGTCGCTGGAACTATTATTTCATCTCTGTCTCCACGTTTTAACGCCTTAAACAACAATAATAATGCCGATGAACCTGAATTAACAAATATTGCGTGTTTAACTCCTAAGTATCCTGCCAATTCCTTTTCAAAAGCATTTCCTTCTTCCGCTAAAGACCACCAGTTTCTTTTTAAAACCCTGTTAATAGCTTCTTTCTCCTCGTCTTCAAATATCATTCCTCCATAGAGTATCATATTTCTTCCCTGAAAACCTTTTCAGATATACTATTTAAATTATAACGATGAATACTTACTACTTCTAATACTGGATAAAACATATATTTTTTTGCCAGTTTTTCCCAATAATAAGCATCTGCCATTCTCATTCTTTCAAGTCCTACTTCTGTATCCAGTTTGGTATCCCAGTTTCCTACTTTATCAACACAACTTTTATAGTGCATTACAGAACAGTGGTCTATCTTCTGACCAGGGTGTGTTAAGATTTTATCTATTTGTCTAACTTCATCGTTTGGCAAAGAATAAAACTTACTTCTATCTCCTATAACTTCTATTTTCTGTCTTCCATAACAAACTCTTACGTGTTGATGAGATTCTAAAAAATTAACCATCTTTTCTAATCTTTCCGCTAAATACAAATCGTCATCAGTCAAATAACTTATCAATTCTCCTTTTGCCATTTTTAGTCCTACATTTATTTGACGGGCATAAGGAACTTCCTTATATCTGTCTTTTTCTTTAATGTGCGAATTACGGAATATAATCCTTGGGTCTTTATATTCTGCTATTGCGTCTAATGTTTCTTGGTTGGAATTATCATCTAATATAATTAGTTCAAAGTTTTCATAGGTCTGGCTTAAAGCACTTTCAATGGATTCCTTGACCATTTTGGGTCTGTTGTAACTGGTTAGTATTATTGTATTTAATGGATTTTTAAGCATTTTTAATAACATCAACTATTCTTTCTAATGGGTTTTCTATATTAACCCCGCCCTCTATAATTGTTACTTGTTTGCGTTTTTCTTTGAACTCATCTGGGTTTTTTAATTGTTGTCTGATTACCTGTTCAAGTTTTGAAAGGTCTTGAACTTTCTTAGAACCAATAGTATATGTTTGTTTAATGTTTAAATATCTCATATCTCCCATACAAATCTTGGGTTTCCATATATCTGCCATTACTATTGGAATATCTAATACCATTGCCATTAGTTCAAAAGTTCCTTCTGTTAGTCCAAGTACTAAATCGGCTTTGCTTAAAACATCAGCACAGATTTCCAAATGGTCTGGACTACTTCTATAAGAAAATACTGGATTATCATAATAAGACGGGTTGTGCCCTTCTATAATCTTGGTAGTAATATTTACCCCCTTTATCTTGCGAAGTATCTTTGCTACCTGTTTATTTTCATCTATTTCTCCTGCACACCAATGAGCTGGACAGAATACTATATTAACTCCTTTGTGTTTTACTCTTGGTTTTAAGTGTTTAAGCACGGTAGTTCCAGTTACTTCTATTCTTTTTGGCGATATTCCTAAACCCAATAAACCATTTTTAGCATCTTCACCCCAAACGCATATTTTATTTGCCAGTAATTCAATATTAAATGGTGGATAATACTTACTTCTTTCTCCGCAAGCTCCTGCCCCGTGCTGAACAACGATTACTGGTTTTCTTTTTGAGATAGCTAACTTAGCAACACTTCTTCCAATTAACACTTCATCTTGCCAAAGAACCACTTTTTCTGCTTCATCTATATCATCAGTTAATTCAAAGTAAGGAAGGATATCAGTTAATACTTGGTTAAAGTTATGGGCTAAAATCTTCATGCCATTTTCTTTAAAGCGAATAATAACTCACCATTCTGTTCTTTGTTTTCTACCACATTGAATTTTTCCAATCCTGGAACTCTCATTACTACCGCTATTCTTTCTGTATTCCAAAATGTTTTATGTCCCCAGTAATAAGCGGTTGGATGTGACTGATGAGGCAATCTATGGCGAGTTCCTCCTCCTACTCTTAAAACCCTGTAAATATCTTTGAATAATTCTATTGATTCGTCATCTGTCAAATGTTCCAAAAAGTGACAGGAATACACTTCATCAACCGAACCATCTGGGAATGGTAATCCTTGTGTTATATCCCATACCATTTTCTGTCCACAATCTCTTACATCTATTCCAATATAATCATCTATCCACATTGAACCACATCCAAGGTTTAATTTTAGTTTTCCCTTATAGGGCGGAAACTTTCTCATTGTTTTGTGTCAAAGGCATCTTCCCACTTGTCCACAACAATATTAATATCTCTGTTCTCTTTGACCCATTTACTTTGCTTTTCCTGAAGTTTCTTTCTAAAGTTCTCGTCTACTATTAACTTTTCTAATTTCTTAACCCAGTCTTTTGTAGTATTTTTGGCACAATAACCTACTTCTTTCGTATAAGGTAAGACCTTTGAAGCTAATGTTACCGCTCCTATTGTGGCATATTCATAAAACTTCAAACAACTCTTGCTATGATTAAAGTTATTGTTTTTTAGTGGTACTAACCCAATGTCTATATTAAGACTTGCTAATATACTTGGAAACATAACTGGCGGCCAGAATGGAACATGGAAACGATTTGTTAACTTTGACCAGCAATCTCCGTACCATTTTAGTGCTGATTCTATATAAGGTTTTTTTTCTGGAGATAATTTATATTCTAATGCCCTTTCATATCCCCACATTTCAGCTTCTAAGGGACCTGGACAAATACCCTGAAGAATAAAATCAAAGTCGTGTTTCTTTTGAAGTTCAATTAATGCTTCGGTTACTATAGTTAAATCTCCCCAATGAGAAGCAGCTCCAGTATATCCTATTCTTAACTTGTTCTTGGGCATCTTTTCTCTTTTTAAGTCAAATAAATCATAATTAATCGCATTAGGACATATAAAAACGTTCTTATTAAACTTTCGCAGTTTCTTAGCAAGCACATCTGTTGTAGTAACAACTGCATCGCATTCACCCATTAAATGTTCATACTGGCGTCTTTTTTCAGTTGATATAGCGACTGACGGATTATCTGGATTTACATCCCATAAATCGTCATCTATTTCATAAATAACTCTTTTGCCTAACTTTTTGAACTTCCTCAATGCCATTAATGGGTCTATTGGATATACACGACTAAATACTACTGTATCTGGAAACTCTAACATTTTTTCTGGTATTCCCCTGCCTGAATTCAGGGCTATAAAATGAACTTGATGTCCTCTTTTTTTAAGGGCACCACCTGGTATATGATTTCTATAAAGCCAACAGCCATTATTAAAAGCATAAGGGCTATCCAATACGTAGAGTATTTTCATAAATGTTTAATAAATTTAATGAATCTTTCAAACTCTTCTATTTTTGCCTGCATTTCAGCAAGTTCCTCTCTTCTTTTTTCATCTCCCGATAAAACCTTTTCCGTTAAATAGGCTTCCATTATCTCAAATATAGCTATGTCCTGTTGTTTTTTCCACAACAGTTTATTCTTAGCTAATTTGGCATAAAACCACTTTTTGAATTGTTTTATTTTGTCTTTAATTTTAATGTTCATAATTTGTCATCTTCAGACGCCGCTTAGGAGAAAGCGTCTAATTCTTCTCCCAAGCAAACGACAATAAGAATTGTTAGACGGTAATTACACACAAGAACCTTGATGCGTTCTGTGTGAATACTTGGTCTCCGTAAACTGTAAAAGCAGCAACATTGTATCCGTGTTTGTCAGAAACTTTAGAAATCTGAATAGTAGGCATTTTCTGCACAGCCAAATCAATCGCTTTAGCCCTTCCGATATATGCAGTTTCGAAGTTTCCATCAACCTGAGCACTTACGTTGTCATCACTACCACCAATTGCAGAAGCGGCTGTACCTGTTGGGAGATTATTGGAAACATAAACTTTGAATCCCATAAAGTCTCCTGCGTAGCCATTTCTCAATGTAGCATCAGCGGTATTATATCCAACACTTGTGCTTTTGGTTTCAATCAAGTTAGCCAGCGTAGGACCAACTATTGCAATCCAGTCTCCTGCTTCTGCAACGTTCAAAGTTCTGAGTAGTTTTCTTGACTTAGAAAACAAATCAATAATGTTTGCAGTCGTAGCAGTTACAGCGTGATTTGCGGTACCACCAGCGATTAAGTCATCAGCTCCGTATATTGCTCCTTGTTTTACTCTGAGTAAAGCGTGGGTATCAATTGCGTCTCTTAACTGATAAGCAATTTCTGTTTGTAACGCAGTTCTGATATTGATATTAGCTTGTAATTGTTCAACATCATCAATATATACAGCAACGCTCCTGTAAGCAGAAACAACTAATGAATCAGTATCCCATTCTTGTGCATCGGCAGTAAAAGCTGTTCCAGGAACATAAGTCTGAGCTGACAGACTTTCAAAGTACTGTTTGTTCAAAGTATCACCGAACTTCAATTCATTCTTTGATAATTCTGTTTCACAAACTTCCCATGAAACCAATGTCTTATAAAGAGGCTCTTGCACTACTTGTGACCAAATCTCCAAATTGTGTTATCGTGGGTTTTTACTGCCCACATCTTATAGTTTCTTTTCCTATAAGTTCAGACTGTCGCATCTACCAAATTGGTAGTCTTCTCGCTCAGTCGTTCAGGGTGCAAAGATTTGCCCCTATGATTTAATCTTCTTATCTCTTTGTAATAATGATTGATTTTTTCCTTTATTTTTTCTGGATATACTATTCCTTTTCTTTCTCCTTTATTATGCTTGTGTTGCTTCGCTTTAATCTTTTCTTTTTCAATAAGTAATTCCGCTTGTTTCCTTTTAATCTTTAGGTAAGGTCTAATCTTTTGCAAAAATGGTAAAAGATTTTTTCCTTCCAGCGTCCAAGTATATGCGTCTTTTGAATTATCGTGAAATTCTCTTTTCCACACATTTCCTCCGTAACTATTCTTTAACCAATCAATTATTTCTTTGTCCACACTCGCTACTTTTATTTTAGCTATGTAGGATTTTTTCTTATAGACGGGGATTATTCCAAAATATCCTTCACCGTCTAAATATCCTGCGAGATAAGAAGCTGTCAACTTTGACATCAAAGGCATACTCGCTTCCCCCTTGTTGGCATTTCAGCCTCCAAGTCAATTAGAGAAGATTTTATACTCCCAAGATTCTGTTTAGGAGTTATCGCACTAACGTCATTTGAAACGGTTCGTGAACCACCTGCTTGCGCCATCTTATTCCTTCACCCGTTCCTTATAGGGGTCTTGCTTTTGGAAAAGGTTTAACAAAACCTTGTTTGGCAAAGTATTCACCCTTTTCCTCCAAACCCATCTCTGAAAGAGATTTTGTTTGTTTGCTATCCCCCTGTTTTGTTGAGGGTTCAGGGGCATTTTCTTTTTCGACTTTCTCTTTATACGCTTTTTGCCAAAGAACAAAGTTTTCGTCCTTACGAGCTTCTGTTAAAGAGACACCATTGGCATCTGCTCTAATTTTCAGCTCTGCTATTTCAGTAGAGTCAAGTTCTTTTGTAGCTTGTTGAACCTCCACAATAGCATCTACATCAGAAGCAGGCTTTTCATTTTTGGCTAACTTAGCCTCAAGTTCTTGCCTTTTTTTCTTCTCGCTTTGATAGCGTTGAAGAATACCATCAGCCTTAGCTTTAAGTTCTTCATTTGTAGGTTCTTCGGTGGACTTATCAGTTTTTTCGGAAGTCTGTTCTTCCTCTTGAGTTTTTTCCGAGGGCTCATCCTCGTTTTGAGTTTCCTCAATATTTTCTTCGTCCATATTTTTGTTGAGTTAATGGAGAATAATCTCGACCTTTCGGTTACTTTTTAAGGAAGTATAACCTATTCAAATTTTATTTAAAAACTCCTTCTTGGTAATGGTTTTCCTATCTTTGCCAGACGAGACCTAGCGTCTGATATATTTCTCTGATAATCAGCAATTTCTGCGTTAATATTTTTTCGTTCTTTTTCTTCGTCTTCTTTAATTGTATTTGAAAGTTCTTTTTTCATAATATTATTTGATTTGGTTTAGACCTTTATTCGAATTCTATCCCCCGCTTTTTCGGGGGTTCAGATTTCTTTAATTTATTAAATATCTCACTTAATTTTTTAACAGCCAATTGCCTTGCTTCTAATTCAACCAATTTGTTATCTCCCATAATTGTAGAACTATTGTTCAACTCATCTATCTTTTCGTTAATCAACTCTTTAAGAGCCTCTCCCATAGTTGAGTCCGCTAAACTTACTAATTGTTTATCACGAAGTTCTTTTTTCATTTTCTTATAAGCCAATCTCTACCTTCAAAAGATATGACTAATTTATTATATTCTTCTAAAAACTCATCTACTGCCATTACAACTCCTGGCAAAGGAACTATTCTATAATCGTGTCCTCCAAGATATCCGCCATTTTTTACTTTTGGATACCAACTTTTTATATCAGATTTAACAGCATTATATTTATGGTCTGAATCAATATATACAAAATCAAAGAATTTATCAGGAAATAATGTAGCCGCAAATTCAGATGGTCTGGTAATAAACATCATCTTAGAAAAGTGTCGTATCAAATTATTAAACATCAATTTATAACACTTATTCTGCATACTCTGTTCTACACGAATGGTGCCGTCAACATAAGGTAAAAAGTGGTCAATCAAATAAAGTTCTTTAATATCCAACGAGTTTAACATCGTCAAGGCGTGTTTTCCGCTTCTAACACCAACCTCGGCTACTATTAAATCTTTATCTGATTGTTCAGATACAAACTGAGTAGCACCTCTTGTTGTTGTCATATCGTTTGTTCAGTTGGCGTCATTCCAGACATCGTTGCTGGTCTTGACACTCCTCCACCTGCTCCTTTAGCTGGCATTAATTGTTGTATTCCTTGTGGTTGGACATCTGGTTCAAAATCTATAATTGAAGCCCCGCCACTTTCAAGCCATTTAGCAAAGAACTTCTTTTTAACTGGGTCTGTCAGTAAGGTCGGGTCTGCGGTAACTGCCTGTAATCCAGCAAACATTGTCTGTGACCATATTGAAGTATCTCGCTGTTCTCCTGTAATTATGATATCTATTTTGTATTTAAGGTTCTGGTAGAACTCCTTTGGTATTGTAAGTAGTATCTCTTTACCTCGTTTTACTTTTTCTTCTATCCCCGCTTTTATGGCGTCATATTGAACGTTTGTTGGAAACTTTACTTTTCTTTTTAAGAAA
>Ga0114918_10003450_pt1 | contig 13949 bp, 9 predicted proteins | sample LantaG_FD_87015 | JGI IMG/M metagenome (GOLD analysis project Ga0114918, IMG submission 87015) | Deep subsurface microbial communities from Baltic Sea to uncover new lineages of life (NeLLi) - Landsort_02402 metaG | ecosystem: Environmental > Aquatic > Marine > Oceanic > Sediment | place: Baltic...
GCGCACAGGGGGGGGAGGGGGGCGGGGGGGGTCGTGGGCAGGACCCGACAGGTCAGGCCCTGCAGGTATGCAAGGGAACGCAGGACAACGGGGTCGCGGCGTGCGCCCCGGGAGAAGATGGGGGTTGTGGGACAATACCGGCGTCTTTTTCGCCCCTCGCCCCCCTCGCCCCCGCCTGTCTCTATCTCTCTACTCCCTACGCGGCCGCCGCGCCGCCCGCCTTGCCGCCGCCCTTGCCAGGCCGGCCACCCTTGCTCCCTTGCGACTCCGCTCCCACCTCCGCCCCCTCCTCCTTGGGCGTCAGCAGCCCTAACAGCCGCGTGGCCGCACTGGTCGCATCACCATCGCTCCCATTTTTAGGCCAGTTGTCGGCGTCGATGTAGAAGAGCTTGCCCTCCGCGTCGCTGAAGGTGACCTGGGGGTGAACCGTGTGCGCGGGGGGGCGCACCTCGGCCAGGCGCAGGAAGGCCGTCGTCCGGCGCCCGAAAAAGTCGAGGCGGGTCACGGTGGCGGTCGCGGTGGTGGGGGTGGCGCTTCCCGCGGCCGCCGCCGCCGCCGCCGCGTGCACGTCGCCCACGCGCGCCGCCAGGGACAGGATGTAGGGCTTGGTGAACCAGTGGACGAGGCCTGTGGAGCGTGAGGAAGTGGGGAGTGCGGGTGCGGGGGTGAGCGAGAAGCAGGGTCCCCTCTTCTACCCCCATCCATCCATCTCTCCATCTCCATTTTTATTCTCCTTCTCACCTGTCGTGAACGCGCCAAAGCCCGCGATCGCGGCCGCGATGCCGACCTGGGCAGCCACGCCCGCGGGCGTGCCCGCCGCGCCCACCACCTGCAGGCCCGCCAGGGCGGGCGCGGCGGCGGTGGTCAGGCAGCAGGAGGCGAGGGAGAGGCGCTAGAAATGGAGAGAGAGCGAGGGGAGGTCAGATGAAAAAAGAGAGACGGCCGCGCGCACGTGCCGACCCTCCTTCTCTCTTCCCTTCCCACTCACCTTGAGGCGGACCACCGTGGTCGCCAGGGGGGCGAGGTAGGTCACCACGCCGCCCGCCTCGCCCGGGACGGGTCCGGCCTGGACGAAGGGCGGCGGTTTGGGAGGTTGGGAGGTGACAGCGGTGGGCGTGTCAGCGCGCCCGCTGCCGCCCTCGCCATGGGACGACCCTCCGACTGCACTGGAGGCAAAACTGGCGGAGTGGGCCTGCCAGGGCGACGGGAAGCGGGCCAAAGTTTCGCCGCCCGAGACGGCAGCGGCGGCCAGAAGAGAACGTGGCGCGGAAAACGACAAAGCGCGCAGGGTGCTGCTGCTGCAGGCGGCGATCGTGGCCGGGCCGGGCCGGGCCAGGGCGGCCAGGGCACGGGCCGTGGCCGCGGCGGTCGCTGGGCGGGGCATTGGGCGTGGGAAAGAGGGGGAGCAGGGGACGTGTGCAGGGTGCAACTCGACGTCTCTCCTGCCGCGCGCTAGACCGATTGGGACTCCTCCGCTTCACTCTTCCGTTCTGTGTGCCGAAAGCACGCGCGACCTGGCCCCGCCTGCTCAAACTAAGCCGACGCAGAAGCTCCTGAGGTCCTCCTACTTCACATAGGACCGCCGCACTCAAAAAGTGGGAGGAGCATGGCGGCGCCAGCCCGCCCGCCGCCCCGACCCTGCACCGGCGCCGGTCGGCGCCGACCGCCCCACCTAGCCCGCACTCCCATCAACAGCCCTCCCCGCGCCCTCCCGCCCGCCGTCGCTGACTTTGCCGACTTCCTGCACACCACCCAGGACAAGCTGATCAAGGTGCAAATGCTGACGAGAGTAGAGCAGAGCAGGCACACAAGCACACACGCCACGCCCGCCTCTCATCCATCCATCCTCATCCATCCATCTCTCATTCTCCCATTCCCTTCAGTCCGCCGAGGCCTTGGACGGCTCGGGCGCCACCTTCCGGCGCGACCCCTGGGCCCGCGGTGATGCGGCATACGGTGCCACCGCCTGCTTGGAGGGCGGGTCCCTCCTGGAGAAGGCAGCCGCGTCCGTGTCCGTCGTGACGGGCACGCTGAGCCCCGGGCGAGCGGCCGCGATGGCCGCGCGCGGGTCGCCCCCGCTCCCGGCCGGCACCCCTTACGCCGCCGCGGCCCTATCCATCGTCTTCCACCCGGCCTCGCCCCACGTGCCCACCCTGCGGGGCGACGTCCGCCTGTTTTACGCCGGAGGAGGAGAGGGCGCGGCGGTCGCCACCTTCGGGGGCGGGGCCGACCTGACCCCAGCCTACCTATACCCTCCGGACGCGGCGGCCTTCCACGCCCACTGGAAGGCGGTGTGCGACGGCCATGCGGCGGGGCTGTACGAGGAGCTCAAGGTGTGTGGGAAGAGGGAGAGAGAGAGAGGGAGTGAGGGGGAGAGATGCATGCGCGCAGAGGGGGCGTCCCCCCACTCACCGACCTCTCACCTTTTCTCTATGCCCCTCAAAACCTCTCCTGTGCCCTTTTTCCGTCTCACCCCCTCTCCTTCCCTCCCTCTCCCCAGCCCGCGTGCGACGCCTATTTCTACCTGCCCGCCCGCCGGGAGCACCGTGGCCTGGGCGGCATCTTTTATGACGACATCGGCGCGGTCGCGGCGGGTTTGACCGGTGATCGCGGAGCCGCCGCCACCACGACCACCACCATCGACGGCGCCGCCTTTTCGGCCGACGTCGCGGGCGGCTGGCTCCCCTCCTGGGCGCCCGCCGTGGACGCCCGCCGGGCCATTCCCGTCACCCCGTCCCAGCGCGCCTGGCAGCTGGGGCGGTGGGGGCGGTACGTGGAGTTCAACCTCCTGTACGACCGGGGCGTCCGGTTCGGGCTGGACGGGAGCAATAACGACGCCTCCTCCCCGCCGCCCCGGGTGGACGCAGTCATGGTGTCCGCCCCGCCCTTAGTGGCGTGGGGGTACGTCCCGGACGGGCCGGACGGGCAGCCGGCGCCGGGCAGCCCGGAGGCGGAGGTGGTGGAGGTGTTGAGGCGGCCGCGGGCGTGGGTTTAGCAGGCGGAGGGAGAGGAGAGGTGGAGGGAAGAGGAGGATGGAGAGAGGAGGGGAGCGTTGTTGCCACTCGCATAAAAGCGTTCCGCCGCCCACGCGTGCCCCGCACCCGCGCACGCTCTTCCCTGACCCACAAGGCCCCTTCCCGCCTGGTGCGTGCGACCCAGAGGGAGGCCATGTCTCGCGCCCTGTGTGCGCGAGGCGGGATTCGGTGGCAGCCCCGTGCTCCCACGCGTGCGTGCGCAGCTGTCTCCGTCGCCGAGGAAAGCGGTTGAGGAGGCCCAATTCGCACGCACGCCCTCACGCCCTCACGCCCTGCCCACGCCCCCTCCCTCCCTCTCCCACCCACAGACGGCGTTGCAGGGGAGACGCATACACAGAGAAGCGCTCACGCACACACAAACACGCATAATGTTGGCCCTCACGCCGACTGCCGAGCGGCGGCGCCCGCTCGGCGCGCTCGCCAACGGCGGCGGCGGCGGCGGCGCCAACGGGCCGCCGCCCAGCCCCGGCGGGGAGGGCGTGTCTAAGAAGGTGAGTACGGCTGCGTGCAGGGGCCTGCGACCTGGCACACGGCCTGGCTGGCAGGGATGGCACTTGCGCTGGCGGAGAGGGCATGCCGGACGGCCGGGGAGAGGCGCCATGTGTCCCCTCTCTTTTTTTAGCCGTTGCCCCGCCGGCGGGAAAAAAAAACGACGTCACCTCCTACCTCCTCCACTCTCACGGACGCCCGCCCTCTCTCTCCCTCACACAGTCCGCCCCCGCCCTCCGGGAGCCGACGCCCGCGCCATCTCCACGCACCGTCGCCGCCCGGACCGCCGCCGCGGCCGCCCGGGGCGTGCCCGGCCCGGGCGCGGGCGCGGCGCCCCAGCACCACCCCCAGTCGCGCCTGGGCCGGGCGGGCGGCGCGTGGGGCGCGCCGACGGCGGGCCGCCCGCCCGCCGCGCCGGCCACCTCCACCCGCACCCGCCTCGCTTTCAATCGGTCAGCTTCTTCGCCCGCTGTGGGTGGTGCGGCTGTGGCCGGCCCGGGCACGGGTGCGGGCTGGGTGGCGCCCATCGTCGCTGTCGCGCGCTCACCCGTCCGCCCGCCGCCCGGCCGGCCGGGGCCGCTGGGCGCGGTGCGGGCGGCGTCGCTGCCCTCGCCCCGCGTCCAGCGCACGGCCGCAGCGTCCGCCCTGCGGCCGCCTATGGCGGCGGCGGCGGTGCCAGCAGCACCCGCGCCCCGCGCCCGGTCAGCCGCCAGCCACCCAGCCCTCCTCCCCCCCACCCTCCCCGCCCACGGCTTTGCGCCGCCGGACCTCGCGCCGCCGCCCGACCTGCTGGATTCCTGGTCCCTGGATGGCGGGACGGAGGACGGCCTCGTCACCGTGCGCGCTGCCGCCCCCGCCTCGCCGGGGTCGCCCGCCGGCCTCCTGTGCGGCGGCACGGGTGCGGGCGCGGCCGTGGGGGGCGGTGCCGGCCTCCTCCTGGGCGCCGGCCCGGCCGCCACTGCCGCTGCTTTCCCCGCCGAAGCCCCGCTAGCCGACCCGCGCCTCAGCTGGCTGGCGGCGGACGCGGCGGGCGATCGCTTGGCCGCGGCCGGCGGGGCGGCCGAGGCGTGGGGGCGGGAGGCCACGCCCGGCCCGCCCGCCTCCTCCTCCCCGGCCCCTGCCGCCGCTGGCACGCCCGTCGCCACGCCTTCGTTAACCCCGGACGGCTTTGGTGCGGCCCTGCACCGGCGCCCCTACCTGCTGCCCACCCCCACCGGCGTCGGCACGGGCGCGCGCCGGGTGCCCGTCACGCCGACCATCATCCTCGCCGCGCGCGCGGCCGCGGCCGCCGGCCCGCGCTCCCCGCTCCCGGCCACGCCCTCCTGCCTGGCGACGACGGCGGAGACGGAGCGGGTGGCCCGCCGGGTGAGGAACTGGGAGAAGGAGGAGGCTGTGACGGTGGTGAAGGCGGCCGCGCCCGTGGCGGCGGCGCCTTCTGCTGCTGCGCCGGTCGCGCCGCCCGAGGCGGTGGCCGCCACCGCGCCCGCCCCTCCTCCTCCTCCTCCCGCCCGCCACGCCGCCCTCCCGCAGTGTGCCCGCGACCTGCTGGCCCGCCTGGCCCCGCCCTCGCCCGCGGCCGCGGCCGCGGCGGCCACGCCCTTCCTGGTGGGCCTGGCTCGGACCCGCCCCGCTGGCCCGAGCGGTGGTGGCGGCGGCGGCGGCGGCTGGGGCGGGTGCGTCGGCAGCGAGGCGTCCGCCCTAAGCGGGTTTGGCCGGCAGATGGTGCCCGCGCCTGTCGCCGCCCCTGCGCCGGCAGCCCGGCTCTCGCCCGTGCGGGCGGCGCCGCCGGTGGCGGCAGCCCGGGCGCCATCCCCCAAGCCCCGTGTGGGGGCGGCGGCCGCGCCGCGCCTGCCCGTCGCCGCCGCTGCGGCCCGGCCGGCCACCGCGTCGCCCTCGCCCGCCTTTGTCGCGCACACGGCGGCGGCGGCTGTGGAGAGCCCGGGCGTCGCCTTTGGGCGCACCCTGCGCCGATCGCCCTCCCTGGCGGCCGGCCTTGGCTCGGAGGTGGCAGTGCCGGCGGCCACGGCCGCGCCGACCCCGGGCCTGCTCCTGCGTGGCCTAGGCGGCGCCGCCGCCGCCGCCGCCGCGCCCACGCCCGCCCTGGCGCCGGCCCGCAAGGCTGCGGTGGTGGCTCGCCCTGCCCCGGTCCCGGCCCCTGCCCGGGCGGTCGCCGCCACGCCGTCCAGCCCGGCCGCCTCGGTCGCGTCCGTGGGGTGGGGCGGCGGCGACGCGCCGTCGACGGCCACCTCGGCCGCCGCGCCCGCGGTGCGCCGCCTGGCCCGCCCCGTCGGGGGGGGCGCTGTCGCCGCCGCCCAGCCCGCGCCCTTTGCGGCGGTGGTCGCCCACCTGGCGGGCCAGGCGCAGGCGCAGGCCAGGCCCGTCGCGGCGGCGTCCCGCCCAGCCGCGGTGGCCGCCCTCGCGGCCGCGGCGGCCGAGGTGGAGGCCGAAGCCCGCACGCCGTCCCCGCCCCGGACGGCCGCGGCTGCTGCCGCGGCGGCCACCTTGCTCGCCCCTACTGCCCCCGCCGCCCCGGTTGCCCCCACCTGGGCCCCCGCCGCCGTCGCGGCCGCGGCGGGCGGCGCGCCCTCGCCCGCCCTGGCCGGCGCGGCGCCGCCGCCCAACACGCCCGCGGCCGACTGCACGTCCGGCGCCGCGGGCCGGCCGCACCACCACCGCGCCCGCCCGGCCAGCGCATCCACCCCGCTCACCATCGGCAAGGGCTCCGTCGGCGCCTGGGCCGCCCGGGTCGGCCTGTCCGCCTCGCCTTCCGCAGCCAGCCTGCCCACCCCGGCCCGGGCGGGCCTGGCCGCCCTGTGGGCGGCGGCGGGCGAGGCCCGGGCCGCCCGCACGGACGCGGCGGTCGCCCGGGCGGGCGTGGCGGCCGCGGACGCGGACGCGGCAGCGTCGGTCGGGCCCGAGTGGGACCGCCTCCTGGCCGCCGCGGACGCTCTGCGGGCCGAGAACGCGGGCCTGCGCGCAAGCCTGGAGGCCGCGCGCGCGGACGCGGCGTCCGCGGTCGCCGACCGGGACGCCGCCTCCGCCGCCGCGGCGTCCCGGACAGCGGCGGCCGAGCGCGCCGCCCGCCGCCTGCTGGCCGCGGCCGCTCGTGCGACGGTGTCCGCGGCGGCGGCCGAGGCCGACCGCAGCCGCGCGGCGGGCGAGGCGGACGCCGCCGCTGCCCGGGTGGTGGCCGCCGAGGCTGCCGCCGCTGCCGCCGTCGGCGCGGGCGCCGCCCGGTCGGCCGCCCTGGAGGCCGACCTGGAGGTCGCCCGGGATGCCCGGGCAGCCGCCATCGGGGCCGCCGCGGCCGCGGCCGCCGCGGCGAACGCTGCGGCCGCGGGCCAGGCCCGCCTGCGGTCGGAGCTCGCGTCCGCGCGCGCGGCCCTGCTGGCCGGTTCGGCGGAAGCCGTCGCCGCCTCCAGCGCCACCCAGGACCTGTCGGCTCAGCTTAAGGCCGCACATGAGGCCCTGTACGAGGCCCACCTGGCGTCTGCGGCGTCGGAGGCTGCTGCTGCTGCTGTGGTTGAGCCGGCCTCGCCTGCAGCGCCCGGACCCGCCCCCACCACCCCGCCGCCCGCGCCCACGCCCGGCCCGGCCGCCTTGGCCGCCGCCGCCGCGGCGGGCGCCGAGCATGAGACCCTGCTGGCCGAGATTGCGGCTGCTGATGAGGAGGAGGAGGATCAGGAGGAGGAGGCGGTTGCTGCCGCCCCCTCGCCCCGCGCGCCGACCGTGGACGACGCAGCCGCCCGCCTGCCCACGCCGGGGCCCGCTGGGGAACTCATATTCTTCGGCTCGCACCGCGTCTTCCGCCCCGCGGCCGCTGCCGGTCCCGGCCCTGTCCAGGCCGCGTCGGCGGCGACGCGGGCGGCCTCGCCCGCCACGCCGGAGGCGGCGCCCACGCCAGCCGCGGCGGTCCCGGCGGCGGCGGCCCCGGCGGCGGCCCCTCGGTCAGCCGCCGGGTCCGTCGCGCCGCCGCCCCGCCGCGCGGGCGGGGCCGGCTGGGCGCCCGTGCTGCTGGACGTCGCGCCCGCGCCCGCCGCCACGCCGGCCTGGGCGCCGCGCCTGCTGTCCCCGGACGACGTGGTTTCGCCCAGCCCGGCCGCGCCGGCCGCGGCGGCCCAGTGGGGCGGTGTCTTTGCCCGCCTGCGCACCGTCGCGGCCGCGCTCGCGGACGCTGGGGCGGCGGCCGCGCCTGCGCCCGCGCCCGCGCCGGCCTCGCCGCCGCTCGCCTCCCTGGCGCGGCCGGCGCCCGCGCCCCGCCGCCCGGCCTCACCCACCCTCGCCGGCACGCCCGCCCTGGCCGCCTGGGCGACGCCCGCCCGGCGCGGGTGGGCCGCCGCCGCGGCAGAGGCTGAGCGCGCCGTCGCGGCGCGCGCCCTGCTGGGCGGTGAGGTCGGTGAGCCTGTGCCGCTGTCGCGGCGGGCGTCGGTCCGCCCGCGCTCGCCCGCGGTGGACCGCGAGTTCCGGCGCCGGGCGGCGGCCCTGGGCATCCGCATGTCGCCGTGAGAGAACAAGAAGAAGGTGTGGAAGGTTGGACTTCTTTGTGTGGAAAAAAAAAAACGTGTGATGCTTGCTCTTACTCTAACACCACCAGGCTCCGCCAGAGCGGCAGGGGCGCCACGCCGTCGCCCGTCCAGCCTGCCAGGCGCACCGTCGTCACACCGCCCGGAGCCGGCGCCACCCCGGCCGCGCTTAGAAACCCCGCCGCCCCGGCCGCACCCTCCACCACCACCAGCAGCCCTTCCGGACTGCCCTCCGAGGCAGCCGTCGTGGCCGCGTCCAGGCCGGACAGCAGGGCGGCGGCCCGCCAGTTCTGGCCGGCCAACTCGGCCCAGGCGGCGGCCGGATCGGCATCCAGGTCCGGGCGGGCCCGCGGCTTGATGAAGAAGGGCGGCCCCGCCTCGGGGCGGCCGGCCCACAGGTCCGCGGCCGCGGAGGTCGCTGCTGGGCCGGGCGAGTGGAAGCAGGCGTCAAAACGGGTGGTGGACGCGATGGACGCACCGCCGCCGCCACCTCCGCCGCCCGCCACCACGACCGTCAGGTGCTTGGGGCGCAGGCTGTCGCCCGCGATGGCGTCAAACTCCTCCTCCTCGTCGTACCAGAATTCAGAGGTGCGCACCGGCGGTGGGCAGCGCGGGTGGCGCGGGCAGTGCTGCGCCGCATTGGGCGTGCTGCGGCGGGGCGTGAGACGCCCTGGTGCGAGGATGGAGGTGGCCATGTGTGGCGGGGGAGATCGCGCACCTCCTGTGTGCGTATGAGTGGCCCTGGCCCTCGTCTGGGCGCGCGTGGGGCCGCCCCACTGTGCGAGGAGAGAGGCGAGATGGAAGAAGAAAGAAAATGAGCAGCGGCCGCGGCCCGCGCGGCCCTCTCACTCACACACACCTCTCGCTCTTTTTCACCGGCACTCGCACGCCCGCAGGCAGCCCGCCATGGAGCCCCGCCAGACCGCCATGGAGCCCGCCGACCCGCCCTCCCAGCAGCAGAGGCTGCCCAAGAGTGAGTGATACAGCGAGACAGCGGTACAGCGGTAGGGGAGGGCGGCCCCTTTGAGGCGGTCGCCCTCGGCGGGCGCGCCCTGACCTCGCTGCTGCTGGACGCTACGACTCGTTACGTGTGCCCGAGCATGGACGCCACCGTGGAGGTGGTCGGCGCCATCCTGGCCCGGCACCTGACGCCCCTGGCGTTCCCCAACCTCCGCGAGCTAGCGCTGGAGCCGACGGGGATATTCGGGATGGCGGCGGGTCGAGTGGAAAGTGGACACCTTTCGCCTGGTCGGCCTGGTTACCGCCCGAGAGTGCCGAGTGCAAATGAATATGGTGATGGAATGGATGATGGATGATGGATGATGGATGATGGATGATGGATGATGATGGAGAGAGAGCGGGGATGAAGAGAACACCTTTCTGCCTTTCTGCCTTTGAACGCCATCTCTCGCTCTCGCTCTCCGGGAGCGCCAACTCGCTCAGACGCACACAAGCACACACTGGTACACTCTCTAAACACACGCTGGTACACACTGCTACACTCCCCCTTGGTCCCTCCTTGTCCCTCCTTTTAAAGTAAGAAGTTTTTCTTCATTTCGTCGGCCCCGCCGCAGCGGGCTCGGCCGGCGGCGGCGGCGACGCCGCCCGCCCACTCCCGCCGCCGCCACTGCCCAGGGCCCCGCGCGGCACGGGCACGACCGAGTTGGTGGCGCCCGCGCCCGTCCCACCGCCCGATCCCGCCGGCACCAGGCGCCCCGCGCCCAGGGCCGCCAGCCCAAACCGGGCCCGCACGGCCGGCGGCGTGCGCTCCGCCGCGACCGACGCCAGCATTTCCGCGCCCTCCGCAAAGGAGGGCAGGCTGTAGTAGCGGGGCTGGTAGCCCTCCTTGTACGCCATGCGGGGGAGGGACGCCCGCGGGTCCAGGGGGGTGAAGGCCGCGGACTTCGACGCGAAGTGGGCCAGCTCGCCCGGGCTGGACAGGATGCCCGCGCCAAAGGCCTTGGGGACGCGGACACGGCGGGTGCGGCCGCCCTCCTCTTTCACCTCCTCATCCTGGAGGACGGCCCCAAACTCGACGGTGTACCAGTACAGCCGGGTGAGGCGCCACACCTCCGGGTCGGGCGCGCCCAGGGAGGCGACGCCTAGCGCGTGCACCATCGCCGCGTAGTGCGCGTCCATCAGCAGCGGCACGTGGTCGACCAGCTCGTGGACGACGTCCGGTTCCGGCGTGTAGGCCGGGCGGGAAGGGTGGCGCACGTACTGGGTGGAGTGGAAGGTGCGGAAGGCCAGGCCCGCCAGGAAGTCGCGCGGGTGCATGAGGCCGGCCACAGGGCGGATGGCCCAGCCGGTGCCGGCCTCGGCCAACAACCGGTCCACGTCCGCCAACTGGGGGATGGCGGCCGGGGAGAAGCCCAGGGACGGGGCGGTCGCCAGGTACTCCCGGCAGGCAGAGTCGGCGTGCAGGGCCGACAGGGAGGTGAGGACGGAGGTCCAGACCCCTGTCTCGGCGGGCGTGTAGGTGCAGGGCGGGGGCGGGGTGCCAGCCACATGGCCGCGCGCGGCGCCCGCGATGGTGGCCCGCCGGGCCGCGTAGGCGGCGTCGCCGTAGCCCGGGTGGTCGGGGGCCAGGTCGGGGCCAAAGCCCAGGATGGTCCCGTTGTCGACGTCGGCGATGGAGGACGGAATCTTGGGGATGGGGTCGGCGGGCGCGGCGGCGCCTGTTGTGGGAGGAGAGGAGAGAGAGAGGGGCGCAAGGTGGAAGCTGAGCTGACGACGCGCGCGAGGGGACAGGGCGCGGCGTGCCCTCCCTTGCTCCAACACGCCCTTTCGCAGCTTACTTGGGCTGGAACGGGCGGAAACAGCCCGTGTAGGCGTAGAGCGGGCCTTGGGCCCGGCCTGGGAAGGCGCGCAACGCGGGCCGAGGTCCCGGCGAGGCGCGAGGGCAGGCATGTGTGTGTGCGTGCAAAAAAAAAGTCAAGCGCTGTCTCCTCCCGACGTCGGGGCGCGCAGCAATGCTCCAGCGCGTGGGCGGGCAGAAAGTGCCGGCGCGCTGTTTTTTCACCCGGCAGATGCGATCTGATCAGCAGGGGCAGCGGCAGGCGGCGCGAGGGAGGGGGTGGGCGCTGGGTTTCCCTCCGAGAGGTGCGAGGGCACACACAAGCTCGGAAACGACAAATGGGCACGGGTTGCCCCGGCAGGCTGGGGGGCTCGCTCTCTTCTCTCTTCTTCACTTCGGCTGGCCGCCGTTCCTCTTTGCTCGTCCCAGGAGGAGCCGCACACACACACACACACACAGACGGCCGCGCACGCACACGTCTGCCCCGCCATCTCATCATGAGACACCTCCTGACCTCCCGAGCCGCCTCCCACAGCGGCCGCCACGGCCTCCTCCTCCTGTCCCGCATCCCACCCCACCCGCTGCAGCTCGCATGCGCCGCCGGCGTGAGCTGGCCGCCCGGCGTGCCCTACCTGCCCGCCCGCACCACCTCCCGGCCGGGGCCTGGAGCGGCCCGGTCGCCGATCGCAAGGCCGGGCGACCTGGCACGGGCGGCGGCGGCAGCGTCGTCCCCGCCCTCCGCCGAGGCGGTCGGCGGCAGTGGCGGCAGCGGCGGCGGTGGCGCGGGCCAGCACCAACCTGGCCCTCCCGTCAGCGCCCCCCGTCCCCCGCCCGCGCCCGTCGTAGAGGTCGCCAGCCTGTCCGCCCAGGCCCTGTCCAACCGAGCGGGCATGCAGCTGCTGTTCCTGGGGACCGGGTGCGGGCCGCCCACGCCGGACTGGTGAGGGATGGAGGGAGAGAGAGGGGGATGCGCTCGCGCGCATCCACCAGCACTCTCCACCCTCTCACCTCTCGTCTCTCGTCCCCCATCATCGCCACCCCAGCAACGGCCCCGCCCTGGCCGTCCGCACCTTGCGCGGCGCCTGGCTGTTTGACGCGGGCGAGGACACGCAGCGGGCCCTGGGGCGGACGCCCCTCGTCCGGGCGGGCCGCCTGGACGCGGCCTTTCTGTCGGGCGCGGCCGCGTCCAACGTGGGGGGGCTGCCGGGGATGCTCTGCATCGCGTCCGCCGCCCGGGACGCGGAGGGCGGGGCCGGGTCGGGCGCGGCCTGCCCGCTCTACATCTTTGGCCCGCCCGGCGTGGCGGAGTACTTGGAGTGAGTTGAAGGGGGGGAGAGAGAGAGAGAGACGGAGAGAGAGCCAGGGGGAGGGGGTCTCTCATTCTCAATCTTCCACTCCCATCATCTCATCTCTTTCCTTTGTCTCTCCCTCTCTCCAACCCTTTTCAGTCGCATGCTGCTCCTGTCCGACACGTTCATGGCCATGCCCGTCCACGTCCACGAGTTCACGCCGCCGCCGCCGTCGCCCGCCGACGCCGACGCCCGCGGTGGCTGGTGGGACGACGGCGGCGCGGAGCGGCCCTCGGACGATGGCGGCGCGCTCCCCGCCCGCGCCCCGCTTGCCCGCCGCGCACGCCTCACCCTGTCCCGCCTCCGCCCGGACGTGCTCAACCCGGCGGGCTACTATAACCTGTCCCCCGCCGCCAATGCGGAGGCCAACGGCGTGCCGGCCGCCGACCGCCGCCCCCGCTTCAAAATCCGGGGGCGCGCCCCGGGCGCGACTGCTGCGACAGGGCGGGGCAACGACCCGCGCTGCGACACGCGACCCCTGGTGCTGCCGTCTGGGGGGGAGGTTGATGCCGTCATCGACCCCGCCACCACGCCCGTCACCTGGACGCTGCGCTTCGCGGAGGACCTGGCCGTGCGGGCGGTGCTGCTAGGAGGAGGGGGTGAGGACGGACCCTCATCCTCCTCCTCCACCCCGCCCCGCCTCGCCTTCACGGTGACCGAGGCCGACCGGGCGGGGCGCCTGGACTTCGAGGCCGCCCTGGCCGCGGGCGTGCCGCCGGGCCCCGCCATGGGCCAGCTGAAGGCTGGGCTGAGCGTGACGACGGCCGACGGGACGGAGGTGCACCCGTCCAGTTTCGTCGCCCCGGACGTGCCCGGGCGGGTGGTTGCCATCGTCAGCGACGCGACCGGGTTGGTCTCGCCGGCCGACGTCGGCCTGCAGGCCGCGGTCGGCGGCGCGGACCTGGTGGTGGCGGGCGTGGGAGGAGGCGCGCCCACCGCCGCGTCCGTGGCGGGCCTGGTCGGCGAGGCCGCGGCCGCGGCCGGGGTGGGCGAGGTGGTGCTGACCCGCCTGCCGCCGGCGCGAGCGGTGCGGGAGGGGGCGGCGGCGGCGGCGGGCGCGACCTTTGGGCGGCCGGTGCGGGTGGCGGCCGACCTGGCAGCCTTTGACATCGGGCGCAAGGTGTTGGAGGGCGAGGAGTAGGGAGGAAGGGAATGCAACATGAGAGCACATTTTCGCATTTTCGCATTTTTCTATTGACCCCACGGGTCCTCTGCCGACCTCTCAAAACTCTCTGCTCTGTTTGCACGCGCGCCCCGCCTCCCTCTGTCTCAGGCCTTGCCGCCCTCTTTCTTTTCCTGTTGGATCTCCGGCGCCATGGTGTTGGTGCGTCTAGTGGGGGCCGATTGCCCGTGGGCTCCTCCGCCGCCGCCTCCCCTGGCGGGGAGGCGGATTGGCCACGGGGACGCTTAATCGACGGCGTGTGCCGACGCGCGCCGGCTCCTCCCTCTCTTTGCCCGCCCGCGCCCGCCCAGGCCTACGCCAGCCGCGTCGGCTTGTATGGGTGGGCCGCCCTAATTCGTAAAGCAACGAATTGAGGCAGAGAGCCGGCATCCAGTGGCTTGGCGGGCCGTCCGGGCGGGCGGCGCGCGGGGAGGAACGAGCGCGCCAAGGCGGGGCCTTGCCTCCCCCCCCCCCCCCCCCCCGGGGGGGGGGGGGGGGGGGGGGCGAGGCCCCCCCCTTGGGGCCCCCCTCCCCCCCCCCCCCCCCCCCCCCCGCCGCCCCCCCCCCCCCCCGGCCGCCCCCCCCCCCCCCCCA
>Ga0114918_10003451_pt1 | contig 13948 bp, 17 predicted proteins | sample LantaG_FD_87015 | JGI IMG/M metagenome (GOLD analysis project Ga0114918, IMG submission 87015) | Deep subsurface microbial communities from Baltic Sea to uncover new lineages of life (NeLLi) - Landsort_02402 metaG | ecosystem: Environmental > Aquatic > Marine > Oceanic > Sediment | place...
TCTCTCTCTCTCTCTCTCTCTCTCTCTCTCTCTCTCTCTCTCTCTCTCCCTCCCTCTTTCTTTTTCTCTTTTCTCTCTCTCTCTCTCTCCTTCTCTCTCTCACCAAAAACCTCTGCGTCGAAAATCAAAACACACAACAACAAAAAGGGGGAAAAGAACGGTTCTCCTTTACCACTAGTCAGGCAAAAATCCTCACTTTCGGGTGTCTCTCTCGGAGCCGCGCGAGAAGTTGTTGGCGGCGTGCGCCCCTCTCTTCGTAGGACAGATCCCGGTTCCGCTCCCACGAACCCGACAGCTTCAACTCCTGCAAGCGAGGCAAGTCCTGGACGAGGCTGTCGAGCTGTCCTTCGATCTCCTCGTCGGGCTGGAGGCGATTAAGATCGAGCTCGATCTTTTCGAGCGACGTCGCGCCCGAGAGGGCCTCGAGAGGCACGGCGGTGGAACTCGTTGCACGCCAGTTTGATCTCCGTGAGCTGCGGCAGCCGCTGGCCCAGGTCATCAGGTAGCTTTGTGAGCTTGTTGGAGCAAAGTTCCAGAAAGAGCAGCTCGGGCATCGAGCAGAGCTCCTCCACAGAGGAGAGCCGGCATTGCGAGAGAGCAAGGCGCGTCAACGCAAGCGGCGGCGCCGCGGCCCCGCCGGCGAGCGCGCGGGGCAAGGCCTCAAATTTGTTCGACGACATGTTCTCCTCCCTGAGCTCGGGAAGCCCCTGCCAGAAGTCGTCCGGGAGGTCCCTCAGCTTATTGCAGTGGAAGACTAGGATCTTAAGCCTCGGAACGTTCGAGAGCACGGCCGACGGGACGGCTTCGAGGCCGCAGACCGAGAGGTCGACCTCCCTCAGCCACGGCATCGAAGGAAACTCCGGGCCGAAGGCCGGAGGAACGGCTGCTCCCAGGCCTTTCTGGTGAGACAGGTTCAGTCTCTCGAGACGCGTGAGCGAGTTTACGAACGAAGGGACGGCGTGGACGTGGCGTCCTGCGATCGTGAGCTCGCGGAGAGAGGTCAGGTTCTCGAGCTCCTCCGGGACGAACCGCGTGACCTCATTCCCCCCGAGCTGGTCGAACCCGAACAAGTCGAGCCTCTTCAGCCCCGTGAGAGCGCCCATCTCGGCTGGAACCACCTCAATCGTGCGTGCGCTGATGGAGAGCGTCTCGAGGTGCTTCAGGGAAGAGATTTGGGAGGGAAGGATGCACGGCTCCTGGTCACTGTCGATCTCGAGGTGGCGCAGCCCCGTGCAGGAGCAGAGCTCGACCGGCAAGGTCCCCCAGAACCCACCTCCCGAGCGGAATTCCAACACCAGCTTCTCCAGCCTCGTGAGCCTCGCCAGGGTCTGCGCCAGGTCCCTCTCGGAGAGCTGGAGGTCAGGACCCCACGCCTCGATTTGGAGCGAGCGCAGGTTCGCCGCTGGGGCGCTCAACGACCTCCAGAGCGACGGCCCCGTCAGAAGGGAGTGACCCGAGCCCTCGTTGACCGAGAGCTCGTCCAAGTGCGGCCCCACGGCGCGCAGGATCGCTGGGACGTCCTTCTCGGTGTAACCCGCGTCGTCATCGAGCGTTTCCATGTCGATGATGAGCTTGCGCACGTACTCAGCGCGAGGAGCCAACCAGGCGACGACGCTCGCGACGTGGTCGCGACCGCCGCCAAAGTCGACGTGGACCCTCTCGTACAACCGGCTCCCGTGAGCGCTGCGGAAGGTGTCCCTGCAGGCCCTGACGAGGAGAGGGAAGGCCTCCCTGACAAAGGTGGGGTCCTCCTGCGCGATCTTTTCGAAGATCAAGAAGAGCAGTTCGGACGGGAGGTAAACGTCTGCTGAGGCGGCGGCGCCGACGTTTGCGGCCATCGTTTGCTTGCTTGCTGGCTTTTTGGGTTGCTTCCGAAGAGCGCGTGTTCTTGGTTCTGGCTTCTTCTAAGTCACGAAGAGACTCTCGTTCGTCGCTGTGTTGGTCGTGGAGAGGCGGAAAGAGGGAGGGCGCTGTGCGGAGTGCGAGAGAAAAAACGAGATCTTTCAGCCAATCGCTTCTCGACAATGAAAAAAGAAAAAAAGTGAACCGAATAACAAAGCAAAAGTTTTTTCTCTTTTTTTTTACACTCTTGACCCCTTCCACGGCCGCGACCCCAACCCCCGCGAGCATGGTAAAACTGCTGCTGATCGTGATGTGGGCGATGCGGCTGCTAGCAGTAATTGCGCTGCCCTTGCTGACCTCTTCTCGTCGTCCGAGAAGAAGAAGGCGAAGACAAAAGCAACCTCCGACTCAATCTTCAACTCCACCTCCAACTCTTCCTCCTCCACCACCACCTCCTGCTCCAATCAAACCATCCCCACCGCCGATGCCACCACCGCCACCAGCCCTCACGTCCACCCCGCGCACCGCCCGCAGCACGAACAGCCCCACGTCAGCGCTGGACCAGTAGCCAAAGTGCGACGACAGCGCCGACAGGTACTGGTTCTCGGTCGCGCCCGTCTGCAGCTGGAAGTCGAGCCGGCCGCACGCGGAGCGGGTCGAAGAAGAAGAGGAGGGGTTCGATGTTGGAGGTGGTTGTTGCTGTTGTTGTTTTTGAAGGGGAGGGAGAGGCGACGGCGACGGCGGCGGCGGTGGGGTTGCCGTTCCCGTTCCCGCTGCTGCTGCGCCTCCTCCCCCTCCTCCTGCTGCCGTGCCAATCGCCAGCGGCACGCCGCCGGTCAGCCTCTCTATCGCCGACCCGGCGCCGCGCGCGCTCTCTCCGGCGGCCAGCGCCGCCGCGTCCGCCGCGGCCTCGGCCGCCGCCGCGGCTCGCAGGGACGCCGGAGCCACGCGCGAGAAGCGGATCGATGGCGACGAGATGGAGGTGGAGGGGTTCACGTTTTTGGCGTTGTCGCCGTTGTCGCCGTTGTCTGCGTCGTAGTCGTCGTTATTTCCGCCACTTCCACCTCCTCCTCCACTTCCACCTCCACCACCACCACCCCCGACGGCCATCGCCGCGATCGCCCCCACGGTCCTCAGCGACCTGATCCCGGCCGCCAGAGCCCCGCCCAGCGCCGACACCCCGGAGGCCAGCGCCCCTCCAACGTCCTCGGCGGCCTCCCGCAGCCCCACGTGAAGCCTCAACCCTTTGCCGGCGCGCACGGCGAAGACGGCCCTCGGCGCCGCCGAGGGCCCTCCGGGGAACGAGGCCGCCAGCGGCTCGACGCGGTAGGCGATCGGGTCGAACGGGTGGTAGAGGTTGTACATCCTGCGGCACGCCGGGAGGCCGTCGTAGTAGAAGGAGGTAGGGGGTTGGGCGCGAGACGACGACGACGACGAAGAAGTTGGAGTTGTTTTGCCTTTTTCGTCTTTCGGCGGCGACTTTGATTTCGAAAGCAGCGCCATGGCCCCGGGCATCAGCGCCGCCGCTTCCGGGGTGCCCAGCGCGCGTCCCGCCGCGGGGTTGACCTGGCGCAGGGCCAGGAAGAGGCCCAGGGGCGAGCCTGTGGGTTTGAGGAGGGGTGAGAGTGGTTCTGGGTTTGTGAGGTTGAAGTTGGAGAGCAGCAAGAAGCGGAAGAAAGTTTCGGAAAGCAGGAAAGAGAAAAAAGGTTTAGGGTTTTGAAAAAGAGTTCTTCAAAAGAAAAAACGCGCGCACCGACGCAGATGAAGCTGTCTACGTCGAAGTCGATCGGAGGCACGCTCGCCATCGCCACCGCGGCCCCGGAGGCGTCCCCACCGGGCTCGCCCGCGGGGGACAAGGCGGTGGTGGAAGGAGAAGAAGAAGGAGCAAAAGAGGAGGAGGGAACGCCAAGGAGGTCACCATCAGCTCTCCTCCTGGCCTCCTCGAGCTGCCTCCTCAGGGCCTCGTTCTCTGCCCTGAGGCGCCGCTCCTCGGGCGTGGAGCCCGGGGCGACGATGCTGCCGAGGTCCAGGAGGTCATCATCAGGCAAGGTGGAGGAAGAAGAAACGGGGTGTGAGTGCAAGCGCGACGACGATGACGAAGTTGTTGTTGAAGTCGAAGAAGAACTCGAAGAAGAAAAAGTCGTCGAGTTCAAGGTCAAGGTCAAGCTCACGCTCGCTTCGCCCACCACGACGCCCTTCTCGAAGAGCCGCTTCATCAGCTCGGGCTGCTGGCACAGGACGTCGTACCTGTGCGGAAAAGAGGGAATCGGAGGGTGGCAAAGGAACGGGTTTTGGACAGAGTGTGAGGGAGTTTTTTTGAGTTTTTTTCGAATTTTGAGTTTAGAGTTTTTCCCCTTTTTCTTTCAGTGAGCACCTTTGATACTCACTCAAAGGCGAAAACACCTTTGGATGCTTCTCGTAAGGAGGAGCATCCACATCATCCTCACCCAGGAGGAGGAGTAAAATGAGCGAAGGCGCTGACAGAGGGAAAGCGACAGCAACACACACAGAGAGAGAGCGACAGCGGCACGCGGCACGCGAAAAGCCTTTCAAGCTCCAAAAACTCCTCCTCCTCCTTCTTCATCCAACCCCCGCCACACCCCCCACCCCCACCCCAGCCCATCCCAAAAACACACTCACATCAGCAGCGAACCCAGTGAGTGCGCCACCACGTGCACGGACCCGCAGAACTCCGGGTGCCTCGCCGAGAACCGCGCCCACTGCGCGTTGAGCGATGCGACGAGCGAGCAGACCATGTCGCTCGCGTGCGCCGGCGCGAGGTAGAGCAGCACCTCGATCGCCGTCGCGTGCATGGTGCCGCGCATGAACCCGGGAGGCGCGCAGCCGGCGGCGACGGCGTCAACGTCCAGGGAGAGGTGCTTGCGCCACTGGACTGGCAGGACCGCGATGCGGCCGTGGCCCGGGCAGCCGACGAAGCAGCGGCGTTGATGATGAGGAGGAGCAGGAGGTGGAGGAGAAGGAGAGGAAGAAGAGGGATAATTGTTCTTTGCTTCCCTTGCCGGCTCTCCGTCGGGCTTGGAAGCAGCGCGCGTCGGCGTCCGCTGCGGCGAGCTCGGCTTTGATGAAGTCGTGCTGTTCCCAGCAACGCCAATTCCACCACCGCCAATTCCACCCTCTCCACTTCCACCAGCAATTCCACCTCCACCACCACTTCCACCTTCAACAACCCCCGGCTCGTCGAGCACGGCGCTCGCGAGGCTCTTGGCCAGCGCCGCGGCGTCGTCGGCGATGTTGGAGCTCGCGAGCGTCTGCCCGACGCCGTGGACCGCGAAGACCACCGCGGCCGGCGGGCCCGCGGCCGCCGCAGCGGAGGCCCAGGCCTCGTCGCGGGCGTCGACGCTCGGGTCGGACGAGGAGGAAGAGAAAGAGGAAGAAGAGGCGCCCTTGCTGTTGTTTGGGCCGTGCTTCCGGTTGTGAGGGTACCCTCGGAAGAGGCGCATGCTCCCCGACGGGGGCGCGAAAGAAGAAGAAGATTTGGCCCAGCTGATGTCTCCTCCGCCACTTTCTCCACCAATGCTCCAGCTTGACGACGACAACACCGAAGAAGAGGAAGAAGAAGAACGGCAGAGGAACACGTCTTCGGGGGACAGAAACACCGCCCTCGTCGTCGACCCTTTCAGATCCGAGGCGGCCGAAGAGAGCGGGACCGAGTTGCCGGCGCTCGTCATCGTCATTCCTCCAACGACGCCGGCGGCGCTGCTCCCGCCAGCACCTCCACCTCCACCTCCGCCGCTCCCGCTCCCGCCTCCCATCAGCGAGACCATCCCGCCGCGCCGCCGCCAGGGCGCGGTCCTGTAGGCAGTCTCGAGCTCGTCGCTCAGCGCCTCGGAGAGAGGAACGACAAAGCCAGCAGAAGCGGAAACGAAGCCTGCTGCTCCTGTTCCTGCTGTTGCGCCGCTTTCATTTTCGCCTTCGCTCTCGTTCTTGCTTCCTCTCCTTCCTCCGCTTCCACCACCTCCACCACCACCGCCAAGCTCCAGGAACCATGCGCCGCGGCGCACGCGGTGGGCCGGCGCCGGGTGGTAGCACGCCGACATCCGCCGCCGCCGCAGGTCCACCTCCCAGTCCCCAGCGCGGACCAGCACGCCGGGTGGCGGCGGCGGCCTCGTGGGCTCGAGGTGCGCCGCCCAGGTCGCGGGGCTGGCGTCGGCCGCAAAGGGGTCTTCGTCCTCCGATTCCTCTTGTTGCTGTTGTCGTTCTTGCTGCTGCTGCTGCTTTTGCGCATCCGCATTATTCGCACTCGCATCATCTTCAGGGGCCACTTCAGAGTCCGTCGTCGTCGAATTGCTTCCTCCTCCTCCTCCTCCATTATGCTGCCGCCTGCCCCCCTTTTTATTGCCGCCGGGGGCGTCGGCGGCCGCGGCGGCGGCCTCCCGCCACCACGCCCCTTCGAGCTCCTCCTCCCTGCGCCTGTAGCCGCGCTCCAGGGCCGCCGAGTCGGCCTCGCAGAAGCGCACGGCCGTGCCCAGGCGCGGCGCGTCGACGCGGGCCGCGGCCGCCGAGTAGGCGGGCGTGCGGAGCCAGAACCAGCGGATCTGGGTTGGGGGTTGTTGGAGAGGAGAAGAAGAGAGAGAGAGAAGAGGTTGAGAAGAAGAAAAAGCAAAAAAAAGAAGAAAATAAACTCTCTTTTTCCACCGTTTTCTCAATTCACCTGGTCCTCGCGGAGAGGGGTGTAAGTCCACACGCGAGAGCTGGGAGAGAGCGGAGGGGACTGGTGCTGCCGCTGCGGCGAGCGCGCCCGTGGCGGCGTTGCCGTTTGTTCGCCGACGACGCTGGCCATCGGAATTCTTTTTTTCCGTTCGTCGTCAAAGGCAGTGATGGGGCGAGTGAAATCACTTCCAACGAAAAAAAGAAAGAAAAAAGAAAAAACCCCAAACAACCGTTTTCCTCTTCTTCTTCTCTCTGTACTCTCTCTTCTCGTTCTTGCTCACGCACGCACACGTGCCTCTCGCAGGGACCCGTCTCTCAGTTCATAGAGAGAGAGCCGGAACAGCACCCAAAGAGAGAGCGAGAGCGAAAGAGCAAAAAAGCAAGAGAGAGAAGAAAAAGAGAGGAAGCAAGATGGGCGATGCCATTGACGTTGCTGCTGCGTCTTCTCCTCCCAAGGCCACCAAGTCGTCTCCGCTGCTCAAGGGCCTCGTGGGTGCGAGCTCGTTCGTGCGCCACAACCCCAAGTCGGACAGGTTCAAGGTGAGATTTGGGTTTTGGAGGAAGAAGAGGGAAAATAAAAAAGTGAAAGGTCGATTTGCTGACACTGATCGATTCTGCTTCTTCGTTCCTTCTTTCTTCTCCCACAAAAAAACAGGTCATCCGCTTCCACCACGTCGACTTCTGGTGCATGGACGCGACCAGCACGTACAAGCGGTGAGTCTGGGCGGGTGGAGAAAGCGAAAGCGAAAAAAGAGAGGCTGGAGTGGAGTGGAGAAAGAGAGAGAAAAGAGGGTTTGAACGAGGAAGAGGAGAGGAGGCGCAAAGGCGGCGTGCCTGCTAGCAAGCGCGCAAAGGCGTGCCTGCCAGCAAGCGCAGCAGCTTTCATTTTACTCGCGGTCGAAGCCCGAGAGCAACGCGACGCGAAGGAGAGAAGAAGAGAGAAGCGAAGAAGAATGAGAGAAGCGAGAGAAGAGAGAAGCGAGAGAAGAGAGAGGAGCGAGAGAAGAGAGAGAAGCGAGAGAAGTCACCTCACCTTCTCCCCTGCCAGCAAGCGCAGCAGGCTTTCGTTTTGTCGCGGGTCGAGGCCCGAGAGCAACGCGACGCGAAGGAGAGAAGAGAGAGAAGAGAGAGAAGAGAGAGAAAGAGAGAAGGGAAGAAGAGAGAGGTAGAAAAACCTTCCAGTGTGCGAAAAAGCGAAAAAACCTTTGATGCTTCTCGGAAGGAGGAGGAGGAGGAGGAGAAAGAGCGAAGGCGCAGACAGGGGGAAAGCGACAGCGACACAGAGAGAGAGCGACAGCGGCACGCGGCACGCGAAAGCCTTTCAAGCTCCAAAAACTCCTCCTCCTCCTCCGCTTGCCCGACCTCGCACGTGTGCGACCTCTTTCTTCTTCTCTTCTTCTCTTCTTCTCTGCCGCGCTTTCCCTTCTCTCTCGACGAACAAAAGCGACACGGCACGCTCTAGCTCCACAGCTCCCGCATCGCGCCGTCGCCAAAAAAAACGCGGCAAAAGCCTTCTCATCATCATCACCATCATGATCATCGTCACCTCTTCCCTTCCACCTCTCTTCCACACCACCACCTCTCCACAGCTTCTCTTGGGGCCTGGGCATGCCGCTCGTCGCGCGCTCCGACCTCTCCACGGGCAACTCCCTCTGCGCCTCCTACGTCTGCCAGAGCAGGCACCTGGTCTTTGCCTTTACAGCGCCGACCTCGATCGGCGATGAGAACGAAAACGGAAACGGAAACGAAGACGGGAAAAAATCTTCTCCGTCGTCATTGTCGTGCCCTTACCCCAACTACTCCCGCCAGGAGGCCCGCGCCTTCGTCGCCAAGCACGGCCTTGCCGTGCGCGCCGTGGGACTGGTCGTCGCGGACGCCAGGGAGGCCTTCGCCGCCGCCGTCGCGGGCGGGGCGGCGCCGGCCTCGGCGCCCGCCGACGCCGTCGACGCCGCCGACGGCGGCCGGACCCAGACCTCCGCCGAGGTGGTGCTGTACGGAGACGTCAGGCTCCGCTTCGTGTCCGGGGACTCCGAGGTACCCTTCCTGGCAGGGTACGCCGCCGAGCCCGGGGGCAGGGAGGTCGCGTTCGCCCCCGGCGTCGCGAGCGCGGAGAACGAGGGAGTTAGTGGTGGTGGTGGTGTTTTGAGCGGCGCCGACGGGGAAAAAACCTCTTCTTCTCCTTCGCTCCTCACCCTGGGCCTCGACCGCCTCGACCACGCCGTCAGCAACGTGCCCGAGCTGCTCCCTGTCGCCAACGCCGTCGCAGCCATGACCGGCTTCCACGAGTTCGCCGAGTTCACCGCCGAGGACGTCGGCACGGTCGATTCGGGCCTCAACTCGGTGGTGCTGGCCAACGACGCAGAGAACGTGCTGCTGCCGATCAACGAGCCGACGCACGGCACCCGCAGGGTCTCTCAGATCCAGACTTTCTTGGACCACCACGGCGGTCCTGGGGTCCAGCACCTTGCTTTAAAGACCGACGACGCGTTCGCGACGCTGCGGGAGCTGCGCAGGCGCGCCTCTCGAGGCGGCTTCGAGCTGATGCCTCCGGCGAGCAAGGAGTACTATGACAACCTGCCCGCGAAGCTTTCTCGCGGCGGTGACGAGTGCCCGCTGACCGAGCAGCAGCTGCGCGAGTGCCGCGAGCTCGGCCTGCTCGTCGACCGCGACGACCAGGTAAGAGTTTTTTTTTCGAGTTTTTTTTTCAGTTTTACTTTTTTACTTTCGCGCTCACTTTTTTTTCCATCCCTCTCTCTCTTTCTTCCTCTTCTTCCCTCCCACCTCCAACAGGGCGTGCTGCTGCAGATCTTCACGAGGCCGCTCTCGGACAGGCCAACGATCTTCCTGGAGATCATCCAGCGCATCGGGTGCGTGCGTATGGTGCCGGCCAAGGAGGCCGCCGAGCGCCGCGAGAGCGCGGCGACGGCGGCGCTGGCGCGGAAGAAGGTCGAGGAGAAGGGGAAGGTCAAGGTCAAGGTTGTTGCTTCTTCTTCGAACGCTGAAGACGAAGAAGAAGCGTGCCCCACCGTCCTGGAGCAGGCCGGTGGCTGCGGCGGGTTTGGCAAGGGCAACTTTTCGGAGCTGTTCAAGTCGATCGAGGACTACGAGAAGACGCTTGGCGTTTAGGAGGAGGGAGGCGGACGTGGAGGAGAGCAGGAAGAAAGAGAGAAAGAGTTGAGAGAGAGAAATTGAAGAGAGAAAAAAACTTTATTAGACGACTTTGAGAAAAAAAGAAAACCACTTTGCTTGTAAAAAACCAAAAGAAAACCAAAAGAAACCAGCATACGAATGAAGAGAACACGAACACGAACACGAACACGAACACGAACACGAACACGAACACGAACACGAAGAGAGAGAGAGAGAGAGAGAGAGAGAGAGAGAGAGAGAGAGAGAGACGGCGAGGCGACGAGTGAAGAAAACGAAGAAAGAAGAAGTTGAAAAACATTTTTTTTCCCTCTCTTTCTTTTGCATTTTTGGGTTTTTTCTCTCTCTTTCTCTTCTTTCTATCATCTCTCTCTCCCCCCTTATCTCTCACTTTCTCTTTCTCTTTCCCTCCGAAAACAAAGAAAAAAGGCAAAATCAAACCAACTCTTTGTGATGGTACAAAAAAATCGAAACACTCTCTTTTCTCCCCCCTTTTTCTTCCCCACTTTTTTAGGCCTTGGCCGGCGTCGGCGGCGGAGCTCCTGCCGCCTTCTGCTGCTGCTGCTGCTGCTGCTGCTGGTTCGCTGGCGGCTGCACAGGGGTGGTGGTGGTGGAGCTCGGAGAAGGAGGAGCGGCGGGCTTTTGCTGCTGCTGCTGCTGCTGTTGCTGCTGCTGCTGCTGCGACGAAGGAGGAGGAGGCGTCGTTGTCGGAGGAGCAGCAACGGGAGCTGTCATCGTCGTCGGCGACGGCGTCGACTGCTGCTTTTGCTGCTGGGACGACGCGGGCGTTACCGAGGGAGTGGTAGGAGCCGGGGTGCCGACCGGCGTCTGCTGCTGCTGCTGCTGCTGCTGCGAAGAAGAAGGAGAAGGAGCTGCCACCTTTGTCGTCGTCGCGGGTGTGGGTGCCGGCGTCGTCAAACTCTGCTGCTGCTGCGTCTGCTTGTTCTCCGCGGCGAGCACCACAGGAGGGCTCGTCACCGCCGGAGAGGAAGAGGGCGACAGAGCGGCTTTCTGCTGCTGCTGCTGCTGCTGCGGGGCGGAGGGCGCCGGCGCCGCGGCGGAAGAGGAAGGCGAGGACGCGGGAGGAGGAGAAACTGCAGGAGCAGCAGGAGCTGTTCCTCCTCTCGGGGCCGCAGCGGCCATCGAAGGCGCCGGAGCAGCCACAGCACCAGCGGGTCTCGACGTCGCAGCAGGTGCAGACGGTGAGGGTGCCCCGGCGGTCTTCGTCGTCATCAGGGCCGCGGCCGGCGAGGGAGCCGAAGCGGCGAGCGACAGCGGCAAAGCCGACGACGGCGACGACGCGGGGGCCTCGACTCTCAACGCCGCCGAAGGGGCCTGAGCCGGGGCTCCGGTTCTCAGCGCCGCCGAGGGGGCCAGCGCGGGAGACCCAGCAGCACCAGAGGGTCTCATGACCTGCTTCTGGGAAGGCGAGGGCGCCGGCGACCCCGTGGCGGCGATTCTAGGGGCCAGCGACGGAGCGGGGGAAAGGCTTGCGAGCGATGGCGCCGGCGCGGTGGCAGCGAGCGAGGGAGCGGGAGCAGCCGCGATTCTTCCTCCGTTCTTCCCCTCACCATTCGTCGTCGTCGTCGTAGCGTTGGTGATCTCCGCCGACCCGGGCAGGGGCTTGTAGTAGGGCCTCTCGCCTCCCGCGGGCACGGGCGGGCGGCGCAGCGGGGCCCCTCCCCACAGCGGCACGAAGACGACCTGCGTCTGCTGCGCGGCCTGAGCCGACGCGCTCGCCGACGCCACCGCCGCCGCGGCGCTAGCCTCACAGTTGCCCACTCTGGCCGTGGCCGAGGCCGCGGCGGCCGCGGCCGAGGCGCTCGAGGCGGCCCCCGCGGCTCCGGCCTTCTGCGCGCGCAGGGACGCGGCGGCGGCGGCGTCGGCTTGGGCTTGCGCCTGCGCCTTGGCCGCCGCGGCGTCGCTGCCAGTGCAGACGGCGGCGGCGGCGGCGGCGGCGGAGGCCGAGGCGGACGCCGCTGCCGCAGAGGCCGAAGCCGAAGCAGCAGCAGCAGAAGCAGAGGAGGAGGAAGAAGACGATGATCCTCCTCCTCCTCCGCCTTGCTGAAGCGGCTGCTGCTGCGGCGGCTGCGGCGGGTTGTTGATCGCCTCGGTCGCGGCGGCGGCGGTCGCGGCGGCGTTGCTGGTGGCCGCCGCCGAAGACTCGGAGACGCCCCTGGAGTCTCCCGTCAGGGAGGAAGAGGCGGCCTGCGCGACGGCAGAGGCCGTGGCCGACGCCGCCGTGGCAGCGGAGTAGGCGCCGGCGGAGGCTGTTTGGTGGAAGAAGGGGAGGTGGCGTTTTGGAAAAGGGTGAGGCGGAATTTTTCTTTTTTTTTTAAAAGGCCTAGGCAGCTTCTTCGCGAGTGTTTTTCGAAAAAGCGATCGCGAGCGATCGACATGTCGAACGAGCATTCTCCTTCAGAACCTCGCTCGATCGCAAAACCCTTTGCTTTTAAGGCTCGAGGTAATCTTTTTAATCGCCTCTGCGCTAGAAAAGAAGACGAAAGAAAGAAGCTGAAAGCATCTTTGCGGGAGGCGCAAAGAGTTTTTTTTTCTTGGATCGGCCAAACTCTCTCTCCACCGATCGTCTGTCTTTCAAGCAAAAAAAAAAAAAAAACGAAAAAATGCGCACCAGCAGCTGCAGCAGCAGCGGCAGCGGACGACGCGGCGTAGGCGGCATTCTGCGCCAGGGCAGCAGAACAGGTCCCGCCCGGATTCCGGGCCAGCAGCGCGGCGGACCTCGCGGCGTTGTCGGCCGCGAACGCCGCGCTCGACGCGGCCGCGCTCACGGAGCTCTGGCCGCCCTCGCCCGGGAACCGGGGCAGTGACTGCGCCGAGGAGACGGCGGCGAGCGGTCCCGCGACCACCATCGTCGCGGCGAAGAGCAGCGCGCAGACCAGCCTGGACGTGCGGCTCTTGTGGGAGCGGCGCGCCATTTTTTTTGTGGTTTTGGTTTGGGTTGGGTTGAAGGAGGGAAAGTTGGAGTGGAAAAGAGAAAAAGAAAAAGTTGTGCCTGAAAGCTTTGCTTCGAGCTCTTTCTTTTATTTTCATTTTTTTCTTCGAAATCAACGAGACAACGCCACCTGGATTCCGATTAACTTCTCCTTCCTCTCTCTTCGCTCCGGAAACGTTTCGAAGCGGTAAAAGTCGCCGCGGCGCAGAAGAAGCCGCGGCGGGCCGTCAATTTCAGTTCTTTTTTCCCCTTCATTTTTCCCCTCATTTTTTTTGGGAAAAAAGCTCCTCCCCACTTTGTTGTTTGGGAGAGCTGAAGATTGAGTCGGAGGTGCTTTGTCTTTGTCTTTGTCGTCTTCTCCGACGACGACGACGAGGAGAAGGAGGAGGTCAGAAAGAGCAGCGCAACTACTACCAGCAGCAGTATCGCACGCATCATGATCAGCAGCAGTTTTACCATGCTCGTGGAGGTGGGGGTCGCGGCCGTGGAAGGGGTCAAGAGTGTCAAGAAAAAAAGAGACAGAGAGACAAAGAGAAAAAAGAGAGAGCACGCGTGCGCGCGCGGAAACGAAAGAGAAATGCAATTTTTACTGAAACAATTGTAATTACAAGCAAAAAAAAACCCTCCCTCGTCGTCTCCTTTTCTCAAAACGCCGAACCCCCACCAGACCTCTTCCCTTTGCCCCCCATCAGCATCTCCTTGGCCTCGTTCACCTTGGTCGCCAGGTAGCTCGATCCCCCTGCGTCGGGGTGGTTGGCGATCATGATCCTCCGGTGCGCGTCCCGGACCCGGCTCTCCTGCGCGCCCTCTCGCAGGCCCAGGATCAGCGCCGCCTCCCTCCTGGTCATCTCCGGGAGGAAGCCCCCCTTGTAGAAGTTGCGGGACTTGGGCATGGAGCGGAGGCGGACGTAGGCCTCGATGGCGAACTTGGCGGCGTAGGCGGCGGCCCCTACGGCCACGCCGACGGCGACGGGCGTTGACTGAAAGTGTTTTTTTTTGAAGAGAGGTCGAGGTGGAGAGAGGTGAGAAAAAGATTGCCGTCGCCGTCGCCGCATCCGCCGTCGTCGATTCTTCGCCTCCGTTCTCGACGAATGGGAGCTCGCGATCGCCTTCTGAGCGGCTCGCTGCGTGCTCTCTGACGCTCTCTCGCCGTCGCTGCTCGCGGCGGGTCGATCCGTGCACTCACCATCGCGCTAGCGAGGGGAGATTGGTGCTTGTCGTTTTTTTTTTTTTTTTTTTTTTTTTTTCCCGAAAAAAAAAATTAGTAAAATTTTCTTGTTTTTTTCCAGAATTTGCATCAGCAAAAAAAAAAAAAAAAAAAAAAAAAAAAACAAA
>Ga0114918_10003452_pt1 | contig 13947 bp, 20 predicted proteins | sample LantaG_FD_87015 | JGI IMG/M metagenome (GOLD analysis project Ga0114918, IMG submission 87015) | Deep subsurface microbial communities from Baltic Sea to uncover new lineages of life (NeLLi) - Landsort_02402 metaG | ecosystem: Environmental > Aquatic > Marine > Oceanic > Sediment | place...
GCACTCTTCGTGGTGCTTCTAATGGCGACTTTTACCTTGATGTAAAAAATCCAAAACTTTATAAAAAAGTTCGCCGTTTTTATGAAAATGAGGGTATGATTTTTTCTGGTGATCCTCTTGATGATTATGAAATGCTGATGGATTATCTCGACCAAGATCTTGAATCTGTAGAAGCATGAACATCATTTTTGAACGGTTTCCGTACCGTTATGTTGATACTGGAATCCTAGAAAACGGCAAACCAGATTATCGCATTCAAAAAGTAGATAGTTGGACTAAGCGTTATAAGGATATGTATCTACTTGATAATGAAATGCAACTTGTGACTGCTCTGGATGACTTTGAATATACTAAATGGTTAGATCCAGATCCTGAGGTTGGTGCCTATCGTCATTACACATAGTCGCGGAGAGACTATAAAAGACCCAAGGAGAGTTGCATAAATTCTCCTTTTCTGATATAATACATAGTACATATACGGAGTTTATAATTTTATGAGTCAATATAGCAAAAAAGCACTTGTACTCGGTGCTGGTGGATTTATTGGAAGTCACATGGTTCGTAGATTGCGTTCCGAAGGATACTGGGTTCGTGGCGTAGACCTTAAGTATTCAGAATATTCACAGCACGAAGCGAATGAGTTTGTTCTCGGAGATCTGCGTGATGTGGATTTTGTCCGTCGCGTTCTTGAGTACAGGGGGGATGCTGGAAACTTTTATCATTCAGTTCCTCATCGATATATTCAAACATTTGATGAAGTTTATCAGTTTGCTGCTGATATGGGTGGAGCAGGTTTTGTTTTTACTGGCGATAATGATGCCGACATTATGCACAATTCAGCAACGATTAATCTAAACGTTCTTGAAATGCAACATCAGATGAACGAACGTCTGGGTAAAAATGATACCAAGATTTTCTACTCTGGTTCTGCTTGTATGTATCCAGAGCACAACCAATTAGATCCTGATAATCCTGATTGCCGTGAAGAATCCGCATACCCAGCAGCACCCGACTCCGAATATGGATGGGAAAAACTCTTCAGCGAACGACTGTTTTTCGCATATCATCGTAATTATGGGATCCCTGTTCGGGTTGCTAGGTATCATAATATCTTTGGACCTCAAGGAACCTGGCAAGGAGGACGTGAAAAGGCTCCAGCAGCAATTTGTAGGAAAGTTGCATATCTTCCAGAAGGTGGTGGAACAATAGAAGTCTGGGGTGATGGAAAACAAACTCGTTCATTTCTTTACATTGATGAATGCATTGAGGCAACTCGTAGAATGATGGACTCCAACTTCATCGGTCCAGTCAATATTGGATCCGAAGAAATGGTAACTATCAATCAACTTGTTGAAACTGCTGCCAAAGTTGCAAATAAGAAAGTTGAAAATAAACATATTCTTGATGCCCCTCTTGGTGTTCGTGGTCGTAATTCCAACAATGATCTTATTCGTGAGAAACTTGGATGGGATTATCAACAAACTTTAGAAGAAGGCATTCATAAAACTTATCATTGGATTAGTGAGCAGATCAATGCGAAAAAAGTTTAATTTAATCGGAGATACTTTTACTCATCTTACAAACGGAAATAAAGGTTATTCTGTTCACGGTAAGGAGTCAAAGTATATTGAGTGGGTCAAAGAAAGTGGGGAGTGCTCTTTTTATATTGATAGCACTCTTCCCTATGCTTGGATGGATGATGCCCCAGAAGGTCCAAAATATGCTTGGTTGTTGGAGTCAAAATACATCACTCCACAAATCGTAGATCAAGTCAAAATGTTTCCAGAAAAATATTTGGAAACATTTGATGCCATCTTCACACATAATCAAGAACTTTTAAAAATTGATCCAAAGTTTAAGTGGTGTCCTGCTCAAGGATTTTGGATCAAAGAACCAAAGATCTATGAGAAGTCAAAAATAATTTCTATGATTGCCTCAAACAAAAGAATGTGTGAAGGGCATCTACTTCGCCTTCAGTGGGTTGAGAGAATAGGAGATCAGGTAGATCTTTATGGTCGTGGATTTAATGAAATTGATTTAAAGGAAGAAGGACTATGTGATTATATGTTCTCGGTTGCGATTGAGAATGGTCAATATGAGACTTATTTCACAGAAAAACTTTTAGATTGTTTTGCTACAGGAACAATTCCTGTATATCTTGGAGCACCTGATATTGGAAAATATTTCAATAAAGATGGTATAATTAATTTGACAGAAGAGTTTGATGTATCCGAAGACATTTATTATTCTAAAATGGATGCTATCAAAGAAAATTTGGAGAAAGCAAAGACAATCGAAATCCTAGAAGACTTTATTTACCTTAATTACTTTAATTAAAATGGGAATTATTAATCACCCAGTTAAATTGGACATACTTGCAAAAACTTATAATCTTAAAAATTTTGTTGAAAGTGGAACAGGTGACGGAAGCAGTATGAAAGTTGCCTATCAAACAAATATGTTTGATAATCTGTATGGAATTGAATTGGAAAAAACCTTTTATGAAAATCTTTTGATTCAATTTTCAAATTTAGTAAAGTTTTATAATGGGTATTCCAAAGACGAAATGCCAAAAGTATTAAATGATTTGGACGATAATCCAACGTTGTTTTGGTTGGACGCACATTTTCCTGGTTCGGATTATGGGGGTAAAAGTTATAATTCGGAAAAAGATGAATCAAAACGAATTCCACTTCAGGTAGAACTGGAGATCATTTCCAAAAATAGAAATATCAAAAATGATGTTTTTATCATTGACGATCTTCGTGTCTATAAAGATGGACCTTATGAGTCTGGTCCATGGAAATTTAGGGAATCTGCTGGAGCAAAAAATTGTGATTTCATTGAAGATTTAATCGGAGAAACTCACATTTTGGTTGAACATCATAGAGATCAAGGGTATATGTTATCCTATCCCATATCCACTGATGACGATACTATTCGTTCAACAGTAATTGGTGAAGGAGAATACTGATGTCATTTAAAAGCGACTATCTTCAATCTAAAAAAATTCAAAAAGTTCTTCATGTTGGTGCGGATAGAGGTGGTGAATTGCCACAATATTCTGATATGAAAGTTGATGAGGTTGTGTGGGTTGAAGCAAACCCAGAAGTTTATGGAGAACTTTTAGAAAATCTTCAAATAATGAATATTGACAATGTAAATAGTCTTCCATTTAATTGTTTGATTTCTGATAAAGATGATGTCGAGACAGAATTTAATCTTTATTATGGGTGGGATGCTGGACATCTCGTAGGTAATAAGGGTATGTCTTCTATGCTTAAAGCAAAAAATTCTTGGTGGGGATCTGAGTGTTATAGAGGAACAATTAAATTAAATTCACTGACACTTGATACATTTCTTGAGCGGAATAATCTTGGATATAATTTTGATCTCCTTAATATGGATACTCAAGGAGCAGAATTAATGATATGTAAGGGTGCCAAAAAGTTACTTGAGTCTGTTTCGTATATTAATTGTGAAGTCACTTTATATAATCCTCAATATAAAGACAATCCATTGTTTGATGAAATATATGATTTTCTAAAGCAATATAATTTTGTTCACATCGATACTGACTTGAGTGCTGATGGTAATTGGGGTGATGCTATTTTTATAAAAGAAAAATGAAAGTCGCATTGATAAAACAACCAATAGGACTGGGGGATGTTTTTTATCTACAAAAATTTGCACATCTTCTAAAAACTAATGGATATGAAGTTATCTGGCCATTAAGAGATGATGTTTTTTGGATAAGTGATTACGTTAAGGGAATTTCTTTTTGTAAATTGAGTGATAATTTTCCAGGCAAAAAATATTATTATAGTGGTCAAGTAGCAGTGGAAAAAAATAATTTTCTTTTTTTGTCTCCAGACGGATTCCAACTTCCCGGTAAAAGAATAATGGAGTCAAAGTATCTTTTAATCGGAGGTACAGATGAAGATTGGTTTGATTATTTTTCCTTTGAAAGAAACATTGACAAAGAAAATGATCTTTATTATAATGTTTTGGGATTAACTGACGATTCGGATTTTATCTTTATCAATAAGATGGCTAGTGTAGACCCTAAAAAATCTGATGTTTTGGACAGTCTGGTTTTTGATTTACCCTTGATAGAATTAAAAATTATTCCAGGATTCACCTTGTTTGATTGGTGTAAAGTTTTTGAAAATGCTGTTGAAATTCACACAGTTCATACTGGCATTAACTACATCTTGGATAAGTTAAACTTAAAAGCAAAAAAATATTATATGTATCAAGGTCTACATCACTCTGATGTTCAATACATACCTTTTTCTAAACAACCAATTTTTATTCCAAACTAGTATGGCAAAGTTTTTAATTACAGGAATTACTGGATTTGCTGGTCCCCATCTAGCGAATCATCTTCATACTGAAGGTCATGAAGTTTATGGATTGATTCGTCGTACCAATGGAATGGAGACTGATATTCATGATGTAGTTCCTGATGAAGTATACAATTCGATTACTTTCTTGTATGCCGATCTTTGTAACTATCGAGCATTAAGAACTATTTTTGAGAAGTATCAATTTGATGGAGTTTTTCATCTTGCTGCTCAATCACATCCTCCCTCCAGTTTTACTGATCCTACTGGTACAATGGAGACCAATGTAATGGGAAGTGCCAATCTGATTCAAGTTATCGTGGATCATCAATCGGATTGTAAATTGATGTTCTGTTCTACTTCTGAAGTTTATGGAAATGTTGGGCAGGATGGACGAAAGATTCACTGGGAAGATACGATTCTTCCTGCCAATCCTTATGGTGCTTCAAAAGCAGCAACGGATGTTTATCTTCAGGAGCGTATGCAGAATAGATTTATCAAAGGATTTATTACACGGGCATTCTCTCATACTGGACCTCGTAGAGGAAAGATTTTCTCAATCTCTTCTGATGCCTATCAAATTGCTAGGATGATGAAAGGATACCAGGATCCCGTTCTTCTTGTCGGCAACTTGAGTACCACTCGTGTTGTGATGGATGTTCGTGACACCGTAAGGGCTTATTATCTGGCAATGATCAATCCAGAAGTAACCAACCACATCTTTAATATCTGTGGAGATACTCCTCGTAAGATGCAGTTCTTTACTGATAAGTTGATTGAACTGTCTGGTTTGGACCATGTAGAGCAACGGATTCACGAACCTTTCTGGCGTCCTCATGAGATTTATTATCAGCACGGTGACTCTACTAATCTTGTAGAACTGACTGGATTTAAAGAAGAGTATAATATTGATACTACTCTTGAAGATCTTTTAAAATATTGGTTCAATAAGATTTAATAATGAACATTGTTATACAGCAACCTGGATGTTTGGGTGACATTCTCTTTATTCAAAAACTTTTACATGTTTTATCTAAGGAAAATAAAGTATATCACCCAATATTTCCAATTTTTTGGCAATCTGGAGTTGATCAATTAATCAATCCCTCTATATTTGGACCAAACATTTCTATTCCTCAAGATTATTCAGTCTATAATTGTTCAGATCATATACAAAATCATCCAAATGATATTATGACATCTAAGTATGATGGAATTAATATTGATTGGAAAGATTGGTCATCATATATTAAGTATGAAAGAAATTATGAAAGAGAAGATTATATTCGTAATCTTTTAGGGGTAGTTCCAGGAGAACCTTTTATTATTACAAATTCATATTATGGTATGAATAAAACTATGACCGGGTTGGTCAAACAATTACCAAAAGACTATGATGGGAAAAAAGTTGAGATGAATCATAATATTCCAGGAAGTAAAATTTTTGATTGGTGTTGGATTTTTGAAAACGCAGAAGAAATTCATACAGTTGATACTTCAATTTTGTATGTTATAGAAACTTTAAACACATTGGCATCTAAGTTAATTGTCCATCCCAGACATTATATACATACTGAACAATGTCTTAAAAAGTTATTTTCAAAAAATTGGCATTGGGTTAAATACGAAAAAGATGAGTGGAAAAAAGTTTTTCCTATGGAGGTATCATGAAAACTGGTCTTATATATCAACCTTGTGGATTGGGTGATATTTTATTTCTTCAAAAGTTGGCACATCATATTAAAGATCAGGGATATGAAGTTTATTGGCCAGTTGTTTATGAGTTTGAATGGTTAAACGATTACATTCCAGATTTTAATTTTGTTTCTTGGGAAGATAAAGAAGTAAAATTAACACGTCCTCCATTACCAGACCATGTTAAGTTTCCTGGTAAGGAACATTATCTTCCAGAAAAACAAACAGAAATTACTGACGAACTATTCTATTTTCAAGGATTCATACCAGTAAATCCTATAATGGCAGGCAAGTACGATAGTATTGGATTAGACTGGAGAGATTGGAGAGACCACATTAAGTTTGTTCGTAATCAAGAAAAAGAAAACAAACTTTTCTATGATGTTCTTGGATTAAAGGATGATGATGCGTATGTTCTTGTAAATCGTTACTGGTGTACTAGACCACGGGTTGAAATTTGTGATAGAATATCAGTAAATTCTGATGACTATGGTGGAGCAAAAGTTGTTGAAGTAAAACATATTGAGGGATATTCACTATTTGATTGGTGCAAAGTTATTGAAAAAGCATCAGCATATAACTTTATAGAAACCTCTTGGAATTATCTTTTTGAAAGTTCTGAATTGTTTGACAAAGTAAAAAACAAACCAATGTTTCTTCATCATCGTTGGGGTGATTGGTCACAAACAAGATACTTATTTAATTTACCTTGGAATTATCAATGATAAAAACAATAACATACAAAGGAGAAAATTATCCACATTTTCAAACCACTGGAAATGCTTCTCAATTTGCCATTCCATTTGCCAAGCAAGTTTGTTTTGGTTTTGGGTATGACATTGGATGTATGAAATCAGAGTGGTCTTTTCCTGGATCCACTCCAATTGATTTGAGTTTTGATGATCCTTGGGACGCTAATCATCTTCCAGAAAAAGATCCTGACTATATCTTTTCCAGTCACTGTTTGGAACATGTTGATGATTGGGTAGACACCATGGAATACTGGTATGATCTATTAGTTACTGGTGGTGTATTATTTTTATATCTTCCAGATTTCAGTCAAAAGTATTGGAGACCCTGGAACAATAGAAAACATAAACATTCGTTCACACCAAACATAATTCATTCTTATATGATTGATCGTGGATACAAAAATGTCTTTGTATCTGGAGTTGATTTGAATAATTCTTTCATGGTTATGGGAGAAAAATGAAAATCATTTTTGTGAATGGTTGTTTTGATGTCCTCCATCCTGGACATATTCAACTTTTCGAATATGCCAGGTCTCTTGGTGATTACTTAATTGTTGCCATTGACTCTGATAAAAAGGTCGGAGAAATGAAAGGATCTGATAGACCAATTTTCAGTCAAGAAGATCGTGCTAAAACACTAGAAGCAATTCGGTACATTGATGTTGTTCATATATTTGATAGTAAAGAAGAACTTGAGGAATTGATAAAAACAATTAATCCTGATATAATGATAGTAGGATCTGATTGGAAAGGTAAAGAAGTTGTAGGTGAACAGTATGCCAAGGCAGTTCGGTTTTTTGACAGAGTTGGAGAATATTCCACAACAAGAACATTACAAGGTCTTACTTATCGGTGAGTCTTGTAAGGACATTTATCATTATGGTGTCTGCGACAGGTTATGTGCGGAGGCACCTGTTCCTGTGTTTGATTACAGAGCAGAAGAGACTCGTCCAGGAATGGCAGCAAATGTAAGAGAAAACTTACTTGCTTATGGACTTGGTGTTGACTTTATTACTAATGATCCAGACCAATTAATTAAAAGAAGATTTGTAGATACAAAATCGAATCAACTTCTTTTAAGAGAAGATCTTGGACATCAGGTAGATGCTGCTGAAATACCTGATTGTAAAAAGTATGATGCCGTAGTCATATCTGATTATTGTAAGGGTATTCTTGATCTTGAAAGTATTTCGGAACTATGTGAAAAATTTGGAGGTCCTATCTTTGTTGATAGTAAAAATCCAGATTTAAAATACTTTAATAATTCTATCATCAAGATTAATAATGATGAGGAGAATAAAATGAAAAGTATCCCAGACAATTGTGATCTCGTGGTCACAATGGGTAAGATGGGAGCAAAGTGGAGAGACAATGTTTATCGCTCACCACAGGTAGATGTGTTTGATGTTACTGGGGCAGGTGATGTCTTTTTGGCGACTCTTTGCTATTTCTACCTACATACAAGAGATTTAGACATTGCTATTCCGAAGGCAGTTTATCTTGCCTCTAAATCTGTTCAACACATGGGAGTTTATATCCTAACCAAAGAAGACATTAATGAGGTTCTATGAAAGTTTTAAATTTTGTCAGACCAGATAATGGACTCACAGAAGATCCATTATATTATTTAAATTTTGAAAAGTATGAAAATGTAGCAAGAGACTGTTATCTATTCATGGCAGACTTTTATGGTGATCTTTATTCCGGTAGGTATGATGATAAAGAAAAAGTTGCTCTTACTCTAGAAGAACCTAATTTTTGTGTTTCCGGTGGTGATAAAGAAAGACTTCATAAAGTAGCAAATCAAATTCTAACTCTCTGCCCTTATACTGCAGAACTTTTTGATAATAGGACTTTTGTTTTCTTCCCCTTTAGTGAAGATTGGATTCCTGAAGAAAGAGAAAAAACAATTGATGTATCTTATTTTGGAAGTCTTCCAACCGCAGTTACCTGGCAAAGTTATATCCAAAATATCTTTACCAAATACAATTTTAGATTTGGTCACTATGGTATGGGCAATGTTCCTAGATGCTCATATGCGGATAAAATAAAAATGTTATCGGAGACTAAAGTGGCTGTTGTCCATGGTCTTTGTAATATTAATCCATCCACTGCTGAAAAATATTACAACTTTCCCAAAGGAAGAGAAAACAAAGCATTCTCTCATGTTGATCGTGGAATGATGCCACAAATCAAATCAAGAATGTTTGAAGCAGCATTTGCCAAGTGTGTGATTCTTTGCCAGAGAGATCCTTGGAATCCGATTGAATACTTCTTTACTCCAGATGAAGACTTTATGTATTTTAATGATGAGGCAGATCTTGATAAGAAGTTAGAGTATATCATCAATCACTATGATGAGTTTGACAAAATGAGAAAAAACGCTTATAATAGAGCAGTTGGTAACTATACTACAAAACACTTTGTTGAGAAATTCTTATTGTGAGATATACATTTAAAGTAAAAAATCAATCTCCATGGATTGTTGATTTGTATAACGAATACCTTGAGAACAAATCTGACGGATTTTTAGTAGAAATAGGTGTTGGGCATACTCTTGAAGGTGTGGATAAAATTGATGACGGCACTTTGGATAATATTAAAAACTTTTCCAGATGCGGAAGCAATACAGCAGATCTTCTTGATATGGGTTGGGGTGGAATTTATATTGAACCCGTAAAAGAATACTGCGAAGAAGCAAAGATCTCACACGCACATAATCTTGATAGACTTAAAATTATCAACATGGGTGCTGGAGACTCTCATGATTTTATAAAAATATTTTTGGGAGATAGTTTTATTGCCAATAATTATGGTAATAGAGGGTACTCTTGGATTGGTAGAGAGGTAGAAATACAACCAACTTCTACAATTCTATCCATTAATAAATGTCCAAAAAATATCGATCTTATGTCGATTGATGTTGAGGGATTTGAAGATAAAGTTATTAGGGGAATGGATTTCAATCTTCATGAGCCAAGGATGATGGTCGTTGAAATTAATATTGTCCCACCAGAAATAATCACAAGTCTTCTTCCAAAAGAATATGAATTTGTAAAGTCTGATGAATTAAATGCTGTCTGGGTAAAAAAATGAAAAAGTATATTGTAACGACAACTATCAATCCTCCAACTCTTGCTACAATCAAGTATTCAAGAAAAGAGGATTGGACTCTGATTGTGGTGGGTGATACTAAAACACCACATTACGATTATGAAAATCTAAACTGCATTTATCTTTCTCCAGAATATCAAGAGAAAACATATCCTGAATTGAGTGAGACGATTGGTTGGAAATCTATTCAACGACGGAACATTGGATTTGTTGAGGCATACAATCGTGGTGCCGATATTATTGCGACCGTTGATGATGATAATATTCCTTATGATGACTGGGGAACCAATGTTATTGTTGGTGAAACTGTAGAGATTGACTTCTACAACACTGATCTTGGTGTCTTTGATCCATTGTCAGTTACAGAACACAATCAAGTCTGGCATCGTGGATTTCCGATTGACTTGGTTCCTTACAGGGACAGAGTTTCTTATGGTGGAAAACTCAAGCGTAGGGTTCTGGTTCAGGCAGATTTGTGGGATGGTGATCCTGATATTGACGCTATGGCACGACTGTCTATTCGTCCTATCGTGAAGTTTGATAAGATTCAAGGTCCTTATGGATCTCTTTCTATCTCACCATTTAATAGTCAGAATACTTTCTTGGCACGAGAAGTTATTCCTTACTATTCTGTGTTTCCTCATGTTGGTAGGATGGATGACATTTGGGGTGGATATGTTCTTCAGCATTATTTCCCCAAGAGTGTTGTTTATAACAAGGCATCTGTTTATCAGGATCGAAATGTACAGGATCTGGTAACCAATTTGGAAAAGGAAATCATTGGATATAGGTATACGACTGATTTGATTCGCAGTTTGTCTGAATGGGAATCTATTGTTCCGAAAGAAACTGTTGCCTATTGGAATGCTTATCGGAGGTGTTTTGAATGAAGTATGTGGTTGATATTGATGGAACGGTATGTTCCGTTACTGATGGTAAGTATGAGGAAGCTCTTCCAAATCAGGATAGAATTGCCAAAATAAATAAGTTGTATGATGAAGAAAACCAAATCATTTATCTTACCGCTAGAGGTATGGGTAGGTCGGGCGACAATGCTGACCTAGCGAAAAGAATGTTCTATGAACTTACAAAGCATCAACTAGACCGTTGGGGTTGTAAGTATCACAAGTTAGTTCTAGGTAAACCCTCTGGTGATTACTATATTGACGACAAAGGCATTAATTCAGATGAATTTTTCAAAAATTAAATTTGTTCCTAAGGGTTGGGGATTTGAAAAATGGATTGTTAATAATAGAGAATATTGTGGTAAGTTATTGTATTTTGTCAAGGGTAAAAAATGTTCCTGGCATTATCACAAGTTAAAGGATGAGACTTTTTATATTCAGAGTGGGGAATTATCTTTGATCTATGGGGATTCTAATGATAAGTCGCAAGCAAAAACAGTCACACTTAAACCCGGAGATAAGTTTCATATCTATCGTGGATTGAGACACCAAATGACGGCAATTACTGATGTAGAATTATTTGAGTTTTCGACGCAACATTTTGATGAAGATAGTATTCGTATAGAGAGGGGAGACTGATGACTATTAGTTACAATCGTTTAGGGTCAAATGGTAGACTCGGAAATCAAATGTTCCAGTATGCTGGACTTCGGGGTATTGCCGGAAGACACAATTATGATTGGGTAGTTCCTTCACCAAACTCTTATGGTGATGCGAACTATGGACTTTTTGATTGCTTTGAGATGTCCTCTGTAACGCCAGAAAACTTTGGCGTTACATCATATCAAAGTATTGCTACAGGATGCTTTGAGTTTAACTCTCAATTTTTTGATGCCTGCCCTGATAATATAAATCTTCACGATTACTTCCAAACAGAAAAGTATTTTAAAAATGTAGAAGATATTATTCGTAAAGATTTTGAGTTTAAGAATGATATTAAAGAACCTTGTTTGGAAATTACAGAACATTATGAGGATTTTATTTTCTTACACGTTCGTCGGGGTGATTATTTAAATCAACCACAATATCATCCTGTTTGTTCTATTGACTATTATCAGAGAGCATTACAAGAGTTTCCTGATGATGTTCCCGTCTTTGTATTCTCTGACGATCTTGATTGGTGTAGAGAAAACTTTACTGATGATAGATTCTTGATTCCTGATGAAAACCCACTTTATAATCACCTATCAGATACAAATGATGGTAAAGTTAGATCTCCTATTCCTTATTATGATCTCTGTATGATGAGTATGTCTTCTGGTGGAATCATCGCAAACAGTTCTATGAGTTGGTGGGGTGCCTGGTTACAAAATAATCGTGGTAAAGTTATCGCACCAAAAACTTGGTTTGGATCTGCCTATGCTGATTATAATATGTCAGATTTAATTCCAGAGGGATGGACTCAACTATGAAAGACTTAACATATATTCTTCCTACTAGAATTGAATCTGAAGATCGTTTAAAAAATATTATTACTTCAGTCACCTATCTTCTTAAGAATTTTCCTGAAGCAAAAGTAATTGTAAAGGAAGTAAGTGAACGAGCAACCTTTAAGTTTGATGCAGTTCCACAGATTAAAAGATATGTGAATATTGATAATCTTCAATATATTTTTGAAGATAGCACAGATCCCCTATTTCATAAGACAAGAATCTTAAATGATTTGATTCTTATGTCCGATACAAATATCGTTTGTAGTCATGATGTTGATGTAATCTATCCTGTCAGTAGCCATCAAAAAGCATATCAATTGATTAAAGAAGATCAGTTTGATGTAATCTATCCCTATGGTTGCGGAGTTTATCAGTATCAGGTAGACTATCCTATGGAAGTTTTTAATTCTTTTCTTTCAAGTGAATTTGATATGAATGTAATTCAAAATCTGTGTAGGACAGAATCTTCTACAATAGGGTGGACACAATTCTATAATCGTGCTAAAGTAATTTCTGGTGGTCTATGGAATGAGAATTTCCTTTCCTGGGGTGCCGAAGATTGTGAGTTTTACTTTAGGTTCAATTCTTTAGGGTATAGAGTTGGGAGAGTAAACGATTGGATCTGGCATTTTGAACATGGAAGAACACATAATTCACACTATCATAATCCGAAGTTTATGGACAATCACAATCTTTGGCAATGGATGAGAAATCAAAATAAAGAAACAATAATACAATATTTAAATCAGCAGGAATATATAAAAAGGAGAATGAATGATGCTCGCGTTTAATCATCTAGGACATTTAGGGAGACTGGGCAATCAGATGTTTCAGTATGCCTCACTGAGGGGTATTGCTGCTCGTAGAGGATATGACTTTGGAATTCCACCGTCAAAGTTTGAAGATGAGTGGAGATCTCATCAGTTGTTTGAAGTATTTGATCTGCCAAATCTTTCTAGATCAAATATTAAGTATTTGGATAGTGGTAATGCTCCTGTTGCTCAAGAACGATTCTTTCATTGCGATCAACTTCTATTTGATCAGTGTCCGAATGATGTATCTCTGTTTGGATTCTTTCAGTCGGAGAAGTACTTTAAGCATATAGAGGGTAGCATCAAAGAAGACTTTACATTCAGGAATCACATTCTGGAACCGTGTAAAGAGATTGCTGAAGGTTTTGATAATCCAGTATCTCTTCACGTTCGTCGTACTGACTACTTGACAAATAATGCGAATCATCATAATCTAGATATGAGTTATTATGAAGAAGCACTAAATTATTTTGATGGAAGACAAGTAATTGTATTTTCTGATGATCCAGAATGGTGTCAAGAACAAGAATTGTTTTCGGATGATCGGTTCCTTGTATCCGAGTCTGGTGATAATACTATTGATTTATGCTTGATGACTTTTTGCACAGGACATATCATCGCTAACTCATCATTCTCTTGGTGGGGTGCTTGGTTGGCAAAGAGTGAGAAGGTCATTGTCCCATCGAAATGGTTTGGTCCTAATAATGCTGATAAGGATACAAAAGATTTAATACCGGAAAGGTGGACTATAATCTGATGGATAAAAATAAGGCAGCATATAAATTTAAAAATATAGGACCGATATATTACTTAAATCTTGACGGGCAACC
>Ga0114918_10003453_pt1 | contig 13946 bp, 43 predicted proteins | sample LantaG_FD_87015 | JGI IMG/M metagenome (GOLD analysis project Ga0114918, IMG submission 87015) | Deep subsurface microbial communities from Baltic Sea to uncover new lineages of life (NeLLi) - Landsort_02402 metaG | ecosystem: Environmental > Aquatic > Marine > Oceanic > Sediment | place...
TACCTGGAAAAAGGAGTGCCCCTCATTTCGACAAGAAACGAGGGGCTAAAAACGTCACAAACAACAGAATAACAAATTATAATTACTGTAGTTTTATCAAGGGAAAAACTACTAAAAACCCATTTTTCAATAATTTTACATTTCCTGCCAATAGTTTCAAAATTTCAATAATTAGTTATTTTAATACTTCATAATACACCTCCATTTCACTATTAACTAATAAAACCTATTCTCTAATAAAACCTATTCTCTAATAAAACCTATTCTCTAATAAAACCTATTAACACTATACCAAAACAAAAAACTATTTACCTGGAATTTGTTAATTTCCCCTTTGCTATCATAAATTTAGCATTATTAAAATCCTTTGTACCTAAAAATGGATTAGGTGACGGTATTGCCTCTGCTGCTCTAACTAGATTTTCACAAGCGTCCATCAAATCATCAAAGTTATTAACGCAATGGCTGATATGTTTAGCCCTGAGCGTATCCATCTGAACCGAGAAGTTTATGGCTTCATCTATGCCCTCGTCTGCCACAAGTAAGCTCTGGAAAATCACAGCGGTTTCCTCTACTTTATATTTAATCTTTAATATTTTTTTGCTCATTTATTTATCCTTATTCAGTTTATTGTTATTTACACTCTACCAAAACAAAAAACTATTTACCTGGAACTTGTTAATTCATCACAAAACAGTTTCTGAACACTTATAATTTTACCTGGTTTATCAGGGTCAATAATATTATAAGAAGTCTTGAATTGATACTCTGTATCTACTTCAACTATTCTACCAGCTAATCTAGACATTATTTCAGCATAATAATCACAATAAGAAGTTTTGCAACTATGTATCATATATCCAATATAAGCTGATTTAGCATCTTTTTTAATTTTAACTTTCATTTACATAATCTCACATTTACTTATCATATTATTGCTTATTTCTCTGAATTTTTTATCTTTTCTTGAAAATCTACCTAACGTACTACAGCAACAAAAACCCCAATAACTATTTGACACTATCCCCTCTTTTATTTCTTTTTTAATAAGATAATCAGTATAAAAATCCATGTTTATTTCAACATCAGTATCATTAGCATTATGACAATATGATATTCTTTTATTTCCAGCATAATCATTTGCATAATAAACACCACTAACATCTACAAAAACTTCTTTAACTAATTCAGTTCTACAAACGGCATTAAGTTCGCTATGTAGCTGCTCAAGAAGTGCATTACTAACTTGTTTTTTAATTCCTTTTAGATTAAAAATAGCAGTCGCTATTTTTCTTTCATCTTCGTATGCTTTTTTATCAAAGTAGAAGTAAAAAACAACATTTCCTTTTGTGTAAGTTCCTATATAATTTTCTTTTTTTCTATCTATCATACTTCACCAAAACAAAAAACTATTTACCTGGAATTATAAGCACGCCATCAATAATAGCTCCTACTGTTCTACAAACAGGAAAACCACCTATATCATAACCCTCTTGTGCCCAATCGGGTAAGGGCCATCCCATATCGTCATAAATTTCTGGTCTTATTACTAAGGCATTGTCATACATAATTTATTCCACCCAAATCGACACAACACCCAAACAGATAAGAAATATACCTATCATAACTGGCCAACCAAAATGAACCCCTGCATTACCTAGGAGCCATCCTCCTCCACTGCAAAACATCATAGCAACAACCATTTTTATTAAACATTTCATTTTCTATTTCTCCCAAAGGTTATTAACACTTTACCATAATAGAAAATCATTTGCCTGGAATATCCCACTATTCCATACAAAACCCATCTTTATAATACCACAAATCATCCGTACCGATATATTCTTGATTTTCTGGAGTAATAACTTCATTCATAATCATTTCTTCATATTCAATAGTTGTATCTTTAAGTTCCCACCTTTTTCTACATTTAGGATTAGGGCAAAAAACTACAAATTTATCTCCCTCTTGACCTGGACTTGGTTCTACTACGCTTAATGTTAGGTCTTGTCCACATTTACATTTTAGTTCCATTTTATTTTCTCCGAAATAAGTGAATAACAATCTACCATAATAGAAAACTATTTACCTGGAATTATGATACTAAGTCATTTAATTCTTCTTGTGTTGCTTCATAAAGTTCCCAACCCTCATCCTCTACCATTGCTCTAATTCTTATAATAGCATCAAAGATTGTATGAGTAGAAAGAGACCATCTAGGATAATTATCGTGAATATCGTCCCAACTTGCTATAGGTTCATCTTCTGGGAATTTGGTTCGGATAAAATCATGCTCAAAGAAAACGACAGTGTTATGTTCTTTGCTCAAATGAGCAAATGGTTTTTTGATTTCTGTAAACATTTTATTCTCCCTCATATTTTGTCAGTGCTTCATAAATATTTATGTTTTCAGTTTCAGCTATCTTTGCAACAGCATCAAACTTCTCAACATCACTTTCGCCCATTATTTCAAGAGCAAGATTTAATTTATCATTATCAGTTAGTATCATTTTATTTCTCCAAAATAAGTTATTAACAATCTACCAAAACTAAAAATCATTTACCTGGAATTATAAATATAATAACTATGGCAGTTTTACAGGTCTGCCAACTGTAATTTTACTTACTTCTTTTTACACACCACAACTTAATATAAAATCCAACAATAATAAAACACATCACAAGCCAGCTTACAGATAATCCTTGACTTGTTATCATAAAATGATTAGCTATACTGTTCATTTCCCACCTCCTACCATAGGCAGTATTGGATAAGCTTTGCCCATACTCATAGTTTGAGTAGGCTGCTTATCTACTATATCAGCAGCATTATCAGCATTAGGGTTATAGATAGCACCAGAGCCGCCTACTGTCATCCATCCGCTCCCCGAACAACCTGCTAAAAACATTACACCAAGTAATGCAATAGTCAGTAATACAATAAACTTACTCATCTTTAATCTCCTAATTTAACACAATATCCAACAAACAACTTGACAATAACATCGCAACGAGCAACGTAAAAGTCAATAATAAAACTTTTTAATTTATCAGCTCTTACCTATCCTCCATAGTAGTATCATTACTTTCAATGGCAGGACCTGTCCCAATATCAACTCTTTTTCTCATATACTCACAACCTGAAAACAACATAATACTCATCATTCCAATAATTAGTAATACAATAAATTTTTTCATTTTAATATTTTTGACTCCATTTCTTTAATATCTTGTTTTACATCCATTAAAAATTCCGCTACTTCTTTTTTAGCAATAGCTGATTTAACATGCTCTACTGCATACGATAATGTTATTTCTGCACTTTTACAATCAGGTAATGTTCTCATTTATACAACCTTTATTTTATAAGTTATTAACATTATACCAAAACTAAAAAGCATTTACCTGGAATTATGTTTTTTGATATACGCCCGCTCTCCCCAACAGCTTAGTCCCTCGAACTCGTTATAAGGTATAGCATCTGGGTCAATATGTTTTTTAAGATATTCTAATATCCCCTCTCTGATATTTCTACAAGCTACCATATTCATAAATTTCATATTTCCATCTTTGTCCTGTTCCTGGTCTATCTCAATTAGCAGCTCTTGTTTTCTGATAATACCAGCAACAGCCTCCATATCTTCAGTGTTAAGTTTTTTACGTTTAGCCATATTTTCTCCCAATAAGTTATTAACACTATACCATAAAAGAAAACTGTTTACCTGGAATTAAAAAGCATATCCTCTTCTTAATACGTTTTTAATCAAAAATTCATCTTTATCTTTTCTTACGTTTTTATTCAGTGTAACACTTTCCCCAAAAACACTAACATCTATATCATGTTCATCATTTTCTGATGGTTTAGCTCCAACGGCAAAAAACCCTGCCGATAATATACTTTCTTTGTTGAAAATTGGTAAAAAAGTATCGTGTGAAACAGTGTTATCAAATATAATAACCTGGTCGAAGCCGCCGCCATCAATAATTATGTATTTTCCGTATTCCATAATATACCAAAATAGAAAACTATTTACCTGGAATTATACTTATTAACTTAATTCATTAGCAAAACATTCTAACTCATCACCATCTTTTCCATAAATACAAACAACATCACCTTTAATCTCTACGGATTGTATTGTAATACTCCTTGATGTAAGCCCATCATCAGGGTCTTCCCAAAATACTTCGTCCCCATTCTGTAAATTCTTAATTTGTTTTTCAGTCATTTTATATCCTCTTATATCTTTCCATCTGCTTTTTTCCATATATGTAAAATAATATTTATATCAGATTGAAGTCTTTGAGTTCTTTCTATTTGTTCCATATCTATATTTGTTTGATTGGATAATAATGTATCTGATATTTCAAATTTAGCATCAACTAATATTTTTAATATTTTTTTATCAAAATTATTTAATTCTCTACCTCCTTTATATGGTTCTAAATTTTCTTGATAATTTTTTTTTTCTTTGTAAATTCTTAATTTGTTTTTCAGTCATTTTATCAATCCTTAAAACCTGCTCTATGTCTATATTGAGAGTCCATATGTTTCCAATTTATATGTATTAACTTATCAGGGTCAGTATGAGCCAAATGAATAGCATTTACAATAGCAGGGACAATCGTAGGGTCTTCTATCCACTCATCCTCTGTCCAATGGACTACTTCTATCTTATCATTTATTGTCGTAACTGTTATTTCTTCAGGAAAAATTTCTATATTAAGTTTCTTAATGAGTTTTGATTTAGCTAAACAATTCTTGCATATTTTTTCTTCATCAGTGCTATCACTTGGAGTATTATGCGGTGATACATATATGCCACAATAAGTTTGCCAAAGAGCTTTATTATTCTCATCGTGTTTAACATCGCAGTTATGTTTTGTTATATGTCTTTTCATAATATACCAAAATAGAAAACTATTTACATGGAATTATGCTTCTCTCCATGCTTTATATTTTAAGTTCATCACCAATAGAATAATTACCATTTAGGTAGTTATTAGCAAGGTTCATAGCATCTATCCCATTATAGTTTACTCTTGTTTCAAACATAGCGAGTTTCCACTCTTTTTCTAATGTTATAGTAAGGCAAACGATAATGAATAGCCCTTCGTGTCGAGCATTATCATCGAACACAACAGAACATTTTTTACCTGCTTCATTAAAACAAGTAATATCCTCATTGAATTTAGAATAGTCAAGTTCCATCCAGTCGCATTCTTCAAACGCTTTCTTACATACTGCTTTGATTTTGTTTCGAGTTGTTTCCATACTCTTATTTCCTAAAAAAAATCTTTCTAATATTTGTTTCATAATCTACCAAAATAGAAAACCATTTACCTGGAATTATACCTCCAATGCTTGTTTCATACTTGTTCTTACAACCAGCGGGGCTTTGTTCTTAATCCATGTTTTAAGCTGTTCGTAATGTTTTTTCTTTGCTTCTTTTACTATCCAGTCGATACTGTCTTTTGCTTCTTGTATAGCATATTTTATATCATAGTATCCCCAACACGAGTCACCATCTTCATCAATAACATAACCATAAACATCCCCACGAATATAACAATCAAGAGCTTCTACTTCACCTTGAGCAACTTCTAATGCTCTTTTTTTAAGTTTCTTTGTAAAGTTTTTCTTCCCAAATTCTTCAATCATTTTCTTACGGGGTATTTGAACAAAACCTACTTGACCACTATCCCAAGGACAAGAAAACGGTGTAAGAGAAATAGTTATATTTCCATGTTCATACATATATAATGGTAATACAATATCACCACTACGAATTGCTTCACGTTCTGCATCTTGTATGCTTTCTCTATCGTTATGGTTTTTATCACCAAAAGCATATCTTTTATGAGCAGTATGGAAAACACAGATATTATCCCATTCACGAGGGCTTTCGGAGTTTTCATCATACTTTATTTCAATTTTATGCCCTTTGTATGTTTCTGTTTCAGTAGTCATTTTATTTTCTCCAAAAAAAGTTATTAACAATATACCAAAACTAAAAACCGTTTACCTGGAATTATGATACTATTTTATACTTACACCACGAACAAAATCCATCAAAACTATCTGAGCCACAAGAAGGACAATTTTCATCTATCTCAATAAAATCAGAATGCAAATCTGATAATACTTCCCATCTTTGCCCCTTTGCTTTTTCAATAGCTTGTTCTTTACTATCAGCTTCAATACAAATATGAAACTCACCTCTATAAGTAATATCATAATCTGGCATCTTATTTCTCCAAACTTTTTCTTATTTGTAAATATTTATAGCCCCGCCAGAAATTATTCATTTCTTTTGGGGCTATCTTTATTAGGCTACTTTAACAAGCATTGTTTTCGGCACAGTCCAACAACAGCCATTAAAATCAACTTTTATTTTTACTTTGTTGATTTTCTTAATCTTGCCGATTGCTCCATAAGGTTTACGATGTTGAAGCTCAGGCAATAATTGAACATCATCGTTAATATTCCACAAAGCAGTTTCCCTTTGTGCTAAATCTTCTCTACGACTACGAGCAGTGTTTGAGATTGTTTTCAAACACTTTGTGTCGGTGATTGTTATTATATCACCTAAAATTTTTGTCATTGTTTCATTATCTGTCATTTTATTTCTCCAAAAAAGTTAATGTTGTTTACAATATACCAAAATAAAAAACTGTTTACCTGGAATATGCGAAAACCCCTAACAAGCAATGAGCTTATTAGGGGTTATACCACAATAACTTATTAAGGAGCAACTTTGTATTTCTTACCTCTCATATTGATTGCCTTGATATTATCAAGAGAAATCATACGGTGCGCCCGTTTCTGAACATCACGAACACAAACAAGGTTTTTATCTTCGATGTTATAACGATGTCCTGCCCCCTTAACATCTTTCATAACACCCTTACGACAATTCATTGTTCTCATCGTTCCATCACTACGTTTTACAAAAGAAACAGTAAAAAACTGACCACCCTTGTAGTTCTTAACCAAACTACTTGCTTCGCCCTGATTGATTGTAATTACTTCACTCATTTTTTTACTCCTAAAAAGTGTTACGGTTTACAACCTACCAAAGTAAAAAACCGTTTGCCTGGAATTATGAAAAATCACTGCTTGTAAAAGAATATCCTTCACCATCGTGCCAGTCATTATCCATATTATAACCTTTTTCGGTACAATAATCAAAATGATTAAACTTATCTGTTTGTTTATCTTCTACCATTTTAACAAATTCTTCAAAACTACACTCTTTACCATATTCATTAACAATTTTACCATTTGCATCAAGTTCCTTTTTCCAATCTTCAAACGACATTATGGGAGGTCGGTGCTGTTCTGCATTATATCCCTGAAAATTAAATTGCCAACCAGCAGAGCTTTTACCTATATGTTTTTCTTCAAATCTATTGCAATGCTTACATATATTTGTTCGGTGGTAGTAATTTGTTCCCATTTTATTTCCTATCTATTTCTTCTGAATAAATATCATTAGCTTCTTCACATTCGGGACATGGTTCGGTGCATGAATTAGATTCCCATGTATAATCGCATATAAGACAACGATTTTCCCAATTTGTTTCCATTTTCATTATATTCTTTCCTCATAACAACCATTTGGTGCGGCATCAGCACAAGTATTTTCCCCAAGATGTTTACAACCATTTCCTTTTTCGCAGTAATCCTTTTCATCTTCGGTGATAGGAGTATTATTTTCATCAGCAAAACCTGTGAAAATAAGTTTATAACACTCTTTACCCTTGAAGCCACAATTCCCACACTCAAAATTAAAATAGACAGATTCTACTCCATCACCACGAAGAACTGAATCATCATAATCAATATCATCACTATTACAATCTGGGCAATTTCCTTGTATCATTTTATTTCTCCAAAAGTTATTATTTACACTCTACCAAACTAAAAAACCATTTACCTGGAATATTAGTTATCTTCTATTTCCTCATAAAAATCTAACCTCCATACAGGATAGCCACTTGCAAGATTTACATATTGAATATTAGCTACAAGCACAACTTTTTTTCCTGTCCAATCTGACAAAAATGCTTGTATCTTTTCAGAATCTCGGCAATCCCAATGTTGCCGTTTATCCCCAAAATGTTTCTTACATAAAGAATTATGTTTTTCATAATCCCATTCTAGCAATCTATCTGTATAAATAGTTGTTGTCGCTTCTTTTTTTGATTTTTCATTAAAAAAGATAAGAAATGGACTATAAGTATAAGGATAGTTATGTCTATCCTTAGTAATGTTTTCTGGAAGAAATTGATGATATTGTTCAGGAATATCTGTCCTTGTTAGTTTAACTTTTTCCCCTACAAAACAATATTCTTCAAATCTCATAATAACTCCTAATTATTTTTAACGAGAAACAAGAAATAATAAATTTATAAAACCAATACCAACACTCCAAGCCATTATACCATTAACCCACGATTCTTGACAAAACCACATAGTAATAAAAGTAAATATAAACCCTATAAAACATATTATAAAGATAAAAATTTGAATAATCTCTAACGCTGATTTAATATACCACATTATATTCTTTTGTCGTTTCATCATAATCTACCAAAATAATAAATCATTTACCTGGAATTATTCAAATTCCTTTGCATCTTCTTCGTCCCTATATCCTCGTCTCCAATCTATATCATAAGATAATATAAACAATATATTTATAATACCAATACCAACACTCCATCCCATTATATTACTAAGCCATAATTTTTGATACAAAAAGAATATACCAACAAAAGTAATTACAAACCCTATCAAGCATATTAGAAAGATAAGAGTTAGAATAATCTCTATTATTGAATTAACATACCACATTATATCCTTTTGTCGTTTCATTATATACTACCAAATTAAAAAATCATTTACCTGGAATTTATGCTTTTATGAAATAACCATAGACACATCTTGTTTCACCTCTTGAGCAATCGTGAGTATCATTAACTACTCCATTTATCACAGCCACAAGATGTTTTGATACTCTTGCTATAATTCTATCCTTTGGGAGTTCTTCTGCTTTAAGATGGACTTTACAGCCTGTCCCTATCCCCATACAAGCAATCCATTTCCAACCCTTACTTTCCAGATACTTACGATAGAATTTCTTATTAACTCCACCACGAGAACTACTGGATTTTTGAATTTTTGTTTTGCGATGAAATTTAATCAAATCATTTATATCATCATAAACTTGTTTGTAAGGAATTTCAAGAGCTATTGCTATTGACCTACATACGCAATCTCCTGTTGTTCCTTGAAAACCTGCTGCTTCTCTACCACCATCATTAAACTGAAAATTATTGATGAATTCCATTTCTTGCTCCTAAAATAAGTTATTAACAATCTACCAAAATAATAAATCATTTACCTGGAATTATTCAAAAAGCACGTTTAACCAAGCTTTTTCTGTAATATCAAGACTTCTCCCACCCTTCACACTTGATAGCATTTCTCTTAAAACTTTAGTATGACATCGAAGACCCTTGTTAATCTTAGCTTTTTTAAGAGCGTCTTCAACACGATAATAATCAGTTGTATTCATGCTTTTTTCTTCCTATACTTATGATATACAACTTTAGAGCTATCAATTACTGAATAAATCTTCTTCTCAAGATTGTCTCTCCAGTTAGTAGTTCTATAAACTCTCCTTGCTTTTATTAACCCACATAAGACTTTGTCCTTCTTCCCCATACCCTCCATTTGAATAGCAAAAACCCTTATAGCATCAGAACCTTTGTTCTTTGCTCTATCATTATCTATTCTTATACTACTAGCAACTTTAACTATAATAGGATATTGAGATAGATGAAAATCGTAGATATATTCATTTCCAGAACGGTTACACTCCCATCCCTTTTTTTCTTTTAGCTTATCGTCCATCTCTGATTTTGTTATTCTTACATAACTCATAATATACCAAACTAAAAAACTATTTACCTGGAAATTATACCTAATTTTCTATCATATACCAACCAACAGGAATGTCAAGGAAAATCATGTTATTTTTAGTTATATTAGCTGTCACAACCCCCTTAAAACTGTTCATTTTAGATTTTGAGAGCTTAACTCCTATCCATCTATCTCTGAGACCTACCTTTATGTTATTACTTTTTTTATTAGATTGTAAGACTGTTTCGATATTCCATACTATATTCATCTAGTCGTCCCCTAGTCTTTTACTTTGTTCTGTGCGAAGCTCGACCATCATTTCTTCATTTTGACATATGTCAAATTCTTCCAGAGCCTCACAATGTTCCACAATCTTATCTAATGCTTCATCGCAATATTGTCCGAATTCCCATATGCCCATTTTATTTCTCCTATTCAGTGTTACAGTTTATAATCTACCAAAACATAAAACCATTTACCTGGAATTTCTTAACAATGAGTAAGAATAAGAACTGCAACACCTATCATACATACTATCATACAAAATGATGGTAACAATGTAATCAGAATAACTATTCCTATACTTAATAATATCCACGATAACATACATAAGAAAGGTATTAAAGCTACATATAATAAAAATATTAAAATACGTTTAAGTTTTGCAAACATATTTATCCCCTTTCTGATTTAGGACTACTACATTTTTTACAATGCAAAACTGCTTTTCCACCTATTGGTATCATGTCTTTATAATGAAAATACTGCTCACAATCATAACACATTGAAGCACATTTAGTGCAATACCCATCACCATAAAGCTCTTCGTCCTCACTTACCCAAACACCACATCCTTTGCATTGGTCAAGTTTTACGTCTATCAGCTCTTCATTCTCAACTCCTAACAGCATAACTTCATGGTCTGCTGTTACCTTTGCTAAAAGTTTATCATCGTTATATGTTATTAGTATAATCATAATTCTTTTCTCCTATTCGGTGTTACGGTTTACAACCTACCAAAACATAAAACCATTTACCTGGAAATTATAAAGAAGTTAAATAAGGATGATTCTCATCAAGAGCATCACAATCACCAGAATCAGCAAAATTAATACTCTTAATTCCAAAGAACTCATCCCTACCATCAAAAAATGTAACATCAGTGTTAGCCTGCTCTTCATCCATTACTTCAATATGAGCTTTCAATTCTTTCCAAGTCATAAGCTATATTCCTTTTCTACTCTATCATTACATTCTTCACCATCACAAAATGTATCATCTTCAATATTGGTTACAATTAATCTTTTTTTGCCATCAATGATAACACCCTGCACAAAAGCCCCTGTTACAAAAAACTCTTTTTCGTTTGTGATAGTTTCCATATTATTCCTTACAATTCTTTTTAATCCATTCGACTACTTCGGCATGTTCGGTTATTGTATAACCATCATCAAGAACATACCCACAATTCAAACACTGAAATCTATCAGCTTCACCCTCACCGCTAATTTCTCCAAAATCAAAATCACCATCTTCATCAATATTAAGAACCTCACTACTATAAGACCCGTTATGACAACATTCTAATCTATTATGCCCACAAGATGGACAGGTAAACTTAATACCATCTGTTGCTATTTGACGACCTATTGTCCCCTCTATCTTAATCATTCTTAACATATCTTCAAAATCAAATGTTTCTTCTGCATCAAGCATTATTTCTTTGCCCGAAGAAAAAAATAATGTGCTAAAAAGAACCCTACCTGCTTGTTCTTTACTCATTGTCTTATTGAATTTCATTTTATTTCTCCTATTCAGTGTTACGGTTTACAACCTACCAAAACATAAAACCATTTACCTGGAAATTATATTTTTACTTCATTCCAAATAGATGTTTTATTTCGTCCCATTCATAAAAAGTAGCATTGATAGTCACACCTTTTTGATATTCTAAAAGACTACCAATAACATCACAAATACCATTTGACTCATCAGAAGCAGTATCAATACAATATTGTAACGCATCTAAATCTGTTTTAGGAAATTCTACATCATCAACAGAAACATCCCCTCCATTATAATTGTCCCATACAAATACTGCATGATGAACTGTTTGTGTAACAACATTTTTTACTTCATTTATATCTATATATGCTGGATTACTCATTTTATTTCTCCACTAAAAGTTATCAACACTCTACCAAAATAGAAAACTGTTTACCTGGAATTTTAACGAACTTCCATTTCTCGGAAAATAAAAGTAAATTCATTTTCTCCATCATCAATATGCCACTTATTAAGACCTATATCCATAGTATCTTTGTCAAGATGAAAAGACTTACAAAGCTTATCAATCTCTGTATTGATATAATCAAGACAGTCTTGTTTATCTCTAAATAGTAATATATCAGGTTCAGAATAATCAGAAAATATTCCCATATACATATACGTTTTCATTATATTCCCTCTGCGTTAAGATACCCATAAAGCCCATTGCCTGGCTCTTCATATCTCCAATAGATAAATACATCAGGGAACATTTCACAAAGTTTTGCATAAAGAAGAACAGGAGGATTCCACTTAGTCCAAAATTCCCAATTAGGTTCATCGTTATCTTCATCATATCGAGTGTCAAAAGCAATAGAACCACAACCCCAATTTTCTTTTGCTTGTTCAGAAGAATCATCAATAGGAATGACTTTTTGAAAATCGAATTCTTTACCTACTAATTCAACTAACTTTTTGACTTGTTCCTCATCCCCACTAATTTCAACCCAATTGTTACATATATTAGCCATGATTTAATCTCCATTATAAATTAACATTTTCTCATTACACTCTACCATAATAGAAAACTGTTTACCTGGAATTATATTTATTCTCCCCAACCACAATGACGTAATAGCTCTAATACAGGTCGATAACTCCAATCAGGATATTCAAAATTAGGCTTTATAGCTAAAATAACCTCACTATAATCATCATATATTTCACTAATAAGCTTATTTTGATGCTCTGATAGTATTATAGCTGCATCTTTAATTAACATTATAATTTTTATTTCTCCAAAAAATATTAACTTAGTGCTACAATCTACTATAATAAAAAATAACTTACCTGGAATTACACTTTCAAACAATTTTCACAAATACCCCATTGCCAATCTTCATCAACAATTACTTTATCTATCCATTCTCCACAACAACCACAATGGCCACCAATAACTAAATCTTGAATATCATATAAACTAAATTTATTTTTTATCCAATTACGAACAGATTGTTTCATAATATTATCTCTTACTTCTTAAACTCATAAACTACCACATCAATCCCCTGCTCTGTCCATATTTCCCTAATCAGCTCAAGTATAAAGTCCCAGCGACCCATAGCCAAATCGCTTCCGAATTTAGGACAATGTATTACAACAGGATTGCTAGTTTGACATTTTATCATTTCAATATAACTAAATACTTCTGCCATACAATTAGCAAGAGCTTTATACTTAATAGGTATAGGATTATCTTTTGAAACAACACCATCTTGCCCTATCATATTAGCTATTACAAGATGATTATCTATCTTAGCATAACAAACTTTTCCCAACATAGGAAGATTCTTATTTCTTTCAGGATAAGGTCTATTACCCTCTATAAAAGCATGATACATTTTCTCAGGTTCTTTCCATTTTTTATTTAATGCAAGAACAAAACCTGCTCCCCATTTATTTATTGAGTTGCACACGTGCGGTATCACTACTATCTCTTTTTCATGGGTGGTTTGGGGGTCTGTAGCATCACCCTCTACTACTCTTAATGTTCCGTTAATCATAATACGTTTACCTCTCTTATATATCCTAATGTTTTATCTCTATAAAGTATTTTTATTTCTTTCGAAATATCATTTTTCTGGAAATCAAAAAGAGAACTTCCATCATAATTATTTTTAGTCCATTCAACAAGAGATTTTCTTTTAGGAGAAACTCCCTTACACTCATTATTTATTATCAATATATA
>Ga0114918_10003454_pt1 | contig 13945 bp, 7 predicted proteins | sample LantaG_FD_87015 | JGI IMG/M metagenome (GOLD analysis project Ga0114918, IMG submission 87015) | Deep subsurface microbial communities from Baltic Sea to uncover new lineages of life (NeLLi) - Landsort_02402 metaG | ecosystem: Environmental > Aquatic > Marine > Oceanic > Sediment | place: Baltic...
CAAGCGCCGAGGGCGCCGCCACGCTGCTGGCCTCGCTCGCGCCGACGGCCGCCAAGACGCTGCTGGGACTGGGCGCGCTGCTGGTCACGGGGCGCATCCTGCTGCGGCGCATCTTCGAGCTCGTCGCCGAGGCGCGCTCCGACGAGACGTTCGTGGCCCTCTGCCTGCTCTCGGTCACCGGAGCGTCGCTGGCGACGCAGCGCCTCGGCTTCAGCGACACGCTCGGCGCGTTCTCCGCCGGGGTGCTGCTTGCCGAGACAAACTACCGCGCGCAGGTTGAGGCGGACATCCGCCCGTTCCGCGGCATCCTGCTGGGCCTCTTCTTCGTGACCACGGGCGCGTTCCTCGACGTCGGGCTCCTCATCAAGGACTGGCAAATCGTGCTGGCGCTGCTGGCGGGGCTGATCGCGGTCAAGGTCGGCGCGATCGGCACGTTCTCCCCGCTCTTCGGCCTCAGCAGGGGCGAGTCGGCACGCGCCGCGTTCTCGCTCGCGCAGGGCGGCGAGTTCGCGTTCGTGCTGCTGCAGCTCGCCAAGGAGCTCAACGTGCTCCCCGACGAGCTCAACAGGCTCCTTATCATCGTCGTCGTGCTCTCGATGGCGCTGACCCCGGGGCTCGTCGAGGTCGGCAGGCGCGTCGGGGACCACTACGACGAGCAGGAGAGGCAGGCGACGGCGGCGGCCTCCCTGGCGGAAGGTTTCGGCGGCGGGATGAGCGACAGCGACGACGACGGAGGGGCAAGCGGCCACGGAGGGGCCACGGCTCGCCCCATCGTCATCTGCGGCTTTGGAGAGCTCGGTCAGCTCGTGGCCAACGCCCTGGAGAGTCCCCTGCTGTCGGCCCCTCAGGGCGGCCTCTCCCCTGCCGGCAGCAGCGGCGGCGGCGAGATGATGATGATGATGGAGGGTGTGGGAAACGTCGACGGCAACGACGCGACGACGCCTGCCAAGCAGCAGAAGATGCGCGCCCGAAGGAAGAAGCGCCCGCCCTACGTCGCGTTCGACCTGAACCCCTCCCGCGTCAGGGCGGCCAGGGCCGCAGGGTTCAACGTGACCTACGGTGACGGGAGCCGCGGCAGCGTGCTCGAGGCCGCCGGCGCCAAGCAGCCTTCGGCGATCGTCATCGCGTACACAGCACGCGCGCGGGCAGTGTCTGCGACGCGCTCGCTGCGCGAGGCCTTTGGCTCCGCCGTCCCCATCTACGCCCGCGCTCTGGACTCGCTGCACGCCGCGGAGCTCAAGTCCGCTGGAGCCACGGACGTCGTGACCGCCAATGTCGAGAGCGGGCTCGAGCTGACGGCGCGCGTGCTCGGCGGCGGCGGCGGCGCCGACGTCGCCGGCGTCGGCCGCGGCGTCGCGGGCCTGCCGACGCTCTCCGCGGGGGGACTGGCCTTTTTGACGGCGCTGCTGAGGTCGCAGATGGACGCGAGGACGACGCAGATGGCGGCCCAGATGATGGCCAAGGACAGCGGGAAGGAGAGCGGCGGGGGGGCCTCGAAGCAGCAGCTGCAGTTGCCCGCGACGAGCGACGCTCGGGGCTCTTCTTCTTCCCCCTCCTCGGCTTCGCCTTCTTCTTCGTCGTCTCCCGCGGTCCAGAAGAAGACCCCTGCCGCGGGCGCCAAGTATGACTCCGCCATCTTCAGGCTCGACGCCGGAGGCTCGGCCTCTGGGAACGCCGCGGACGAGGAGGCTGCCGCGATTGCGCCGACGCAGGAGAAGAGCTGAATTTTGTGTGTCTCTTTTCTCTTATATTTTTTACACAACGCGCGCCTTCGCGAAACAGAAAAATTTTGTAGCAGCTCAGGAACAAGATAATACACTGAAGAAAAATTGCTGATCAGAAAAAGGGGAATGGAATCGTATCGTGCGTTGCTTGGGTTTTCTTTCGGATCAGTCGGCGACGTCAGGCGAGTCGCTATCTCCGACCGCTGCCCGCGGCATGGCTGCTGCTGCCTGTGGAGGCAGCGTCCTCGCGTCGACCGCCGTTGAGACGCCTCCGCCTCCGCCGGACCCGTTCGCCTTGGTCGGAGCGGGGCGGGAGGCGACTTCGCCGTCGTCGCCGTTGCCCGACAGCGCCGGGGACGCTTCCCTCTGCTGCTGCTGCTGCTGCCCCTGCTGCTGGGGCGCGCCTCCACTCCTCCTCCTCCTCCTCCTCGAGACCGCCGAGGTGCGCACGCTGGCCGCGGCGACGGCGAACAGGAGCAGAGCCAGCAGCGCGCCGGCGAGCACGGGGGAGGGAAGAGAAGATGGGGTCGAGAAGGAGAGCGCAGCAGAGAAGCCCGCCGCCGCTGCGGCCAAGCTCCGAAGCCGTGCGACGACGGAAGAGACCGCCCCCGCCGGAGCGCGCAGCGCCCTCGAAACCGCGGAAGCAAAGGAGGACCTCGCACGCCTCAGCGGAATCACGAAAAAAGAAGAAGAAGAAGGAGAAGAAGTTGAAAAAGGAAAGGGGAAAAACTCGCCCAAGAAGCTCTTTTGCTTCGTCTGCGTCTTCTGCTGCCTCTTTTCCTTTTGTCCTTGCGTGCCTCCTCCTCCGCCTCCTCTCTCGACCACGGCCACGCGCTCCGAGAGGGAAGCCAGGTCCGTCGCCAGCGCGCCCCTCGCCGCCGCGGCGTCCGCCAGCGCCCGCGCCAGCTCCAGCTGGCCAACCTTTAAAGCTTTGATCTCGTTGACGAGCCTGTCGTAGATCGACGACCCTTTTTTTGATGACGAGGCGGCCGAGGCCGGGTTGGAAGCCGACGCGGCGGCGGCGAGCGCCGAGGTGGCCGCGGCGAGCGCGGCGGCGGCGGAGGCGGCGGCGGCATCGGCCGCGGCGAGCGTGGTCATCCCCCGCTTGAGGGATGGGGTCTGGGGCGCTGTCGCTTCGGGAGCAGGAGGAGGAGGAGCAGAGGGGACGAGGACGACCGAGGTCGTCGACGGTGCTGCTGCTCCTGATGCTGCCGTGGGAGCTCCGATGACGGGCTTCGCCACCGCAGCAGCAGTGGTTTCGAGTTCGGACGGTGGCGCTTCTGCCGCTGTCGCCTGCGGCTCGTCGACGCTGCTCCCTGCTGCTGCTGCGGTCGCCTTGTGATTGCTGCTGCTACTGCTGCTGCCGCTGCTGCTCTCGTCGGGAGCGTCGGGCCTGCTGTGGCCGCCGCCACCGCCGCTCACTGCCGCCGCCGAGGCAGCATCCTTCTTCGTCGTCGTCTTCTTCTCGCTGTCGTCCGCCGCAGAAGCAGAGGACTTTTTCTCGTCAGCAGCAGGAGCAGGCACGCTCGAGGGGGACTCGAGAGGAAGCCCCGGCGCTTCGGACGCCGGAGCCGGTTCGTCGGCCGCCGCAGAGGCGTTTTTGTCGCTGTCGCCGCCGTCGCTGTCGCCGCCGTCGCTGTCGCCGCCGCCGAGCGTCAGAGTCGCCGCCCCCGCTGCAGCCGCGCCCCCTTCCTCGAGATACGTCGGCACGAGCACGCCGCCGAGCTTGCTGAGGCCTCCAGCAGAGAGGTTGCCGGCGGCCTCGAGGGCACTCTTGGGCGAAAGAACAGCAGCCGCCTGTTGCTTCGCCGCCGCCGCAGTAGCAGCTGCGGCCGCGGCGGCGGCCGCCGCCGCAGCGGCAGCCGCGGCCGCGGCGGCCGCCGCGGCGCCCTGCTCCCCCCGCGCGTCCTCCTCCTCCTCCTCCTCTTCCTCCACGGCGAGCCTCGCCTCCAGGTCCTCCAGCGCTGAGGTCCCGAAGACCTTCACATCGTTGACGGCGCACACCGGCTCGGAGTCGTGGTGGCTCAGGAAGCGGATCGCGACGTACTTGACCCACAGGGGGCCGTCGGCGCGCGCGGGCAGGCGGAAGGCCTGCGAGCCGCGGGCGTCGGCGCCCGCGAATCTGGCGAGCAGCGTCCAGCCCGGGCCGCCCAGGGCGGCGCCGAGGTCGCTCTCGGGCTGCTTGTTTTTGCCGCCGGAGGCGGCGGGAGTGGAGGCGGCGGGGGCGGCGGGGGCGGCGCCGGGAGTCTCCGCTTTGTCGCCTGCTGCTGCTGCTGCGGCGGCGGCGGCGGCGGCGCTGCCGTCGTCAGCAGTAGCAGAGGAAGAAGAAGAGCTCGTCGGAGCGGAGGAGTCGGGAGAGGAGTAACTCGAAGGGGCCGCGGGCGATGAGCCCGCATCTTCCTCGCTCCTGCGGCGGCTCTCTCCGGCGCCCTTGCGGCCGCCTCCTTCCTCTCCTCCACCACTTCCGCTCCCACCGCCGCCTCCGCCTCCTCCGCCGCTGCTGTCCAGCCTCGGGTTGCTCTGCCTCCCAAACATCTCAAACTCCCGCACCCGACTCGAGTACAGCTCGTGCTGCGACACCTCGACCGTGTCGAGGCTCGCGACCTGCGACAGCTCGACGACGACCCACTTCGACGACGGCGACCGGCAGTCGTTCCGCAGGAAGGTGTCGCCGTCGTCGTCGAGCAGGGCGGCTGCCTTGCGCGCGTCGGCGTTGGCTGCGACGACTTTGGCGCCGTCCTTCGATGCCGCGAAGTTCTGGCGCTCGGAGGAAGGGGGCGGTGTCCGCCGCCGGCGAGGAGGGGGAGGAGGGAGAGGGGGAGCCGGTCGAGGGAGGTGCGGCGGCGTCGAGGAGGTCGTCGGTGGCGCCGTCGTCCGCATCGCCGAGAGCGTCGAAGGCTGCGCGGCACACTCTGCGGCGTCGACTGCTGCTGCTGCTGCTTTTGTCGATGGCGATGCGACCCTGGGCGTCGTCACCACGCAGCCGGCGGCGCCACAGGCCACGCGGTCGGCGCCGTCGAGCTGGGTGGGCTGGGCAGAGGCGACGAGCATCGCCAAAGCAATCGAAGCGGCAAAAACAGCGACGAGAGGCAAAGAGATGAGCCTCCGTCGTCGCCGGCGACGCCGCCACATCCTCTGCGTCTGCTCGGGCATTGCGGTACGCGCGTTCCCCGAGAGCTGCATCCTTTTCCCTCGCGGAGAGAGAGAAAAGAGGGAAAGCGATCCAGCAGGACGAGGATGCGTTTATGAAGAGGGAAAAAAGTGAAGAAGAAGAAAGAACATTTTTTTATTATTATTTTTTTTGCTCTCGATCGGCATCGATCCACGCCCCAGACACGCCCCAGCCACGCCCCAGCCACGCCCCAGCCACGTTCCAGCCGCGCCCCAGCCACGCCCGCGCACCAGAGAAGAAAATGAGCGAGCTCTTCAAGCCGTGCAAGCTCACGCGCTTCGAGTTGGCGCACAAGATCGTCTATGCGCCGCTCACCCGCTGCCGAGCGGACGGAAAGGGCGTGCAGCCCAAGGAAGCTGCGACGTACTACGCCCAGCGCGCCACGGCCGGAGGGCTGCTCATCAGCGAGGCCACAAACATCTGTCCGGGAGCGCAAGGTGATTATTTCGATCTTCCATTTTTTAATTTGGCGAGGGACCCCGAGAACCCGACGAAGAAGGGGAAAAAAATGCCTCGAAACAAAAAAACAAAAAACGCCTCGAAAAAGAAAAAAAAACGCCTCGAAAAAACAAACCCCTCGAACCTCCTTTTTTTCTTTCCAGGCTACCCCAACACCCCCGGGATCTGGACCGAGGCCCAGATCGAGGCATGGAGGCCGGTGACGAGCGCCGTCAAGAAGGCGGCGGCAGCAGCGGCCCCGGCCACGTTCTTCTGCCAGCTGTGGGCCACGGGCCGCGTCTCGGCCAGGGCCTACCAGCCGGACGGGAGGCCGCCGCCCTCGGCCTCGGCGACGAAGTTCGAGGGCGAAGGGGGGGTGACGCTCCCGGACTTCACCACCGTTCCTTACGAGACCGCGCGCGCGCTCGAGGTCGCCGAGATCGAGCAGCTCGTCGGCCAGTACGGGACGGCGGCGCGAAACGCCATCGCGGCGGGCTTCGACGGCGTCGAGTGCCACCTCGCCAACGGGTACCTCCCGGAGCAGTTCATGCGCCGCTCGAGCAACAAGAGGGAGGACGCGTACGGCGCCGCGCCGGGATTTGAGTCGAGGGCGAGGTTCGCGCTCGAAGTGGTGAAAGCCGCCGTCGAGGGCGCCGGCGGCGCCGAGCGCGTGGGAGTGCGCCTGTCGCCCTTTGGCCAATTTTTGATGAGCTCAATCGACGAGGACGCGGTCGAGTTCTACGTCTATCTGGTGAAGGGTGAGTTTCTTTCCAGTTACCTCGAAGAAAGAGGAAACAGAGGAAGAAGAAAACCACCAACAAACACCGTTTTTTGAAGTCCCCGTCTCGCTCACCCCCACAACGAAAAAAAAACGAAATCGTCATCAAAAAACTTTCCCAGAGCTCGCGAGGCTCGGGATCGCCTACATCCACGTCATCGAGCCCCGGATGACGCAGGGGAACAAGGAGGCCGAGGACTGGGACCGGAGCTGGGACGTGGACCCGATTCGGAGGGCGTGGCACGCCGCGGTCGAAGAGGCAGAAGAAGAAGGAGGAAGCGAGCAGCAAAACGGCAACGGCAATGCTTCTCCTTCCTCCTCGAAAAGTACCACGAGCAGCAGCAGCAGCAGCAGCACCAGGCGCTTCATCGCCGCGGGCGGCTTCAACAGGCAGCGCGCCCTCGAGCACATGGAGCGCTTCCCGCAAGACCTCGTCGCGTTCGGCCGCTTCTGGCTCAGCACGCCCGACCTCCCTGCGCGGCTCGAGAGCGACAAACCTTTGAACCAGTACCACAGAGACACGTTTTACATTCCGGACGTCGTGAAAGGTTACACCGACTACCCGACGCTGGAGGAAGTAGAGAAAGAGATGGACAAGTACGAGGTGAAGGAGCACTATGACGGGAGCAAGATTTTCGTTTTGAAAAAGTGAAAAGAGCAAGTGGAAGTTTTTTTTTCTTTTTTGTTCTTTTTTTGCAAGGAGAACAACAGAATTTCAATCAGTTCTCGTGACTTTGCTGCTCTCTCTTTCTCCTCTCCCTACCCTTTATCAATGGCCTCTCCCTCCGCGCTCGCCGCCCTCGCAGAGCCCGACCCGCTCGAGTCGGTCAAGATCGACGCCTGGTTCATGGACTCGGACCAGGAGACGGACCAGCGCGAGCCGCATCGGCAAACTCCGAATGCGCCAGCTTCCGCTCAGCAGCTCCGCGACCTCGGCGTGCTTTATTGGAAGGTGCCTCCGGGAACCGACCACGGCACCAAGAAACTCGACGCCATCAAGCAAGTCCGGGGCTACTCTTACGAGGACACCATCGACGTCTGCCCGGAGAAGCTGGAGAACTACGAGGCGAAAATCAAGTGCTTCTACGAGGAACACGTCCACACCGACGAGGAGATCCGCTACGTCGTTTCCGGCTCCGGGTTCTTCGACGTGCGCGACGCCGAGGACAGGTGGATCCGCATCCACACCAAGGAGGGGGACCTCGTGGTGCTCCCCGAGGGGATCTACCACCGGTTCACGCTCGATGAGGGGAACAAGATCGTCGCCAACAGGCTCTTTGTCGGCGAGCCCGTCTGGAAGCCGCACAACAGGCCCTGCGAGGGGAGCGGGGAGGCCGCGCCGTCGAGGGAGAAGTACGTGAGGGAGTATCTGGAGCCCCTGATGGACAGAAGGGAGGCGCAGAGGGTGTGAGCGACAAGTGTAAAACGAGAGAGAGAATGAGAGAGAGAACGAGAGAGCGGCCTCCGGGTTTTTTCAAGTTTTTCGGGTCGGGGGGGGGGCGGGGGAGGCGGGGCTGAAGGTATTTTTTCTTGGCTAGCGCCGCCCCCGCGCCAGTTCAACTGCACTCTTTCACCATTCTTTTCCAAGTCTCTTTCGCTCCTCTCCGCCTTTGATTCTTTATTTGATTCTTCGCCCGAGCAAGAACTGCCCTTCTCCTTCACGGCATGCGTTGCGCGGCAGCAGCAGCCGTCTCGCGCAACTGCAACAGCGCAACGCCGCCCTCGACTTCGGCGCCATCGTCGTCGTCGATTCCCTCGTTCCGCCGCCGCACGGCCGCCGTCACCGCACCTTCTCCCCCGCTTCGCGCCACCTCCTCTCGCAGGCGCGCTTCTTCTCCATCCCTTATCGCCATGGCCGCCGCCGCATCGGCGCCCTCGGCTGCCGCTCCGACGCTGAAGACCTACGACGCCGCCTCGATGTCCACGCAGGACCTCTTGGCATTCACAGCGAGGCCACGCGTCGACTTTGATTCGATCTTGGCGACGGTGAGAATTGCTCTTCCTCTGTTGTTTTCCGTTCGAGCCGCGTTTTCGTGTGGCATCGCACGCATACAGGGCAACAAGCTTGCTCGTGGCTTGCGTGCTGCGTCTTTGCATTTCGAAAAGAGCGAAATCAAAGCGTCGCACGGCGGCGCGAATGCAACCACTCACGACACTTTTTTTCTCACCTTCTCGACCCCTTTCTTCCTTTTCTTTTTCCTTATCCTCTCTCCCCGAAAAACAGGTCGGCCCCATCGTCGACGACGTCCGCCAGCGCGGCGACGACGCCGTCAGGGAGCTCACTGCCAAATTCGACAAAGCAGAACTCGGGAAGGACTCCCCTCCCTGCGTCCCCATCGCCGAGCTGTTGCCGGCCTTGCAGAAAGCCAACCTCTCCAAGGAGGTCACCGACGCGTTTGACGTCGCTCTGTCCAACATCGTCAGGTTCCACGAGGCGCAGCGGTCTCCCGATTTGACCTTGGAGACGATGCCCGGCGTGTCCTGCAGGCGTGTCACGCGCGCCATCAACAGAGTCGGCGTCTACGTCCCGGGCGGCACCGCCGTCCTGCCGTCCTCGGCGCTGATGCTCGCCGCGCCCGCGAGGGTCGCGGGCTGTGCGACGATCGTGCTCGCGACGCCGCCGAGGCCCGACGGCTCCGTCTCGCCCGAGGTTCTGTACTGTGCCTTCAAAGCCGGCGCGACGCACGTGCTGCGGGCGGGAGGCGCGCAGGCCGTCGCCGCCCTGGCCTGGGGCACCGCCTCGACGCCCAAGGTCGACAAGATCCTGGGCCCTGGCAACCAGTTTGTGACGGCGGCCAAGATGGCGCTGCAGAACAGCGAAGCGATGGTCGCGATCGACATGCCCGCGGGCCCCTCCGAGGTGCTCGTGATCGCCGACGCGGAAGCCCCCCTGGCGCACGTCGCCGCGGACCTGCTGTCCCAGGCCGAGCACGGCCCGGACTCGCAGGTGGTCCTGGTCGCGCTGCCCGGCGTCGACGTCGAGGCGCTCGTCGCCGAGGTCACGAGGCAGGCGGAGGCGCTGTCCCGCGGGGCGACGGCCTTCAAGGCCCTGGACCACTCGTGCGTCGTTAAAGTGCGCTCAAAAGAGGAGGCCGCCTCTTTTTCCAACCGCTACGCTCCCGAGCACCTCATCGTCAACGTCGCCGACGCCGAGGGCTGGCTGCCGCTGCTCGACAACGCCGGCTCGATGTTCCTGGGGAGGTGGACGCCGGAGTCCGTCGGCGACTACGCGAGCGGGACCAACCACGTGCTGCCCACATACGGCTACGCTCGCATGTACAGCGGCGTCTCTCTGGACTCTTTCGTGAAGAAGATGACGGTGCAGAGCCTGAGCGAGGAGGGGCTGAGGAACCTGGGGCCCAGCGTCGCGACAATGGCGCGGGTTGAGGGGCTCGACGCGCACGAGAGGGCGGTGACTCTGAGGCTCGCTGATTTGGAGAAGAAGTGAACAGGATTCATCCCTTCCGGCTTCTTCTCCTCCTTTTTTTCTTTCGTTTGTTATTCGGTTTCGGTGTAATTCGGAAGAGGAACGTTGGGGGGGCATTGAATGTTTTTTTTTTACAGAGGGTTTTTTTTGGTTTCGGGTTTTCTTCTTTCTTTTACCGCTCCTCTCCTCCTTGTTCCTTCTTGCTCGACCACACTGCCAGAAGCAGACAATAGAAAAGAGTCGGCAGCAGCACCAGCGCCGCTGCCGCCCTGCCGTCCGGGTGGCTCGGAGGGGAGATGAACATCGAGCCGTACTTGATCAGCGCGGCGCCGGCGAAGGAGGAGGCGGCGAACTTGACGGCGTAGAGGGCGTCGGAGTCGTCGGACGAGGTCGCCGAAACGACGACGGGTGACGGCGGCGGCGGTGATTGCAAACGCCTCCTTGCCAGTCCTCCTCTTCTCGGCGACGCTCCTCCGACTGAGCCCCTGCTTCCGCTGCAGCTGCGTGGGCTGCTCGCTCGAAGAGTCAGGCTCCTCATCGATGCTGCTGATGCTGAGGCGGAGAGCATTGCTGCGAAGAAAGAAAAAAAGAAAAGAGGGGGAAAAAAGTGAGGAGCTCCTAACACTCACTGTCGTCGACGATCTGCCGACTCGTTCCACATCTTGACGATGTACTCGCTCCTCAAAGTCCCGTTCCTCTACCCCTTTTATGGGCTTCTGTACCTGATATTGCAGCGACCGGACCTCGGCCTCCGAGCCCTGAGTGCGTTGGAGGAATCGGAGGGAGAACGAGGGAGGAGCGAGCGCGGTCTTTCTCGTTCGCTCACCGCCCTCACACCATCGGAACAAACCCTCCTCCCTCCGCAAAAAAAAAAAAAAAAAAGTCTTGGCGCTGCTCCAGATCATCAACCCCTTCATGTGGCTCTCCCCGAGCCTCGTCGCGCGCTCGCACTCGAAGTTCTTCCACGCCGTCTTCGGGTCCGCGACCTCGACAGCAGCGATCCCTCCTCTCTCCGCGGACCAGCGGGCGCGCCTCGATGCCGCCGTCGCCGCCGCCACCGCCGAGGCCCACGCGGCCTCGGCGGCGAAGGCGGCCCGAGCGCGGGACCCGCTGGGCTCGCTGCCCTCGCCCTCCTCCTCCTCCTCGGGGAGGGAGCTCCTCTCGTGGCTCCGCTGGGCCTTTCTCGAGCCCGAAGGGGCGGCGCGCTTCCCGTGGTACACGCGGTGGCTCAGGCGCGCGCTCGTCGCCCCGCTCTCCCTCGCGTTCCCGCTCGCCCCCCGGCTGCTCTCGATCGGAGATACGAGGGGCGTCGCCGTGGACGCGCTCCGCCCCTGGCTGCACTCGAAAGGGCTGCGGGTCTCGAGGAGGAGCGGGCGCGGAGCGCCTCCGATAGACGACGCGTGCTTCTTCAAGAGGCGCAGAGCGTGGGAGTGCCGGTCGTTCGGGGCCGTCGCGGCCGCGCTTGGCTGCGTTCCCCTTGTGTCGTGGCTGCTGGCGTTCGCCGTGACGGCCGGCGTGGCGCTGTGGGCCGGCGACCTCGAGAGGGAAGGAGCGAGCCGGGTGCTGGTGCCTCCTCCGGCGGCGCCTCCTCCGGCGGCGCCTGCTCCGGCTTCCTCAGAGGCTGCTGCAGCAGCTGGTGGAGTGGGGCCTCTCCAGCAGCAGGCGGAGAAGCAGGCCGCCGCCGCTGCTGCTGCTGCTCCTTCGGCGTCGAAGCAGGAACTGTGAGTTGAAGAGAAAAAATCAAAAAATCACGCACCATCATCACTGTTTTCTCGCATTTTGTTTACTTAAAACCAAACAGCACTCCCCGCATTTGAGAAAGAGAAGCAAAAGGCAAACGAACGAATAAAGAGTAAAATAATAGAGGGAGAGAGAAAGAGGGGCATCCCGCCTCAACTTGTTTCCTCTTTTTGTAAAAACAAAACAAACAAGTACAAAGCAAAAAAAACATTCAAAAAAAAAAGAACGAAAGAATGAAAAGAATCACGCGACGTACGCCGCCGTCGCGGCGATGATCCCGCTCCCCAGTGGGCCCCCTTGCTGCTGCAGCAGAGTCGACGGGGTGTCCCAGGGCGACGCGGCGGCCCTGGCGTGCGCCGCCCACGAGCCGATGGAGTGGAGGTGGTGGGCGCCGTTGTTGCCGCCAACGACGACGCCGGCGCCGCCGACGCCCCCGTGCGTGCCCAGGACGACGACGACGTTGTCCCCCGCGATCCCACTCATAACGCCGCCCGAGCCCAGCCCCCCCAGTAGCCCGGCTCCCGCTCCGACGGGTGCCAGTGTCCTGCTGAACCCGCACTTGCGGTCGACGAACGCGTGGCAGGGGAACCGCGTCACCGTCCCCGAGGCCAGGTGCACGACCTCGACCGCGGCGACGTGCCACCCGGCGCCGCCCGCGGCGCCGCCCGTCAGCGCCCCCAGCAGCCCGGCCCCGCGCCCGTCCGTCGACAGCCTCAGGGCCGTCAGCCTCCCGATACCGGGCAGCAGCGGGTACGTGAACGCGTCGGCGTTGCCCCTGCGGAAGTGCGTCGGCGTCTGCGGCGGGCTGATCGCTCCCGTGCGGCCCCTCTCGCCGACGAGCTCGAACGCGACGCGGGCGCGGGTGCCGGAGACGCAGAAGGGCGACGTGTGGAAGGTGACGCGGTAGCCCGCGGCGGCGAGTGGGTCGCTGATCTGCCGCTGCTGAGGCTGCTGAGGCTGGCTCTGCTGCTGCTGCTGCTGCTGCTGATGGGACTCGGAGACGGCGGAGAGCGAGACGCGGCCCCCGGGGCGCAGCCAGCGGTCGCAGGGGAAAAAGGCGGGAGGGGGCTTGGCGAAGAGCAGCGTGGTGGCGTTGTCGCCGCCGGTGCTGCTGCCGTCGGGGGAAGAGACGGCGATTTTCACCCACGACGGCTTCCACCCTGCCGAGGGGGAACCTCCGGAGAGCTCGAGGTCGATGGCCTCCCACGCGTCGACCTGAGGGACGGTGACGACGTAAGCAGCAGCAGCAGCAGCAGACGCGGAAGAAGAGGAGGAAGAAGAGGAAGTAGCAGCGTCCGAGGAGACGGGCAGCAGCCTCCCTCCGTTGGCGAGCCTGAAGGGCCCCGCCGAGACCACGCCGCCCTCTCCCTCTCCCGCCGCGACCCCCCTCAGGGTCAGGAGGACGTCTCCGACTCCCGGCTCCGCAGCGGCTGTAGAGACCTCGATCCGGGAGTGGACGATCGGCAGCGACGCGGAGACGGCGCGGTGCTGCGAGGAGCTCGAGGCGCTGCCGGCGGCGACGACGCGCGACGCGTCGAGCTCGGCCTGCTTCGGGGCAGGAAACCCGGGCACCCGGGCCGCGTTGCCGGCCAGCTGCGCCTGGAACCCGTCGATGCGCGCCGAGGCCTCTTGCAGTCCCTGCCTCAGGCCGGAGAGCACGCTCTCGAGCCGCGCGCGCTCGCCGCCGACGCGCTCGAGCGCGGCGCGGGCCTCCTCGGCGTCGCCCCTCGCGGCGAGCGCCGCCGCCTCGGCCGCCGCCGCCCTGTCGCGCGCCAGCGCCGCGTCCCTCTCGGCTCCGGCGAGCCTCGGCCGCAGGCCCTCGGCCTCGGCCCGAGACCGCAGTGCATCTCCGCGCGCGTCGGTCACGGCCGCGTCGGCGGCACCCAGGGCCCGGCGGGCGGCGTCCGCGTCCACCGAGGCGGCGCCGGCCTCGGCCGCCGCGGCGGCGGCCTGCGAGGCCTGGCGCTCGCTCTCGAGCCGGGCGCTGCGCGCCGAGGCCTCGGCGGCCGCGACCTCGAGCCTGGCGTTGCGCAGGGCGGCCTCGGCGGCGGCGCGGGCCTCCTCGGCCAGAGCTGCCTCGCTCTTGGCGGCGTCGAGCGAGTCGACGAGCGAGGCCTCGGTGGCCGAGGCGTCCCTGCGGGCCGAGTCGAGGGCGTCGGCCAGCGCCCTCGCGCCCCGGCGCTCGGCGGCGGCGGCGTCCGCGGCGGCGGCGGCGGCGGCGGCGGCGGCGGCGGCCCGCTCCCTCGCGGCCTCCAGCTCCGCCTCGAGCCGTCGCCGCGCCTCGAGCTGCTCCTCGAGCCGCCTCCGCGCGTCTGCGTCCTCCCTCCTCGTCTCCTCCAGCGCCCGCTCCAGCCTGAGCCGCTCCTCCGCGGCGGCCTCGAGCGCGGCGTCGGCCTCGGCGAGCTGCGCCGTCGCTCGAGCGACGTCGCTGCGGAGCCCTCCGAAGACGTCCGAGACGGCGGCGCGCTCCCTCGAGGCGGCCTCCTGCTCGGCCGCGGAGCGGGCCGAAGCGAGGCGGGAGAGCTCGCGCTCGCCGTCGTCGATGCCCGCGCGGACAGAGGAAGAAGCCGCGGCGGCCGCCGCGACGGAAGGGGAGCGTGCGAGGAGGTTGAGGCCGTTGCTGCTGCCGCCGTTGAGGCAGCTGCCGCTGCCGCCGTTGAGGCCGC
>Ga0114918_10003455_pt1 | contig 13937 bp, 14 predicted proteins | sample LantaG_FD_87015 | JGI IMG/M metagenome (GOLD analysis project Ga0114918, IMG submission 87015) | Deep subsurface microbial communities from Baltic Sea to uncover new lineages of life (NeLLi) - Landsort_02402 metaG | ecosystem: Environmental > Aquatic > Marine > Oceanic > Sediment | place...
GCGGTACGGGCGATACGGGAATTTCGAGACGATGTCTTGCGAAATGATCGCGAAGGAAACAGCAAATGCTTTTTATCTGGATTATTGTTCTGTTTTAGAGGACGGAGAAAACGGAGCGGAGGTGATACGATGATTACAATGCCAGTTTCGGAAATCTTGGATCGGTATTCAATTCTTAGTTTAAAAATGGAACGGTTACCAGAGGAAAAGAAAAAGCAAATCGAATCTCAGCATAAAACTTACGGGAAGGAATATGAGGAATTGACTTTTACATTTCCGTTTTTAATTTCCCTTTTTGAGGAGTTGCTTGAGGCCAACGGAGCGATATGGGATTTAGAAGCGGATATTCGGCAGGGGAATATTACGGACTTTGAGGAAATTGGAAAGCGGGCGGTTCGGATTCGAGACATCAACCATAAAAGAATCGAAGTCAAAAATAAAATTGCCGAGGCTTTAGACCAAGATAGTAAGGATATAAAATTTGATCATAGGAGCGCAGAACAATGATTCATTATTTCCCGTTACAGAATTTAGAAAACCGTGATTATAGAATGTTCGATCAGGAAATGCAAAAAGCATTCCGCGAATTTAATTTGCCATTTTATATTTATTCAAATGAACTGACCGAGGCACAGGAAATCAAAAGTGGTTGGGTTATGGACGCGGTATCGCATCCGGTTCACTGTATAGAACAGGCGAAGGATTTTCTTCAGAGGCTGGATACGGTCAAGTCAGGTGATGTCTTGTTTTTTAATGACTTGACACATTTTGGCTTGGACGCGATGAAATACGCTGGATTTATGCGAGATCAGGGGCGTAAAAATATTCGGATATGTTCACGCGGGAACGTTTACTGATTTCGATTATGCACAAAAAATGAAAAAGTGGTTACGGCATTCGGAACGGGCATGGTTCGAAATTGCGACTCGAATATTTGTAGCGACTCAAAAACCATATTTAGATTTGCAAGCGTCCGGTTTGATCGACATGGCAAAGGTCCGGATCGTAGGACATCCGTTTGATATTTCGGTATTTTCAAAAGTGGAGCGGAAGCCGAGACAAGATTGGGTAATTTTTCCGCACAGGGTGGATATTGATAAGCAACCTTTTGAGTTTTTATCTTTAGCAAAACTCAGGCCGGGAATGAAATTTATTTTCACCTTCGGCGGGAAAGGCTTTGAGAGCAATATTGAATTATACGAAAAAGCATCTGAGATTGAAAATGTAATTTGTTATGAACATTTATCAAAGAAACAATATTACGAACTGTTAGCTCAATGTAAAATTATGGTCAGTACAGCCATTCAGGAAAATTGGGGTGTAGCGACATATGAAGCGCTTCATTTGGGAGTGATTCCGATTTGTCCGAGGTCTTGTTCCTATCAGTATATTTTACCGGATTTTTTACTTTACAATACTTTTGAGGAAATGGTTCAGCTTGTCTCGAATTTTAGCGGTGGCGATGCTGTGCTGGATTCGTATTGGGATGATGGAAAAAGCGCAGAGGTCATGGTCAAGTCAATGTTGGAATGTATAGAATGAAATTATTCTTAGCAGGAATGGAACAGTCATACAGTTATGAGTGTATGAAGCAAGGCGGAATCGATTATGGTTTTTATAGCTATTATTATATGCGGAACGAACGGAAGGTAAATAAGTCAATTAATATTGCTCAAAAGATGAACAAGTGTGCGATTATTGATTCAGGTGCGCATTCCTTTTTCAGCGAAATGGCTGGGGAAGGAGTAACAAGTGCATCTGTTTACAAAAAGAAAAGTAAGACAAAAGAATCCCATGAAGAGTATTTTCAAAAATATATTGTATGGTTGAAAAAATATTGGGATGATTTTAATTACTATGTAGAATTGGATATCGGAGATGTAGTCGGACAGGAAACCGTTTTCAAGTGGCGGGAGCGCTTGAAGGCAGAAGGCTTGTTCTCAAAGTGTATTATTGTTTGGCATCCCAACGTTATGGATTGGGATGATTATCTTTTCATGCTCGAGGAGACAGAGAGCAGATACATTGCTATCGAAGGTGATCGAACCAATAGGCCGAGACTAATTTATAATCAATACATAAAAGAGGCATATGATCGACAGATTAAAATTCATTGTTTTGCCATGACAAAACTAAGGGCTTTGCATAAGTATCCTTTTTATTCGGTAGATAGTTCAAGCTGGACGATCCCTGTTCGGTGGGGGCATATGCCAGTCTTTCAAAAAGGAAGATTGATTTCTGTCCGGGCGACAAAGGAAAATTATTTACAGTATAAGATCAATACTGCGTTCAGGCCAAATAATGTCAACAAGGAAAATAGTATTTTGAAGTTGAGGTTATCAGCAGAAGCATATGTAAAAATGGGAGAGTATTTGACGGCACTTTGGGAAAAGAGAGGAATTGTATGGAAGAATTAAAGATTCAAAATATAAAAACAAGTTTGCTCAACAAGGCCGAATGGAATTACAAAGAAGAAGATGCAGAGATGGCCGACAAGTTGACTGAGAATATAAAACGGAATGGCATTTTGCAAGTCAGCGTTTTATACGAGGAAGAAGATGGACGGCTGGTTGTTTTAGATGGCAATCACAGGCTGGATAGTTATTATCGGTTGAATATTCAGGAAGTCCCGTGCGTCAACCTTGGAAAGATTACTCTTGCGGAAGCAAAGCGAATTTCGGTCGAGTTAAATGAAACCAAATTTGAAAACGATGTTTTTAAATTGGCACAGACTATCAAGGACATTGGTGAGGAGTTTTCGATTGATGATATGGTCAAAACGCTTGGCTTTTCTAAGGACGAGTTGGAAAGTCTTGCGACAATTGATGAGGTTGACTTCGAGGAGTTAAACGAGGAGGAATTGAACGAGGACGAACCTTTAGATGAAGAGAGGCCGGGAGATCAGGAAGTTAAATGTCCAAATTGTGGTAAGTCGTTTCCCCGGAGCGAAGGAGGGCAGGAGTCATGATTAAGATCGTAATGATACCGATAAGCGAATTAAATAAAGCGGAATGGAATTACAAAAAGAACGATGAGGACTTGGAAGCGAAACTTGTTGAGAATATTCGGCGGAATGGTATTTTACAAGTCAATGCCATATATGAGGAAGAGGACGGAAGGAAAGTTGTTCTGGACGGCAATCACCGACTCGATGCGTATAATCGTTTGGACTTCGAGCTTGTTCCCTGTGTCAATCTCGGCAAAATTACACTGGCAAGGGCGAAGAGAATATCGATTGAATTAAATGAAACCAAATTCGAATACAGTAAAATTAAATTAGCTGAGATAATTGGCGACATGACCGATCAATTTACAATTGACGAGTTGGTTCTGACTTTGCCTTTTGGCGAGGACGAGTTGGAGGGTTTACGTGATCTGCTTGACTTCGATTGGAATCAATACGATAATGAGGAAAGCGGAGGCAGTAAAAAAAAGAATCGCCCAGTTTGTCATTGCCCGCATTGTGGACATGAATTTGAGGAATAGGTATGGCAAAAAAAGAAGATATGCGCGGCAAATATGACTGGAAGAAACTGACAAGGGAATTCATTGATGGCCCGTTCCAGACAGTCAAGGAGTATATCCGCTGGTCAGAAAAGCGAAAGGAAATCTTTCCGGATGAGGTTCGGCCAAGCAGAGATTCAATTATAAAAACTTCCGGCAAAATGAATTGGCCGAGACTCAAGGTAAAGAAAAACGAAAAGGTTGTTGAGAATTTGGTGTCGGGAACGATCGACAAAGCTACCAAGGATATGATTGACGAAATGGTTAAGTCAAGAACGGCAGTCAATAGATCGCTCTTAAAAATTCTAGTTCATTACGCAAACAATCCGGAAGAGATGCAGATGCGCGGCGATCTCGGCAGTGTGGTTAATGATTTGAAACGCGGGCTTGGAATGGTTACAAAGGAACAGCAAATCATGGCACCGAATACCGTAATCAATAATGCGGTGATTGCCGAGGACAGCTTTAGAAAAAGTATTGAGGAAATGCCAATGAAGGATTTGCAATCGCTTCAAGGCCGAACAGCCGATGAAATAAAACAGATTGAAAGTTCAATCCCGGAAGAAGATTTGACCTTTCTTGATATCGATGACGAATGAGTCAGGAATCACTGATTGATTTTGACGCTCAAAGAAAAGCCTCATTGGATTTTGTTGTCAAAAGAGGTTTGGAGTTTTTTACAAAGCATCACCGCTCGACATCCAATAAACGGATGTCGTTTTTATTTATGCCGTACTTGTACAAAATGTACCATGATAAAAGTCCGAAGATCGCTGTCATGTCAAGTGTTCAAACGGGCAAGTCAGAATTTATTCTGATTAAGGGTTTGGCTTGTGTGGACATGGGGCTGAATGTTTTTCATGTATTCAGTACAGGCGAAGCAAAAAATTCCTTTGTCAAAAGTCGAATCAATGAACTGTGCGACAAGGTTCCGGTCTATAAACAAATGGAGCGGGACGATCGAAGGAATATGTATCTTCGGGCTATGGGAAAAGCGAATTGGAAATTTGTCATATCAAATTCAAAAACGCACTTCGATGAATTCCCGGCTGATGTAGTTGTCATTGACGAAAAGGATTCCTGTAATCAGGAGAACATTCGGCTGGCCGATACGCGGCAGGAAAACAGCCTGTATAAATTTCAGTGGTATGTTGGAAATCCGTCTGTAACGAATACCGGGATAAGTGAGGACTTCGAACGGAGCACAAAAAATGAATGGTATTATACGTGTGTGGGATGTGGTGAGAAGTTTGAGGCTGACTTTTTCAAGGTTGTTGTTAACGAGATAAAAGACAAGGACGGAAACCATGTGGCATATGAATTATTCGATAAGGAGTGGACCGAGTATTCCTTGGACGATATTAAAATGAAATGCCCGCATTGCGACTGTCTTCAGGCTCGGGGAAAAGGCAAGTGGATCGAGACAGAGCCAAAAGCAAAGATGTCTGGTTATCATATCTCCAAGTTAATGAAACTGAATAGCCGGATTGAGGAGCTATGGGTTGAGTTAAAGGACGCAGAAGGCAATGACTTCAAGATGCAGGTCTTTTATAATAAAAAACTGGGCTTGCCCTATAGTGGAACAGGATCAAAGATCACAGGGGAGATGCTGGACTTCTGTGCCTATTCGTACACGGCAAAGGACTCTTGTGTAAAACCGACAATTGCAGGATTGGATATCGGCTCAAAATTTGATTTGCAAATTGATATTTCGGCAAAGCATGATGGCAGAAAGAAAAAACTATTGTTGAATGCTTTCCGGCTCAACAGCTTGGAGGAGGTCAAGGAAAAGGTTGCGGAATTTAATATCAGAACGATGTGTGTCGGCGTAAAACCGGAACGTCATTTAGTCGCGCAATTACGTGATGATCTATTCGGTATATGTGATGTGATTCTAATTGAGGAAGTCGAGGGACGGTCTGGCAATTTAAAACTGTTTGGTTTTAAAGAGGACGAGGAAAACGGAGTGATCACGGTTGACCGGACATGGATGCTTGACGAGGGTATTAAAAATGTCAAGTTCCAGAATATGCTTTTACCGAAAGAATTCCGAGGACTGTTGGATGGTTATTGGTTGCGGAGTATGGAAAGCCTAACTCGAATTTTTGAAAATGAAAAAGAGGAGTACAGATGGAGCAAGGCAGATCATGACCACTTTGTTTTTGCAAATGCTTTCAGTACGATTGCTTGGATGAGAGATCAGGAAGCGATAATTGTTGGCGAGGATTTAGAACGGGAAGGTGGGAAGAAAAAAACAGATGAGCGCGGCAATCGAGTAATCGAAACCACGGAGCGCAAGGAACGGGTTGGACTGTTCAGAGAAAGATATAGTGGCGCAAGAAAAGGATGGAAAAGTAGAAGGCGATAGAGCTTTCCATAAGGAATTGAGAGAAACGATTCAAAAGCATTTCGATGAATTCCCGGAAGGCGATGTCTATTATCAAATGCGTGAAGTGTTTGATAGTGAAGTCGCGCAGGAAGGCATCCGGCGAACCTCAAAGGCGAAGCTGGCATCCAAAAGGATCGGCGTAGCCTATAAAACTTTCAGAAAAATGTTGGGGTGGAGGCGCAAATTATAAGCCATTTATAATTTGTAGTTATAATCCTGATAATACAGGACTTATAAACAAAAAAAGCGACCTATAGAATCGGGCATGAAACACAAAGGTGTAAAAGTTCCACCGTTAATGTTTTGACTTAGCCCTATTATAGTTGATACTCAATGCAAAGACAGTATTTAATCCTTGGGAGGAATGCATTTGGTACTAGGCATCGCATCAGCTAAGAGTTTAAGAGAAGCGGAAAGTCAAATTCAGGCGCTTCGTCAAGAGATTGAAGATTTTGAGGAAAAAAGTCGGCGTCAGCGAGTAGCCGAGGCAACGTATTTATTCTCAGGCGATTTGACGGTTGGCGCTCGAGATGTAAACGCGGATCGTTCCGACCTCAACATGACCGATTATTGGACACTGCAAAAACAGTGTTACGATGTTTTTAAAATCTTCCCATATGCTAAACGCGTTATTGAAATGACTACTGACTTTGTAATTGGAACTGAGTTGACTTTTTCAGTTGACGAGGAAATAGAAGCCAAATACAAAGGCAGGATTAAGGGTTATATTACTGACCTTTGGGAAGATTATGATAATGATTTTGACCTGATGCTTGAAGGCATGTGCAACGAACTCTGGATACTCGGTGAGCAAATTTATCCGTTCACGTTTGAGGACACTACCAATATATTAAAACTAGGGATTGTTGATCCACGCATGATTGAAAAAATCGTTCGCGACAAAGTTAACCAGAAGAGACTCGCACAGGTTGTCATGCAACCCGACATGCTCGGGAAGGTTGATGTGTATGGCATAGTGCATGAGAATAAAAGACGGTTAGGTGTCCCTGACACTGCAAAGTCGTTTGAAGGAAATTCCGAATACGGTTACAATTATGCTGGTGATGCTTTTTTGTTTCAGGTCAATAGACTGCCGACACAGACGCGGGGATATTCTGAACTGGCAACGATGGTTGAAAGCCTTGATGTCATGGATCAGTTTATGTTCGAGGTCTGTGAAAGAAGCCTGTTAATGTTTCATTTTATTGCCGATGTTCTCATAAAAAATAAAACGGACGAGGAGATCAAAAACTTTCCTGTACCGAATATGAAAAAGAATACTGTATTCAAGCACAGTCAAAATGTAGAACTGAATTTGAAATCCCCTGACCTTAAAGCCATAGACGCGGAGAGTATTGTCCGTCTGGTTACGCGGTATATTTTGGCGGGGTGCGGTATTCCTGAACATTGGATTGTAAATGGTGGCGACACGAATCTTGCCACTGCCAAGGAACAGAATACACCGATTGAAAAAAGACTTGAACGGAAACAGGGTACGGTCAAGTACATGCTCAAGAAAATTATCCGGGCCCAGTTGGAAAGAAAATTAAAAAACGCTACACCGGAAGAGATTCGTGAAATCATGAAGGGAGTCAATATTGACTTCCCGTCCGTCTCGGGTGTGGACAGAAAACTTCAGGCACAGGTTCTGACCGAAACAGCAAAGGCTCTGGTAATTGGAACGTCACAGGGATGGATCACCGGAGAGGATGCGGGTCAGGAGTTTATCAATACGGCAAATAAGTTCGGTATGGAACTGAGTGCGATGCATTTGGACGATGCGAACCAAAAACAATTGTCTGACTTGACCGGGAATAAAATCAAACAGGTCAATGATATTCAGTCGTATTTTAAAAGTGTCGATCAAGTCGTTAAACAGCAAGGATCGGGATTGGCAAACGGCCTTGTCCCGGCTGATACAAAATAATGCCAAGTAAAAGACAATTAGCATATGCCGCCGAGGTATCGGAAATGTACGCCTCGTATGCTACTCAAATGGCGGACTATGGTGCGCGCGTTATTGAACTACTCAAAGAAACACAAAGAGCAGTCGCCGCGCGAATCAAGGATATTTCAATTAGCGACTGGGAACGGTTGAGTCTGAAAGAAGTATCCGGACAAATAGATGAGGCATTGGTTGTTTTTCAAAATGAATATAATCAACTCATGGCTGAAAGTCTTTTGACCAGTGGTGAGAATGGAGTCAATATTATTGTTCAACCGCTTCGGAATAATTTGAATGTCAGTCTTATGGCTTTTGAACCGAATGTTTTTTATCCTGTAGTCCTTGATCCTGCTTATCAGGCGCAATTAAGTCTTAGTGCGACATTGATCGGCAAGGCATCGGCGGATGTGGCATACAATATCAGATCAAAAATTATGATTGGTATGGCAGAGGGTTTGCCAAAGGAAGAAGTGATAAATCAGATCATTGGAGAGTTGGCCGGAGAGAAGATGGGTTTTGCAACTTTGAATGATCGGGCATGGGCCATATACAGAACTGAAAACGGACGGATGAGCAGTATCGCAACCGAGATGCAAATGCAAGGTGCAAAGCAGTTAATTCCGAATGCGAAAAAGATTTGGTTTCATGGGGCAATGGGTGGCGCGGGCCAGCGTCCGAGAATGGGGCATGTTATGCTTGATGGCGTTACCGCTCCGGTAGGCGAACCGTTTGTAAATGAAGTGACTGGCGAACTGTTAATGTATCCGCATGATCCAGCCGATGCCGCTTCAGAAGTAATAAATTGTGGGTGTGCTCATACGTTGGACATGCCGAGTGATTCGTATCTGCGTGATAATACGCTTGTAGCCGTATAAGGGGAAATAGGTTATGGCACGGAAAGCAAAAACAAAAAAACAGATTGTTGCTGACTTGAAAGAGTTGGGCGATAATGAAGCCGACATTAAAATGGGAAAAGCCGATTTAGAACTTCTCTACAAAAGAGTATTGTGGAAAACAAAAAAAGAAGCAGAGAAAAAAGAAGCGGAAAAGAAAGAGGTAAAAGAGAAGGAAGTAATCGAACCGCCCAAAGCTTTAGTCGAACCTCCCGCGCCAATTCCGGAAGTATCTGAAGTGGTTCAAGAACAGTATGACCAAAAAGCAAACTTGGTTGAGATGTTAAAGAAAAAAGGCATTGAGAATGTTAATGTTGAAATGAGCATTGCGGAATTAAAAACCATTTTCAATAAATGGAAACAGAAAGACATACAGGAAAAAGTGAGCACGGGATCGCTTGAGTCTGTTAATCAAATGATTGACGAGTCCATAAATAAGGAAGCGATTCAGCTTGGGGATGGCGGATATATTATCCCGAAGGATTTCCGTAAACTGAAACGCGAAGATATTGGCTGGCTTAAGGTTCGCGGTTATGTATTGACGATTGTTTTGAAACTTGGGCCAAAAGTCAATTACGATATTCGTTCATGTAAAATGGTTGTATGAAATTAAAAGAAATAATTAAAAAGACCGCCGGGAAGAACGAGTGGTGCGTTTTGTCTCATGACGGATCGAAAAGTTTTGGCTGTTATCCAACGAAAGGCAAAGCGGAAAAACGTTTAGCCCAAATTGAGTATTTTAAAAGTCAGGAAGCCGCAGGTCAAGGACAGGGTGTCGGTGGGCCGAAGCAAGGAGATGGCGGAATAAATTTTTGTGTTTGTCCCTCATGCGGAAAGACAGTCGGCCATGAAAAAGGGATACCATGTATTGAAAAAAGCTGTCCGTCATGTGGTACCAAAATGATTGGAAAAACAAAGGAGTCTATTATGACTGAAGCACAGATACGCGAAATGATCGCCAAGATGCAGGAACAGATCGAAATGGAGGGTGGAATTGAAAAAGTCCTCCGGGCAATGCTTGTCGATCAATACGGTATGTCAAAGGCTGATGCGGGAAAACTTGTCAAGGCCGGTTTTGACAAAGAGGCCGCAATGGGTGTCATGGAAGAACTGGACATGGCCGATAAACTCAAGGCTGATTATTTGAAGTTGATCGGCATGTGGAAGAGTGATGTCAAAATGAATACTTTTTCTGATCTTGAATTCTTAATGAAGGAAAGTCAGGTTCCGTTTACGCTTTTGGAGGCAAATGCAGAAGGCACGGTCTGGAAGGTGTGTGTTATTGAGCAGGGTAAGTCGTATAATAAAACGGTTTACACGCCCAAGGCCTTGAAGGACATGGAAAAAATTATCAATGAAGCGGACAATGACGGCAAACCAATTCCGTGTAACGCGTTTAAGTTTGAAGAGACGTTAAACCATCTGCCGGAAACCGCACGGACTTTCGTTAAGGGTTTTGTTGAGAATATTGTTGGCTGGTTTAAAAAAGCCAAAGTGGTCGGAAAGAAACTGATTGCGGAATTGCATCTGGACGAGGGTGCGAAAAAGATTATCAGTTTACTTAAGACCGCAAAAAAGAAAGGGATCGCCATGCCCTTTGGACTGTCTATTGATGGCGATGGCGATGTAAAGGACGGGTTTGATAATGAACCCGTCAAGGAAGTCGTTGGTGTTGGATCATTAAATAGTATTGACTGCGTCACTTTTCCGAGTGCCGGAGGCAAATTTTTAGCCCTTGTTGAATCAATCTGTAAGGAGGAAGCGATGTACAAGCTGTTGCTCGAAATGTATGGGAGAATTTTTCCGGAACTGCTGGAAGGCGTTGATCTGTCGAAGGTCGATCTGGAAACGGCAAAAAAGATCATTGCCGAGGCCGTAAAAAAAGAATCCCGCGCCAAGTTTGATCTGACAGAAGACAATGTCGGCGAGGCCGTCAAGTTCGTGGCTGATCTGGAATCCACGATTCGCGAAGAGAAGGCCAAGGCCGCCCGTGCGCCCGAGCCGAAAGTTACGCCGAAGGTTGAGCCGAAGGTTGAACCTAAGGCCGAAGGTGGCGCTGAGATTTCCGAGGCTTTGAAAGAAGCGAAGGAAGCCATGAGCGCTGTCAAGAAACTGCAAGAGGAAACGGAAGCGGAGCGGTGCAAACTGCTCTTGAGCCGTGTTCTCGATGAGAGTGCTCTGCCCGATGTTTTCAAAGACCAGATTCGGGACGAGTTCAAGGAACAGGTTTTCACGGAAGAGGCCCTGCTTGCGAAGGTTAATTCCATGGAAAAAACCGTGGCCGCTTTCAATGAAGGCAAGAGCACGGTCAAGGTCGTGACTGATGAACGCGCCAAGAAATTGGACTTTTATCAGGAAGAGATGGATAAGCTTGTCGGCGAGCATGTTGTCGAAGGCAAACTTCAGCCAGCGGGTGGCGGTATCTGGGGTCTGTCAATCAAAAAATCCTATGTCGATGTTACGGGCGATGAGGATGTTTCCGGACAGATGGTTCCCGGTCAGCGTGGGCGTCTGCATGAGTCCATTGTAACAACTGACTATCCGTATCTGCTTGCCAATTCCATGACCAAAAAAATGGTGCGTGAGTATGAAGCCGGTGATCCCATGTACCGGAAGATTGCAAATATCGTACCGCTTCCGGATTTCAAAACACAGGACCGGATCGCGTTCGGTCAGTTTGAGAATCTTTCGACCGTGTTGGAAGATGCGGCCTTTCCTGAACTGGCGAACCCGAGCGAAGAGCGGGCACAGTATGCCGCGCTGACGAAGGGTGGGTTCTTCGGAATCTCCCGGCGTTCGATCATCAATGATGACCTTCGCGAATTTTCCAAAATGACCAGACTGCTTGGTCGTGCGGCTCTCCGTACTCTGAATGTGTTTTGCTTTGATCAGATGCTGAATGTCAGTGGTGGTGTTATCAATGCAGGGACGATCTATGATTCAACCGCTTTGTATACTGCCGCGCATGGCAATATTACTTCCGATCCGCTCACATGGACGGCGCTTGATGCGGCCCTGACTGCCATGTGGGAGCACAAGGATATCGATGACAAGCTTCAGCTTGGCATGGAGCCGAAATATATTGTTGTTCCGCGTCAGCTGAAGTCCACTGCTCAGCGGATTATCAATACCGAAAAGTTCCCCGGCACGAACAATATCCCGGTCAATGATGTCAACCCGGTTTATCAGTCCGTGGAAATTCTGGTCAGTCCGTATCTCCGGGCAGATATAAATAACTGGTATCTGCTGGCTGACCCGATGGTATGGGACGGTCTGGAACTCGGTTTTATTCAGGGGAAAGAACAGCCGACTGTGATTTCTTCGAATCAGGAAACCGCCGAGTCCATGTTCACGAATGACCGTCTGCGTTTCAAGATTCGCCATGAGTACGGCATTGGAACGTTGGACTTCCGTCCTTTCTATATGGGGACTCCTGCTTAATTGAATAAGGTTACTGTTCTTAGCCAGTGACTTTTTTCTTCTCTGGGACGAGTGAGGGGAGGCGGCGTAAAAACTGCCTCCCCTTCGCTCTTAAAAAAAATAGGAGGCAGGAATGAAAGGCTCGACAAATAAAAGTCAAATGGCTCCGTGTCAAGGAGTCAAGATGTGTGGTGAGGCTGGCGCTATAGCAGTGGCCGCTCATGGCTGGGTGAGTATTCCAAATGCAAGTCTGGCGGGATTTCAGTTTCTTTTAAATGGTACGACTGGCGCACACTGCACGGTAAAGCTTCAGGCCGCGTTAAACGGCGGCGAGGATGATCCGATTGATCTGGCTACTGCGGATGCAACGGGAGCGGTTAAATGGCATCAGGTCGCGGATAAGGTATATGACAAATACCGTATCAATGTTACGGCATATACAGCACCGGGATTAGGTTCACAAGTAATTTTGTCGGCTCGGTAAAGCAAAGGTGATTTTATGAGTGTGGAATTAATCTATCCATTCACGACACCGGGAAATTATATCTATGATCCGGCGAAGGTCGAGATCACGGGAGGAAAGGCAAGGCTTGTTCTTGTTGATAATCCCGGGCTGGAATTTAATCAGGATTTCGCCAGCGATACTGGTTTTGTCTATGATCCCGACAAGGCCGAATTCAGCGGCGGAAAGGTTCAGCAGAAGGATCAACGTCCGGCAGGGGCGACTTTATATGCTGGCTTTCCAGCTGACAAAGATTCAAACTGGGGGAACGGCAGTCTGACGAACACGCTTGTCACTGGCGCAACGTGGGACGCAGGAAAGATCAATTTGACGGGTGGTGGCGGAAAGCGTCTGAATATGCCTGCGACTGGAAATTTTGATAGTCTGGCCGGTAACGGCGCGCGCGGCTGTATCCGGTTTAAATATATTCCGAATTATAACGGCGCGCCTGCGACAAGCGGTCATATATTGGAACTTGACACGCCGACAGGGAATAATAATGCTATATTTATTCGGCATTATTCACCATCTCCAGATTACATTCAAATAGACCTTTACGATTCAAGCGGCGTCATTCATACAATGCTGACGCCGTCTATGCCGCTTGTTAAAGATCGCGAATATATATTCGAATTGAATTTTGATTTTGACGGAACGTCAAGATTTTTTATTGACGGGATACAGAAGGCGTCTATGAATACTTCGGCGTGGACGCGTATCAATGATACGGGAACTTTTAAGTGGGGCGGTGATTCCGGTACTGGGGATTTCTGGCTTGATGATGTGATCCTGTTTTCGGATGTTCAGCATACAGCAAACCATGCAGATGAATTACCGTATATATATCCTGTGAAGGTATATGTAGAAACGAAAGTTGAGCTTCCGCAGTTCATTCATTCCGGCCTTGGGACGGTTATCGCGTGGACTGATTTCGCAACGACCGAATTGAATGCGCCGCGCTATATCCTGAATGGTTTATACTGGAACGGCGCGGCATGGGTATCATCTGACGGATCGTTTGCGCAGGCAAGTATCAAGGCGGACGTGCTGGCGAATATCACGACGCTTCCGGTCAGTGATACACTTGATGTTGATGTTGTCTTTGGCGATAGCAATTCACAAATGAATTGCGATAATCTGACCGTGACATATACGGGACAATTATATTCAACGGCGGACGATATTATTCAGTTCAATGTGACTTTCCGCGCTGACGGTTTGGATTCGTTCACCGAAACGTCAATAAAAACGGGAAGCGATGAGATAAAATATATACTTTCCAAA
>Ga0114918_10003456_pt1 | contig 13932 bp, 33 predicted proteins | sample LantaG_FD_87015 | JGI IMG/M metagenome (GOLD analysis project Ga0114918, IMG submission 87015) | Deep subsurface microbial communities from Baltic Sea to uncover new lineages of life (NeLLi) - Landsort_02402 metaG | ecosystem: Environmental > Aquatic > Marine > Oceanic > Sediment | place...
AGAGTTCTTGGCAAGAGTAATTCCGAACGTTATAATGGTTGAGAATTTCTAAAGGACATTCTATTGGACAATTTGTCTGATAGAGAACGCCTAAAAACACATAAAAGGGATGGTTGTACTAATGTAAAAAAATTTGGGAAAAAATTTGTGAGAGGTCCTGGGCGGCCTTCTGAGGGGCGGGATTCAGCTGTCTTATTTTACGACCGAGCCTAAATAGACCCTTTATTTAAGGGGCTTAATAGTCGTATAGGGGCTTATAGGATTAGACCCCTTATTTAAGGATAGCCTAAAACCCTTGTCCCTTGTGCTTACGCTTACGGTGTTCCTCCTTATCTTTCTTTCCTTTGTGTACCTTGTGTGTCGATACCCATCCTGTGCTATCCTCTAGTGAAGCCTCACGACTTCCACGCTTATCTGCTTTGTGTAAGTCCTTGGAGGATATTGAGCCTAGCTTTATTGTTCCTTTCTTTGCCATGTCTTTTGCTTTATACTGTTATAACAATTTAATTCAGAAAAGTTACAACTAATGATAAATATAGAATGATTCTATATAATATAATAATGTAACCTTTTTTTGTTTTTTACGTATGACTAAATAAAAACTTTATAGTTTTTTGAAAGGTCTGTAACTTTTCTGAATAGTTTTGTTATAGTAGTGTAACCAATAATAATTAAACAAAAAACAAACATTATGAAAAATTCAAAAAAGTATATCGCACAAGCACAGTTAGAAGAGTTAATGTTAAACTTTGACAAAGAAGTATCAATGACTGGTGTAACGTTCGCAAACGTAATCTATAAGAATGACTACTCTAAGTCTAAGACTGTTAAAAAGCAGAAGTTAGTTCAAAAAATCACAGAAGTAAGAATCACAGTTGGTTCTGACTATGCAAAGAAAGTGAACAGAGTTAACACTGTAAAGCAAGGCGCAGAAGAAAGTAACTTTGTAGCACAGAAAATGAATGGTAAAAGCTACACTAACGGAATGAACAACCCCGTAGTACACGCTGACAAGAACCCAAGCAATAGAATGTTGGTAATGATGATAGAAAACGGTGTAAAGCATAACACAACTTACTTACACAATAATGAAGTTATCACAATGAAACAAGCAGAGGAAATGGACTTGTTAACACCTGCCCACTATAAGCCAAGCGCAGTTGTTGTTGGACGTGGTTTAATCGCAGAAGAAAATGCTTTTAAGATAAACACTTTAGGGTTTGACAAAATCGTTCAAATCACTTTAAACAAAGTTGACTATATCGTAGTAAGATAGTCAACTAAAAAGAAACCAAGACAAGGGGGGGCGAAAGCTCTCCCTTTTTTGCGTCTGTAACTTTTCTGAATAAGTTTGTTATATGCATATACAAAGGGAGTCGCTGAAAGGCATTCAAACTCTCCCTATATAAAACAAACTCTCCCTATTTGCGTCTGTAACTTTTCTGAATAAGTTTGTTATAAGAATGTAACCAATAAAAAATAAACAACATGAGAAATTTAATCGGATTTGACACACCGTCAAAAGCACAAGCACAAGAGGAGTTGAACGCACAAGGTGGGGCAAACTCTCCCCAAATGGGAATGCCAATGGGTAGTCCAATGAGTTCAGAGAAGTTAAAGATGGAAACTATGATGCGAGTTGAAAAACTAGGTAGCATTATCACAAGTCCAATGTTTCAAGCATACGGAGAAGAGCAAAAAGTTCAAATCTTAATGGACTTTACTTACTACTCAAAAGTTATCGACTCCTTATAGGGGGTTGTAACTTTTCTGAATAGTTTTGTTATAGTAGTGTAACCAATAAAGAAACAAAAAGATGGCAACTAGAAGAGAAATGGCAACGGAGCAACTAAGACTAATGGATGAGATTAGAGCAAAATCTAATATCAACTTGGTTGAATGTGGTAATTGTGGAACATTGTTGTTGCATAAGATGGATGTAAATGTAGAAACTGTTGAGTGTTTTGGTTGCAAAGAAGAAATGGCAAAATCAGACTGTGGCGACTTTTGGTATGAGGGTTGTATAAATAACTCTGAGTTTGATGAGGACTAAGTGTAACTTTTCTGAATAGTTTTGTTATAAGAGTGTAACCAATAAAGAAACAAAATGAACAATCCAACAATACAAGATTTATATAATGGAACTAAAGTAATCAAAGTTCAATTTATAGGTAAGTCGCACCCATATCACGTTTATCTATCAAAAGATGAGTTTAACGGAAAGACAATGGACTATGAGAATAAGCCAGACTGCAGAATATGCTCATGGGCTGACAATGTTTGGTTTAGAACTCCAAAGGGTGTTGATTATAGCAAATACAAAAGCATTGGAACGCTTAAACAAGCTATAACACTAAGCGCAAAAAGTCGTGGTCTTCATATAGAAAGTTTTACTATACAAGACCCAAAGAAATAAAAAGTTTATAAGGAACGAGGAGGGGGGTGATTGGCATATTGATTGCCGACTTAACGATGCACTGAAGATGCAGAGTGCAACTGCTGAAGAAACAATCGCACAGAGTAGTTATAAGGAACCTACCACTGAATGAAATTAAAAAACTCTCCCTGACCTCTCCCTTATATTTTGTAACTTTTCTGAATATTTTTGTTATAAGAATATAAAACAAACAATTATGTATCATTTTTGCAAGTGCAGTATGTGTCACGAAATTTTTATTTCTATAGATGGAGGTATTCAAGATTCTTTTATGATACCTAAAGGTAAATATTTTAGAGAAACAATTGAATTAAATGATGGAGATGAAGAACCTTTTGCTGAAACGGAGGAGGAAAATTACTATGGTTGTCCAAACTGTAGAACTGACAGTTATTTAACAAATGTAACAAGTGAAAAAGAACTTTTGTAACTTTTCTGAAAAGATTTGTTATAGTAATATAAAACAAAAGACATGAAAAGAGTTATTTTTAGTGCATCAGATAAGTATGAGTTCTCCAACGTAGATAACGGAATGTTAATTGTAAAAAACGGAGAAGAACTTGGAGTATATACAGGTTTTGAACTTGGCGAAAACATTGAAGGTGATTATTTAATTGAATTAGCATTAGAGTTTCAAGATGAGGAATAATTTGTAACTTTTCTGAATAGTTTTGTTATAAGAATATAAACAAAGAAACAATGAGCAGACACGTAACAATAGCCGAAGCAACGGCAATGATAGGAAAGGAAGTAAGAGCAGAGGGGTGTTGTGGAATTACAGATGGTGTTACTATCTTTGGAATTCTTGACAAACTTGAGAATGGAGATGCAATCGTAAAGATAAGCCACGGAAATAGAACACACGTTTTGCCGTGCCTAGCCAACAGAAATACTTTAGAGTTAAAGAATGGAAGTTGTGATAGTTGTGGGAATGTTATATGTGACTCTCAAGCTTTTAACGAAGTTTGTTTTGGATGCGGTAAAAAAGTGTAACTTTTCTGAATTGTTTTGTTATAATACTGTAACAACAAAACAAACAAGATGAAAGATTTAACAAAAGAATTATATTACACACCAAAAGACTCAACAACAGTAAAAGAGGTTGAGGCGTTGTTAGAAAAACTTATATCGTTAACTTGGACGATTGACATATACAGAAACAAAAGTGCTGTTAAAATCAATCTAAAAGACTTAGGTTGGAGAATTGGTTTCAACAACAGAAAAGGTTCGGCAGGAATATGTAAAAGCAGAGGAAGAAGAAATGCGCTTGGAGATATAGAACTTTATGGTAAAAAGATAGAGTTATCAATGCACTTTCTAAAACAAAACCTCGAAGAGGGAAAGGGTACAGAGTGGGAGGAAGTAATCAGACATGAGTTGGCTCACGCAGTTGACACAGAAATGAGAGGAACAAGCGACCACAGTAGAACTTGGAAAGCGGTTGCTCATGCAATGTTAAGCAATGGGAGAAGAACTTTCTCAAGCAATGAACTTAAAGATGAAAAGTTAAGTAAATATACTTTAGTTTGTGGTTCTTGTGGAACTAAAAAGGCAAGTCATAAAAAGAAAAAAAGAATAAGTGCTTGTGGTAAATGTTGCAGAGAACACAACGGAGGAAAATACACAGAAAAATTCGCACTAAAACAAGTGCAAAACTACTAAAAAGAAAATGTTTGTTTGGTTGCAGACTTGGGAGGGCGAAAGCTCTCCCTTTTTCATTTTGCCCCGAACGAGCCGATGTTTTTCATCGAATGAAATGAAGGTGTAACTTTTCTGAATTAAATTGTTATAAGCATATAGAAAGTAAATGGTCAAGATAATGCAAACTCTCCCTTGTAACTTTTCTGAATAAGTTTGTTATAATAGTGCAACCAATAAAACATTATGAAATTACACAGAAACTACGATAGAATATCAGTACCCAAAAACAAAGAAGTGATTGATAAATACAAGCCAACAAACTTAATCACAGTTAGTTTGGAGATAGGATTCCCAGGTTGTTGTGAATCTAAACTTGTTTTCATCACAAATATTGGTGGTGTAGCAGTTTCAGAATGCGACACAGATGTTATCTATGAACATATAGAAGAGCTTGGTTTGGAGCATTACAATGAAGTAACAAGCAGAATGTCTTCTACTTATGCTAGTTTCAACTGTAACGTTGGCAATATAGGTAATAGAAAAATTCACTTAGAAAAAGAAATAAAAAGACGTAATAAAATAATCAAAGAACAAAATGAAAACCTTGATGTTTTAAATAAAGCTTTAGACTGTTTTAAGTAGTCTGTAACTTTTCTGAATAAGTTTGTTATAAGAATATAAACCAAACAACATGAGTTATAAAACACATACATCAAAAGTAAAGAAAGCAATTGCAGAGGTAAAAGATTATCCTCTTGTAAACTTAGAAATAAATATAGATGGTTCAGCTTGTCTTCTTGTTAAATATGCAGATAGAAAATACTATGAGCAATGTTTACCTCGTGAAGAAATGAAGCAATCGGTTGAAGCTTTATCTAATCTTATAATCAGACGTGTTGAAGGCTACTTTAATGGATGGGGGGCGAAACAAGGGTTTAAGAGATAGGTGTAACTTTTCTGAATAAATTTGTTATAAGAATGTAACCAACAAAATAAAAGATATGTTCCCAGAAAGAAAAGTATATATGATTTCGAATCCTTATGAGGTTCGAACAACAGCGAAAGAGGTATTTCCAAAGAGTGGGCAAGAAAAACGCAGAGAAAAGAGAAAATCACAGCGAAAAAGAAAATAGTTTGTTTAGTTTAAAGTTTGAGGGGAGTGGTTTCCCCTCTTTTTTGTGGCTGTAACTTTTCTGAATATTTTTGTTATAAGAATATAAAACAACAACAAATGAAAAAGACAAGAAGAGAAATTATTGAGTTCCTAGAGAGTCTAGTCTATGGAAGAGAATCAATGGAAAGCTTAAACATAAAGCTGACTGCATTCTTTGGTACAAAGATAGAAGTTTACAATGTAAGTGAGGACAGAGAAAATAGTGATGATGGAGATGACTTGGTAGACTTCAATCTTATGTTTGCTTTTGAAAGTGAAGATGATGATGACAATCCAGTTGATGGCGACATCTATATGTTACCAATGAGAAGAGAGGGGTTTGATGGCGCAAATATGTTTATCACAGAAATAGGTTATGAGTTTACTTAACTCGTAACTTTTCTGAATAAGTTTGTTATAACAATGTAAATAAAGAAACACATGGAAAACGAATTATATAAAATGATGATTACGAATGCTAAGGCGTTCTTGCAAGACAAAGAAGTTAGCAAAGAGGGTATTGATGCCTTTCGTATATCAGAAGTATTAGCAATATGCACAGGAAAGTTAAAAGAGGATATTGTTTTAGAATTAGCTGGAGTTGGAGAAAACAACGAACCAACTGAAACACCTTTGAATCAAGAAATCATTGAATCGTATGAGATGAGGTCTGTACACTTCAAGCCCGACTATGATGATTCTGGAAACAGATATACATTACCTTGCGGGCATGATGTTGAGGGGTTCTATATGTTAAATGGAGAATCTTGTAGCATGGATGCGCTTGAGGGAATGGGTGGATGGCTTTATATCAACACAAAAGAAGAGCTTGATGCAGTTATGAAAATGAATGAAAACGAATTGTTTGCGTTTATTGAAAAAGATAATGAAGATTTTGATAGAACAGGATTTGAATAAATAAAAGATATGGCAAAGGAATTTTTAAGTGACGGACAGAAAAAAGAATTAGAATCAAAAAACTGGGAAGTTAAGCCAAAAGGATTTTTTCTTACTTTTTATAAAGATGAGCATAATCATGGTAATTGGAAACAAATGTGCAAGATAGCGGGAGTTTCTTCTAGCGTCAGCGAATTAAAAGTTTTATGCTTTGGTTCTATTGCTAAGTAACTTTTCTGAATAAGTTTGTTATACCAGTATGAAACAAACATTTGACAATAAGGACGTACCATCAAGATGTTGGTATTATCTTCTTGACTTTAATCAACAAGATAATTGGAAGACAATTTTTGAGATTGAACCAGATTCAGAGGGAAGACTTTTTATGTTAACTTATGAACAGTTCTGGAAGTTATGGGAGATGGCAACTAAAAAAGACCAGATGTAACTTTTCTGAATAAGTTTGTTATAACAATATAGAAACCAAAAAAAAGAAAATGAAATTAACTGGAAAATACTTAGGGGACTTAGAAAGTTCTTTTGTAGAGTTTGATGTTGACTGCCTACCAAGTAAGGGTGAGCAAGAAACGATAGAGGGGGAAAGAAGTTGTTACGAATCCATTTGGATGGGTAAGAGTTCTTTTAAAGATGGAGGGTTTTCTCTTATGATGGGTTTTGATGATTGTGAGCAATCTGACATTGACTTGATTTGTGAATACCTTGATGAAGAATCACAAGAGAGAATGCAAGAGATGTATGACGAATCTCAAAGAGTTATTTTTTAAATGTAACTTTTCTGAATAAGTTTGTTATAAGAATGTAACCAATAAAAATTAAAGAGATGAAAAAAGTAGTCGGAGTAAATGGATTGAAAGATATAGTAACAAGCCTTCACGGTCAATCGGATGAGGCATCTAACCAAGTGTACTGCTCGGCTTTGGATGAGTTACAAGAAAGACTTTCACAATCCAAGTATAACGAGTTTATCAGCTCGTTATAACCAAGAAGGTATCCAGAAGTATCCAGATGACGGTAAACGTAGCTGGTGAATTCTGAATCTGGCGAGAGATGACCAGAAGGAAAAATATTATTTGTTTGTTTGTTTTACAGTTAGGACGGGGGAGTTGTTACCCCCGTCTTTTTTATGCGTGTAACTTTTCTGAATTAATTTGTTATATCAATATGAACAAAGCATTTACATACTTCAACAACTGTGTTTGTTGGGATTCTTCAGACCTTGAGAGCCTTGAAGATTTAATAGACAAAGAAATAGAGATTGAATACGCAGAACTAACTGAAAACGTATCTCAAGAAGAATTAGACTCTGTTTTCACAATGTATGAGGGAAGTCCTTTAACTTTGGAGAAAGATTGGCACGTTCGATACTTTAAGACAGAGCTTAACGGTGAACTGTGCTATATGGTTCGTCACTCTGCAATCGAATATGTGTTTTGTAACTTTTCTGAATAAAATTGTTATAACAGTATGAACAGGAACAAGAAGAAGTTGATAGAAGCAAAAGCTTTGTGCAATGATGCAAAGGTGGGAGAAGAAATAACTTGCCCATCTTGTGGAACAACACACGTTAAGAAATCTTATCAATCGGTTTTCTGTAAGTCAAAAGGTGGCACAAAGTGTAAAGATAACTATTGGAATAATGTTGACCCAAAGAAAAGGAACAACAAAACAAGAATATCGCCAGCAAGTGCAAGATACTTTAATAATGTAATAATGCCCGAAAGAGCAAGGGAGTTAGGCTTTCCAAGTGTTGAAGATATGAAAAGCCACGTTGATGAAAATCACGGTGGTTGGGATGAGCATAATTGTCACGTAGAGCCCTGTCAATGGTGTGAACTAAGACCCGAATATTGCAGATGCGACTAATGTAACTTTTCTGAATAAAATTGTTATACCAATATGAAAAACCTAAAAGACGTTTTAAAAGTACTCGCATTCTCATTTGTATATGGAACTTCAATCTACGGAACTAAAATTGTAGGACTTGACGCAGGAAAAGATAATCTTGAAAGTTATTTTGTAAAAAAGTTAGGTTGGTCAAATTACAGACTAAACAAAGCCGTAAAAGTATTGAGAGATACGGGAGTTTACACAACAGAAAAATCACACGGAAGTAGTCCATGCCCTTGTTATAGAGTATCGGGAAAAAGAATTGCAAAACTGCAATTGTTAACTCTGTAACTTTTCTGAATTAGTTTGTTATAAGAATGTAACCAATAAAAAACAAACACAATGAATATATTAAAATCTACATCATCAAGTGAATATCTAAGTGATTTTTTAGCAAGAAATGTATCAACTCTTATGCATATAATAGAAATACTTGATACAGTTCATATAACAAAATATGAATATAACCAATTTGGTAGAGAATATATATGTGTTAGAATAGAATTTGTATTAAATGAAGGTTCAAAATTAACCGACACTCAATATAAAAAATCTTTATCAAATTACAGTGCATTAGAAGTGTATGTTGGAAGAACAACACATTTACCTACCCATCTTGCTGAAAATGAACAATCAATCGCAAGAACAGACGTGAATAATGTTTTAAACTTTTTTACATCCCTAGTTAAAAATGTTTCTTTTGAATCTCCAAAATCTCACAATACCCTTAAAACTTTAACAATCTCAAAAGGTATGCGACCATTTATGGACTACTAATGTAACTTTTCTGAATAAAATTGTTATACTAATATAAACAAACAAAGTATTATGAAAAAACCATGTACCACTTGTTGTCGTGGCTATCATGTAGCAATGAGAAAAAAACCATTTAAACAATTTGGGTTAACTTGGTTTGAACATAAATGTACTACGTGTACTACAAGGGCAAATTATATTGTAAAATATAACTTAATTGATTTGTAACTTTTCTGAATTAGTTTGTTATAAGAATGTAACCAATAAAAAATAAACAACATGAATTTAGTAGGAGAAAAAATAGATGGTCAGACAGTAGGAAAGAGAAGTATGAACCCACATGAACTGTTCAATAGCATGAAAAAGTTAATGACTGTTTGGTCTTGGGGCGCACACGCTTGGACAGCACACAAAGATATGTTTTTACGTTTCAAAGTTCAAGGAAGACTTTTTAAAGGACACGTTTACATCACTTTAGGTTGGGATGACACTTTCACTTTGTACTTCACAACTACACACGGTACAATCAAGGAAATCAAAGAAGGAATCTATGTTGACGTATTAATCGAAACAATCGACAGAATCGTTGAAACCAAATAATATGAGCAAACAAACTGAAATACTAGGAAAGCAAGTTCTACCTCTTTTAAGGAGAGGTAGAATTTCTGGAGTAACTGCTGATGCACGAAACGGAGGAATGGGTGCGTGGCTTGATGGCGAGAAAAGACGTAATCACTACAATAGAGCTGTGTCAAGAGCTGAAAAAGAAGAGCTAGAAGATAATAAGAGAATGGATTGGTTTGTGTTTTCTGTACACGCAGATGGAACATATACTTTACGCTCTCAGATGGGGTATGAAAGAATAGGAGTATCAAGAAGTGATTTTCGATTAATTAAAAGCGGAAAATCTTGGTAAGTTTCTAAAATCTAATTATATTTATAGTAAACAAATACTTTCAATATGACAATCAACCAAGCAATTGACAAATTAACTCAGACAAAGGATTCTGAACTTAATGAGGAACAAAAAGAATTAAAGGTCTCCCTAAATGCTTTAAAGCAAAAAGTGGGTGGCAGAACTGATATTGAGAATCGTGTAGAGGTTGAGAATATCATTAAATACGGAAATAAAGAGGGTAAGTTGTAACAAACTCTCCCCGATTACGTAAAAAGAAATCCGAGCGGGTGTTAAGTATCAGAGATATGCAAGACCGCAAATTCTAAAATTCTCCCTTTATTGGTTACACATAAAAGGTAAGACCTCGTGAGCAATCACGGGGTTTTTTTATATCTCTCCCTCTGTATATGCGTATAACAAATAAAAACAGAAAAGTTACAAACGACTGCAGGTGTAACTTTTCTGAATTGTTTTGTTATACCAATATAAAACAACAACAAATGAAATTTAAACACACGCAGAAAAACGGAGAAGAATTAATAGAATCGGAAGTAGAGATTCAAGGGTATGGAGATAGGGTATTCAATCTATACCTAAACAATGAAACCTTAAATATATGGGCAAGGGAAATTGGTGGTGAAAATAAATCTTTTCAATTTAGAGTTAGAGATTTTATTTCTGATGATGAGTTTAAAGATTTATATAGAAACAACAAAGCTAATATCGAATGTGGTATGAACTCATATAAGCATGAATACTTATCTTACAGACTTAGTATAATCACAGAAGATGATGAGGTAAGAATCGGAGATATGTTTATGTTTGGTCATTATGACCAAATAACTTGGTAGTTGTAACTTTTCTGAAAACTTTTGTTATAAAGATAAATCAATAAAACACGACAAGATGAATAAATCAGATTTAACTAAAGACGGAAAATTTTACAACACAGAAAAAGCAACACTACTAATGGTATCAGAATTCTTTAGTTCTTATGGACATAAGCGTAGAGCATGGTATAAGAGTAAGTCGGGAATTTTCTTCCAAACGTTTCAACACGTAAAAGTACCATACAATAAAACTGCCTTTAAAAACCTTACAATCGACAGAGATGTTCATAAGGAAGAAATAGTAGGAGAATGCACCTTTGATAGAATCAGAAGTTTGTTTGAAATCTCAGACCAAGGTGGAGAAATAGTAATCGACCATGGAGTTAACTCTTTCTGCATACTAAGAAATCAATCATCACCTAAGAGTAAAATTGCAATTGCTAACAGACCCAAAGAATTTTTGGAAGTAGAGGAAGTGTAACTTTTCTGAAAAGAATTGTTATAACATCACGAACCAATAAAACACGACAAAATGAAAAATCTTAAATTAAATCAAAGAATACTTGTTAACTCTTCTTGTTACTTTAAAGAAGAAATCTTTAAGTTTGAAAAGACAAGACTTGCAGACGCATCTAAAACAGAAGATGGGTATAGAGTTAGAATGACTGATGGTCATTGGGGCGCTTGTCCTACAAGAGATAAAAGTGAAGTTATTGCTTGCGAGGGCGATATAGACAGAATTGTTGAACGTTTCTTTACCGCACAGTTAGAAAAATCTTCTTTAGAAATCGGTCAAGGAAAAGGAAAATCTTTACTTATCGTTGAAAATGTAAATCATAAAAGTGGAGGTCAAGTTGTTGTAAAGTCAGTGCGATTTGTAGGCGCAGAAGAAACGTTGAGAGAGGGTAAAAGTGATAAGTATAGCGCAGAAACTTTCATGGGTTCAATATCTTTAAAAATCAAAGATGAGGTTATGCCTTATGGGGTTTTCGATAATATCGAACAAGCAAAAGAAAGACTAACAGAGTTGTTAAAAAACTCTCTGTAACTTTTCTGAATAAGTTTGTTATACCAATATAAATCACGACAACATGGAACAGAAAATAATAACATCATCACACGTAAGTGGACTCAACGCAAAGATGGCAGAACTCATTAAAGAGGGTTGGGAGCCAATTGGTGGACATACCTCAATAATTGTAGAAGAGTATGCACAGTATGCGGGAAATCAATACAGAAGAACTGAGAGAAAGTACCAATTTCAGCAGACAATGCGTAAGTCGTAACTTTTCTGAATTAATTTGTTATAAAATTAGAAATCAATAAAACACGACAAAATGGGACAAGTAGAAAAAGGTATTGAATTAGTAAAATCATATGTTGACAGATGTATAGCAAACTTAGAAAAAGGAGAATATGCATATGTATGTGATGGTTATAGTGGAAATAATCGTGAGGATAGTATGTATAACACAGTAATCCAATCATACTCTAACAAAATCGTTAGCAAGTTAACATCTTTAAAATATAAGTACACAACCAACCACGGACACGGATGTAAAGATTGGAAGTTCTATAAAGACATTGAACTGTAACTTTTCTGAATAAGTTTGTTATAAGTTTAGAAACCAAAAAAGCATTTAAAGAAATGAGTTACTTAAAGAGATTAATTGAAAGAGCAACAGATACGAGTTTAGATTTAGAGAACAATCGAATCGGAAACTTTAGAATCACACCTCAGCACGGAAACGTAGCGGTGTACCACATCTATAAGTTTGGAGCAAAGTATTTGCCAACGGGTAGAAAGTACGGGCATGAGCATGAGCAACACGTTTGCACAATCACAATCGACTTTTCAACAGTTGAGGTTGAAGTTAATGCTGACTACTTAACACCGAAAGATATTTCAAATATCCAAGATGTAGTTAACAACTTGTATGGATATGGGAATATGCCAAAAGATATTAACATCAAAAATATATAAAACATTGTTTGTTTGGTTGCAGACTTGGGAGGACGAAAGTTCTCCCTTTTTTTATCTCTCCCTCTGTATATGCGTATAACAAATTTAATCAGAAAAGTTACAATCCTCTCCCTCTGTAACTTTTCTGAATTGTTTTGTTATATAGTTAAACCAAACAACAAAAGAATTATGTCATTAGGAAATTCACAGACTTTAACAGACTTCGATGAACTACCAAAGTTCAACGGAAAGAGTATAGGCGACATCTACGCTGTTTATGAAAACGGCAGACATGACACAGTTGATGGTGTAAGAACTTACTTAGGAGACATCTTATACTATGCTTGTCATGTAAAAGAAAGTAGATACGGAAGTAGTAATGAAATTATAAATGTAAAAGAATTGCCAGACGACTTTAAAAAGTTCTTTGGGGTTGTTACTAATAAAGGGAATAGTGTTTGGATTAAACACTTATGGTTTAGAATGACAGGTTCTGGACACGCCTCTCCAGATGAAACTTTAAGAATATCTGGTTTTGCATCAAATGGAACAAGTGAAGGATTTAGTTTGTTTAGAGGTTATGATTGGAGTGAAGAAAATTGTTACTATAGCCAGATAATAAATGGAAGTCAACTTGCTAATGATGTACTCGCAGTTATGGGGAAAGACTATGAAGTTGAAGAGATTGAGTTCTGGCAATGCCCTTTCAAAAGCAAAGAGGGGACTTTAGACTTTGCTAGTTTATATCCTTACAAGCACACACCAATCAGAATAATTGATGGGATGGTTTATCCAGATGAAAAACTTCACTCATGGAGATGGCTTCACGGTATGCCTTACGCAACTCCCTCTGGAGAAACAGATGAGTATAGGCGTACAAACAAGGACTCCCTAAGAGTTTGGGATGAATATAACAAACAACACTTATACTTACAAATAGTTGAAGAGTGTGAGGTTGGAGATGAGAACTTAGTTCAAGTTAACTTTTCATACAAGAGTCATAAAATATATGGTAGTGAGTCAAATGCGTATTGTACAATCAGAAGATACAAATCTGAATACAACGGTGGTGCATTTGTAAGTTACAGTGTAACCAAAATAATAAAGTCAAGCGGTGACCCAGTTGAATACCAAGAGATGTTAAACGGAAAGCTAGTAGGAAAGAAACATAGAGCTTCACATAAAAGTTTTTATAAAATCGTTAGAAGAGTTAACTCAATTGAAGCGGTGTAACTTTTCTGAATAAGTTTGTTATAAGAGTGTAACGGATTGGGTATATGAGCCGTACCCATAGCACAAACTTTAAAATTAAACAATAACCTTAATAGGGTATGGCTTATATACCTTGTTAGCAAACGTTTTTATTATGGAATCATTATATAACAAACAATGTAAAGGTAAATATTTAGAAAAATACGCTAAAAATGGAAACCTACTTAGAACAGCAGA
>Ga0114918_10003457_pt1 | contig 13932 bp, 12 predicted proteins | sample LantaG_FD_87015 | JGI IMG/M metagenome (GOLD analysis project Ga0114918, IMG submission 87015) | Deep subsurface microbial communities from Baltic Sea to uncover new lineages of life (NeLLi) - Landsort_02402 metaG | ecosystem: Environmental > Aquatic > Marine > Oceanic > Sediment | place...
AATCGACTTAAGTTCTTCTATGGTGATGAAATGCAAGAGGTTGTTGACCAATTGTATGCCAGAGACATAATTATAGAGTGGAAATACGACAAAGAAAATGAGCTTAAGAACTAACATACTAAACATGCTGAGGGAAGCGGATGCTTCTAATGGGGTTGACCTTAAGGTCAACAAGGATAATTTCAAAGATGGTGTAAAGCTATCCCAAGATGCTATGCAGCAAGACTCCAGCATTGAGGGTGTCAATCTTGAACTTCAAGAGGGTGACGATGATATTCAAAATGAAGGTATGGATAATCTTCAAGTACCTGATGATGCTGAAGCTTACGAAGATGAATACGCTGAGAAAGAGAAGTTGAAGCAAATGGTAGCTAAAGACCAATCTGTCAACGAAGTAGTTGGTAGAATGAGTAAGGGTAAACTAGAAGCTTTGGTTGAACAGAATAAGAAGATTGCAACTGCCTATAAGAAGATTATTAAAGTTGCGGATATAAAGAGAAAAAATGGATAAAAAGAAGTTACTTAGAAAGGCGTTAGAAGCTGCTGATGATAGCAGAACACTTTATGAAGGGTTTGGTTATCCTGAAGGTATGAAAGAACGGATTGAGCAAGGTCTGGAGAAACGTATCATGGATAGAAAGACCGCTATTGGTGACCACCCTGCATTACCAAAAGGTGGTGTAAGAGGGTTTGACCAAAAGTTACTTCTAGATAGATTCCTTGAGGTCGTTAATCGATACAAGGACGCTTTCGATGTTACTGAAATTGATAACTCTGTTGCCATTGAAACCCAACCGAAACTCCTTATGGATGTTATGAAAACTGAGCAATCTCACATTAAGGGTTTAGAAGAGTTGGCTGTAAATATGATTAAAGACGAATTCGACTTGGATGATGATATGATGGATATTGAAGCGAGGTTGGTTGAAAAGGTGTCGTTAGATAGTAAGATAAAGAATACTCAATCTGATGAAAATTATCAAATGGAATTCGAAAATCACGAAGCTATTGAAAATGCCGAACTTGAGGTTAATAACCGTAGGTTCATTAACTGTATGATACAGGGGGCTGCCATGCGTTGTAACCATATGTTCAACATGGTAAATAAAGACCTTATGGAGTTTGACCCTAGATTACCAAGTAAGTACAAGAGGCTTATGGCAAGTGCGGATTACATGTATTTCATTATGCCAGATACAATCACTAAAAGTGATGATATAGGAAATAAGGCTATTGGTGGTATGGTGGATGTTGATTACGATGAAGAGGGTAAGCCTAAAATTGTAGCTGAAGCACTCACACTACCCGTTCTTATTCATGAACTGGTTAAGGGTGTTATGGAAGTAGTTGCGTCTCACGGATTTGGTGATGATGAAGCGCTTAACGAATATGTGGTTAGTCAAGCTGACTTTTTAGCGGCTGAAGCTGACGATATGATTATGGGTCCTGCAATCATGGGTAGGTTCATGGAAGCTATTGACCCTAAAGATAGTAATTACAAGCACCATTTATTCTATCAACTGATTAAGAAGCCGACTGAGGAATTCAACGAGTGTATGAGAGAGATATTAGCAGGTACCAATGAAGGTAAAGCGTTAGTAGCTGAAATTATAGACGGTGTGAAATCTCGTATTGAGGTTGATAGTCTTACTGATGATGATACCATTGAAGAAGCTGAGAATTTTGAAGGGCACATTAACCGAAGTAAAGGGGAAATGGAGCACCTACAGAAAATGTTAAGTCAAGCTGACGAAAACGAAATCGCTAAACTATTTGGTGGTATGGGTAAGCTTGACTAAGCACAGAATTTAACATTTTCGGGCTTAATAGCATATTTACTTGTGAAGTATTATGCTAACAGCCAACGAAATATACGAAGAATACACTAAATGTTTGTTGGATAAGACCTATCCAATTGAAACATTCTTCAAGACATACGACCTTACACAAAAGGGTTTCGTACCATTCAGATTATTCCCTAAACAAATAGAGATTGTACATGACTATGAAAAGTTTAGGCACAATCTAGTCGCTAAACCACGACAAGCTGGTATATCTACACTTACACAAGCTTACTCTGCCGTAAAGGTCGGTTTTGCAGACCCAGACAACCCAGAAACTATTGTAGTAGTAGCCAACAAATTGAAGTTGGCTAAGAAATTCACCAAAGGTATTCGAGGATTCGTAAACCAATTACCTAGATGGGTATGGGGTGACGAATTTTATGGTACTCCAGAAAAAGAGAAGAAGGACATATTCCTAACCGATTCGCAAGAAGAGATGGAATTAGTCAACGGTTGTAAGATAATCGCTGTAGCGACCTCTGAGGATGCTCTACGTGGTTATACACCTACTTGTCTAATCATGGATGAGGCTGCTTTCATCGAAAACGGTAAAAACCTATTTGCTGCTGCTAACGCATCCTTGGGTACTGGTGGTAAGGCTATCCTTATTTCAACACCTAACGGGCAAGACGAACTATATTACGAAACATACAACCAATCGATGAAGGGTAAGAACGACTTTAACATCATCGAAATGCGTTGGTACCAAGATTTACGGTACAACAAAGACCTTAGATGGTACAAATTCCTAGATAAAGACGAAGTTGAGAAGGAATACCTTGAGGAATATGAATTTAACTTCGAATCCTACGAAAAAAAGGTTAAAGCTGGGTATAAACCCACCTCCACATGGTATGAGGACATGTGTAGATTATTGAACAACGATAAGCGTAAGATTTCTCAAGAGCTTGACGTATCCTTCCTTGGTTCTGGTGGTAACGTTATAGACGATAAGTACATAACTCACCACACTAATCGTAATGTTTGCGAACCTAAGTGGAAAGCTGGTAAAGGTGAGAAGATTTGGATATGGGAGAAGCCTGTTGAGGGTCATGATTACCTATTAGCTTCGGATGTTTCCAGAGGTGATGGTAAGGATTCATCAACATTCGTTATAATAGATGTAACGACCATGGATATGGTTGTTGAATATATCGATAAAATTCCACCAGACAAACTAGCCGACATCTTATACGAGTATGGTATGTTATATGACGCACTTATAGTCGTGGATATAACTGGTGGTATGGGTGCTACCACAACATTGAAGCTTAAGGAGATGAAATACCCTAACCTTTATTACGAAGAACGGGGTAAACTTCTACAGAAAAGGAAAGACGAACACAAATACAATAGAAAACTTGAAACTCCTGGTTATCAAGTTGGTAATGATAGAATGGCGTTAGTGGCTAATCTTGAAAAGATGATTAGATTCAATTACGAAGAAGGTATTGATAAGGGTATTAAGGTGCGTTCTACCAGAATTATTGCAGAAATGCATACATTTGTATACAAGAATGGTCGTCCTGACCACCAAGAAGGTAATCACGATGACCTTTTGATGGCTCTTGGTATTGGTCTATATATTTTAGAGTTCTCATTCAAGAAATTGAAGTCGTTGAAGAGTAAGACCAAGAGTATGTTGAATAGTTGGGTTGCTCACGTGGCTGATGAAGTTCTACCACATGTCGAACATGGTAGTGCATTCGTAGCTAAAGCTGATAGGGGTTTTAAAGCCCAACCTAAACCTAAATTCAACCATATGACCGCTAGAAATATGCAAGACCCGACTGGGCAATATTTATGGCTGTTCAGTGGTACCAAGTAATATTTACATTAAAAGACTGAAATGGGAAAAGAAAAAACGTTTACTAGAAAGAATTACGGAACATTATACAAATGGTCTGTCAGGAGTGGACCTCAAGATAAGAAGAAAACTGACACTGGGGTTGGAGTTGGATGTACTGCGGTTGCAGGTAGTCAAGGTCAAGATTTCAACACTGGTTACGTATATGAGCAAGTGGTTGTAAACGGTCAGATAGAACGTTTAGCCTATGTTGCCTGTGACTATGTAGCATAAGGGTTTAGTTTTAAGGAAATAAGCGTATAATTATAGAAAAAGAACTAAATGGCTGACAATAAGCAACAAAGTAGGACTGTATATCAAAAGTTAAACAAACTATTCACCCCACAAGGTGTGAATCCTAGTAACGTTAATAAGTACCCGATTGATAACAGCGTATTACTTAAAACAACGAACAAAAAAGAGTACGACCAAGCAGCGCTACAGGCAAAGCAAACTAAGTACTTAAGTAATATGTGGGGTAAGGTTGAGGATAACCTATTCCAACAGTCCATTCAGTATGAAATGACCAGAATCGGGGCGTACTCCGATTTTGAGAATATGGAATTCTACCCAGAATTGGCGGCAACGCTTGATATTCTGATGGAAGAATCAACTACAGTTAATGATAAGGGTAGGGTGTTGAATATATACTCAGACAGCCCACGTATCAGAGGTGTCCTTGAAGATTTATTCTTCAATAGGATGGATATTCACACAGTATTACCAATGTGGGTTAGAAATACCTGCAAGTATGGTGATAACTTCGTGTACCTTAATACCAGTGATAAATACGGTATCACTGGCGTTAAGCAAATGCCTAATTTTGAGATGGAGCGTAGAGAAGGTGGTGTCTATGATGCTATTAGTTCAAGACTTAATAGTGCCAATAACGATGAAAAGGATAGGTCAGCAGAGGGTAAGGAAGAACGTGTACGTTTCTTCTGGAGAGGTAGGGACTTAGAATTCGAATCGTGGCAAATAGCTCACTTTAGATTATTAGGTGATGACAGACGTTTACCATATGGTACCAGCGTACTTGAAAAATCAAGACGTATCTGGAAACAACTATTGTTATCTGAAGATGCGATGCTTGTGTATCGTGTTACCAGAGCACCAGAGCGTAGAGTATATAAGATTTATGTTGGTAACTTGGATGATGAAGATGTTCAACCATACGTAAACGAAATCGCTAACAGGTTTAAGAGAGCTAGTGTTATTGACCCACAAACTGGTCAAGTTGACCTTAAGTTCAACCAATTAGCAAATGACCAAGATTATTTCATCCCAGTTAGAGATGAGAATGCACCCAACCCAATTGACACACTTCCAGGTGCTAGTAACTTAGACCAGATTGCGGATATTGAATACCTACAACGTAAGTTATTCACTGCACTACGTGTACCTAAGTCATTCCTAGGGTTTGATGACCCACAAGGTGATGGTAAGAACTTGGCGTTGATGGATGTTAGGTTTGCTAGAACTATTAATAGAATACAACAAGCCTTATTACAAGAGCTTAATAAGATTGCTATCATCCACTTATACCTACTTGGGTTTGAGGATGATTTGAATAGCTTTACTATAACTATGAATAACCCATCTACACAGGCAGAAATGCTACGTGTGGAACATTTATCAGCTAAATTCGCTGCTATCCAAGCGGCTGTTGCTGATTCAGGTAATGGTTTCGGAATTATGTCAATGACAAGAGCTAAGAGGGATATCCTTGGTTGGAGTGATGAGGAAATCAAACAAGATTTACTTGAACAAAGAATGGAGAAAGCTGCTTCGGCAGAATTGGCTAATACCGCTAGCGTTATCAAACATACTGGTTTATTTGATAAAGTTGATAAGATGCATGGTGACATGGATGCTGCTAAAGAAGGTGGTCAAAGTGCCGATGGTGAAGATGCTGGTGGTGATGCTGCTGGTGGCGGTGGTGGCTTCGGTGGAGGTGGTATGGGTGGTGATGACATAGATTTCGGTGAGGAAGACTTAGAAGATACAGGTGAAGGTGATGAAGTTGGCGATGCTGGTGGTGATATACCAGATTTCGGTGAGGAAGGTGGTGATGCTGGTGCGGATGCAAACGCTGAGGTTCCAGAGCCAGAGTTAGGTGAGGGGTTCAAGATAGGTCAACAAATTTTAGCTGAAGAACGTATCGTGTTAAACGAGAAATTGAAAAACCAAAAGCGTAATCGGAAAGATATCTATTTTAATCGATTGATGGAAAGTATCAGTCGAGATAATGACAAGGACGATTTTGTTAATAAAAATAGGGTTCAGCTAAACAACAAAGCCTTTGTAATTAACAAGGGTGTTAATGATATGTTAGAGGATATCGATGGTGTAATCAAATCCAATGAATAGTTTGGATTTGATTTTTTACACCTTTTCATACTATTTATGTTAAAAGGTAATGATGGACACAAATTTCGGAGAACTTAATTATACGTTGAAGGCTTTTGTCGCTGACGGAATTGCAGAAAATAAAGCTTCAAACAAGAAGCTTCTTAAACGTTTCGTTTCGTTACTTAAAGAGAATAAAATCTTGAGAAATGAATTCTTGGTGTATAACAACATCGAGCGTAGAGTTGGTGGTTCTGTTGAAGGTGTCTCTCAATATATCAACGAGAACATTAAAATCATGGAGTCCTATACTAAGGCTCAAATTGATGAGGCTAATGGTTTGTTAGCTGAAATGGTAGATACCATTAAAGTAAAGAGAACTGACAACCCATTATCTTAGTTACATGAATCAATTCACGCTTTAATGGTTTCAAAGGCATCAGTTAGTAATGTCGATGCTAGAATGGATGCTAAAGAGGTGATTTCCGAGCATATAAAGAATAATACCCCAATTAAGAAGTTGGCTGATAAAATACTACCTAATAGTATTGTAGCCCCAATTTATGTTGGTAGCTTTAACAAGAAGTATGAAAAACTTGATGAGGATACCAAAAAGGTAATCAGAAAGGTTATAAATTCCCCAGTTGAAGAACGGGAGGCTATATACGTGGGTCTGGTGAGAGAGTGTGTGGAGTTGGTTGACACGAACCTTAAAGAATCTGAAACAGAGATTAAGGAAAAACTTCTATCCACCAAAGATAAGTTACTTAATTTAAAGTACAATGGTGAAACTTTTATCAAAGAGGTTGGGCAGTTATTTGACCTTAAGAGTACTTTAAAATAACACACTATGAATTCAAGTTTTAAACTAAATACTAGCGTACATATAGAACCAACTAGGTTAACTAGTTCTGATATAATTTACAACACTAGCTACAACAAGTGGTGCCCCGTTGGGGAGACCAATGGCATTACGTGTAAGCGAATTAAAACCCCAGATGATTATCATGGGTTTCTTTTACGATATGAAGCTGGTGCCAATAGTGGTATTCAGGTTAATACCGATGAATTCGAATCACTTGACGTTAGGGTTGGTTCTGTAACCAACACAATTACCGATAAAACTTACCGTGAGGGTGATAAAATTACGTTTGATAAAGGTGAGGTACGTGAATTAATGTGTGAGGGTGATGAAGCTTATATTTACTGCGTAATGTCCAAGAGTAAGAGTAAGTTACCTTAATTACCTAAAGTGTTTGACTAAGTCCTAAAAAAGCGTTATATTGGTACATATAAGATACTAATATGAGAAAGAATGGAAAAAAGATAGTCGAAGAGAATCATAATAACTTCTCGATATCCTACGGAACCGTAGACAACACAAGCAATAAATCTGTATACATAGACATCTCATCGTGGCTGGAGCTACTATCGGATGAAGAACCCAAGGTACTAACCAGTTTATTAAAGAAGACAATCAAGAACGTAATCTATGGTCAGTTAAACGGGGTACCTAACCGCAATAAGCGGATATACCCACCTAATACACCATTCCTATCATCGTATATAGTAGACCTAGATTTGAGGGAATCAGGTATGGTAGTAGGTAAGAAAAGTTTCATGTCATGTGACGTAACATTGTACACCAATGAAGAACTATCAAATGTCACCCCCCACATCCAACAACTAATAGAAAGTATCGTAGAAGCCATCGAAGAGCGCTTTAGCGATATATTCATCTTCAATAGGAAGAAGAAAACTTAACTTTGATGTTAACCAACATATTTATAGAAAAACGGAAATATGTTGGAATTGAAAACGTTACGTGCTGGTGAAACAGGTATAGGGTATCTTATTGAGCAAGATGCTGGATATATCTCACCACAAGATGAAAGGAATAAACCTTTTATCACTGAAGTAAAAAAACTAGAATCTGGTTCTAGGATTATTACAGAACCACTACGTGTAGTTGCAGTTCTACAAAAATATGGAATAGAGAACCGTAACGGTAGAATCTATCCAGAAGCCATTCTACGGGCACAAGCAATCGAATATGACAAACTCGTACAAGACAGACGAGCAGTCGGTGAATTAGACCACCCAGAATCATCAATTATTTCAGGTAAAGAGATTTCACACAATATCACAAGGATATGGTGGGAAGGTTCTACCCTTATGGGAGAGCTTGAAATCCTTATGAGTCCTGGTTACGTTAACTTTGGTATTATCTCATGTGAAGGTGATAAAGTTGCAAATCTATTAAGACTAGGTATTAAGATAGGTGTATCATCTAGAGGTGTAGGTTCTGTTGAGGACGTACATGGTGTCCAATTAGTACAATCAGATTTCGAATTAATTTGCTGGGATGTGGTGACAAATCCATCAACTCCAGGTTCTTGGATATTCAATAGTAATAAGGAAGCTGGTGCGTTCAAAGAGAGTGTTGAAATTAAAAAGCCAAATATTTTAGGTTCAGGGTTGGATTCATTCCTACTTGGTTAATGAGCACAAAATTAGATTTTTTTATGGTTGAGTAACACTTTTGATTATCCACACCATATTTAATATCAAGTGAATAGGTCAGCTTTTTGAACTTTTGCATTAGGTTGATATATTTATAAAGTAGAAAATAAAAAACTTTCTAAAATCCAGACATTAAAAATGGAAAAAAACGAAAATAAAGGAATTATGAGTGAAGCATTGATTGACATCGATTTAGTCACCAATGCTTTAAACGAGAACACGAAAGAAATACTTCGAGCAATTGCTATAGAAGAAATTGACGGTGTTATTAAGGAATCTTTAAACGAAGATTTCGAAGAGGACGATATTGAGGATGTACCAGTAGATGGTGAAGGTGGAGACGTTGATGACGTAGCTGCTGGAGAACCAGAAGGTATAGGAGTTGATATCGAAGCTGACCCAGAAGGTGGTGAAGAACTAGAAATAGGTGCTGAACCAGAGGGAATCGAAGGTGTAGACGGACTATCGTCAGACATGGACAGCGAAGTAGATTTAACAGGCGCATCAGACAGCGAAGTTATTGCCGTTTACAAGGAATTGTCAATGAGCGATGAAATTGAGGTTGTAGGAGACGAAGTACACATGGACATTAGAGAACCAGGAAAGTACATCATCAAACCAGAAGGTGGAGCACCAGCAATGGACGCACCAATGGGTGGACTAGAGGAACCAATGGGAGAACCAGAAATGGGTGGACTAGAGGAACCAATGGGAGAACCAGAAATGGGAATCGAAGAACCAGAAATGGGAGGCGGTGAACCAGAACTAGATGCTCCTATGGACGCACCAATTGGAGAACCAGAAGGTGAAGAAGATGAAGTAGAAGTAGAGGAAGAAGGTGTTGTGTATGAAATTTCAATTAACGAGGGCGAAGGCGCTCATTATGAACACATGGGAGAAACTACACCACCTAATTCAGGTGATATAGACTCACAAACTTCTAAAGAATTACCATCAGACCTAACAGGGGATAACCTTGTAGGTGGATTTGGTGAGGCAGAAGCTAAAAATGGTTCAGGTGATGCTCACGCAGAACACGTTATGGGTGCAGAGGGTAAAACAGACCCAACAGCAAAAACTAAAGCAACCGCATTGCCAGCAGAAGAGAAAACTGAAGCAGGTAAAGGTGGAAGTTCAGATGGAGCACACGGAAGTCATGTGATGGAAGGTGAAGAAATCGAAGAAGGTGCTGTTACTGAAGACGGTGATGACGCAATGGATGACGATGATATCTTAGACGAAAAGATTCAAGTTGGAAAAGGTCGTAACGTTACTAACAACAAAACTGAGATTGAAGGAGCAGGTGGAGCAGCTAACAATGTTAACGCACCAAATGTAACAGCTAACTCAGGTAGTAAAAATGAATCTACTCTAGAATACAGACAATTAGTCGCAGAATCTAATAAACTAAAAGAAGCCAACAGAGTATTTGTTGAAAACTTGAAGTTCTATAAGAAAGCTTTGGCTGAGACAGTTGTATTCAACTCAAACCTAACTCAAGTGGTTAAATTATTCTTGGAGCACTCTACTACTAAAAACGAAAAGAAGAGTATTATCAAGAGATTTGATGACGAGGTTAAGTCACTGAAAGAATCTAAACAACTTTACAATAAGGTTAACTCTGAGCTAACTGCTCAAGCTAAATCTTTGAATGAAAGTGTTGGCGGCTTAGATAGGCTTAGTTCAACGGGTTCTGCTCAATTAAATGAGCAAAATGTTTATGTCGCTAATGAAAAAAGCCGTACCCTTCAATTGATGGAACGAGTTGATGAACTTAGGACACGAAAATAAGATTAAATAATAACACAGACAAAAACTAAAAAATAAAATTATGTCAAATTCACCACTATTAAATTCAGGAACCGTTGGTAACATTGGTCTGAATCACATGAGAGAAGTGAGAAAGCAAGTACAAACTAAATGGGATTCTACAGGATTCTTGACAGGTTTGGAAGGACACATCAAGGAAAACATGGCTCAATTGTACGAGAACCAAGCGTCAAGCTTGCTTACCGAATCAACTGGTGCTGCGAATTCTGGTTCTTTTGAAACAGTTGTTTTCCCAATCGTAAGACGAGTATTCTCTAAATTACTAGCTAACGATATCGTTAGTGTTCAGGCAATGAACTTGCCTATCGGAAAGTTGTTCTTCTTCATTCCACAAACATCAAGCCGTGTTGACGGTCAAAGTCCAGCAGTAGCTGGAAATCCTTACGCACAAACTGCGTCTGATGATACGTATAACGGAACGTTCTCTGCTCACACAGGGATGAACCAATTACCAGAGTGTGTTGGTGCAGGTGGATGTATTGCTACTCCATACATGGCGAAGAACCTATATGATATCTTCTACAACGATGGTCTTTTTGATAACTCAAAAGGTACACTTACAATTGTAGTAGGTACAGGTACTACTCAAGTTATGAATAGCGATGGAGTTTTCTCTACTGCAATTTCTAACTTCCCAGCAGCTACTGACGGTACAATCCGTGAAATGTTGCTTGCAGTATCAGGTTTCACAGGTGGAGCAGGTAGTGTAGTTGGTAAGGGTAGACTTACAGGTCCTGATGGAAACAACATGGATACTGAGTCATTCTTGGCGTCACTACACGTTATCAACAACAGTGGTGCTGCGTTCAATGACCCAGACGGATACCCTGTTATAGGTGTTAACAAGGAAGTACCGTTCAGAGTGGTAACACAAAAGTACGGTAAGGGTCTTGTTCAATACGGTGACATTTGCGATAGCGCTGGTATCATTTACCTAGGTCTTGACCTTACACACCCAGTAGCTGCAAACGGAACTTCAACATTTGATGGTTACGTAGGTATCTCAGGTGCTACGACTGGTGTAACTGCTGGTATTACTGCTAGTACTTCTACATTCCTAGTTTCTTGGGCTGAGTATGCAACTCTAGAGTTCGAAACTGAAATGGGTGAAGTTAGCTTCACACTTGATGAAGTTGTAGTTTCTGTAGAGGAACGAAAGTTGAGAGCAACATGGTCTCCAGAATTGGCGCAAGATGTTAGTGCATTCCACAACATTGATGCTGAAGCTGAATTGACTGCATTGCTTTCTGAGCAAATTGCTTCTGAAATTGACCGTGAAATTCTACGTGACTTGAGAAAGTTAGGTGCATGGCAAGCAAGATGGGATTACTCTGGATGGAGAAAAGCTAGCCTTGCGGCAAACGCTTACACTCAAAAGGACTGGAACCAAACGTTGATTACTAAAGTTAACCAAATTTCAGCACAAATTCACAAGAGTACACTTCGAGGTGGTGCAAACTTCATCGTAGTTTCTTCTGAGATTTCTGCTATCTTTGATGACTTGGAGTACTTCCACGTAAGTGACGCTTCTCCAGAGCAAGACCAATATAACATGGGTATCGAGCGAATCGGTAGCTTAGGTGGACGTTACCAAGTGTATCGTGACCCGTATGCTCCAGCTTGGTCTATGATTATCGGACACAAAGGTAAGTCTTTGTTGGATACAGGTTACATTTACGCACCATACGTGCCAATGCAATTGACTCCTACAATGTACAACCCGTTCAACTTCGCACCAGTAAAGGGTATCATGACCCGTTACGCTAAGAAAGGTGTAAATAACCGGTTCTATGGTGGGGTTAGAGTTGATGGTGTAGTTACGTTTAACATTAACGAATTGAGATAATATCTCAAGCTAAATAACTGAAAAAGAGGTCTTTATGACCTCTTTTTTTTTACACCATAATTTGATTTTATCGTCTTATTTGAGTATATTTGTAATATAAATAACCGTTTATATGGTTGTATAATATTTATAGATATGAGTAAGAAGCGACTATTTACTGAGGATGAGATAACCAAAATGGTATCCTTATATAATGATGATATGGTTGGTACCCCGTCCATCGGTAATATTTATGGTGTTGATAAAAGCGTTATCAATCGGGTTTTAAAAGAAAACGGTGTAAAGCTGGGGATGTCTGGTAGGAAGTTCAAGGGTGGAAAGTCAGAAGCCGATAAACGGTATTATGAAAATAATAAACCCAAAGTGTCTGAATATCATTCGGATTGGCGAAGTGCTAATAAAGCTGGGCTTAAAGAATATCATAAGTCTTGGAGGTTGAGTAATGAAGATAAGGTTCGTGAGTATACTAAAAACTATAAAGATAAAAATAAGGATAACCCAAGGTATAAACTAGTAAATAACACTAGAAGTGCGTTGTGGACGCATCTAAAGGGGTGTGACATTACTAAGTATAAGTCAACCTTCGATGTACTAGGTTATACACCTGATGAACTTATGTCGCACTTAGAAACCCAATTCACTGATGGTATGTCTTGGAATAATTATGGCGAGTGGCATATAGACCACATTATACCCATGACCAACTTCAGTTTTGACGAAGTAACCGATTATGAATTCACCCAGTGTTGGGGTTTGAATAACCTTAGACCTATGTGGGCAACCACAAGGGAGGTAAATGGTATGTTATATGAAGGTAATTTGAATAAGGGTACTGATATGCCAGTAAATTGTTACCAATATAGGATACGAGAACGTAAACGAATCGAAGAGGTTGGAACCTTAAGTTTTAATCCTAGTGATTGCGATTTAAAGAGTTGTGACGTTAGGTTAATAGATAAGCAGTCTGCTAAAAAACTAATTGAGGGTTATGAATGGTTAAGTTACATGCCGTCTTATACCAAATACCATTTTGGAGTCTATTTTAAGATAGATGGTATTGAGCATCTAGGTGGTGTTGTGGTATTTCAAAAGGATTACGTTGAAAATACTGGTGTTTGGGACACATACGGGTACTCAGGTAAACTATTATTACTAAGTAGGGGTGTCTGCTTATGGTGGACACCTAAAAACACCGCAACCTTTTTAATAGCTAAAGCTTTAAGTTGGATTGAACATAATACGGATACTAAGGTTATTACAGCAACTGTTGATTCTTTGGCTGGCGAGATTGGTACTATTTACCAAGCGGCTAATTGGGTTTACGTTGGTGTAATGCGTGGTAATATTCTGAATAATGGTAAAGTACGGGAACGATTAGGTACAATAATCGATGGTAATTTATATACATCCAGACAAATACGTTCAATGCTGGGTACAATGAAAAAATCTTCAATTTTAGAGGCTTACCCCGATGCTAAATTCGTTAAACAGAAAGCTAAAAGTAGGTATTTCTATTTCTTGGGTGATAAACGGGAGAGGTTGTTAAACCGTAGTAAGCTAACTGACCAGATTAAACCATACCCTAAGAGATTATAGATAATCGTTTACTTATTGAACACTTGTATTACATTTGTAATATGAAATAAACAATACAATTAATTTATATAATAGATGAAAACAAATAAAATTACAAT
>Ga0114918_10003458_pt1 | contig 13930 bp, 11 predicted proteins | sample LantaG_FD_87015 | JGI IMG/M metagenome (GOLD analysis project Ga0114918, IMG submission 87015) | Deep subsurface microbial communities from Baltic Sea to uncover new lineages of life (NeLLi) - Landsort_02402 metaG | ecosystem: Environmental > Aquatic > Marine > Oceanic > Sediment | place...
CACACACTCTCTCTCTCTCTCTCTCTCTCTCTCTCTCTCTCTCTCTCTCTCTCTCTCTCTCTCTCTCTCTCTCTCTCTCTCTCTCTCTCTCTCTCTCTCTCTCTCACCGCCCGAGCCCATCTTCCAGCTGTCCACCGAGAGCGTCACGACCCTCCCGGCCCAGTTCTGGCAGAAGCACCCGGGGCAGTCGCGGAACTCCTCGGCCGGGGGGGCGACGGCGGCGGGCGGGCCGCAGAGGGGCGGCGCCTCGGGCTGGTCTCCGTAGGCGATCCCGGACTTCCACATCTGCTGCGGTCCCGAGCAGCCCCAGGCGACGGGCTTGTCCCTGGTTTTGATGTTTTTTGTTTTTGTTTCGGGAAGGAGTTTTTTAATGTTGGTGATTTTTTTCTTCTCTCGACCTCGACGCCCTTCTCCCCCTTTCCCTCTCCCTTGAAAAAACCCAATGCTTCGAATAATGAATCTCTCTCCGTCTCCTCTCTCACCAGTCGTTCCACGTCTTCAGGTCGCAGCTCCCGCGCGGGGCGCCGCCGTCGCACCCTTCGTTGCTGCACCAGTTGTAGCCCTTGCAGCCGCCCTTTTGCTGGCACCTCTGGCAGCACTCGCGGGCGTTGGGGGCGATCGAGCGCTCCATGGTCTGTCCGCCGAGGTTGATGTCGCTGGAAGGTATTCAGTTTTTTTTTTTTTTGGAAATCAAAGGAGGGAGGAATGGAAGAAGAAAAGAGATGAGAGTGCGGGGAGAGAGAGAGAGAGAGATGGTAACAGAAGAAGGAAGAAGGGGCGCGCCTCGAGGTCGGGGATGAGAAAGCCGTCGCTGCGATCAATGGAATCAAGCTCTCGCGCCGATTCTCCTCTCCCGGCATTTGCTCACCGCGGCATCGCGTCACACCAGCCCTGCGCCGTGACAGAGGTCGCGCACGAGACTGCCATCAGGGCAAAGATGAGCACGAAGGAGCGCATGGCTGCTGCGCAGAGAGAGAGAGAGGGGCCGAATTCGAGATCGTGAAGTTTGGGTAGGGGACGGGCGAGAGTGACGAGGTCGTCGGCTGAAAGTTCGCGCCTTTTTTCTCGCTGAGAGAATCTCTCTTCTTTTTTTCTTCTTTTCAACCCCGGCCTTTTTTTTGTTTTTGTTTGTTTTAGCTACAAACTCTCTCCCACGGAGGGGGGAACAAAGAAACGCCAGCGGCAGCATCGCAGAGGACGCCGCAGCGCCGCTTTTTTTTGTTGTCGTCGAAAGTGGCTTTGGCGCCACGCCAGAACAAATGAAAACGCATTTTTTTGGCAACTTTTTTTATCAATCAGCGGGAAAAAAAAACCTTATTTCCCAGCGGGCCTCTCAACGGCAAAGCCCGACACCCACTCCGTCGAGTCGTCGCCGCCGCCCTCCCCGTCGACCTTCTTGCAGCTGCACATCTGGTAAGGGAATTTGTTGTCCGGGGTGCAGACCGATTTCGGAGCGGTGGCGAACGGGCCGAAGAAGAGCCTGTCGCGGCTGCCGTCGAGCGGCGCCGCGCCGCGGGTGAAGTCGGCGCAGTTCTCCCCGCAGCCCTTGGGGCTGTCGCAGTAGGTGAAGGCGTTGGCGGTCAGGCCCTCGGAGCCCGCGCCCCCCTGGTATTTGTTGCAGGAGTAAGAGCAGGCGTAGGCCGAGCGGACGTAGGGCGAGCCGTGGTTTCCGCCTGTGTGTGCGAGGGAGAGGAGAGAAGGGTGAAGAGAATGCAAGTGCGAGAAAGAGTGGAGAGGTGAGTTTTTTGACTTGTTTTCTTTTTCTTTTCTTTTCTTTCTTTTTCGCAAACCTCAAAAACCTCTCTTGTTCCAACTCACCCTCGCCCATCTTCCAAGAGTCCACGTCGAGCACCACCAGCTTCCCACTCGACCAGTTCTGCCTTTTGCAGGTGGGGCAGCCCTCGACGCCCCCAGGGCCACCGGAGGGGGCGTTGCAGGGCGGAGGGAGGTCGCCGAGTTTGATAGTCGAGGACATCGTTCCAGACTGTTTTTTTTTTTCGGGTTTTTTCCAAAGGTTTTTAAATTAGAAATTCTCCGGCGAGCTCCTTTTCCGTTCATGTTTCCCTTGACTAGGCGGTGAAATTCAGCAGCAGCAGTGACGGTAGAGCAGCAGCAGCAGCAGCGGAAGAAGAAGATGCAGTAACGCGCGCGCAAGAGAGAAAACCCGCTCTTTTTTTCATCATTTTCGCGAGACAGAGAGAAAAAAACAAAACTCACCTTCCAGAGCTGGCCGGCACCGCTGCAGCCCCAGATCTCGCCAGGCTTGCTCGTGTCCCACGACTTGAGGTGGCAGGTGCCCTTGGAGGCTCCGCCCTCGCAGTAGTCGGCGGAGCACCAGTTGTAGCTGTGGAGTTTTATTTTTTTAGAGAAAAGAAAGAAGAGCCGGCGAGAAGGTCTGTCAGCCTCGATTGTTTTTTTTTCTGTTTTGCCGATTGAAGGGAAAAAGAAAAAACAATTGGCGCCCGCTTCCACCTCTCTGATTTGACTTTTCGCCAAATCAAGGGAGAGAATGTAATACGTTTTCGCCGAGGCGTCGGATTCGAAAAACAAAGGACCGGAATCGAGAAAGCTTCGGGCGAAGATCTGAATGGGCATCAGAGTTTTTTTCCCCCTTCGATGCAACCTCAACAACAACAACAACAACGGAAGAAAAAAAAAGCCCAGCACTCTCTCGCTCTCTCGTCTCGTACCCCGCGCATTTGTAGTCGGCCAGGCTCGCGCACTTGTTGCAGCACTCCTCGGCCGAGGCCGTGGTGGTCTGCTCGATCGTGGTGCCGCCGAGGTTGAGGTCGCTGTGTGGTGGTGTTTTTTTTCCTTCCGTTTTCGAGGTTTTGAGTCGAGTGGGAGGAGGGGTCGAGGTCGAGATCGATGGTTGAGCCATCAATCGGTTCTCTGCAAAACAGCCAACAAAGGCGAGCAGCACGCACGCTGGCTTCCACTGACAGATGGCGTTGGGCCCCGCGGAGACGGATCCGGCCAGGAGGGCGACGGCGAAGAGGGGCGCGACCAGGCGCATAGCTGCAATTTTGCGAGATGAGAGAGAGGGACAGAGAGGGCGAGGAAGAAGAAGAAAATGAGCTGAAGGGCATTCATTTTCTCTCTCGAGGAGGAAGGAAAAAAAAACCTTCCCTTCCTCACTCTTCTCCACTCGCCTCGGTCGAGATGGTCTCTGCCGCTGCCAGCGACCGGACCTCCTCTCACCCTCCTCCTCCTGCTGCTGCTGCTGCTGACTCCTCCTCCTCGCAACAGAAGCAGCAGGAGCTGCAGCAGCAGCCAAAGCCCGCCGCCTCCCTTTCTCCCTCTCCCTCTCCCTCTGTCGCTCCAACCGCAGGGGTCCCCGGCAGCCGCCGCTCGCGCCGCCGCGGCGGATCCAAGAAGACCCGCCGCGGCGGCGTCAATACGCTCAGGAAGGTGCAGGAGCGCCGCCTCCGAGGCGGGGAGGAGAGCCCGGGAGGAGGAGGACGAGGAGGAGGAGGAGGACGAGGAGTAGGAGGAGGAGGAGGAGGAGAGAGCTCTTCCTCTTCGCTTCCAACTTCTTCTTCGACGTCGTTCGGCTCAAACTTCTCTTCCTGTTCCTTCGCCTCGGCCTCCTCCGCCTCGGCCTCCGCCTCGTCGGGCTCCTACTCCTCGGCGCCCGAGGCCGAGGCGGAGCCGCTGCTGCCCGCGCTGCCCGACATCGGAGAGGTCGAAGAAGAAGAGGTGGAAGGAGCGGGGTCGCAGCAGAAGAGGGGGGCGTCTACGGAAAGCGACGCCGCCGTCGCCGCGAGCGCCGTCGCCGCTTCCGCCTCCCCTCTCCCGCAGCAGCAGCGGCGGCAGCAGCAGCGGCGCGAGTACGCCGTCCGCTTTTTCCCCTCGGAGGAAGGCGAGGAGCTCGGCAGGGGGGGCTCCTCGGGCTCCTCACGCCGCACGCTCGCGAGGACGCCCTCCCTCGTCGCCTGGGGTGGCGGCAGCGGCCGCCTGGGCCTGTTTTCGTCCTCGGGCGACGGCGGGAGCAGCAGCGTCGGCGGCGGAATCGGCGGCGCCGCGAGCGGAGGAGGAGGAGGAGGAGGGGGGGGGAGCGGGGACGTCGTCGCGCTCCTCCCCTCCCTCGAGCTCGAAGGGGAAGTAAAGAACAACAATACTTTCGACGACGGCGAGTTTCCTCCTCTCCCGACAGCGGCGGCGGCGGCGGCGACGGCGGTGCCTCCCCTCCCGCGCATCAGCAGCAGCAAGAAGCAGCAGCAGCAGCAGCAAAGCTCCCCCTCCTCCTCCTCGCCGCCGCTCGTCGAGGAGCTCACCTCGGGCTCGGGCGTCCCGCACTTCTTCGCCCCGGCCCTCGCGGCCTCGCTGGCGGTCAACGCCGGCGAGGCTCTCCCCCGCGAGGCCTCGATCGGGGCGCACTTCCCCGAGGGGGCCGCGAACAAGGCCGGGCGGTTTGCGGCTCCGCCGGCCGCGGGATGGGTAGGAGTTGAAAAATACGTTTTTTTTGGGGTGGGGCCTTTTTTCTGTATTTTTTTCTTCCTAAAAAACTTCAAAAACTTAAAAAAAAAACAGGGCCCGCCTCTCCCGCCCGCGGCCTTCTGGTTCGTCTCCAACGCCGACAACTGCTCCTATCTGGCCTTCCCGAGCGGCGGCGGAGGCATCGAGGGAGCCGGGACCGGAGCCGGAGCCGGAGCAGGGAGCTTCCTGTGCGTGCCCTGCGCCGTGACCGACGACGGGCGGCTGATGCCGCTAAGCGCCGCGCCGCCGCCGAAGCCGCCGCCGCCGCCACCTCCGCAGCAGTGGCCTCCGAGGCCTCCCTCGCCGCCGCCGCAGCCGGAAAGAGCCTCCTACCATCAGAACCGAGAGAGCTACCTTCAGCAGCAGCTGCAACAGCAGCAGCGGCAGGAGCAGTGGCAGCTGCGGCAGGAGCAGCGGCAGCGGCAGCAGCAGTCGCACGGGAGCTTCGACGAGCACCAGGCGCAGCGAGACTTCTCCTACCACGCTCCGCTGCCTCCTCCTCCCCCTTCGCCTCCTCCGCAGCCTCCGCAGCCGGCCTCCTTGCTTGACTCGCAGCGCCTGCTGCTCCAAATGCTCCACCTGCAGGTCCACAACCGCAACGCCTCTGCCGCCGCCGCCAACGCCGCCAATATCGCTGCCGCTGTTGCTGCTGCCGCTGCCGCTGCCGCCACGGCGGGTCCTGCTCTTCCTCTTTCCTCCTCTTCGTCGGCGGAGAGGACCAAGAGGCACCACAAGGGACCTCGCTCGGGTTCGCGCGGCCCGGACGCGCCCCGCTGGACATGGGAGTGAACGAGGGACGCTTTTGCCCCTCCTTTTCTCCCCCTTTTCCTTTCCCTTCCCCCCTTGTTTCTTTTTTCCCTTAAAAAAACAAAGCAAAACAACACACCGACCAATCAATGATCCAATTCTGATGAATAATGTTACTCGGAAGAGATAGATAGATAGATAGATAGATAGAGAGAGAGAGAGACAGAGAAAGTAAAAGTAAAGTAGAAGAAAAACTCAAACCCGGAGCGGCGTCGGCGGCGGGACCGCCCGAGGCCGAGGCTCTTCTTCCTCTTCTTCTTCGTCTTCCTCCTCAACCCATAAGGCCTCTCTGGCTCTCTTTGCCTCCCGGAGCCTGATCAGAGCCTCCTGCAGCTCTCTGCGACGGGAATCGAGGGCGACGAGCGCGTCCGGGGAGCATGAGGTCGCCGGCCTCGCGCCCGCGCTGTTGTCGCGGCTCCTGCTGCCTTTCGCTCGGCTGCCCGTGGAGGAGGGCACGGGAGAGACAAAGTGGGACCTGTGCACCCCGACGGCCGCCGCCGTTGCAGCTGAAGGCGTCGTCCAAGCGGCGGCGTCTTCTTCTTCTTCTCCATTTTCCTCTTGTTGTTTCCTCTTCGGGGGACGCATGTGCATCGTCGGCGTCGTCGTCGTCATCGCCGTCTTCGTCGTTCGTGACGTCGTCGCCGTCTTCGTCGCTTTTGCTGACGCCGCCGCGACGGCTCCTCCTCTCTCCGAGACCTCGAACGCCGGGTTCGAGACGAGGGCCAGCGCCGCGGGCCTCTGCTGCTGCTCAAGCGAGCTAAGATGAACCGCTCGGATGGCCGAGAAGGGCCTGCGACGCTGCTGCTGCTGCTGCTGCCGCTGCGAGGAGGAGGCGACGGCAGCGGCAGCCGCAGTCGATGACGTCGACGTCGGGTCGAACGAGAAGACGGTCCTTTTCGCTCCGATCATCCCCACCCCGGTTCCGCCCGTCGTCGCCGCCGCTTCTTCCATCGCCAGCCAGGCTTCCGCGGCGTCGTCGGGGGTCATGAGTGCCGGCCAGATTCCGGGGAGACCGCAGGCGGAGGCCCTGGGGAACGGGGGAGCGCTCCGGACTTCTCGAAGGTGAGGAGGAGGAGGAGGGGGAGCGGGAGCGGGAAGGGCATCGGCTGCGGGAGGAGGGTGAGATTTGGCCGCCGCGGCGGAGGGCTCCGCTGCTGCTGCTGCTGCCTCTGCTGCTTCCTCTTCTTCTCCTTCGTCGGCAGCCCCTCTCTGCTGCACCTGCGGGGAGATCAGGGGCACGTCGATGCCGCCCGGCTGCTCCTCTTCCTCTGTTGCCTCTCCTCCCGCCTCGCTTGCGGGAGAGAGCGGCGAGGAGGGGCCGGAGCCCGGCGGGGAAGCAGCAGCGAAGGCGGCGGCGGCGGCGGCAGCAGCGGGAGCGCCGCCGCCGCCGGCCTCCTCGTCAAAGCCTCCGCCCTCGCGTCCCTCGTTTCGGCTCTCGCCTCTCCCCCTCCTCCTCCCCGCTGCCGAGCAGCCCTCGGCGGCGGCGGCGGCGGCGGCGACCGCGGCGAGGGCGGCGGCGACCAGAGCGGCCGAGGCGACGACGACCCCGAGGGCGGCGGCGGCGGCCAGGACCGGCCTCTCTCTCGCGAGGGAGACGAGTCGGAGGAGGAAGGGCAGGGAGCGAGGAGGGGAGGGCGAGGGCGAGGGCGAGGGCGCGGACTTCGTGGTGAAGACCTCCTGTCTTGCCGCGCTCCTCTCTCCTTCCTTGGGCGAAAGAGCCAAGGTCGAGGAAGAGGGCGTCGCCGAGCCGGGAGGAGAGAGGGCGGCTGCTGAGAACCGCTTCGAGAGCCTCGCCTCCAGCTCCGTGGCGAGATCCTCTCTGCGCTGCTGCGGATGAGGGAGAGGAGGACGAGGAGGCGGCGGTAGCGGCTGCTGCGGCTGCGGTCGGTGTTCCCCGAGGGAAAAGGCAGAGACGCTGCCAAAGCGACTGTTTGACATCTCTCCGCTTCCAAGGCTCTTGTCATTGGTCTCCGCGCTCGCTGCTCCTTCCGAAGCAGACTCCTCCACGGCCTGAGCTTCGAACTCATCTAAGAAGAGCCTCGGCTCGACGTCGGACGCGAGAGATGGCGATGGCGGCTGTCTTGTCTGCGAGAGCGGCGATGCAATCAATTCGGTTTCACCGGCGACGAGAACGAGCGACGAGAACAAGACGAGTGAGAGCGTCGCCGCGGCAGCAGCAGCCAGCAGGGCGCGACGATCCATCGCGCTGCTTCCTTTGACTGAAGAAAAACGAGGGAACCAAGAGCCTATGAGAGATCAGACGTGAGCATCCCCCGAGCGCGGTCTCTCTCCCCGCTCCTCCTCCTCCTCCTTTGCAGAGGAAGAGAGATAGGCGGCGAGTTTTTTTGTTTGTTTAGTGTCGAGAGAAAAGAGAGAGAGCGCGAGAGACAACAGAATCGAAGCATTTCCAGTGTCACAAACAAAAAAAGGAAAAATCATGGCCGACCGCGCCGTCCAGCAGTCGCTACGGCGCTTCGGCGTGACCGTCACGAACAGCTCTAGTGCATCCGCTGCGTCCAATTCTCGAAGCGACGCCCCGGACGCGACCGAGAACGACAGGTGAGAGTCGAGAGGAAAGTGTTTTTTTGCTCTGCTGCGCTCGAAACCCAATCGAAACTCAGTTCCCTTTCCTCTCCTCGACACAACACCCACAGGCCCAAGCCTTTCCTGCTCAACTTGCTCACCAGAGGTGGAGATCACAACGCCTCTTTGAATCGCGAACAAGAAAAGAAAGAAAGGCGTCGCCAGCGGCGAAGAGGAGAAGAAGAAGAAGAGCAGCGACAGCTGCGAAGTGAGGAAAAATCGAAAACAACAACAACAACAACAACAACAACCTCGTCGCCTCCTCCTCCTCCCCCGTCGTCGTTGTCGTCTCCTTCCCTGCTCGCGCCCTGCCCTGTCTGCGGCACGCTCTTCCGCCGCGGGCTCGAGCTCGACGCGCACGTCGCCGCCGAGGTCGCCGCGGGGCTCCTCGACGAGGAGGAAGGAGGAGCTCAAGCGAGAGCAGCGCCCCCCCAGCCGTCGCCGCTGCGCGTGCTGCTCCCGGCCGCCGCCACGCTGCCTCGCGGCGGGAAGAGAGCCTCTTCTTCTTCTTCGAGCGCCGCCGTCTTCGAGCTGAGCGACGCCAGGGCAGAGGTATCCCTCTTCAAGAAGAGCACGAGGGAGAAGGCAGAGCTAGGGAACCAGCACGAGAGTAATCGTCAGCGGCAGCAGCAAGGGCGCCGACTGCCGCCCCTCCCTCGTGTCCTCCGCTTGCCGCAGCTCGAGCGGCGCTTCAACCACTTCGCGGACGGCTCCGGCGCCTGGGGCGACGAGACCCTAGGAATCGACGGCGCTTCGGGGGCGCAGGCATGGCAGGCGAGGGGGGTCTCTGGGATCGGGGATCCCTTTCGAGGGGCGAGCGGCGGGGCGGCGGGAGAGGGAGGAAGAGAGGTTGAGGCGAAGGAAGAAAAAGGCTTTCTCCTCAGAAAGTAAAAAAAAAAAAACCCGCACTCCGTGTAAACTTGTATATTTTCTTCTCAGATAATGATGGTGTTGTGTTGTTATCGCATGGTGTTGTTATCTTGGGGAAATGGTTGCACAAAGAGGGAAACGAAAACACGCCAGGAGGGAAGAACAACAAGAAAAGAAACACCTCGAAGAAGAGGAAAAAAAACAATCAGGAAAAAAAACAGAGCTTTTGTGTCGTCAAAGGCCGAAAACAGGTTTTATTCTCGTTGCCGCTCCCCCCGCACACGGTCAAGGGAAAAAAAACAGGCGTCTGAAAAACCAACGAAACCGGAGCTTTATTTAAGACGGACTTTTTTTGATTCTGTAACTATTCTTTCCTACGTCTCTCACATCATCATCAACCTCGACCTCCTCCTCTTTCTTCTGGTTCAAAAAAAAGTAAGATGACAGTCCTAACCCCGTTTCACAGCGCGCGCCCGCGGGGCCCGCGGATCCTGTCGCGCCTGTCCGGGTGCTCCCTGATGGCCGGCTTCTGCGGCACCGAGTGCCAGGGGCCTCCCCCGTGCAGCTCGATGTCGTCCATGCAGAAGCCCGTTTCGCTGCCGTCGTCGGTGTTGCTGATCACGATCGCCTCGACGTTGTTGAGGCCGAGGCGGTCGCAGCCGAACCTCCAGATCGGCACGTCGAAGCGCTTGTAGCCGTTCGCGAGCGTTTCCTTCGCGCCCTCGCCCTCGAGGTACACCGCCGTATCGCAGTACTGGTTGCGCTCGGGCCTTCCGAGAGCCATCTTGAGCGCGAGCCTTCCGTTGGAGCCGATGTTTTTGACGGGGTTCACCCAGAACGAGATCGAGCCCACGCCGTTGAACGGCTGGTACCCCGCCTCGGCGCAGCGGCGGCAGTTGAACGTGACGCCGCCGTGGGGCAGCACCGAGGTGCAGGCGGCGGTCGAGCCCGTGTGGCCCTGGCCCGCGGCCATCAGGTGCTGCTCGGCGGGCTTGAACGGCTGCCAGGACCATCCCGCCTCGATCGTCGACGAGTAGATGACGCGGGAGACGAAGCCCGGCGTGAGGCGCAGGGGCTGGTGGGTGTAGCAGTCGACGGGGCGGAAGTCGACGTTCATCGTTCTGTCGTTGGGGTTTTTTTGAGTTTGGAAGGAAGAGGAGAAGAAGGAGAAGAAGAATGAGTTGTTTGTTTTCTCTCGAACCTCGAGACGTCGCGCGCCAAAAAAAAAAAAAATCATTTTGAAAAAAAATAATAAGGAAACCTTTCTACTCTTACCCGTAAACAGGGTGCGCCAGCTTCTCGAAAGCCCAGTACGACAGGTCGATGTGGTAGATGTCCGCCGAGCACCACATCTGCGGCTCGGCGTGGTTGACCTTCCACTGCACCGCGGGGCAGTTGTCGACGATCTTGACGACGACGGAGGACTCGTTCCAGCAGCGGACCCACTGGTGGCCGTCCTTCTCGGCCGGGTTTCCGGGGAACGGGCGGCCGCGCGTGTCGTTGACCTTCGAGTTGACCTGCGGCATGTAGTACATCTCGGAAAGCCAGATCGGGTCCTCGCGGTTGGACTTGAGCAGGCCCTCGGCGCACCGCACCTCGTAGCAGCGGCCGCAGGAGCCCGGGAAGTCGGGGTTGACATCGGCCAGAGCTGCGACGCCGTCGAGCGGCAGCTGCAGGTCGTCGTAGTCGATCTTCTGCTTCGAGCGCGGCTTGTTGAAGTAGCCGCAGGAGCCGAAGAGGAAGTCGCCGAAGGAGCCCTCTCCGCGGTCCATCTTGTAGGCCTCAGCGAAGGAGTCGGGGGCGCCGAAGAAGGTGGCGCGGCCTTTTTGTGGTGGTGGTTTTTATGTTTTTGGCGTGGAGGTGGAGGAAGAGAGTGTGTGAGAGAGAGAGAGAGAGAGAGAGAGAGAGAGCGGGGAAGAAAACGAGCTAGCATTTGTTCGTCCTCCGAGGCCTCTTTTTGTTCAAGCAATCCCGATTCTCAATCTCAATTCAAAACTCTCTCTCCATCTATCTTCTCACCTCTGAAGAAGCCGTCGTCCGAGTTCGGGGGCATGAACGCGTGCGCGCCGCAGAAGAGCACGGCGAGCGCGACGCACGAGAACAGGAAGCGGGAAGACGTCATCATTGCAAAGAAGAAGAGCTGGAACGGAGAAGAAGACTTGGAACGGAGAAGAGGAATCCCTCTCTCTCTCTTTCTCTCTCTCACGGCCTGTTTTGAAAGTTTTTGATTTTTGATTGGTTGAGAGTAGACCTGTGTCAGAATTGAATCGCTCGCGAGAAAAAAAGACGAAAGAAAGGCAAGGGAAGCAGAAGAAAAAGGAAGGAAAAGACCGAGAATGGTTTCGCTGCACTCAAAGTCTACTGGGACGACGACGACGAAACGAAAGCGTCGAAACCTCTCCTCCCCCAATCCCTTCCTTCGCCGCCGGGTCCAAGGGCTCCGTCTCCAGCCAAAGGAAGCAGCTCCAAAGGGAGATATCGGTTGTGCTCAAGCGCATCGCGCAAGAAAAAGAGGAAAAGAAGCAGCGCTTTGAGGCAAGAGCGCGGCTTCTCCACGTCCAATGATTTTATATTTGCACGTCGGGCTTTTGCTCGATGAATCGGAGCATGTGTCCCTCACGTCCAGCCATCTCGCGCTCCCACGCCGATCGCCCTCAATGCAACCCGGTGGGAGCCTGCGTGCTGCAGAGCCCCGAAGCTCCGAAAAAGAAGAAGAAAGCGTACCTGCTCGTGTAAGGGCAGGCGCACGAGGAAAGAACAAAAAAGGCAAGAGGCCCGAGAGACTCAAGGCGCGTCGGGCTTGAAGAGAAATGAGAGTGAACTAGGTTTTTTTCCGCTCGAGATTTTTTCCCCCCCTCCTTTGCACAGAAAATAAAAAACGGAAAAAACCGCGGCGGTCGCGCGCGCCTGCACCATTCTTCTCTCTCCAAGCTATTCAGAAAGATCCCGATTTTTTCTCATTCTCTTTGACCTCCAAGGAAGAAAAGAATGGAAAAGACAAAACTCGACTCTCAGCTGTTTGTTGAGTTCTCTCTCTCTCTCTCTCTCTCTCTCTCTCTCTCTCTCTCTCTCTCTCTCTCTCTCTCTCTCTCTCTCTCTCTCTCGACCCTTTCCTCTTTTCTCTCTCCCTCCCGACCAGCGCCCGCCCTCCTCCGACAACTGCTCTCTCTCCCTCTCTGAAAATCATCTACAGCAGCATCGTCAGCGGCTGCTCCATGAACCGTTTGAAGGCCTGCAGCCACTGCGCGCCCATCGCGCCGTCGACGACCCTGTGGTCGCACGACAGTGTCGCCGAGAGCATCGTCGCCGCCTCGAAGCCTGCGTCGCCGGCGTCGTCGCTGCCGCCGCTCCTCTTCGTCGAGGGGACCAGGACGGGCCTCGCGCCGCCGACGGCCAGGATCGCGGCCTGCGGCGGGTTGACGATGGCCGCGAACTGCTCGACGCCAAACATGCCCAGGTTGGAGACGGTGAAGGTGCCCGGCGCCATCTGCTCGGGCCTCAGGGCGCCGTCGCGCGCCGCCGCGGCCAGCGCGCGCACGCGCGAGGAGAGCTCGCCGAGCCCGGCCCGGTCCGCGTCGACGAGCAGCGGGACCATCAGCCCGGCCGGGGCCTGCACCGCGACGTTGATGTCGACGTTCTTGTAGACGCGGGTGAAGTCGGTCGACCAGGCGGCGTTGACCCCCGGGACGGCCTTGAGCGCCAGGGCGGCGGCCTTGAGCACAAAGTCGTTGACCGAGAGCTTGGAGGCGCCGTCCTCGTCGCCCTTCTTCGCGAGCGCGGCCCTGGCCTCGTTGAGCCGCGCCCGCGTCTCCAGCAGCGCGTCGAGGCGCACGTCCACCGTCAGGTAGTAGTGAGGCACCTGCTGCTTCGACTGCAGCAGGCGCGACGCGGTGACGCGCCTGATCTGCGAGTGCGGGACGTCGGCGTACGAGTCGTACTCTGTGCCGACCTCCCCGCCGGCGGCCGCGGGACCCGCCGCGGAAGAGGCCGCCTTGCCTCCTCCCGACGCGAGCAGGGCGGCGACGTCCGCGGCGACGACCCTCCCCGCGGGGCCCGTGCCCGGGACGCCGACCAGCGAGACTCCGGCGTCCGCGGCGAGCCTCTTGGCGTAGGGCGAGGCGATGACGCGGGGCCCCGACGCGAGGGTTGCGGCCCGGCGCGGCGCTGCTGCTGCCGCGGCGGCCGAAGAAGAAGGCGCCGGGGCAGTGGCGGCCGCGGGCGCCGCGGCGGCAGGAGCAGCAGCTCCTCCCCCTTCCTTCGCTGCAGCATCAGCAGCGGTGTACCCCTCAAACGCCGCCACCAGCGACTCGTCGTCGACCACCACTGCCACGGGAGTTCCCACCGGAACGTCGGAGACTCCCGCCTCGACCAAGATCTTGGCGATCACGCCGTCGTCCTGCGCCTCCCACTCCATCGTCGCCTTGTCCGTCTCGACCTCGGCGATGATGTCCCCGGCGGAGACAGAGTCTCCGGCCTTTTTCTTCCAGGAGGCGATATTTCCCGAGGCCATCGTGGGGGAGAGGGCCGGGAGACCCATCAGGGTGTGCGGCGGGAAGTTGGAAGAGGAGCTTGCAGCGGCGGCGGCAGAAGCAGGCGCGGCAGAAGCAGCGCTCGAGCTTGCTGCGCTCCCCGGTTCATAATTCGCAAACGCGGCCACGTCCGAGGCCTCGTCCACCACGATGGCCACGGGCGTCCCCACGGGCACGTCCCTGGCCCCCGCGGGCACCACGATCTTCGCCAAAACCCCCTCGTCCTGCGCCTCCCACTCCATCGTCGCCTTGTCCGTCTCGACCTCGGCGATGATGTCCCCAGCGGCGATGGCGTCGCCCTCCTTCTTCTTCCAGGAGGCGATGTTTCCCGTCGTCATGGTGGGCGAGAGCGCGGGCATATCGAGAGAGGTGTGCGGCGGGAGGGCCGAGAAGAAGCGGTGGCTGTTGTGGCCGTTCTTCCTCTGGTGCCTCAGGGGCCCCAGAAGAGGGCTCGCAGTCGGCGTCGCCGTCGTCGATGCTGCTGCTGCTGCTGCCACGGAGAAGGAGCGGAAGGAGGAAGGAGCGATCGTCGAGATGGAGGACGACGACGAAGAGTAGGACGTCGACGCTACTGCCGCCGCCGCGGAGGAGAAGCGGCTGCTGAGCCAGGCTGCCGCGGAGGAAGGGGAAGAGGCAGCAGCAGCAGCAGAGGCAGAGGTCGA
>Ga0114918_10003459_pt1 | contig 13928 bp, 17 predicted proteins | sample LantaG_FD_87015 | JGI IMG/M metagenome (GOLD analysis project Ga0114918, IMG submission 87015) | Deep subsurface microbial communities from Baltic Sea to uncover new lineages of life (NeLLi) - Landsort_02402 metaG | ecosystem: Environmental > Aquatic > Marine > Oceanic > Sediment | place...
AATCAGAGACTATAAGTTTTTCAGTTCTACTAATACCTTTGGTGTCTGACCATATGGTTCTACCTGTATAATCCAACGTACCAGCACTTAAGTGTTGTAATACGGCAGTAGTAACACTACCACTATATAAGTTAGTAGCTAATTCCACAATTTCAGTGACAGTAACATCGAAACTAACCCCACTATAGGTTAATACTATTGAATTACCATCGATAGTCGTTGTCGTCCAAGCAGAGAATACACTATCAGTATTCTGAGTTGTGGCGCTATTGGACGGTGTTAACGCGGTTAATACCACCTCACCCAATACCATATCAGTATTGGACCATGTGTACACAGTAGATGCGCTAGTACCTGTAAACACACTAACAAGTGTGGTAGCACTAGTCCATACTACTTCTGTTGAATAATCAGGCCCAGAGGTAAGTGCGCTGAACGGAACACCGAATTGCGTTGTACCTGACAATATAGAGGTAGTTCTAGGTCTTTCCTTTATTTGTCTGTTGTCTGATAGGTCTACTTTTGTGACAAAACTCATTTTGATTGGTTTAGTAATAAATATTGGTGGATAGAGGTATATTTATAATAAATGACTATTTAGATGAGAAATTTTAACAAAGCGAACTTTCTTAAGGAGTTTAAAAATAAAGAAGCGATTATTGAATGTGCTTGCAACCTAGAAGAGGAGGAAGCTATTGAGGAGTTGGTAGATGGTGACGGGTCGATAATTGACGGTAGCGTACCTAACGGAAATGAGATGAATATACAGACTGGGCCTATTCAGAAACCAGCTAACGATTCGTCTACATTTGAGAAGGGAATGGCTACTACCACTGATAAGGCTAGAATGGCGACCAGTCAAGGTAACACTTGGATGAGAGCGTTTACTGGTTTAGGTGGAACAATGTATAGCCATGGTATGAGAGGTATTGGTGACTGGCAAAGTATGATAGGTTCAAGCTCTGGCGGTATGGAGGATTTCGGCAGCGTAGCTGAAGATACCCAACTAGAAGAAAATATGAAGGATATGGTGGAAGCTATATTAGATAACGATGAGAGTAAGGATATTGTTGCTAAAAATGGTGATAATGACATCTCAGATAAGGTAGCATTGGAGGATTTGGTCAGTAGAATTAAGGACCTTTCACCAGAAGAAGCTAAGAAATTAGAAAAACTATTATCAGATGCCAAATAATGCTCTAGCAAATAGAACCTTTAAAGTGCCTGACAATATGATTGGTGCTGCAAATGGAAATAATACTCTGACTTATGACCATATGAGGAAGCTTAAATCTGAACTAAAAGGTAAGATGGATAGTGGTACTGCGACTGAAGAAGAGAACAAGTTATCCACTTGGGTTACGTCCTCGTTGCAAACAACAATCGATGCGGATAGGAAGCCTAGAGAGACGAGAATGGCGGCAGGTGCTCCAGGTGCTAAACGCTCCGTAAACGGTGGTAACAACAACTTTAAGCTAGGTACTCACAAGGATAATGACAACGCCAATCCAACAGCGGTAGGTGGTGTAGTAGACGCTAAGAGTTTAGGTAGCAATAGAACTATCACGAATAACTCATCAGATTATAGTGGTGCTGGAACCAAAAAAGAAGGTTATGAGCAAGAAATCACAGATATTCTATATTTAATAGAGTATATGAGTAATAACAATAAGAAAAGAATTTAACTATGGCAGAAGAAAGCAGACTAGGTATGTTGGCGGCAGACGCAAGACGAACCAATATAACCAAAAACGAATTTAATGGTGAAGCAGACACTAATGCGTACAGTGCTACCCACACCAAAGCATTGAGTGACCAAGATACCCCAATCAAAGGAAAGGGTACTGGTACATTCCTAGACACCTATAATGGTGGTGGCGATTACGATATTAATGGTAACCCTAATTACGCTGGTTCAGGTAGAAATGCTGCAATGGCTAATAACTCCTCTACTTGGGGATATGGTCCTGACTCACCGTACACAGCACCCGATACTGGAAATCCAGCATCAGAGTCTGGTGGTATATTATAATAAATTTATTATATGAAGCTTTACAATATATTTGAACAGCTTATATTAGAGGGTGGAGAAGACCAAAGTGTCAACGATGCTATCGACAATAAGTATATGGTTAACATTATGTACAGTGATTCCCCTACGGAGCCACCTACAAAACGTTATCTACAAATATATGCGTATGGATTATCGAAAGCTGGTAACCGAGTAATAAGAGCCTACCAATTGGGTGGACAATCTAAATCAGGCTTTGATAAGTCTAGATGGAAGTTGTACCGATTGGATAGAATCTCATCTTGGGAGCCCACCACTATGAAATGGTACAGACCGATACAAGCGCAAGATGTAAGTGCGCCAGAATATAAATTTAGAGACAACGAAATGACTCAGATATTTAATCAAGTTAGTTTCGATGATAAACATTTTACAAGATAAATGGAAGGAACAAGCGACATACCATTGAACATGCTACCAAGCCTAAAGGCTGCAATGGCCGTTATGGTAGCTACTGAACAGAAGGACGCACAAAAGGCATCTGGTGGGATGGCATCTATGGGTAATAGGACCCCTAGACCAACTGCACCTAGATTGGAAAGTTTTCCAGAGCCAGATAATGTAGAACTATTGACTGAGTTACCTCCTGAAGCAGCAATGCGACAGGAAGCAGTTCGTACGAACACTAAACCAATAAATCAAAGTAATATTGAGAAGTCTAACTTATCACCTGAGATTAAGAAGTTAATGATGGAACATCAAATCGATGACCCAGCAACATACGTTAGTCCAGAACTAGATATAGCTGGTAACACTAGAACTGACCTTATGGGGATTACGGAAGACGTAGCACCTAAGACTAAGCCACTTAACGAGTATAAGAGTGCTGGAGTTTCTATAGCTGAACCTCTTACGAATTACGCACCTCCACTTGCAGACGCAGATGCTATTAGGAAATTGGTACAAGAAGAAGTTCTTCAAATCATGTCTGAGACTTACGTTGATAAGGTTAGGAAGAAAGCGATTGAAGATACGATGAGAATACTGAAAAGTAAGGGACTGTTAAAATAAGGAATTTAACCCCTTTTAGATAATAAAGAGAGCAATTGCTCTCTTTTTTTATGGGTAACACTTTACAAATCGACTTATTATGTCTAAGCTTAAAAAAAGACAATCTATGAGTGATATAGTAACAAACCCATTTGGAAGGAAACTTAAGGTATTAGTAGTACCTAGCGACAGAACAGGTGTCGGGTATTCAGACTTTTTACTAATCTAACCCATATTTAAAGATATGGAAAAACAAATAATAGACCTGTATCTAAGTGGCTACGGTTCCACTACCATTGTAAAATTACTATCGATACCAAAACGTAAAGTTTTACGGGTGTTGAATGATAATAACCTAATAGTTAAGAGAGAAAATCCTATCTATCAAGATTTTAAATTCGATAAGGATACAAATAAATGGTATTCTTATTATTCTTGCGATACATGCTTAAATAGTGTTAGAGTAGAAGCCAATAAAAAGTATTATCTGGCAAGAAATTTACAAACCAAAAAAACCTGTAAAAAATGTTCTATGAAGTCCCAAACTGGAACAGGGAATCCATTCTATGGTAAGACTCATACTAAAAAAACGAAACGGAAAATCTCCAGTAAGAAGAAAGGGGTTAAGACGAGTGACCATATGTCCACACCTAAATATAGAGAATTATTACGAAATATGAAGCTAGAACTATGGGATAGTGGTAAAATGGAAGATGTTAGAGTCAAAATGAGTCGTTTGATGAAGAAAAGAATAAGTAGTGGCGAATTAAAGGGTTATAATAGGTCTAAAGCTGAAGACGATATAATTGATATGTTGACTAATATGGGTATAGTCTGTGAACCAAATTACATAATAGAAGGTAAAATTTTTGACATACATATACCAGCCCATAATTTATTGATAGAATATAATGGCGATTATTGGCATTGTAACCCAAGAAAATATGACGAGTCGTATATCAATACGAAAAAAAGTATGACAGCAAAAGAAATATGGCAATATGATAAGGATAAACTTGACTTAGCAAATAATAATGGTTATACTTGTGAAGTCATATGGGAATCCGACTATAAGAGGAATCCCGATACAATTAAAAAACTAATAAATAAATATGAAAAATATACCTAAAATTACCACCCCAGGCGGTCAAAAAATTAGAGTACTTGTTGTACCTAGTGACCGTACTGGGGTGGGCTGAATGGTTACTTCAGAAGTACGAACCCACACATCGTCCTAGAGAGAAACTACCCTGACGATTTCCATGTTGACATTGAATATGAGCCAAAACTCGATAACGAGGAATGGTTAAAGCAGTATGATGTTATACATTACCATAGAGGATTGGGTAATTCAGAGACTATGCCAGCCCTATTGAATAGATTGGAAGAGCTTGGTATTCTTACATTTATGGACGTGGATGACTACTGGGCGCCAGGACTTCATCACCCAGCATATCACATGATTAAGAAGGCTGGACTAGATAAGCAGATTGCTAACAACGTTACGAATTCTAAGAATGTTATCACTACGACATCTATTTTCGCTGAAGAAATGTCTAGGATGAATGATAGTGTTTTTATTCTACCGAATGCAATAAACCCTAATGAAAAACAATTCACACCAAAACCTATTAAGTCTGATAGAATCAGAATAGGATGGTTAGGAGGCTCAAGTCACCTGCACGACCTTAAACTATTGAAGGGTATGGTCAGCAAATTGAAAACTGATGGTCTATTAGATAAGATACAGTTTGTTTTATGTGGGTACGACCTTAGAGGAAGTGTCACCGAAATAAACCAACAAACGGGTCAGCAAACCCAAAGAGACATAAAACCACATGAAAGTGTTTGGTTTGAATATGAGAAAATTTTCACTAATAATTTTGACATCGTAAGCCCAGAATACAAGGAATACTTACACAGCTTCAAGAAAGCTGAATATCATGATGTTGCTAATGAACCATACAAGAGAGTGTGGACGAAGCCAATACAAAGTTATGCATCGAACTATAATCAGTTTGACATCTCATTGGCGCCATTAGAGACGAATATCTTCAATAAGGTCAAGAGCCAACTAAAGGTTATTGAATCTGGATTCCATAAGAAGGCGATTATCGCTCAAGATTTTGGACCTTATACTATCGATGTTAAGAACGCTAAGGTTTCTGGTGGGGGATTTGACCCAGAGGGTAATGGATTGTTGGTTGATACGGGTAAGAACCACAAGCAGTGGTATCAACACCTTAAGTTCTTGATTCAGAACCCAGAAAAGATTGAGATTCTGACAAACAACCTGTACGATACGGTAAAAGATACGTACAGTATAGATGCGGTATGTGCGACTAGGAGAGATTTGTATATAAACGAACTCAGCAAACTTAGAGCCATAGGCGAAACCATCAAGATTAAGGGTTGATTTTCTCGTAATTATTGTGTATCTTTGTATGTACATAACAATACATTAAACAATTATCATGATACAAAAAGAGAAAATCACCGAAAACGCGGCCAAGTACTTTAAGACTGGCGAAACCTACGGGTTTATGAACGAAGAGTTATTACAATTCTTAGGTACCGATTTCATTTCGGCACCAGCCACCACAATGGAGAGTATGCATAACGCATTTGAAGGCGGTCTAATCGACCATCTATTGAGAACTACGGCATATGCTGTAAAGCTTAATAAGCTGTTGCCAGAGGACATGCAATTGGCTAATGAGACTATCATTAAAGTCGGCTGTCTTTCTCAAATTGGTAAGGCACATTCGTTCACACCATGTGAATCAGATTGGCACAGAAAGAACCAAGGTAAAATGTATGAGTACAACGACCAAATGTCTATGAGAGTAGGTGAGCGCTCAATCATGTACGCTACCAAGCATGGAATAGAATTGACCGAGGGAGAATACCAAGCTATCCTTAACTTCGACAAAGAGAATGATGCTCAAGCTAAATGGCATTCAGAAACATTGGCGACCATTTTAAAGCAAGCAATCGAGTTGGCTATAATGGAAGAAAAAAATAGAGCAGATGTCTGATTTCTCAAATCTTAATGAAGATAAGAATTGGAACCATCTAATACAAAAGGCTCAAGATGAAGCCTCAAAGGAATTTGATATGCAGCAGTGGTTTAAAGACAACCCTGTGACTCGACACCATAAAGTTTCATTGAAGTTTAATAATGAATCGACCAACGAAGACCCATCTTATTCTACAGAAGGGTCTTCTGGGTTTGATTTAAGAGCGAACTTGGGTGATGGACAGGATTTGGTGATGGAGGCTAGTGACTATTTTGTGATACCTACGGGACTATTCTTTGAAATTCCTAGAGGATACGAGATACAGATACGACCTAGAAGTGGTATGGCCGCAAAACACGGTGTTACGGTGCTAAACACTCCTGGAACTATTGATTGCGTTCCAAAGGGTACTAAAATATCTACACCCAACGGTGATATATTGGTGGAAGAACTTTTCGATAAAAATGAGAAATACCCAATATACTCGTATGATATGGAGGAAGGTAGAATTGTAGAGGATATTATTGGTGACATGTGGGTAGTAGAAGGGGAAGAATTAATAAGTATATCCACCGAAGATAATGTAATAGAGGTACCAAAAAATAAAGAAGTTTTAACTAAAAATGGATGGAAATCGGCTTCAAACTTAACGTTGGAGGATGAGATATTAACGATAATCTAAGTTTCCCCTCAGTAGTCTACTATTTACTAAGAGACTATAGTATAGAAATGGAGAAATTATGTTTAGAGTGTGACAAAGAGTTTACAGTTCCTAATAGTAGGGCAAATGCTAAATACTGCTCAAATAAGTGTAGAATAATTGCACAAGCAACAGATAAAAATATACAACGGAGACGTAAAAATGTAATATGTAAACACTGCACAACACAATTTGAAGTCGCTAACTACCTAAACACTAAGTTCTGTGGTAAGCAATGTTATTGGGATTATAGGAATGATAACCCAGATGAGATAATACAGAGCAACCAAAAAGTAAACAAAATAAAGAAGATATGTAAACATTGTCAAGAACGTTATGAAGTATTCAAATATAGAACAAATAGTGGGTTTTGTTCACAACAATGTCATAACGAATTTAGAAGGGAATCAATAATATGTCCGACATGTAATAGCGACTTTATAGTGACTAATTATCAAGTCTCCAATAATCGTAAGTACTGTTCTGAAAAGTGTTCGGTTAAAGGTGTAGATAAACGAAAATCCAAATTCTCCCAATCGGTGTTGGGGTTTATAGGTGAATATTATTCTTGTGATGATGAAGAATGTATTAAAAATGACGAAAGAAAAGTGTTTGGTGACATAATACTAAAAGAATATGGGATAATAATAGAATGTAACGGTGATTATTGGCATTGCAACCCTAGAATATATTCAGATACCTATTATCATACTAAAATAGGTAAGACTGCATCAGAAATATGGCAATACGATAAGGATAAATGTAATTTTATCATATCATTTGGGTATGATATTATTACAGTGTGGGAATACGATTGGAATAATGATGATAAATTTTTTAATAATTTAAAAATTAAAATTGAAAACAAAATATACAAAAATAGTAGAAATTAATGATACGGATACGAAACCAGTATACCATATCACCGTAGAAAAAAATCATAATTTTTTTGCTAACAAGTTATGTGTACATAACTGCGACTACCGAGGTGAGATTAAGGTGATTTTAATCAATCACGGACGAAGTTCGTTCATAATAGAACATGGCGACAGAATAGCACAAGGAGTCATGGCAGCGGTAACAGCTAAAAGCGTTATTGACCTGCAACGTGTGGATGAAATCACAAAGGACACTGAAAGAGGTTCTGGTGGATTCGGAAGCACGGGTTCTGCTTAATATTAAAATAGTTTCTCCTTAGATAACGTAGTCCTAGCCTCAAACGCTATAAACCCATTTAAAGGTATGATGACAGAGAAAGAGTTCGGGGAATACTTAAGTATTGTAATCCCAAAACTAATAGAATATAAAGAGAAAAGTAAACATTAATAATCATGAAGAAATTTTTCACAACAAAATGGGCCAATTTTAAAGACTGGTTCTATGATACGGTTATCGTTAGAGTATTCGGTAAGCAAATATCCTCATTTACTCTTACAGTGGGCGAAGAGGGTACATTACCTCATACTATTACTGACACTCACGTTATATTAACACTTAATGGTGGTGGTAAGGTATCAGTGAGCAAGAAGAGGTTCAAACATATTCTAGAATATAATACACCGTCAAGTATACCAGTTGACGCGGTTAATACGGGTCCCGCACCAATGTTTGTCAATATAGACGATATTGAGGCACATAATGAGTTCATCAATCGAGACAATTTACGACCACTAAGTACGGTTCGACAAGACGAGTCGTATTACGATAAGAAAGCACTTAAAGGACAGTCGGTAGTGGCAGAGAAGTTCGCTGGGCACCATACTAATGACCCTATAGAACGTAAGATTATGAAGCGGAGATTAGGGACTAGGAATAATACGAAAGAAGAGGTAGACGCTCATTTAGCTAAGATTAATGAAGAAAATAACGAGAAAGTGGGTGATTATGATGTGGTACCTATGAGTGACGATGTTAAGAAGTTGTTTGGTGGTATAAACAATACTGAAGAGTATAACCCAGAGACTGGACCTAGAAAGAATACGTGGAAGCTATGATTAGTGTAATATACTGTACGAGAGAACCTAATAAAGCTCACACGGAACACCTTAAGAAGACTTCTGGGATGGCAAATAAGATTGAGATAATCGAAGTCGTTAATAATGGAGAATCTCTTACTGTGGCATACAATCGAGCGCTAGGTCAAACTAGTCATGACGTTGTAGTGTTTTGCCATGATTAAATAATCCCACCACTCTTCAAAGACCTAATCTTATTATAAATTGAGGTTGGGTTTCTATTCAACTTGGTAGCACACACCACACCACCAAGTATGCGATAATTATTAATTAGATAATCGACATCAGCATCCGACCAAAAAAGTTCGGATTTAGAGTCTATGTATCGTAACACTTCATTATATTTTTCGTATTTTCTACTGAAACCTAACCCATCATACGATGAATAGATATAATCGCATAGACAACGAACATCCGTTTTTCGTCTTACACTGAAATGAGAGTAACCCCCACCCGTCACAGTATATCTATTAATTACACCCTTAATGCCCAGTTCGGAACATAGGTTACCCATAAAAGACCAATTTTGATTATATGAACTGGCGAACACCACACCCAACGAATTTTTAGTGACTATTATTGACCCATCGCCATCCAGATACCCCCTAAACCAATACTTTTTTAAAGATTTCGGGATTTTAGATAATAATTTATCTGGACTCATCTCAGACTTATTACCAAATTCGTAATCGACTAATATGTCCGATAATCCCCAAGTTGTGGTACTAATTTTTAACTGGGGTCTCATTTCAATATTCTTATTAGACTTTTTGATGGTAGTCACCGACCACTCACCAGTGCGTTGAAATATCGGTACAACTTCTAATAGATCTGATTTTACAGCGTTAATCGTGGTTAGATGTTTATCTGGCCTTATATGGCCATCAGCCCACAATAAACCTAATATGTAAACACTATTTTTATTAAAGTCTGTTTTGAATTTGGTAAAATTAACCATTTTTTTATTCTTATTCTCCCCCCTAGTTATCACACTAGTTTTCAATCCCATGGACGATGCTTTACTATATACCTGTTTAATGGCTTTATTTAATTTGTCGGCACAATATACCGAACCGTACTTAATATAATTATTATCTAAAAATTCTGTTTCGTGGGGTAACCACCTATTAGACGATTTGAGTTGTAGTCCTAAATCCTTAATCTTACTAGATACTGAATCGGTAGTTCTGGACAATCGTTTAGAGCATTCGGCACGACCTAAGATATGGTAATTTTTTTTTAAGTATAATATTTCGCTTTGTTTCCATTCCATATTGTTACATTTATACATATAAATATACTAATAATCCAATAAAAAGTCAAGAATATTCCAAAATAATGTACTTATATCTATTTTTTAGTATCTTTACTATATGAAAAAAAACGGAATATCTATCGTATGTTCGTCACAACACGATTTAACTACACATAAAAAACATCTAATTAATACGTCAGGATTTAGGAATAATATAGAATTTCTAGGATACAAAAATAATGGCGAATTTTCGTTAACTGAAATATATAATCGGGGATTATTAGAGGCTAAATACAACATTGTTGTATTTATACATCACGACATTATCATGAACACCAATGGTTGGGGTAGGAAACTGTTAAAGCAGTTCGATACGACTGACTACGGAATATTGGGTCTAGCTGGAACTACTAACCTATCAGAAACTGGTAGATGGTGGGATGATAGAGCTAAAATGGTGGGCATTGTTAAGCACTCTGATAATGGACATACTTGGGAATCTAAATACTCTGGTAACTTCTCCGATAAGATTATTGAGACATTACTAGTAGATGGATTATTCTTGGCGATTCATAAAGATAGAATTTGGAACACCTTCGATGAGACGGTTGAAGGGTTCCACTTTTACGAGGTGGATTTCTGCTTTAGAAACCATTTGTCTGGGACTAAGATTGGGGTACTATTCAACATTAAGGTAACCCACAAATCGGTCGGCAGAACTAATGACCAATGGGAAGCTAATCGATTGTTATTCGCTGAGAAGTATAAAGACTCTCTACCAGCTAGTATAGATGTAGTTCCATTTTCTTACAACAAAGAAATCATACTTAAGAGTGAACCAAAGGTTAAGATAATTCTATCAGTCGGAGAGGACGTTGAAAAGACTAAAAGGTTTATAACTATGATAGAGGATTCAGGGTACTCCAATTATGAGATTAGTCTTGTGGTTGACGAGGATTTGGTTGAGTCAGTGGAGGAACTACATAGTGATAAAGTAGCATCGTATAAGAGTAACTTCAGTGTAATTCATAAGTCCTTATCTGTTCTTAGGTGGGATGAAGATTTTGCCAATGAGAATGATGAGTTGGTTATGTTCGCGTCAGACGATATGGTGTTTGATAGTAATGTTCTAAAGAAGTTCGTATCTGTCTACAATAAGAATAATAATCGATTGGGTTGTATCTTCCCTAGAATCCTAAATAACGATAAGACCATTGTATCAAGTGGGGTGGTTGTTACTGCGATGATAGACGGAGATAAGCAAATGTTAACCTACATGTTAAAAGGTATCAACAGCTACTACAATTACCAAGAAGGTATGACTAGCGAAGTAATGGGTAACCTAGGCTTCTGCTTCATGACCACTTATGAGAACTTAGTTACAAACGATTGGTTTCGACTAGACTTTGAGAACGGCCTGTATGAGGTTGATTTCGCAGCTAAGTGTGCGGCTAACGGTAAGACTAATTTCGTTGATAACGATTCAGTTGTTAGGTTGGACGATAATTTCAGTGCTGACCTAGATAACATTAAAGAATTGGATAAGGACTTCGGAGTTCTGATTAAGTCATTTAACGAATCACCGAAGATGCAGAAATTAGTTAAAATTACTAGAGTGCCTAAAGCACCAGTAGCATGATAAAAATACTAACAGGATATAGCGATAGAGGAGGTTCAACAACCGCATTGAGCAGACTAACCAATACATTAAATGATAATGGTTATGTAACAACAATGTATGGACCTCACCAACACCACACAACACTATGTGACGGTGAACAACTAACCAACGATGTTATCGATAACATCAGCGGAGACGATGTTGTATTGGTTCACTTCCTTAAACTGGATAAGAGACCAAACGCTAAGAAAGTCGTGTTAGTATGCCATGAGAAGGATTTATTTGAAGTGGGTAAGATTAAACAATTCTGGGATTCAGTTGTGTTCTTAAATGAGCGACATAGAAAGTATCATAAGAAGTATAAAGGTGATTTCACCATTATACCTAATTTGGCTGAAACTATGGTTAAGCGAGATAAACCAGAACTAGATAAAGTGGCTGGTATCATCGGTTCAATCGACTTCAACAAACAAACACACAAATCAATTGGCCGAGCGCTTAAGGATGGGTGTAAACCAATATACGTATTTGGAGAACCAAAAGGTGCTTACTTCGAATCGCATGTAAAGCCTCTATGTTCTGGTAATGTAGAATTTAAAGGATTCTCAGAAGATAAACAAGCTATGTACGACTCAATAGGTCGCGTATATCACTCTTCGTTGAGTGAGGTGGCATGCTTGGTTAAGGATGAATGTATGAGCACAGGTACTCAGTTTTTTGGTAATGAAGCCACAGACACTAAACTAGAATCTATCACTAATGACGAGGTAATCACTAGATGGGTAGAGACGTTAGAGCTGGGAGGTATCGAACCTAAAACAAAACCTATTGTACACGCATTTTTTGTGTGCTACAATGAAGAAGGGATATTACCACATTTATTACGATACTATTCTACGTTTTGTGAGAAGATTATAATAATGGATAATAACTCGACTGATAGTTCAGTAGAGATTGTGAATTCATTCCCGAACACTGAAGTGATACCATTCGAATCAAATGAAGAGTTCCACGATGGTATTCACATCCAATTGAAAAATGAGGTGTGGAAATCAAGTATAGGAGTTGCTGACTTTGTAATCCTTGGAGATACCGATGAATTCTTATATCATGAAGATATGGAGAAGTTTCTGATTGACTCTAAAGCTAGGGGTATGACTGTATTCAGGCCAGAGGGTTATCATATGATTGCTGACGAAGAATTGGTCCTATTGGCTGACGATAATGTGTTAGATAGGATTAAAAATGGTGTACGCACACCAGTCTTGGACAAACCAATGATGTTTGATTGTAACAAGATAAAAGAGATTAATTATAACTTCGGATGTCATTCTGCGACACCAACTGGTGATGTGAGATGGTCAACAACCAACGACCTAAAAATGTTACACTTTAAATTTGTCGGGATTGAAGACTACTTGTATAAGAATAAAATAAGAGCTGAGAGATTGAGTAAATTCAATAGGGATAATGGGTTTGGTACCTACTACCTAGTATCTGAAGAGGAATTTAGACTCGATTATAAGTCTTACTTAGACAAAAGAACTAAGGTATTGGATTAATGATAATAGGTAATGGATTATTGGGTAAAGCATTTTTAGAGGAAACCGAAGGTTATTATAACACTTTGGTTTTCGCGTCTGGCGTCTCTTCATCCAGAGAAACCAACCCGAACGACTTTAATAGAGAGCGAGAATTATTAACCTATAGTTTGGATACTCATAGTGATTTGAAGTTTATATACTTCAGTACGATATTAGCTGACTCAATCAACAATGATTATTACAATCATAAACTTGAGATGGAAAATCTAATCAAAGAATCATCAAGTGATTACATCATATTCAGATTACCACAAGTAGTGGGCGTTGGAGGAAATTCTGCGAACCTACTTAACCACTTAGTGACCTCTATAAGTAGATGTGGGACTATAGAGACCGACCCTAACATCCAACGGTCTATAATTGATGTGGTGGATGTTGTTAGGTTGGTTAATGGATGTAAAGATATTGTAAACTGTGAGGTTATCAATATTTCTGACATCGAGAAGATATCAGTGGTAGAAATGATTGATATGATTGGCGAACATTTAGGTGTGAAACCTAAGACAATAAGAGTTAAGAATAAGTTTGATAATTGGTCTATAGATAACAGTGAGGTGATTGATGATTTAATAGGTCATTTGGATATCGATAGAGTCGGTTACATTAAAAGTTTAGTAAAGAAATACGTTGAATAATATGGTAGTTTTAGTTG
>Ga0114918_10003460_pt1 | contig 13927 bp, 12 predicted proteins | sample LantaG_FD_87015 | JGI IMG/M metagenome (GOLD analysis project Ga0114918, IMG submission 87015) | Deep subsurface microbial communities from Baltic Sea to uncover new lineages of life (NeLLi) - Landsort_02402 metaG | ecosystem: Environmental > Aquatic > Marine > Oceanic > Sediment | place...
AAAAAAAGAAAAAAAAAAAAAAAAAAAAAAAACAAAAAAAAAAAAAAAAAAAAAAAAAAAAAAAAAAACTCCTCACCTCGCTGCCTCCCGGAGGCTTCTGCGCCGCTGCCTTGTCCGCTTTCACCTCCTGAGGGATGGGGTAGGCGGAGCGCGGGTCCGCAGCAGAGGAGGCCATGGTGTTTTTTGTCGTTTTTTGTTGGTTGGTGGTGGAGTGGCGGAGGTGGCGGAGGTGGCGGAGGTGGAGGAGGGGAAAAAAAGAAAAAGAGAAAAAACTGTGAGGGGGGAGTCGTCGACGACGCTCAAAAAAAAAATCAAATTCAAAGATCGAAGCGACCGATGGCCCGCCCCGCCTCCTCCTCCTCCGGCTGGGAGCCCGCCAAGCTCGTCGCCTCGCTCGCGATCTTCCTGCTCTCGGGCCTGCTCGAGATCGTAGGCGGCTGGTTCGTCTGGCGCGCCGTGCTCGGAGGGGAGGAGCCGAGCGGCGAGGAGCGGCGAAGAGCAATTGAGAATGCCTCGACCTCTTCGACCTCGCCCTCGACCTCTGCAACGACTCCTCCTCCCTCCTCCTCCTCGTCGTCGTCTTCTTCTTCGTGGCGCGGCTTCCAGATCCCGCCGCACTCCTCCCCGGCCCGCCTCTGGCTCCTCGTGCCGGGCATCTCCTTCCTGGTCGTCTACGGCTTCGTGCCCACCTTGCAGACGCTCGTGGCGCCCTCGTCGTCGTCGTCGTCGGGAGGAGGAGGAGGAGGAGGAGGAGGAAGCGACAGCAGCAGCAACGCGACCTTCGGCAGGGTCTTTGCGGTCTACGGCGGCTTCTTCATCTTTCTCTCCTACCTCTGGGGCTGGCTCGCCGACGGGAGCAGGCCCGACGCCGGCGACGCCGTCGGGGCGAGCGTGGCGATCGCCGGGGTGCTGGTGGCGTGGTTCTGGCCGAGGGGGAGGGCGGCGAAGTGAAAAAAAAGAGAAGGGGAGAAGAGAGAGAAGAGAGAAGAGAGAGAGAACAAAAAGAGGGATATCTTTTTTTCTTCTTTTTTGTTTGTACAGTGCAACAAAGCAGAAAGTGTAAATTTCTTTGTCTCGAGTCGAAGAATAAAGAAGAAGAGGAGGCGGAGAAGGAAAGAGAGGTCGAGAGCAGACGCGAAAGAGAAAGAGAGAGAGATGAAACAGAAAAAAGAAGAAAGAAAAACTTTTGCGCTCCTGTTCACTCTCTTCTTTTTTCTTCTTCTCCTCGTCCAAGGCCACAACAGCTTTTTTTCGCCGCTTCTCCTCTCTTTTTCACCTCCTCAGGATGACCGGCGGAGCTCCTCTTGCCCCTGCAGGAGGAGGAAGAGCTCCCAAGGATGATGAGGCCGCCAACGGAGGGGGAATCGGAGGCAGCGAGAGCGGGAGCTGGAGCGGAGGAAGGAAGCGGAAGAAGAAGACGCCGCTCGACGCGAGCGAGTCGCCCTCGCTCGCCCAAAGGCAAAACAACGGCGAAGGAAACGACGCCGCTCCCGTCCGCGTCACGCGCTCCTCCCGCTTCCGCAACGAGGGGCCCCCGGCCCCTGCCGAGGCGAGCGAGGCCCTGCGGGTGGCGATGTCGAGGTCGATGAGCAGCAGCGGAGGAGGGGGAGGGGGAGAGGTTTTGCTTAGGAGCGACGCTGCTGCTGCTGCTGCTCCTGCTGCTGCTGCGACGAACAACGACAACACCAACGCTGCCCCTCCGCCTCCCTCCTCCCTTCGCGCGCCCGCCAAGAGGGCCAAGACGGACGCGACGCAGGGAGGGAAGGCGGAGAAGCCGCCGCGAAAGACGGTAAGAAAGAGAGGGAGCAGAAGAAGAGAAGAGAGAGAAGAACTCTCTCGCGAGCGAACGAAAAACAGAAACTCGCTCACTCTTCAACCTCTCGACCTCTTCATTTCTCTTCATTTCAAAAACAGCACCTCAACTTCCCTCCCAAACCCTCTGCTTCGACCGTCGAGGCCGCGCTCTCCCTCGCCGCAGGCGCCTCGAGGCCGGAAGGACACCTCTCTGCCGTCGTCGGCCTGCTGCCGACCTCGGTCGCCGCGGCCGCGGCGGCTGCGAGAAGCGGAAACGGAGGAAACGCCGCCACCGCCGCGAGAACGGTGACGACGGCGGCGGCGACGACGACGAGGGCGACAAGGGCTGCTCCCGCCACGGCAGCGGCCCGAGGCGTCAGAAGAGAAGGATCGGTGGCAGCGAACCTGGTGACGAGCGGGGTGCCCCTGCTGGCGAAGATGCCGGCGGCGGCGGCCTCCGCCTCTTCTTCGATCCCTCGACCTCGACCTCCGGCTGGGCCGCCGTTCCTGCTCGCCGCTCCTCCTCCTCCGCCGCCGCCGCCGCCGCCCCCGATCCTCATTCCGCCGCAGCAGCAGAGCAGCAGCGCCGCGGCAGCTGCAGCCGTCTCCGCGGCCACGGTGGCAGCCGCGCACGACCAGGTCGACGCGTCGGCGACGCAGGTTCGCACGGCGACGGTCACGACCTCTCAGCTGCTCTCGATCCTGGTGTGTGAAAAGCTTTTTTTTTGAAAAGTTTTGAGACTCGGGTTTTTTTTTTCGTCGCGCGAGCGCGAGAGAGAGATAGAGAACGGGAAAAAACTCTCACTTTTTTCTCTTTCTCCTTCCTCCTTCCTCTTTTTCTCCAAAAACAAAAACACGACAGGACCTGTGGCGCTCTCGGGCCCTGGCGGCCGAGGACGCGCTCGCGACGATGATGTGAGTATTTTCATTTTTTTGTTTGTTTTTTTCGTCTCGAAGAAAAAACGAAAAACACTCTCCTCTCCCTTCCTTCCTCTCTCTCTCCCCCCCCGACAACCACCTCCCCACCAAAACACGAAAACACAGGAACACCGCCACCGAGGCCCACGCGAGAGGGGAGACCCAGCAGCCCCCGTGGCTGCCGCTCCCTCTCCCTCAGGCGATGGCGACGACGACGAACCGATCCGTCTCCCTTCCTCCTCCTCCTCCTGTTCCTGCTCCTCCTCCTCGCTCCTCCTCGGCGACACTTCCCGCCTCCCTTCCTCCTATTTCTCCGCCCCCGCTCGCTCCTCTCTCAGCTCCTCCTCGCGAGCCCGCGCCGCTGTTTCCTCTACCGCAGTCCGAGGTCGTGAGGCAGAACGCAAAGAGGAGGGGGCAGCAGCAGCAGCGAGGGAACGGAAACGACAACGATAACAGCGACGAAAACGACAACGCTGCTGCTCCTCCTCCGCCGCCGCCGCCGCCGCCTTCCTCCTCCCCGGCTCCCCCGCTGCCCCCCTTCGACGCCTGCTACGAGCTGCCCACGGCGCACGAGGGCTGGGACCTTGACGCGGGAGAAGAAGGAGGAGGAGGAATCGGAGGAGGAAGTGGAGGAGGAAGGGAGCCGTCGCTGTTCGAGGGGGTGGCCGGGGTTTTGTTCTGAATTTTCTTCTCTTTTCCTTTTGATGCTTTCGCCTTTTTCCAACCCCTTTCTCTTCTTTTTTCTTCCAACTTTTGTGAAAAGTCTCTTTCTTTTTTAGTTTTCTTTGTTGAAATTGCAAAGAAGAAAAAAGGAAAAGAAAAAATACGAAAAAAACGCCATTTTTTTTGTTTGTTTTTGAAAAAATCAAATCTCTCTCTCTTTGTTTAGTGCAATGTTTCTTTGTTTGTTATTGAAGCGCGCGCGCGCAAGGTAAATAAACGCGTGCGATCTCGCGCTCTCTTGGCTTGAATGAATTCAGAATTCGTTCAATTTGGAGGAGGGGAAGTGTTTTTTTGAAAAGAAAAGCAAAAAAGCAAAAAAGGTCGTTGTCGTCGTTTCGAAAAACGAAACTTTCTCTTCAACTCATAACTCCAACTCTCTCTCGCATTCTCTCTCTTGCTTTTTCCTAGCCGGAAGCGGGCGCGTCGACGATGACGGGCGCGTTGGGGTCGGCCGGGGCGCCTCCCGTATCCCCCCTGGCGGCGGCGCGGCGGGCTCCCTCCGGGGGAGGGCGCGAAGAAGCAGCGGCGGCGGGAGCGGCGGGGGCGGCAGTAGCAGCGTCGGCGGGCCCCGCGCGGCGAGGAGCCGCGGCAGCGGCGGCGTCACCTCCGGCGGGGACGTCACCGGCAGCAGGCATGACAGCACTGACAGCCCCGGCGTTGGGAGCAGCACCACCAGCGGGAGCAGAAGAGGCTCCACCGGCGATCGCCCTCTTCGGAAGTAAAAGGGCGTCTGTCGGGTAGATAGTGGAGATGCAGGCCGGGGACCCGTTGTCGAGCAGCGTGGCGGCGTTGTGGGGTCCCTTGAGCTTGATCTTGTCCGAGCCTCCTTTGGCGACGGAGACGGAGTCCTGGAAGTTGTCTCCGGGGAGGAGCTGTTGAAGAGGGGGTGGGAGGTGGTGGGGGAGGAGAAGAAGAGAGAGAGAGAAGGGGGGTGAGAAAAAAGCGAAAAAAGCGGAAAGATCTCGAAAAGAAAAAAATCAAAAGTTTCGAAGAACTTCCCAAACATGATCAGAAAGCAGCCATATCTCTTCTCACTCACCGTGTTGAACGAGTACCCGTTGACTAACTGGTCCGTCGGGATCGGGTTGGGCAGCATGTGGAACTGCAGGACCATCAGCGATAGGGCGGGGTTGGCCTGAGAGAAAGAGAAGAAGAGAGAAAAGAGAAGAAGAGAGAGATGAAAGAAGAGAGAAGAGGAGAGGAGAGATGTGAGCGCGCTGCTGCTTTTGTTTCTCTCCCAAAAAATCCACCTTTTTTCATCAAAACAAAACGCAAAATCCTCTCCTCTCCTCACCACCAGGTCCGAGAACGACAGTCCCTGCTTCGTCAGCGAGTCGGTGATCGCGTCGTCCGTGGGAGCGAGCAGCGTCAAGGCGACGTCCGGGGAGTCCAGGATGTCGGCCAATCGCGCCGCCGCGGGCGTCGCGTCGATCAGCTGCAGAAACTTCTTGTAGCTCCCCGAGTTCTGGAGCCACTGGAGGGGCGTGGAGCAGCCCGCGGCCGAGGAGCCGCCCGTGTTGGACTTTGCGGGAGCAGGGGGAGAGGGAGCCGAGGGGGACGAGGGAGCGGGAGCGGGGGCAGCGGCGGTTGCAGTCGCGTTGCCGGCGCTCTTCACGTCGCCCTTGGTGCCCGAGGCCGATCCTTTTGAAGTCGACAGCATCGCGTCGAGGGCGTCGGCCCCTTTCGACTTGTTGGCAGCTGCGGCAGCTGCGGAGGTGTCGCCCTGAGCCGCGGCTGTGGTAAGGAAGGAAAGGTTTTGAGGTGTCGAGGTCGAGGTTGAGAGAAAGAAGTTCAGGTGGAGGTGGTGAAGCGAAAGAAAGAAGAAGAAGAAAAAAGCGCTAACGATGAAAGAAAAAAAATTCTTGGAAGCCGCGACCGATTTCTTCGGTCGGCATCGAGTCCCTTCTTCTTCTCTTCTCTTCTCTTCTCCCCTTCCCTTTCGCCGATCCATCCCCGACTCACCCAGGGCCACGCAGCCGACCAGCAGGGTCGAGACGATGACGCGCTTGATCATCTTGGTTGCTTTTAGGGAGGAGAGGAAAAAAGGGGGGGCCTGCGAGGGAGAGTTTTGATGGGTTGAGAAAAGGGTAAGCGACGACGACGATGTTGATTGAACGAAAGGGCGTTGCCGACCGCCGCCGACAGAATTGGGCACCGTCGCACGGCACTCTCCGCTACTGCGATCACTTTTCAAACGCTGCGGATCGTCCAACGACATCAAATGATGGGTGCCGAGAATAGAATCGAGCGAAAAAAAAAGCAATTATGTTCGAAAGCGAGTGCGCGAAGATTGAGAGGGCCTGCGTTTCTTTTCTTCGATGCGATGCTGGCACCTCGGTGGTTCTCGAAATGCTTGATTCTCTTTCTCTCTCCCTCCCTCTCTCCTTTCGCGCTCCCTCGCCGCTCTCCTCCGCGCCCAATCGCCCTCTCTCCGGCAGGGAAACTGCAAACCTCCGTGAGGAACTCTGCGCTTTCGATCGTACCTTTTGGGGGGAGAGCGGAAGAAGATGGAAGGAGTTGGCGTTCTTTCTGGGAGAAGAGAAGAGTTGGCTAGATTTGTGGAGAGCTTTCGCTGCTCGGAGGGGGGGGGGGGTGAAATCAACCCTGGCCTTTTTCTTCTTTTGCTGCCGCGCTCTTCTTCCCCGCTCTCTCTACTTTTACACACCGAGGGGCGGGGCACTCATTCATTCACCCCAAAACCCAATCCCCAAAGGGCTCGAAGGCCCTCTTGGCCTCGAGCAGCGCTGCCCTGTCCTCCCTCCTCTCCATCTCTTCTTCTCCTCTACTTCCGTTTCCACCTCCTCCTCCTCCTCCTCCTCCTCCTCCTCCTCCTCGCCGCCTCCTCCCCTTCCCTGCTTCCGGGGGCAGCCGCAGCAGCGCCACGGGCACCGCCCTGGCCAGGTCGGCCCTCTTGGCCCCCGCGGCGTCGTCGTCAACGACCGACACCCACCCCCTCGAAAGCCCGAGCTCAAACCTCAAATAGCTGAACCCGGGAGGGACAGAAGAAGCCAAGGTCCTGTTCTGTCCCTTTTCGGTCCTCCCGGTCTCGATGAGCCTCTTCGAATGGTGCGTGCTCCACTCGTCTGCAGAGTCGTCCACCGATTGCTTTATGACGCCCGGGGCAGCATTGGCCGCGGAGGCGCTGAGCGGGAAGCACTGGACGACGGCGTGCGAGCGGGCGTCGCGCGGCCGCAGGGCGCTCTCGACAAAGAGCGTCGTCGTTGCCGTCGTTGGATTCGACGGATTCGATTGCGAATTCGACGGATTCGATCCCGATTGCGACTGCCCGAAACCTGCCAGATGCATCCGGATCGCCGTCTTCTTGAAGTTGCGCATGTCCGTGGCGACGTCCTCGTCGACCTCGCGCTCCTGTTTTGGAGGTGTGTGTAGTTTTGAGGGGGGAGGAAGAAGAAAGAAAAGTAAAAAGAAAAAGAGTGAGTTTTTGAGAAAAACGGTTTCGGGTTTCTTTCTTTCTTTCTTTCTTCTCTCTCCGAAAGCCCCCTAAAACTCTCTCTTCCTCTCCCCCCCAAACTCACCGACGGCGCATGCCTCGCCGGCGAGATGATCAGCTGCCCCGGAACCAGGCGGCGGCTGATTGTGGGGATTGCCAGGAAGGCCCTCTCTGTCGCCGCAACAACGAGGTAAAGAGGAGAAGAGCTGTTGTTGCTGTCTTTCCCGTTTCCTCGCAAACACCACTGGCAGTCGTCCAGCGCCCTCTGCTCCCTCGTCGCGGCCCCGACCAGCGCGGCCCTCGCCCTCTCCTGCTGCGTGGGACCGCCGTGATTCTTGCGCTTTTTGCCAGCGAATCGCGGGTCCTCGAGCGATTCCAACTTTTCGTCAAAGTCGTACTCAGCGTCGGCGCCGAAGTCGTCGCGGGCGCCGCTGGCCTTGTACCTCGACCCCTGCTTCAGGATCGCACCGGCTAAGGCTTCGTCCACATTTAAAGAAACGCCGGCGTCGTCGCCCAGACGGGTGCGCTTGGCGAGCTCCGCGGCCGTCAGGGAAGAGGAAGCGTCGTCGCCCTTGAAGTATCGCGTCTTGTTGCCCTCGTCGTCGAAGCGATCGAGCTTTTTTCGGGATTGCTGGTCGTCGAGAGGCGCGGGGAGAGAGGCGGCGGCGGTGGAGGGGGCTCTGCCGAAGGCGCCCGGGGCGGCCCTGCCCCGGGCGTCGACGAGGGGGAGGTTGATGACGACGCCTTCTCTTTCGTTCGCGGGGGCGTTTGCGGAAGCAGGGGGAGGAGGAGGAGCGGCGGCGAACGAAGCCCTTGCTCCGCTTCCGCTTCCTCCTCCTCCGCCGCCACCGCCTCCGCCGCCCCCGAGTCGCGCGCGGAGCATCGCCGCGGCGCCACGGTTGGCGTCGAAAGCCTTGGAAGACAGGAAAGGAGCTGGAGCAGGAGCAGGAGCAGGAGGAGGAGGAGGAGGAGGAGGAGGAGGAGGAGGAGGAGGTCGAAGCGGAGGCGGCGGCGCTGCCGCTCCCACTTCCTTCGCTTCCCTCGCTCCCTTCTCTTCCTTCTCTCCCCTCCTCTCTTCTCCTCCCGCTCCTTTCCCCTCTCCTCTCTTTTTGTCGTCGAACCGCCTCATGAAGGACCCGTCAGAGGCGAAAGCGTTCATCGCAGGGGCGGCGGCGGAGAGCAGGGCTGCCCTCTCGTCGCCTTCTCGACGAGAAGAAGAAGAAGAAGAGCGGTGGTGGTGGTGGTGGTGGTGGCGGCGGCTGTCGTTGTTGTTGCTGTTGCCTCTCTCGCGGCCCCTCTCCCTCTCCCTCCGGTCGCCGTCGCCGCTGCCCTTCCTCCTCCACGAGAGGCCGCCGCCGCCGCCGCCGCCGCCGCCAGTCCCTTCGCCGGGCCTGCGCATGCGCTCTCCCGATCCGGTAGAGAGGTAGGAGGAAGGGCGCTCGTAGCGACGGTCGCTGTCTTCGTTGTTGCGTCGCTCTTCTCGCTCGCCTCCTCGTTCTCGTTCTCTTTCCCTCTCCCTCTCCCTTCCACCTCCCCTCCCCCTCTCGCCCTCCTCCCCCATCGCCGCGTCGTTCGCGGCCCTCCTCTCGGCCAGCCTCTCCTCCACTCCCAGCGCCCTCGCGCGGTCCCTGGCGGCGTGGAGGTGCGCCGAAAAAGAGGAAGCAAAAGGTTGGTTTCCGCTCCCGCTTCCTCCTCCGCCTCCGCCTCCTCTTTCGCCGACCGCCGAGGCGGCCAGCTCCGCGACGGAGCCCCACCGCTCCTCGACGACCTTCCGGACGTCCTTGCCGGCCGCCGAGGCCTCCTGCTGCGCGCGGCGGAGGGCCTTGAGGCGCCAGGAGGCGCCGCCGTCGCCGATTACGGAAGCGGGAGGAGCAGCAGCAGCAGAGGGAGCAGCGGAGGGAGCAGCAGCAGAAGGAGGAGCAGCGGCGGCGGTTGCACCTCCTGCCGCTCCGGCAGAAAGCCCTGGGGGCCTCTCGGCGTGGATAGAAGAAGGTGCTGGACCTGGAGCAGCACGCGGAGGGGACGCGGGCCTCCTCTGGCGCGCGAGGGACGGGTCGGAGAGCCAGGCCTCTCGCTGGAGAGTCCCCGTCCCCGCTGTCGTCGCCGTCGCCGTCGAAGCGTCTCCATCGCCACCCTTCTTCTTCTCTCCGCCCTCTTCTTTCTGCCTCTTCTTCTCTGCCTCAGCGGCGCGCAGGGCCGCGCGGGCCGCCTCTGCGTCGACGACCTTGGCGCCGGAGAGCATGAACGAGGGAGGGCGAGAGAGAGAGAGAAAGCAGAAAAGAAAACGAATGCGAAGGAGAAGAAAAAAAAAGGGGAAAAAGTGATAGACGTTCGACCCCATCGAAATCTCTTTCAAATCAACTCTCTCATCTTCGCCGACCGGCTGGCGAGTCCTAGACGGCGCTGATTCCCTTTTACTCTCTTTCACGTACTCAGATCACAAATGCTACCGGAGCAGCAGAGGTTAAATCGTGTGAAACAGAGGTCAGCGACAGCAATTGTCGAACGAGAAAAAAAAACGCGAGCGAAACCGAAAGAAAACAAACCCCGAGCGACCGCTTCTCTTATTTTTCTTTCTCTTTCCCGCTCTCTCTCTCTCTCTCTCTCTCTTCCTCTCTTCCGCCACGCAAAAAAAGGCAAAAATCAAAGCCAGGAGACGAACTAGATCATCTGCGGCTGCTGAGAGTCGAACTCAGCTCTCTACGGTTTTGTTGTTCCAAAGCGCGGAAGAAAGAAAGAAGAAAGAAAGAAAGGAAGCGGCAACTCAAGAGAGTAAAGACGGTCGAAGAAACGAATACGACACGCAAACTTGTCTTTTTTCTTTTTCTTTCTTTCGAAATTCGAAGACAAGTCCCACAACGTAGCGTACTAACCACCTATACGACAGCCGCACTTTCTTTTTTCCTCTCTTTTCAAAACCAGGGATTTTGAGAGCGGAAGAAAGTTAAGTTGAACGTTTTGAATTTCCAAGGTTATATAAAAGACAGGTCCAATTTGACCTTGATTCTTTTTTTTGCACCTGCAAGTCTCTCTTTTTGCTCCTCGTTTTTTTACACAAGAGCAGTGCGGGACCCTTTGAAAGAGCGGCACGTCGCAGCAAAGACTATCCTGCTCAGCTTGAGAAACGATCAGAAGAAGAAGCAAGAAAGAAAGAGAGCAAGAAAAGAAACGCAGAACACTTCTTCTTTTTTTCTTTTTTTACTCTTCGTTTTTTCTTTCGAAACTAATTTTCTCTCTTCTTTTCACTTTTGCTTCGCGCGGGCCCCAGAGCCGCTCCCGCTTCCGCTGCCGTTGGAGCCAGAAGCCCCCAGCGCGTACGATGTCGGAGGCGAGGAAGCAGCAGCGGTCGCGGCGGCGGAGCTCGCAGTCACGGAGAAGACCCTCTCTCCTCCGTTGCCGTTTCCGTCTTTTTTCTTCTTCGTCGGCGTGTCCCGGGGAGACCACGAAGACCAGAAGGGCGCCGCCGTCGAGGTTCCCCCCGTCGGGGAGCTGTCGCCGCTGCCTGCTCCTCCGCCGCCGCCGCTCCTCGCCGCGAAGGAGAGGGGCGGCAGGCTTGGGGCGGAGGGAGTAGCAGCGCTGGAGGACGAGAAGGAAGAGGGGGAGCTCGAGACGGCCGACGAGGAGCCGGGAGCGTGGGGCCGGGACGCGACCGCCGTGGCGGCGTTCCTCACGCAGGACCTCAGGAAGAACAGGATCGCCGCCGCTGCGGCGAGCACGCCTAGGCCCACGCCGATCCAGGCGCCGATCGAAAGCGAGGGCTTGCTGCTCGCCGAGGCTGTATTTTATTTTTGAGGGAGCAAGAGGGGAAAGAAAAAGTGAGATAAAAAAAGCCTCTCGTGGAGGAAAAAACTCGAGAGAAAAAAAACTCTCACCTAGACACTGCCCCCCGGCGCTCCCGCGAGAGCAGCCGAACACTCCCCCGGCGGCGGTGGCGGTCAGCGTCTCCGAGGAGACCACCGAGATGCCTGAGGTCGGCAGCCCCAGCGCGGTGAGCTCGGCCTGTGGGTTTCGAGAGAAGAAAAAGAATTCGAAAAAGAAGGAAGAGTTGATAAAGACTGAGAAAGGGGATCGAGAGCGATTGCGTAAACCTTTTTCTCGTTTTTTTTTCGCGACGCGCGTCGCGACGCGCCCAAACCCTAACTTTTTTTTTCTTTTCCTCCTCTCCTCCTCTTTTTACTTACCCACAGCGCCCCGCTCGTCACCACCGCGTCCAGGTCGTCCTGCGCGATCAGCGCCCTCTCGCTCGACCCAGTGCGGACGACGAGGGTGACGTCGGCAGTCGGCTCCGAGGAGGACTGGAGGAGAGTCCTGCTGCCTCCTCTTTTTCTTTTTTCCGATTTCGACGAGAGCGAAGAAGACGACGAGAGCGACGAAAACAGGAGCTTCCTCCTCCTCGCCTGCCCCGCCGACGCCACGGCCGTCGTTTCCCCTCCGCTCTCCGTGACACCGAGCACCGAGACGTCCCCGGCGGACCCGACTCCGTCGACCGCGGCGACGACCCCCCTCACGAGCAAGGAAGCCTTCGAGGCGTCGAACGGCAGAACCGCCGTTCCCGAGAGCCTCAGAACCGCTTTCAGCACCGATCTGGGCGCCGGGGTCGGCGCCGGCGTCGCGGTGGGCCTTGTGCTCGGTGCGGGGGTGGTGGCTGTGGGGGTCGAGGTTGCCGTTGGAACGGGCGTGGAGGTCGAGGCGGGGGTCGAGGTGGAAACGGGAGTCGTCGTTGGCGCTGGGATCTCTGCTGCTGCCGCCATCGTTTCCGGAGGAGGAGGAGGAGCCGTTGTCTCCTCCCTCACGACCACGACGGCTGCCGGCTTCGCCGTCGGGGCCGGGGTCTCGGGGGGAGTGGTGGCGGCTGGAGGAGGAGGGGGAGGAGGCGGTGGAGGAGGAGCAACGGTCTCTGCCGGGGGAGGCGGCGGCGGAGGCGGCGGCGGCGGCGGAGAAGGAGGGGAAGCGGCGGCGGCCGGAGTCGTCGGCGTCGTCGTCGTCGTCGTCGTCGTCGTCGTCGCTCCTTCGGTCGGGGAAGGCGGAGCGGTCACAAACTCCTGCGCCTCTGCTTTTTTTTTTTTTTGAGATTTGAAGAAGGAGAGCGCGAGAAGTGTGAGAGTCTCTATCGAAAGCCAGCAGCAGCGGCAAGCGGGGAAGGAAAACGCGTTTTTTGCCTTTCTTTTTCTTCGAAGAAACCGCACCTCTTCCGCTCTCTCGAGGTCTTCGAAAGAAAAAAAAATGCAACCGAGGGTCCTTTCCTCTTTTCTCCTTATCTCTCTCTTCCTCCAAAACAACAACAACAAACGAAACTCACCCGCAGGGAGCAGCAAAAAGACACAGACGCAGGCCGCGAGGAGCAGCACCAGCCCCTTGGAGGAGGAGAGTGGCTTCCGGGAAGGGCTCATGGTTTTTTTTTGTTTTTTCCTTTTTCCAAATTTGGGCGCGCTTTGTTTTCGTTCGGCGGGCGCGACAAAAAAAAAACCCGAGAGAGAGAGAAAGAGCTCGGCTTCCCCTCTTTCTGCTTCGAGCTCTCCGGAGCTTTCTCTGCCTTTTTTTCTCCCCTCACGAGAAGAAGAAGAAGAGAATGCGAGGTAGAAGAGAAAGCAGCAGCAAAGAAGAAGCTCCTTTCTTCGAGAGAGAGAGAGAGGCCGAGAGAGAGAGAGAGGCAGAGAAGAAACAAAAAAGTGGAAGAGAAGACCAAGAGACTTTCTCTCTCGAAAACAAATTTAAGGTTTTCGAAAACAAATTTAAAGTTTTCACAGTTTCAGTTTTTCCCCCTTACTTTACTTCTTCTTCTTCTTCTTCTTCCCGCCTTTCCCGCCTCCCGGAGCCGCCGCCGTCGCCGCGGCCCTGGCCCCGAGACGGTCCAGCTTCGCATACCTGTCCTTCAGGGAATGACGACTCAGCACCTCGCCGTACGCCGTCAGGTTCTTCCGGCGGAGGTAGGAGAGGAGCTTCCTGCGGCGCGCGAGCATGCCCTGCAGGCCCCTCGAAGAGCTCTTGTCCTGCCTGTGGTCGGATAAGTGATTAGCTAAAGCAGAGATGCGCTGCGACAGAGCTGCGACCTGGGCCTCGGGGGAACCGGTGTCCTCGGGGAACCGCGCTGCCTCGGCGGCGGCGGCGCGGGCGGCGAGCTTTCGCGAGGCCTCCCGCGGGAGGAGCGAAGGGTCGGAGAGGATCCTTTCGACGAGCTCGGGCTTCGGAGGAGGGATGGAATCTGTAGAAGGGGTGTTTTTGGAAAGGGGAGGAAGCGAGAAGGGGTGGGTGAGGGAGAGGAGGGAGAAGGAAGGGAGAAGAAGCAAGGAAGAAGAGGTCGAGCCGCCAAGAGAAGATCGAACCAACCAAACAATCATTCCATCAGAATTGAACCCCCCCTTCGAATTCCACGACGCACCTCCGTCCAGCATCGCGGGACCGCCCGTGCTCACGGGTGGCAGGTAGCGCGCCGCGGGCCGCGAGGAGGTGAAGGCTCGCCGCCAGAGGAGGGACGCGAAGCTTGACGACGACGACGACGACGGAAGCATCATCGTCGACGTTTCGATCGGCATCAAGCTCCCGATGCTGCTGCTCCCGCTCGAGCTCGCCGTGGCCCCGCTCGACGCGCGCAGGGCGCGGGCGGCCAGCGCGGACGCACCCGCGAGAAGGCGATTGGACATCGCGCCTGCTTCGAGTGAAGAGAAGAAGAGGAAGAAGAGAAAGAAGAGAACTCTTTTTCTTTTCTTTTCTCTTTTCTTCGCCTTTCTTTGTTTGAAAAAAAATGTAGAAAAGTGCAAGCCACATTCGATCATCGAAAGCTTTTTTCTTTGCATCACTCCGCCTCTTCCCCCCCATGCGCACCTCCGCGGCCTTTCGCCCCTGTCGGGCGATGCCCAGGGCTGCTGCGTTGCCGTATGGTCTTTGTCCATCAACAAGGAGCCCTCAAAAGGTCGGAATCGCACGCGGCGAGCGACGGCGACATCAGAAGATCGGCCCGCCGCTCGTCGTGTCTTCTTCCTCTTCCTTGTCAAGCTCCTTAACCTCCTCCTCCTCCTCCTCCTCCTCCTCCTCCTCCTCCTC
>Ga0114918_10003461_pt1 | contig 13927 bp, 19 predicted proteins | sample LantaG_FD_87015 | JGI IMG/M metagenome (GOLD analysis project Ga0114918, IMG submission 87015) | Deep subsurface microbial communities from Baltic Sea to uncover new lineages of life (NeLLi) - Landsort_02402 metaG | ecosystem: Environmental > Aquatic > Marine > Oceanic > Sediment | place...
AGATATTTAATTAAATTTGATCCAATAAAGCCAGCGCCTCCTGTTACTAATATATTTTTCATATAATGTTATACGAATATTATAACGATTGGTTTTAGATAAATAAAAAAAAGCACTATGCACAATAAAATTTATATTACTGAATCTGAATTCATAAATTGGTTAAAGGGATATCTAGACGCTGCCGATGGATCCAAACTTACATATAAGGAATATGAAAAGATAATGGAAAAACTAATTCAAGTTAGATCTAAAGACGAGGATTAGTTTAAAGCTTGCTGTATATATAACTAGCTGCTTCTTGACGGTCTTTTAAATGTTTAATTCCAGCCCTTTCGTATTTTGTAACTACTAGAGAAGCTGCAATGTCTAGCGTCTTGGCTTCCTTTATAGATTTCCACATGCTAGAACCCTTAAGTTCCTTTATTACAAAATCCAGTTGTTTGGTAATATTATTAGCATTACTGTTAATCAATGCGTCTTTTCTAGAATTAGTCCATTGGGCTACTCCATAACCTGTCCATGCCTTTTGTGTTTTAGCTTCACTCAAAGTAGTGGGTTTAAATCCAAATCCTAACTTTAAACCTTTTGTTGAGATTTGACTTACGTCATGCCTAACTCCACTTTCTACTTTGAAATTACCTACAAACGCTGATGCTAACATTTTAGTCATACCTATATCTACACCAGTCTTTACTAAATATTTAGCTGCAGATATTCCACGTTCTTCCCAACCTTTATAAAGCAGTTTATATGAAGAACTGGCTTTTAATGCAGCAACTGCTCCTTTGGACCCAACGCTTGCTCCTTTCAATGGTACGTATGCTGAAAGATTTAATCCATATTTAGAATTAAGAGATTTTACACTAGTTTCGTTTTCAACCCCGTACCATTTAACCTCGGTCGCATTTATTATATAATACAACCAGAACTGATTAGTGGGATCTACTTTATAGTAATGCCCAGGTCTTGCTATGATCTTATATTTAGAGAAACCTTTAGGTTTAAATATACCAAGGTCTAATTTATATTTAGAGTTTAATTTACCTACGCTTTCATCATTTTCAACTAGGTTCCACGTGTCTTCACCTACACGTGCATATTTCCAATATTTATCGGCAGGTTTATATACATGATTAGGTCGTCCTTCTATGGTATATGTTACTGATTCGTTAATGACTAAGTAGCTTTTAATATATTTCATTTAAAATTCGCTTATTTCATCGACATATACGTCATCTATTGTAAGATCATCGTTTGGCATATCGTCATGTGTAGGAAATTCATCCCTGTTAGCATCATCGATCCACCTATTGTAAAATGGATATATTACATCTACAAGTGGGATATTGCTAATCGCCATGCTTTTAAGTATTTCGGCACGGTTATCATTAATAAAATCTTCAATTACTCGAGTAGCTTCTATATAATTTGAAGCATTTACAGAGGCTTCTGCGAGTCTTCTTAACTCTAAAAGTATATCACTAGTTTCCTCTAGATTAGATTCATGTATGTATTGTTTTATATGTAACATAGGTATTGTTTCTAGTCTTCTTGTTCTTCAAACCATGAATCTTCTAATCCGTGTGGATTTTCCATGTCAAAATCTACGTCTATTAAGTCTTCAAATTCACTGTCTGGACTTTGATACTCAGGTTCCTCTATAGTAGAATCAAAATCAGTATTGATATCTTCAACAGAACCGGTTAGTATGTACTCTGCGAAACTTCTCAACGCTTTCATTTTTTCATGCTTTGAGATTACATCTTCTATCGAGGCATATGATTTATACTGTGAATCAGATATATTTGCCATATTATCAATTTCAGATAGACTAGTTATAGCATAAGAACCATTGTCCATTAAATATTTTAAAAAATTCTTGTAATATGTTGATATATTAGCTTCGACTGTTGTATTATCTTGAAGTAACCTCTGTAAATTTCTCATTTGATCAGTTGATATATCAGTACCGCCAGCAACCAATTCTCTATACTTTTCTCTAGCTTTTTCTTTTCTTTTTCCAAATAAATTAGTTAATATACCTTCGAAACGTTTAGCAAATTCATATATAAATGCGTTACCTCCGTAAATCATTTTTCTCTCTCCATTATCAACTATTTCTATTGAGTATGAAGCAGCTTTTTTACGGTCTCTTGCAAGTTGCCTAGCTTTCCCAATTGGAACAGGTTCGGTCTTCGTTATACCCTTTCCCATATCTCTGCTTGTAAATTCAGTGCCAACTTCTTCTAATTCTAATACATATACATCTATTTTCTTATCAGCTGCAGTTGGAAAATCCTTAAAGTCATTTCTTTTTTTAATAGGTGCATTAGGTTCCATTGGATTTTTAGGATATGTGAGCTCATTTTGATATGCAGCCCAGTCTCTAACGATATTTCCATCTGCATCCATAGTTAACACTCTATACTTTTTACCACCGCCATCATCGCGTTTACCCCATGCGGTACCTTTGTGATAAATATAATCGAACCTAGGAGCAACTCCTGCATATTTTCCTCCAGGTTCTGGAACTGCTAATATTATTCTCATATCCTTAGCCAATGGAAATTGTTCCATATTAGCTAAGAAACCAGGTTTAGTTTTTGAAGAGTTCTGATTACCTAAAAGTTCAGTTTTTCTCATTCTAAAATGGTCTACTACTTTTACGTCATGAGAAGGTCTGTTTTGACTAATAGGCTCAAGTTCGCGTTGGCGGCTTCTACTACCTTGGTTGTATGTGAAAGGTTTTATTTTTTCTATAGTATCAGGTAGTTTATGTATAACACCTACTAATCTTTTAGGTAAACCCAACTTACTAAGAGTGCTGGCCATTTCATTTACCTTAAACATTTCATTAAATCCCTTTACGTAATTTTTCATTTTAAAAAACTATTTTTTATTATTTATACGTATAATAACTTATAACTTGACATTATAAGCAGTTACTTTATCCACACCTTTCAATTTACTAAGAGGTTCGCATGTGTGTAATTGTAATTCAGATAACAATCTACCCGATCTTTTCCTTTTACCGGTATAGCATCTATGCTGGTAATCTATAATATTAACTTTATGATTATTAGATTCTAATAAGTCTAATATCTTTTTCTCCTGTATATCATCTAAAGAATCTGTAAAACTGAAAGCTAGATCTCCAGCTTCAGATACCATAGATTCCATTCTAGAAGCAGTATTTACCGTATTACCAAAGTAATCCCATAGCTTCTTACCTTGTACATTAACTTTCTTCTTATATAAAGGTCCAAAACTAATGCCCATTCTAATAGTTAAAGGTTTAGTTTTAATCATTATAGGGGTTTTATCTAATTCAGCCTGTATATCTATACCCGCTGAAATAGCGTTGAACAGCGCATCTTTGCCACTCCAACCTACCATATAGCTGTCACCTATAGTTTTTATTATTTCACCTTTATATTTAGGAATTATCCTCTCCATTATCTTCTCATGTTGATCTAGAGCTCTAAACATTCCGTCTTTATGAATATTCCACAACTTAGAACTTCCTTTAACGTCAGTAAACATTATTGCCTGTTTAGTTTCACTTAGGCTAGCTAGTGAATTTGCACTTTCCCATAGTTGGAAAGATAACATTTCATTTTGGTTTTTCAAAGAGTATAACTATTTTTATTATTTATTCGATAAACCCTTTAATAAAATAGTTATTTTTGGAGTTTCAGTACGTTCTATATTGAAATTCATATCCGGAGATATCTGCGACATGGCATTTGAATAAGCATCTCCAGACCATCCATCAACGACTTTACCATCGATACTAATGATATGCTTATTTAGATTAGCATTATTGCTCACAGTTATATTCTTAGTAAAACTTATTTCTATGAGATCAGGGCCGTTATCATGGGATATTTTAGTTTCACCCAAGTTCCACTTGTTATTTAATACTATATCGTATAATATTTTACCAAGTTTACCCTTAAACATTGCTAATTCAGGAACTTTTCCATATTGACTATACAGAGAACTTATTTGATATAATAAATATTTCTTAAACTCACTGGGAAATGCCTCGTCTTTATATAGCGGTACTAATATTTGCATATTTCTTTATTTTCCAATTTATTATCTTATTAGCCTTTTTAATAAGCTCATCCGTATTGGAACTTGATATATCAATGTCTGCTAACCTTCTTACTTTATCGTCATCTTTAGATATAGTTAACGAATAGGTTCCCAATGGCATTTCATATTCTAATATATCATGATCTACTATAGAATGATGATATATAAAAGATTCCCTTTCAAAAAAGTCATCTGGTATATTCAGCACCTTTACAAATACTGAATATATATCGCTAGATAGTTCATGTGGAATTTTATATTCTCGTGACATTGCTATGTACTTTTGTTTAGTCTATGATACCCATTATCTTTGATTCAGATACACCTGATACTGAGAATTCAGAAATTCCTTCTCCAAATTTAGTATTGAGTTTAGATTCTACTTCTGATACATTTTCGGCAGATACCAAATATTCTTCTTTTATATTTTTAATCTTTCCACTTTTATCATCTATTGATTCAAATTTTACCTTAGCTACGTAATACATATTGTTTTATTTTTTTTAGATTATGTTTTATTATTGTTTTTGTTTCATACCATATAGGTATGTATTTTTTTCTTCTAGTTAAAATCTCTGTTAAGAAATAATCATTTTTTTGATTTCCCGGTAATATACAATCAAACCTATCGTATTTTTTAATGAATTTTTCTGCGCCAATTTCTTTATATTCGGCCTTAACACAATGATCCTTTAGAATGAATTTTTTATTAAAGCTCATTATATAATATTTCCATCTTCAAGTTCTACTTTATTAGATGTTTCATCATCTTCAGCAATATAGTCTACAACAGCGCGACCCTTCATTTCTTCCCAATCTCTATTTTTTCTAACCATTTGATTAGTAGTATGTGCACCAAATAATGTAGGCATTGAAATTCCTTCAGAATCAGCTATATTTAATATTGCAGCCATGTCCTTTGGAAAACAATGTCCTCCGTAACCATAGTCGCCATCCGGTCCGGGTACCATAGTATGAGTTTTTCCTATTCTTTCATCATGTAAAGTTGCCTCTATAACGTTATTATAATTTATATCAACGTTAGTACTTTCAGATCTATTTAATCTTTTACATAATTTATACATGTCATTGAAAAAGCTAACTTTAGTAGCTAGAAATAGATTAGTGAAATATTTTGTCATTTCCGCCTCTATAGAATTTACATATATTAACTTAGCTTCTGGAAATACCTTTTCAAAGAGTTTACCGACTGGTTCTACATACTCAATCCAATCAACTCCAAGAACTATTCTAGTTTGATTTTCAAAATCTTCATTGGCGTTGGCCTCTGTTAAAAATTCTGGACTAAACACTATTCCAACATTGCTGTATTTACTATTTAAATTAGCAGTAGTTCCAGGAGGCACTGTTGATTTAATAATCACAGTTAATTTAGAATTTAATTTTGCACATTCCGCGTTTAATTCATCAATTACTGAGTCTACTATTGAAATATCGCATTTTCCATCTTGAAACATTGGAGTTGGTACACATATAAATGCAATTTTACATTCTTTAACGATATCTAGTATAGAGCATTCGCTATCGCTAACTGAGTCTCCATTATATATTCTAGAATCAGACGTTTTGTACTTGTCATATGTTAATACATTATATTCAACTTTAAATTTTTCACGGATTGCGGTTCCTACAAACCCTTGTCCGATAATCCCAACATTTTCTTTAGTTAATTCCATAATTTTTTATTTAATAACTTATTATACCGTGTTTATGATTACAGTTTTTATTTTTTACAAAAAATAAGATTAATGTTTTATTAATGTTTAGACCCCAAGTGCTTTCATTAATTCATCTTTATAGATAGTTGCAACATAAACCACTGAACCGTCAGACATAATCAGATGTTCCTCTTTTCCTTGAATATATTTCTGAGCATGTTTAACGTTCACTACCGTAGATTTATGAACTTTCAAAAAGTGATTAGTAATGAGAGTTTCCTCGAATTCTTCCATTGCCCTTAAAACTAGAATCGTTTTTCCGTTATCTAAGTGAAAGGTGCAGTGTACACCTTCAACCTGACATTTTACGATGTCATCGAAAGGAACTAATATAAGTCCGTCTTTGCAGGGGATTGCCAATTTATTAGCTTTGCCAAAATCCAAATCATACTCCTTGGAGTTTTCTTTGGTAGACTTCATTAAAGCCTTCCTTTTGTCTAAACGCATTCTTATTATTTCCAGAACGTAAACTTGATTAAAAGGTTTTAAGATATAGTCGTCTGCTCCAAGAGCCATCCCTTGACGTAGGTTTTGTGTATCTGATTTGGCAGTTAAGAAAATAAATGGCGGCACTATACCATCCTTTAGCCTTTGGTTAATTGAACTTAGAAGCTCGAAACCGTCTATTTCAGGTATATCCACATCACATAAAACTAGATCCGGACTATTTTCAAGAATACTGTCATAGCCTTCCTTTCCATTCTTTACAGCTATCGTATGGTATCCTGACAATTCTAAGATATCAATAAGTGTCTCGCGTATGGATAGGTCGTCTTCAACAATTAGTATTTTTTCCATGACTACTACTTTTTAAAATTAATGGTAAATTCCTAGAGTTTACGCTAGCTATTCTTATTGAAGACTTTCGTCTTTCTCTAATTCTATAGTTTCTATATTTAGTAACTGAGAAGATACACACGTGCTACATGTAACGGCAGTCACGTTTAAACCTACGTTATCTAGTATATTATCGCACGACTTACATTTTAAACTTTTAAATTTTGACATAGCCTTTAAAATTTTAACTTGATTGTTTTACTCTTATCGATATTTTCACTTATCCAACCTTGCCTTACTTCTATTGCGTATTGAGCTGGTTTTTCGCTATTGTAAATTTTAGCACTAATGTTTTTATCATATGATTCCATGGTGAATGAATTTACCATTTCTAGATCTCTATTAAAAAACATTATATCTAGAGGGAACGGTACACCTTTCATCCAAAAGGCTATGATATCTTCACTTTCGTATACAAAAAGTATTCCATCGCTTGACGTTGGTTCTACCATTCCTCTATAACCTTTGGATTTTGACTCATCTGTAGACGCAACTTTTAGATATAGAGGTATATTATCAATTTCTGCAATTATATGCCTATTGTCCACTTGGCTTTTTCTACAAAAACCTTCGAATAGAGCTATATTTGATTTAGTTGAATATTGCATGTGCATACTAAAAACGACGGACTTTTATTAGAGCCCGCCGTTTGGTTATTTATTTTTATTAGACGTAAAATGGTTTAGAGTAGGTTTATACTTCTTCCTCTTCTTCCTCTTCTTCCTCTTCTTCTTCGCCTTCTTCCTCTTCTTCGCCTTCTTCTTCGCCTTCTTCCTCTTCGTCATCTCCACCTTCCATTGAGTCTAATCTTTCGGTTAAATCATCAATCATAGCTTTAAGATCTTCCATAGTAAGTTCTTCTTCTTCTTCGCCTTCAAGATCTTCCATTTCTGGCTCTTCGTCCTCTAATTCTTCTTCTTCAGCATCGGCACCATATGCATCCATTGACATTGCATAGTCTTGTTCTTCACCAGCTCCATCATAATCAGTAGCTTGCTCGTTTAATCTTCTGGATTTAGCCTTCATGAAGGTTCCAAAGTTATGAATTTTACGTTTCATTTTAATAGTATTATTTTTATTTATATATCTTTATCATTTCAATAAAAATGTAAGTTCTTATATAGTTATATATCAATTAAATTGATATGTAAATTACTTTTTCTGTAAATTATTATCAATTTTACTAACTATTGATTCAATTTGTTTATCTATAGTTTGTAGCTGTGCTATAGCCTGTTGTATCTGTAGGAACATGCTTAAATTATTCTGAGCTGCGTGATAATTGTCTCCTGATATATTGTTTATGAACACACTCATCGCTTCTACTGAGTCGTTTCTAATAGCAACCCTTTGAGAATCTACTGATTTACTATCCATAGAAGACAGTGCTTGTTCCATATTCATGTTTAATACACATAGTAAATATGCTTGATTCGGACCAGTCCATGCTACTTTATTCTTAAAGATATTTCTGATCATCTTAAACGATGAATATGAAACGTCCAAAGTGACATTTCCATTTTTTCTAAATTCCTTTAGTTGTACTAATTTGTCTTCGTCTGATACTTCGGCTTCCAATACCTCAGCTTCTGATGACATTTGCTTTTCCTCATCTGTCATATTAGCTGGTTCCTCTTTAACTAACTCCGGATTATCTGAGTTTAAAACCGGTTGATCTTCTAATGTATCCTTTGGATTATTCATATTTTTATTTTTGTTAATGTTTTACTAAATTGATAAATTAAAGTTTCGTTTTTATGCTTCCGAGAATTTATTTTTATATTTTCTAGCACTCCTGATAGGTACAGTTGCGTCCGACTTCCAACCAGCATTGGCCTGTGCGTATTTTATAAGTGCATCATCGACTGATGTAAATGAATTAGGATCAATATTTTTTTGTTTAAATCTATTTAATAAGAATGCAACAGCTGCTTCTGCAGCTACTTCAGGATCATTTAGAAGGTCTGGTTTATTTACTATATCTTTTCCTATTATCTTTGCATACTTTTCATAAGTTCCCTTGAATGTAATCTGATTAAATCCTCTTCCACGATATTTATAACCATCTCCAGAAGCTTCATTGCCATTGTCATGTTTGCTACTATATACTAAATTAGCTAGTTTACTATCATTGCCAGCGTATTGTTTAGCTAAGTCATTATAATTATCTTTTCCAGTACCTTTAGGGACCCTTTTTCCAGTTTTAGAAAACCTACTCCATACTTCCGGAAGCCTTTCTACTGAATAGTTCATTTTCTCAGTCTTAGGAAGAAAATTACATTCTTTCCCAATAACAGTGAGCATTCCAATTATGGATTTAGGATTAGTTATTCCAGCGTCTAATGCTGCCTTTTCGATTATAGAGATATTAGTTGCTTCATCCCCTGTATAGCTGTGTTTAATTTTACCTCCAGTACTGGCACTGGTATGTTTTTTCTTTGATTCAGCGGCAATTGTGCTTGTACCAAGAGCAACAGCTCCTCCAGTGCCAATATCTCCACTCACGGCGGCTCCGGCATCAATTGGTGGTGCAGCTGCATCCTTAGCTTCTTCTTCCTTTTCTTGATTAGTCTTAAAGTTTTCAATACCCATTAAATTAGCTAGTTCACGTTGCTCTGTTGGGTCTGTCACATTCTTTATTCCATATCCAATATAATTAGTTGCTTCTCCATTGGAAGCTTCTATCTGAATTAAATTAGACTTTTTATCATATATTAAATTAAAGGTAGGCTTTTCTAAAGTTTTAGATTCGACATCGGTATTGTTTACAGTAGGAGCAATAGTCTCTGGGGCGTTGGAATTAGATAAACTAATAGCCTTTTGTTTACCCTTTAATAATTTACCAGCCGTTTGTTTAAGACCATCTCCAAATTTTTCATTAAGCATTTGCGATAAACTATATACAGAGTTATTATACTCAACAACTGCAGTTTTTTTGACCTTAGAGTCGCTGTCTGATAAATTAGCAGGTGATATTTTTATAGTTTTATTACCAAAGAATCGCTTTAGCTTTACAAATTTATCAGTTGTTATTTCTTTAACTGAAATTGGTGTAGCATCAGTTGACGCATCAGCCGGTGTATCAACGGGAGTGTCGCTGGATTTTATATCAACTGACTTTAATGCAATAGGATTTTCTTTTGTTCCTGTAGGTTTTACATAAGGGGTAGCGGATGCTTTTATATTTAAAGCTATATGTAAATGATTACTCTCTGGTAAACATGATATTGCATATTTAGATTTTCCATCTGTAATGAATTTAGAAAGTTTTGAGTTGGATGGTACATCTATTGCGCCATTACCTTGATGTTTACTTATAGGATTAGCGGTTAGGTACGTTTCAACATTATCTAGAGCAGTTTTTAACACGTCAGGTTTAATTCCGCCGTTTTCATCTTTACCTATTCTATATGCATCTGCAAATATTTTATCCACGGCAACGGATTTATTTCCTCTATATAATCCAGTTATATATTTTTTTCTTCTAGCTAATAATACTTCATCGGTTTCACCCTGTTTCTTTTGATTTTGCGGTAGATCAAACCAATTTGCGTACATTATGCGGCCCTGATTGTAAGCATCCCTACCGGCTGAGGAAATTGTTCCTAATTCTATACCATTGTCTTTTAATTCTTGTCTTAGTGAATCTATTACATTTTTCATTTCAAGAGGCATGTTACGCGCTCCAGTAGAGGTTTTAATAGGGTCGATTCCCTTGGGAGTCCAGGTTACCTCTAATATGGATTGTAAGTTTTTCATAGTTTTAAATGTCTATCTAATATTATTCTTTGAAAGGCAGTCATTTTTGGATACGCTTCATCTGGTCCTAAGAAACCTGCCCAATCTACTTCTTTAATCTGTAACCTAGACTTATCAACGGTTAGGCGATCCATATGCAATGCATTTAAGTTATTTATATTACATACAAAATATATAAGTTGCTTTTTTACGTTACCTCTATTATCATATATATCAGTTACATACGGTTCATTAGATAACACGGATGCATCTAATGATATTCCGGTCTCCTCTTTTAATTCTCTAAGCGATGCTGTTAATACATCCTCTCCGTCCTCTACTTTACCCTTGGGTATACCGAGAGTTGGCTTTTGCCAACTCGCATTTGTAGGGTGAACCAATAGTATCTTATTATCATATATTATAGCTACGCCCGCAACTTTTTTATCAAGAGAATCGTCTACGTCTTCCCATGCTTCATTGATATATTCTATAAAAGATTTAACCATTGCTTATTTTTTCTTTTTACCTTCGGTGATAGACCACTTTTCAAAATCTAATATTAAATTTCCCATGTTATAGTATTTCATTTATTTTATTCTTGAACCATGTCGGTACAGAGTGTTTATAATAATCTTCATATAATTTTACATATATTAAATTAGCTTGTTTTTCATTTAGTCTATTACATTTATTAATTCCACTAAGATACAGCTTATTTCTATCAGATTCGTATATTTTAATATAGTATACGTCTAGCTTATGATTCTCGTTTATTTTATTAGAAATAGCAGATATCTTTTTAAGCATGTCAGAATTTATTTTCTTAGAAGTATATGTATTATTTATATTTTCAACCATATCTATTGGCTTGTCTCTAAACATCAACACTTCATATTTGGTCCTAGGATTTATTTTTTCTCTAAACGTATGATACACATTTTCAGAATTATTAAACCTATTTAACGTTTTGTAATTAGAGATACCACTACTTCCTATTGCCTCTATTGGAAACTTTAATTTTCTTACTTTATTTCTATTCCTTATAGATTTTGGTATAAATGATTCATTTGCGTATTTACTATGAATGTTTAATCTTGAATTTAAGTTAGATGAATTATAGAAATGCTCGTTAGACGATCCTGACTCATTTATAATGGAAGCCTTTATGTTATCGAATATCAATATCGGACTTCCATTAGATTCTTTAATGGAACCTATATGCACAAATGGTGAATTTTCAATAGATATGTTTTCACCTAAAATTTGTACCTTTCCAGTGATATCTTTTACATTTCCACTTCTATATGTTTCGTATTCATTGAAACTCTTTAATTTCATTAAAATAATTACTTTTTATTATTTATACGGTAGATATATAAAATAAAATACATTTTGATATATGGAAAGTATTAAGAATTTCGATAGCTTTATGAAGAAAGCCCAGCCAAAGCCTAAAAAGGTAGAGGAAGAGTTCATGGGTAACTTTAAACGTAAACGCGCAGAAAAGAAAGCCCTTAAGAAAGCCTCGCAAGGTTCAACTAATGTAAGGGGAACTAAAGGAAAAGAAACATTTGTAGATAGTTCTGGAACTAAACATAAAGTTATATGGAAATCCCAAGATACTGCTAATTTCATAGTTAAGTTAGTTAACGATTATGACTGGTTAGATGCTAGTAGTAACTTAACTGAAGGAGGACAAACTGCATTATTAAACTTTCTGAACGATGAAATGGCTTTCATAAACGTTTATGGAAAAATAGACGATACTTTTTTTAAAACTAAAGTCTTAGCATATAGTGTTAAGGTAGATAATGATAGAAAGCAAAAAATTCAATTTACAATAGTTGAAAAATCATATTTAATAGGACTTGGCATGGATGAAACGTTAGTATCAACGTTAAGGTTTATAAACGCAGCAACTATATCTGACCCAAAGATTAAACAAGACCAAGAAAATATAATAGACAATATTCCATTACCAGTAGTACCCGAACCAGTAGAACCAGTAGTACCAGAACCGGTAGTACCCGAACCGGTAGTACCCGAACCAGCAGTAGACGAAAGTTTAATAGGTAAGAAATTTGAATACCAAAGTGGAAATGATAATAAACTCTATTTCCTTGAGATATTTAAAGGAGACACTACTCCATATAAATTTTACGCAAAAGCTAAAGACGGATCCAACGAAGGATGGGTGACATATGAAGGTGAAGATCAAGTAATGTGGACAGGAAAAGATGGAAACACAAGCCCTGTTACTAATGCAAAGGACAAAGCTTTTTTCTTAAGAATATATACTGATATAGAGTATTTAAAGGAATTAATAAGACTTTTCGAAGAGAAATATCCAGATGGAGGTGATTTTTCCATAAAGGATATACTTTATTATATGGATGGAAAAAAAATATATCCTAATGAAGCAGCTAATAATGCAGCAGCTAATGGTGCAGGGAAACTTATTATACCGGTTTAATAAAAGTATTTAAAAAATAAATAACATCTAATTATGTATAAAAAATCAATATTTAATAACAGCCTACCGGATTGGTACATGAATTATGGAGAGCGCTTAAACGAACAAGCCGCGGCTCCATCAACTTTTTCAGAGGATACTAATGAAAGAATAAAACAATATATAGATGCAAATGAAAACCTTCTTTCTGACATAGATGCGCTATATCAAACCGTTCCGGACGGAACCGTGCAAGAAACCTTCATGGAATTAGACTCTAACAAATATGCAGTGTTAGCTGGAGATGAATTTAACATGGTAATAGATAAATCGGATGCAGATGCACCTAAAATTTCTATAAGTATAGAGAATGAAAAACTATTGCTTGCTGGAATAGACTTAGATGCCGCCGCAGGTTATGTATATAAGTCAATGGATGGATCAGGAACATATGAAGACATGTATTCTGGAGCTTTAGCTGCTATTACTAAAGTATTATTAGATAAGGGAATATCTCAAAGAGGACAGCAACGAGTATTTGATATATTTAATAACAAGGCATTTGGCACAAAATTTGAAGGATATTCGCTGGATGATTGGATAGACGGAGACTTTGATGGTAGAGCAGAAGCATGTGCAATGGCACTCGCAAAAAGACCTATACCTAAATCAATGACTAGAGGAATAAACTGGGGAACTATTGGACTAGATATATTATTAATGGCCGTTCCTTATGTAGGGCCTTTGGTAGCTTCGGGTTTGAAAGGAGGAGTGACTGCGTTTAAAGCTACTAAACTATCCGGAAAACTTCTAGCTAAACAAAAACAGATTAAAGCAATCGCAACTACTGTTAAGAAGAAAAAAGCAATTCAAGCAATGATAGGTGCGGGTAAAGTATTTACTAGAATTACACCGGGAATCGCAAATGCTTGGAAAGGACTTTCAGCAGCTGCTAAATTAAAATATACCAAACTTGTAATGCCCGTTGGTAAAAATGTTAAATGGATAACTAAAGGCGGTAAAGAAGTAAATGTAATTGTGAAGACATATAAAT
>Ga0114918_10003462_pt1 | contig 13925 bp, 13 predicted proteins | sample LantaG_FD_87015 | JGI IMG/M metagenome (GOLD analysis project Ga0114918, IMG submission 87015) | Deep subsurface microbial communities from Baltic Sea to uncover new lineages of life (NeLLi) - Landsort_02402 metaG | ecosystem: Environmental > Aquatic > Marine > Oceanic > Sediment | place...
AACTTCATTATCCTTCTCCATTGAGTGTATGGACGATGTACTTTACGTTTATCTCTGGAACATGCACACGCATGTTATTCAACACATTCATATGAACCTGCTTCATAGGTTATTCCATGGGTCGAACGATACGAGTTAAGGCCTATCTAGAGTCCAATGACGACGGATATTCCTGGGTGATCAAGAAAGTAATATCTCTAGGCGGTACTGCAAAGAAATCGATTCAAGACATTGAAGGAATGAAATTGATCCTATTCCCTGAATATTAACCGGAACCATGAACCGTCTTTTCTATGCTGGGACGCAGAGCCGATAGAGAAAACACTTGTTTTAGGGAATACGTGTGCGCGAGTTTTCTTCTTCACTGATACTTTATAAAACCGGTGAACATAGACCAATGTAGTGTCATATATGAGTTCAATCGGCTACAACTTCCCCAACGCAATATACGCTGGTTGGGGGGAATCCATGAAAATCTCCGAACACGTGTCGCAGCTTGGAGAAGGAAAAACGTTCATCGTGACCGACAAAGGCGTGATAAACGCAGGGATAATCAAGAAAATAACTCAAAGCCTGGACCAAGCCGGGATACCTCACACAGTCTTCGACGGGGTGCAGCCCAACCCCACGGTAAATAACGTGTACGAAGGAGTAGCCAAGTACAGGGAAGAGAACTGCAACCACATCCTGGCCGTCGGCGGGGGAAGCCCCATCGACGCGGCTAAAGGCATACTCGTCATGGCCCGACACCCGGGAACCCTGAAAAACTATTACAGAGGAGAAGCCGACTATATCTCCATAACCGGTGACGTGCCGCCGTTCATGGCGGTGCCCACCACCAGCGGGACAGGAAGCGAGGTCTCCAGGGGAGCCATCATCACCGACGACGACAACAGGAAACGCTCCGTCGGCAGCAGACACATACTCCCGAAAACCGTGGTCCTGGACCCTCAACTGACTGTGACCATGCCGCCTAGACTCACGGCGTACACGGGGCTCGACGCTCTCAGCCACAGCGTGGAGGCGATCGCGGTGAACATCTACGCGCCGATAGCGGACGCCTTCGCCCGCGAGGGGCTGAGGCTCGTCTCAGAGAGCCTCGTCGAGGCTTACATGGATGGCTCCGAGAAGAAGCCGCGGATGGACATGATGAACGCGTCCAGCCTGGGTGCCCTGGCCTTCCATAAAGGGTTAGGCGTCATCCACAGCCTCGCCCATCAACTGTCAACCCGGTGCAACATACCCCACGGGGCAGCCTGCGGGCTGTTGATTCCTCACGCGATAAGGTTCAACCTGAAGGAGCCCGGCACTCATCGAGCGTATAAAGAAGTGGCCGAAATCTTCACGGGGAGAAAAGCCGGTGCGGAGGATGCTCCGGCTGCGATCGAGGGACTCATCCAGGCGTTGAATGTTCCGTCTAAGCTGGGTGACTGGGGGGTCACCGAGGCGGATATCGACGTGATGGCTCCGAACGCGATGCTGGATCACTGTCATCCGCGGAACCCGCGTAAGTGTAGCGAGGAGGATATGAGGGCTCTCTATAGGGCAGCCATGTAAAACTTCAAGACCATACACTCTTCATATTTTTCTAGTAATCAAGCGCACATCTTTCTCGTTATGGGGGTGTTCCTATTTTCGGTAACCCAGGTGAGTAGAAGTAGCCAGGGAGAAACGGATTCCTAGGTACTAAGTTAGCAGTTTCAACTCTTAATTTCCCTTCTTTTTCATCAAATCTAGGGTGGTCTGTTTGCCCATGTTATGTCTGATAGATTTAATAAGCCGAGGCTTGGCTGGGAAGAATGATAGACTTCATGGTCAGGTGGATCTTGAAGGTAACTCGATTTACAGGTGGTATCTTGTTGGGTTCTGGGCAGATATTGATGGGAAATACGGTGCTTGGAGTGTTGAGTTATCATATAGTGATTTCTGGAAAATTCGTTCCTCAGATTATTTTACATACAATAAAGCATTATTTCCAGACCAAGTCCTAACACAATTTTTAATATATGTATATAATTTTGGTTATAGTATCATCAAAATCTGGTTCAATGTAACGCTCATCATAACATTGTTTGCCGATTTCAATTTCGTGGATATGGTCACAACGATAATTAAAATACAAGATATCAGAGTCAGTTGTATTGAAAGCACAAAAATAGACATCTGTGCCAAACATTTCAACCTGAACCCAAATACATCTATATCCTTCATTTGCTGCGTTTTTTCTTATTCTGGATAAAAAGTAATTATATGTAAAATTGTGATCAGAATTAAATAATTCATCAGTGTCATCAGTTTCAATAAACTGCAAAGCTTCTTCTTTGGTTGGATCACGTAATGTGCTTGATTTTGAACCGTATTCTAATCCGTAAAGATACCCTTCTGACAACCCGGTGGATTCACCTTCTGCATAGCCATCTGTATAACCATCTAATTCTCCTTCCTGTGTTCCTGTATCAAATCCAATTGAATACCCATTTTCATTTCCTATTTCCTTCCCTAAATCAAATCCATAGTTATAACCCGCATTAAAACCAGTCTCGATTCCTGTATCAAATCAATCAATAAATCCAGTATGATTGCCTTCCTTAATACCATCAACTATACCATAATCATATCCTGATTGGTATCGTATTTTCCAGACTCCAGCAATTCCTAATGTTCCAATTAAAAGGAGTAAAATTATTGTAGTGTTTTGTTTCATTTTTCTCACCAGATTAACTCGTATTGAATTATAGTGTCGTCATATTCAGGACGTGCACGATCTATGTTATCTCTCCAATACTTCACGCCAATATCAACTTCCATTTTTTCGTCGCTTTGAGGTTCAAAGAATAATAGACCTTTGTCGGTAGTATTGAAAGCAATAATTGCATGTCCTGGAGGTTCTGGAAAATCAATACTTACATAGTAGCAGTGTATGCCTTCTTTCGCGGCATTTGTTTTTATTGTTTGAGCAAAATCGCTACATTTGAATGATCCTAACAGATAGTCCACTCGGTCTGTTTTATCTCGTCTTAGGAAGGATTTCACTTCGTTGTAATTTGGATATGAAAGATTGAATGCATGGTCTTCAATATCGATTAGGCCTTGAGTCATGCTAGTATTAAACGCAGTTTGGTTTCCATCTTGAAGCCCAGTGTCGTGAGCTACCGAATAGCCTTCACGGTATCCATCATTTTGACCAATATAGATACCATTTTCATACCCTATTTCGTATCCTTCATTGTATCCTGTGATATTCCCCGAATAGTAACCATCAGGATATCCCAAGTCGAATCCAATGCTTTCACCTTGAGAGGTTCCAAGATCATATCCTAACGCATATCCTGATGTATGTCCTAGATTGTATGAAAGGTTCCAGCTCGCAAATATCCCTATTAGGATTACTATGGTAATAATAACTAACTCTCCTTTTTTTGAAGGTGAGCCTATTGTTGGTTCTAATTTTTCCTGAGCAATTTTATTTTTCAAAGTTTTTATTTTTTTATATGATCCTCGTTTAGAATAAGGGCAATTATGGTTGTCAATATGTGCGTGTTTTTTACAAAAGGTTCCGTTACAATAACTGCATTTAAACGAAGTTGTTATTTGCTTTCCACATTCATCGCAAATGTCCATCTTTGGTTATTCTTTTAAACTTATTTATAGATTTTTTTAAATAAAAAAATCATTATTATATTAATCCGTACTCTGGAGCGAGGCGAAGCCTCGCGTTCCTCACTAAACAAATGAACATGGATTTCAACGAGGAGGAGGCAACTTGTAGAGCTGGCTGCCGACAACGAGAGAAGTGGACAGGCGGGGAAAGCGCGAAGCGCCGACCCGCCTCGACTTGATAACTATATGACTAATTCAAACACTCGAGAGCGTAGTTTGTGTTAAATATGCGCGTGTTTTCACTATTTAGCTGGATTTATCTTCCCCACCAGAAATCTTTGTCTCCCTTACCAACATATATACAAAAGATTACGAACCCAGTTAACCAAGCGATAATAAATAATCCGTGCATAAAATAATTGAACTTTGATTGAAATATCGAATATAAAACTGCGGCAAATAGAAGCATAAAGCCAGTGGGAAACAATACTTTATTTCTTTCAGACGTCATTTGTTTCGGATACTCGTAAATTAAGAGATTATTGCAGTAAGGGCATACAGTGTCTTCATCGGTAATTTGTTTCTTACAAAAGGGACAAATCTTATTCTCTGAAGTTAAGAGATTATTGCAGTAAGGGCATACGGTGTCTTCATCTGTAATTAGTTTCTTACAAAAGGGACAAATCTGAACCATCTAATAAATTAAGTTGCATCTAATAGAAAAACATGATGCAGACGTAGGGCTATCATTCAATATTTAGATTTGTGGAAGAAAGTTCTTTTTCGAAGTCCACACCGTTCAATCATTGATCCTGCTCAAAGAGAAGAATCTGACTTCAGAATTCTATCAAAAACCATACGAAAAACCTTGATAGAAGAGCTGAAAACTAGCAGACATCTGAGCATGGAATAAGGTAGCCCGGGGGAGATTCGAACTCCCGTCTAAGGCTCCAAAGGCCTCTATCCTTGTCCACTAGACGACCGGGCTCCAGCTAGCTTCAATACCCACCCACAATTATAAATCTATAACACAACACATCAACCACGGACAAGACAAGGCAGGCACCCACAGAAGCCCAGCCCTGACCCTTCCAGACAATAAGCCTTTTAACACGGCGTGAAACATGGAGCGAGGACAACGATGAGCCTGACAGGGGAGCAGCTGAGGAAGCTCAAGGCGGCGGCCCAGAGCGTGAAGCCCTCCATCCAGATCGGCAGGGACGGCCTCACAGACGGCCAGCTGGAGAGGATCAAGCACGAGCTGGCGCACCACGAGCTGATCAAGGTCAAGTTCAACGACTACAAGGCCCAGAAGACCGAGCTATCCCAAGAGATCGCCGCCAGAACCGGAGCCACGCAAGTAGACCTCATAGGGAACACCCTCGCCCTCTACAAGCAGAGCCCGTACCCGAATAAACGAAGGACCGCCGTCTAAACCAGAAATTTTGAGACTGCACAACGTTTTTTATATGGTTGTATCGGTTTCTGGGTTGAAGGGAAAGATGAAGATAGACGACACCGACGTCACCATACTGCGCGCGCTGCAGCTGGACGCCCGCACCAAGTACACCGACATCGCCAACCAGTGCGAAGTCTCCGTGGACACCATAATCAAACGCTTCAAGAAGCTCAGACGCAGCGGCCTGGTGAAGGGCACCACGGTCCTCCTGGACCCACGGAAGTTCGGGAAAGAGGTGATAGCCAACTTCAGCATAGACGCGGAGCCGTCGTGCATAGACGAGGTGATCGGGTTCCTCAAGGAGCAGGAAGGCGTCATCTTCGCCACCCACAGCATGGGAAGCTACGACGTCTTCGCGCTGGCCATGAAGCGCAACATGAACGAGATGAACGCCCTCAAGGAGACCATCCAGAGCCACACCAAGGTCAACGACATCCAGACCAACATATGGGTCGACCAGTTCCTCCTATGCCCCCAGAACTTCGAGCTCGAGCCGCTGCTGGAGGCCAAGCGATGAACGAGCTGGACCGCCACATATCGGAGGCCCTCACGGCCGACGCGCGGCTCAGCTTCAGGAAGATCGCTGGCCAAGCCGACAAGTCCACGGACACGGTGATCAACCACTACAACCAGATGGTCGAGAGGGGAGAGATCAGGGGAAGCACCGTGGTCGTCGACGCGGAGAGGATAGGCTACGAAGGCGTAGCGGCGTTCCAGATCGACGTGACCACCAGCAGAGGCGCCGACCCGAACACCATCCTCGAGACCCTCATCAAGATGCCGAACGTCATCGTAGCCACCAAGACCGTCGGAGAACACGATCTCCTGGTGCTGGCCGTGATCCACGATCTGCCCCACTACTCGCAGCTGGGAATCGAGATCGCCCAGATACCCGGCGTCAAAAACATAAGCTCCAACGTGTGGCCCGCGAAGGAAGAGATCTGCCCCAAATACTTCATAATCTAGCCACAGCAGAGTGAAACATCAGCGTCTACAGGCGCATAGAACCCTGTAACCGCTCTTCCTCTCAAGGACCTCGTGCCCGCCGAAGCACTCGTCCAGAAACCCAGCGAGGGTCCTACCACCCTTGTTGGACTGTACGACGACAACCAGACACCCGCCCCCAGACAGATGACTGTATGCGCCTCTGACGAGGGGCTCCACCACCTTCCTCATCCCGGCCGAGATCGGCGGATTAGAGACGATGACGTCGAACTCCTCCCCCGTGACAGGCTCGTAGAGGCCACCGGTCAGGACCCTCACGTTCCCCAGCCTCATCTTCTCCACGTTCCTCGCCGCCACCATTGTGGCGCGGCGGTTCACGTCGGTCAAGGTCACTATGAGGGACGGGCTCTCCGCCGCCGCGACGAGCCCTATGACGCCGATCCCGCAGCCCACGTCGAGGAGCCTCCCCTCACGCGGCACCGTCATGGACTCGACAAGCACCCTTGTCCCGTTGTCCACCTTCTTGGCGCTGAAGACCCCTGAAGCCGTCAAGAACCTGTATCTCCTTCCGCGGAGAACCGTGTCAATCAAGCCGTACTCTAGCCTCGAATCAGGCTCCGGCGAGAAGTAGTGGTCGCTCACCCTCACCACATCTTTGGGTAGACTCCCGTGGGCATGATCACCCTGACAGGCGTCGCCGCGATGCCGTGGCTCTCCGCCTGGATCTTGCCGCTGCTCATCACGGCGTTCATGAGGGCCACAGCCTCGCCCTTCTGAGTAAATACCGCGATGAGGTCGTTGACGTTCATGCCTGTGCTGTACCTGAGTATGCCCGGCACGGCGAGCTGGGCGCCGTTGCACACCGCCTCCACCGCGGAGTCCCTTATCCAGATCTTGGGCAGCAGCTCCAACGCGGCCTCCAACGGCCGGATGAGGCGGCGCAGGGGCTCCTCGTCGCCCCCGTCCCTCAGGTCGATGGCTTCCGTGAGGTCGTACATGGTGCACGCCTCCTCCTCCGTGAAGGGGCCGCTCCTGGTGCGCCTCAGCTCCTGCATGTGAGCCCCCGCTCCCAGGTACTCGCCGACGTCGTAGCAGAGCTTACGTATGTAGGTGCCGCTCTCGCAAGCCACTTTGAAGAGCCAGTTCTTTCCGTCGCCCTCAAGGAAATCTACACCGTAGATCCAACGAGTCCGCAGCCGGCGCTTGACGCTGGATCTCAGCGGAGGCCTCTGAAAGAGCTCGCCCGTGAAAAGCGTCAACGCGTCCCTGACCCTCTGCTCCTTCTCCTCGCTGTGGGTCCTCATCACGCAGACATACTCCTTACCCGCGGTGAGGAGAGCCTGCACAACCTTAGTCGAGGCCTGGAGGGTGACAGGCAGGACACCGGTCACCTTAGGGTCAAGCGTGCCTCCGTGGCCCACCTTATCCAGTTCGAGGAGCTTCTTGACCCAGAAGGCCACCTCGTGGCTCGTGGGGCCAGGCACCTTGTCGAGGACGACTACGCCGAAACTGATGCGCTGCTGAAGGGTTCTCTGGTTCGGCGGGCAGCCGTACTCGGAGCTGGCCTCCTCCTCGGCCTTCACCCTCACCTCTCGCTGGATCTCCCAGGCAGGCCTCTTGGACATGGTACTCAGACAATACAGTGGTGGTTTTAAAGGATAGCTCTATCCTTTTCAACGGTGTCAGCTGCTCGGCAGTAACCTTACAGAGACGCGTGATCCTTGATGGTTATGACATACGTGGGGCGGGTGCCCGCGTGAAGAAGGCGGTCATCCTCGCGAGGAGCCCGGAGTCTACCAGAGTTTTATGGGAGTACCTATCGACACGTGTTTGGGTAACCATTAAAAACCTATAGACGCTTAAACCTGTGTTTTGCCCGTAACCAGAGAGACCGTAAGACGGCTGATGCTGGAGAAACAAGGCGTAGGCAGGTTCCCGGATCACGTCGATAAAAGCGACGTATACGACACTATAGACAGCCTCGGCTGCCTCCAGATCGACACCATAAACGTCGTCGAACGAGCCCACTACCTGACGCTGTGGACGAGGCTCGGCCAGTACGACAAGGAGGATCTACACGAGTTGGCGTACAGGGACAGGCTGCTCTTCGAGTACTGGGCCCACTCTGCATGCTATGTCCCATTCAAGGACTACAGGTACTACATCAAGTCGATGAACGTAAGAAGAGAGGAGATGAGGGCCAGGTTCAGTAAGAGGAGCAAGGCGGACCCCGAGCTGCTTGACAGGGTCCTCAGCAGAGTACGTGACGAAGGCTCCCTGTCGTCCAAAGACTTCGAGGGGCCTAAGAGGAAAGGCGGCTGGTGGAACTGGAAGCCCGCCAAATTAGCGCTGGAGCTGCTATTCGGCGCCGGGATACTATTGATCGACCGCAGGGAGAACTTCCAGAGATACTATGATCTAGCCGAGAACGTGCTGCCCACAGGCGTGGACACCTCAGAGCCAAGCGACGACGAGAGAGTGAGGTTCTTCGCGTTGAAGACCATGAGCTGCCTAGGGTTGGTCAAGCCCCAGGAGGTGAGGAAGTACTATCACCCCTGGTCGGTGAAACTAGACCGTACATCCAAGCAACTGAAGGAACTATTGGACCGGCTCGTCTCCGAGGAAGAGGCCGTGAAGCACAGCGTCGATGGAGACAAGAACCCGTACTACTGTCTCCCCGGGGACCTGGATAGACTTGAAGAGCCAGACTCAGGCTTTGGCTTCGACGAAGTGCGGCTTTTCGTCTATTTCGACAACATGATGTGGAACAGGGAGCGGATCATGGAGCTCTTCGGGTTCGAGCGCCGTCTAGAGACCTACGTACCCAAAGATCAGCGGGTCTACGGGTACTATCATCTCCCAGTTCTCTACGGCGAACGCCTCGTCGCACGGGTCGAGCCCAAGATGGACCGGGAGAAAAACGTGATGATCATACGCGGCTACTGGGTGGAGGACGGCTTCAAGCCCACGGAAGACTACGAGGATAAACTGTCAAGAAACATAGAGGAGTTCGCCCGTTTCCACGGCGCGGAAGATATAGAGTGGAGAGCCTAGGCTCTACGCGTCCTTCGGCTTATCCATGATACTGGTGCTTAGCTTAGGCTCGCCCTTGATCTCTGAGAGCCCCTCGTAGGCTAGCTCCACGTTCTTGGCGGGCCCTTCTAACAGGAATATCTTGCATCCCTCGGCCCCGTCGATCCCTCCGCCTGCCACCGGTATCACATCGACGCCGAAGAGCAGCTTCATGGCCTCCATCTCTGTGATGATCTGGCCCTGTACGACCATCATGCCGCACTTCCAGCCCATGGCCTTGTCGATGGCCTCGGTGCCCATCATGGGCGCCACGCCGTCCAGAGGACCCGGTACAAGCTTCTCAAGCCCTGCGGCTATGATGAGCTGGGCGCCGTTCCTTATCAGGTGGCCCCAAGCTGTACCTATGGTGCCTCCTCCGGAGCCTGCGAGCAGTATGCCGGCGGCTCCGAAGGGATCGATGGCGTTGGCGCCTTTGATCATGACGTCGTCGGGGCCCATCCTCGCTAGGTATGGTACGAGTTCGGGGGTGGTGCACTCCTTCAGCGCTCCTTTCTCGAAGACGTAGTGTTTGTACCTGCCGTCAGCCTTGGTGATGCTGGCGCCCTCCTTCGTTACGACGCCCGCCGTGAACATCCCCTTGTTGATCTCCTTGCCCATGAGCTCCTCCGCGACGTAGGCCGTGGTGGTGCTCGTGGCGATGATCAGTATGCCCTCCCGGTAGGCCTTCTGCACGGAATCCATGCAGGATATTGCCTTGGCTATGAGCCTCTTCCCCTCGGCCGGGGTCAACGTGACCTGTGCCTTCATTTGTTACCCTCAGTTATTTGTGGAGACTGCATGACTTCAATAAAAAGATAGCTGAAAACGTGGTTGCCCGACGTGGAGCCTAATACCTCTAAGACTCACGCACGTCAGCGATATTACATCGAGAGCTGCTGCGCTCCACAAGTTAAAGAGTTAAGAAAAGAACGATCGAACTTATGGCTCTATTTTGTATTAAAAAATAAACTAAGCGGGTTTAGTTAGATGTCGGTTGTGCTGCGCCCTCGTCGAGGGCCTCCGCGAATATGGCGCCGAACTCGGTGAGGCTTATGACCTTCATCTTGCTGCCCTTCTCGGCGTCCACGAGGCCCTTCATCTCCAGCCGGGCTACGATCCTGCTGAACCTGTTCCTGAGGGTGCTGTTGGCGGCCTTGTGCCCGAACCATCTGATGATGTCACTGATGCTATCGGCCTCGCCGCCGTTCTCCCTCAGCAGCACAAGGAGCTTCTTCTCTCGCTCCCACTCCTTCTCCTCGTGCTTGCTGCTGGGCTCCAGCCTGTAGCCTGGGAGCTGTATCTCCGTGGGGTCCCTGCTGGGCTGATCCCGCGCGCGCTCGAACCACTTCTCGAAGGATGGGTCCCCGGGCTTCCCGTTGACGTACCAGCCGGGGTCGGCGCTTGGTACGCTGTAGACGCGGGCGTTCCGGAACATGAGGGCGATGGTGAGCGCAATGCCCATTGCCGTGTTGGTGGTGCTGGTGATGTCTATGAGCACCTCCTCGCCCGCGTCCCTCGCCTGGCTCATGATGCCCCAGATGGTGCGGAAGACGCTCCTCTGATCCATGGGGTTGAACCCCACCATTATGGGGTCCAAGATCTCCAGCCTCTCCCTGAGCTCCTCGGCGTTGGTCTCGCTCATGTAGGCGAAGGGGTTGTCCTCTGCCTCAGTGTCGCTGTGGAGCAGGTAGAGCTTGGTTATTCCGTGTACCTTGCTCCAGTACCTTATCCCGTCGAAGGCTCGACGGTAGTGTTGTCCCACGAGGCAGATAATTATCGTCATGTCAGCACACCGAATGATTCTCTATCTTATCGATTAACCAATATGGCGTAGAATATATAAAACATCTTGAATCGAGCATCCATGGTCCCCATGATTCACTTCCTATGAGACAATCTCACTCAATTCAAGGATATCGTGATTATTCTACCGGAAACATCTCTCAGTATTAGGGCGTGAATGATTAAGATAATATAGAACGATTCGATAATAGATTGCGTCTACAATAGTGGTTTCCATCTAGGAGGCAGACAAGGGGAGGATGTTGCAGGTAAAATGAAGGTTACGGTATACTCTCTGCCTGATTGCCCTAAATGCGAAAAGCTTAAGGATTTCCTAAAGGGTAGTGACGTTGATTTCGAGGCCAGATGGTTTGACACAGAGGCCCAGACAGATTTCATAATGATGAACATGTTCGGCAACCCACCGATACTTACGTTAGGCGAAAACGCCAGGGTGGAGCCCTCCGAGAAATTGTTTGACGGAGAGAAACTGAAACAGGATTTGGTTTTGGAGGTATTGAATGGCTAGGAATCGTGATTTGCCGCCTTACCAGCGGAGGATAGAGGAGTTCTATACGGAGAACGTTTACATGGGCATGCCCATGGTTCGCACCACGGACGGCTACCTGATCCCGTGGGACAAGACCAGGATCATTGACATGCTTGACAAGGAGACCACGCTCGCCGAGAAGATGTTCGACATCCCAGCTATAAGCGAGATGGCAGCCGAGAAGGTGGCCGACGAGGCTGAGCGCCGCATCAAGCTCACTCGTCCCCGATACGTGTCGGGGCCCATGGTGAGGGAGATCACAAACAACATACTTCTTGATTGGAGCCACGAGATACCCGAGTTCCAGATCTACAGGAACCTCCTCACCAGGGTCGGGGCGCCCCTCTACGACGCGTACCAGATCGACATGGGGAACGGCTTCGAGGCCAAGGAGAACGCCAACCTGCAGCCAAACCCCGAGACGGTGCACAAGAAGAAGGCTGACAGGCTGAGCAAGGAGCAGTACCTGCTGATGATGGACCCGAAGCTGTCGACGGCCCACCACCAAGGAGACATCCACATCCACACCCTGGAGTACTTCGGCACAAGGCCGTTCTGCCAGGACTGGGACCTCAGGTACTTCCTCTACTATGGGCTGCTTCCCGACGGGAAGGGCTACCAGAGCAGCGTGGCCGGCCCCGCCAAGCAGCCCGAGGTCGCCATACTCCACAGCGTCAAGGTGCTGGCGGCGGGGCAGACAAACTTCAGCGGCGGACAGGGCTTCATGTACTACACCATGTTCCTGGCGCCGTTCATGAGGGGCCTGAACTACAAGCAGATCAAGCAGCTTGCCCAGATGATGTTCTACGAGCTGACCCAGACATACGTGACCCGCGGCGGCCAACTGGTTTTCAGCAACATACAGCTCCCCATGGGGGTCCCCAAGATATGGAGGGACGTGCCCGTGGTCATGAAAGGCAGGATCGGGCCGAACACCTACGGCGACTACGAGGACGAGGTGCAGAAGTTCTTCCGCGCCATCAACGAGGTTGCGCTGGAGGGCGACTACTGGGGCAAGCCCTTCAACTTCCCCAAGAACGAGAACTACGTGAGCCCAGAGTTCTTCAAGCCCGAGTACGACGACCTGTGGCTGCTGGTTCACGAGGCGGTGAGCAAGTTCGGGGCACCATACTTCGACAACATGCTGCCCGCGTACCGCGGCTACGGGAACGGCATCAGCTGCTACCAGTGCTGCGCCTACCAGTTCTCCAACACGCCGGAGACCGACGAGCACTTCGACGAGAAGCTCTGGTTCCAGGACGGCATGCACTTCAGCATGGGCGGATGGCAGGTGGTGAGCCTCAACATGCCAAGACTCGCCTACAGGGCCAACGGCGACTACGACAAGCTGCTGGAGTACGCCAAGGAGAACATGAGGTTGTCGATGGGGGTCTTCGATGCCAAGCGCCGTTGGATGGACAAGACCATCAGCAGCGACATGGTGCCCTTCGCCACCCAGACGCCCCGGGACCCTAGAACGGGCCAGAAGGGGCCGCCGGCCGTGGACTTCAGCGAGCTGGTGAACGTCATAGGCGTGGTAGGCATCAACGAGATGGTGCAGCACTTCGCGGGCAGCCAGCTCCACGAGGCGGACGACGCGGTCAGGCTCGCCGTGCGGCTGCTGCTGGACATGGAGAAGTTCAGGAAAGGCCTGGAGATGAGGAGCGGCTCGAAGGTGATGCTCGCAAGGACCCCCGCCGAGTCCACGGCCCAGACCTTCGCGGTAGCCGATCTGTTGCACCCGGAGTACGGGAGCAAGGCCCGGGAGATGGTGAAGGGCGACCTGAGCCAGGTGAACGGCGCCCCCAAGAAGCGCGACCTGCCCGTCTACTACACCAACGGCACCCACACTTTCGTGGGCGCCAAGATACCGCTGGGAAAGAGGATCGACATAGAGCACAAGTTCTTCCCTATCCTCAGCGGCGGCAACATCTTCCACGCCTGGATAGGGGAGAGCGCGTCGGACCCGGAGGCACTGTACAAGCTGACGCAGCGCATCTGCCGCAACAGCCAGATTGGGTACTTCAGCTACACCAAGGACCTTACGATTTGCAGCCAGTGCCAGACCACGGCCGCGGGGATGCTGACAAAGTGCCCGACATGCAGCAGCGAGAACGTCAGGTGGTGGAGCAGGATCACAGGCTACTACACTGATGTAACCGGCTGGAACGAGGGCAAGCGCCAGGAGCTCATGGACAGGTACCGCGTCACAGTGTAACCCCTTCAAGCACCTTCTATTATCCATTTTTATCTTCGAGAAGCATATCAAGTATCGATGAACGCCATTGACGGTTCCATCACCTTCTTCTATTACGACGACCTCGATGAGGCCTCCAGGTTCTACGGTGAGAAGATGGGCTTCGAGAAGGTGCTTGACGTGGGATTCGCCAAGCTGTTCAAGGTCTACGACAACGTCCACGTGGGCCTCGTGGACGGCAGCAGAGGCAGTATGAAGCCAGCCGAGCACAAGTCGGTGATGCTCTCCTTCTTCGTGGACGACATTGATGAGTGGTATAA
>Ga0114918_10003463_pt1 | contig 13920 bp, 4 predicted proteins | sample LantaG_FD_87015 | JGI IMG/M metagenome (GOLD analysis project Ga0114918, IMG submission 87015) | Deep subsurface microbial communities from Baltic Sea to uncover new lineages of life (NeLLi) - Landsort_02402 metaG | ecosystem: Environmental > Aquatic > Marine > Oceanic > Sediment | place: Baltic...
CTGGAGTACCGGCTGGAGATGCTGCGGCGGCTTCCCAGGCTCACGAAGATTGACGGGCTGGCGGTGGGGCCGCAGGAGAGGGAGGCGGTCGCGGCGGTGGCGAGGGCGAAGAGTGTCGGCGGCACATGAGGGAAAAATGGGTTTCCCTTTTCTTGCTGTTGTTCAAACTCGCCTTTGTAAAAGTACACAATTGATGCGTGCAGTTCGAGTTCATTTACAAGTTCAAGAGAGAGGGGGCGGAAATGCAGCAGACCAAAGAAGTCAAATGGTTTCGACCTCGACGCCGCTGCCGTCGTTTCCATCTCCTTCGCTCTCGTCGCTCCCGCCGCCGCGCTCGCTTCTGTCTTCGTCGCCCATCTTCCCTTTCCTCTTCTTCGCGACCCTCTGCCCCTCGTCCAGCTCGAGCCTCGACCGCTCCTCGACCGCGGCCCTCGCCCGAGCCAGCTTCGCCGCGGCGGTGCCCTCCCTCGACGCGTCCGCGGCGCGCCTCGAGGCCCTGGCAGACAGCCGCTTCTCCAGGCGCTCGCGGCGCGCCGCCTCGAGCCGCGCCTCGAGCGCGTCGCGCTGGCTGGGCCTGACGAAGCCGCCTTCGCCCTCTCCGTCCTCCTCCTCGCCGGCTCGGTGCTCGAGGTCCTCGTAGTCGTCTTCCTCTTCGCAAAGGCGACGACTCCCCCTGCCGCCGCCGCGAGTGCTGGCTCCAGCCCCTCCGGCGCCGGCGACGGCGACTCCGTGCCTCTCGGCCGCGACCGCCCTGACCTGCGACTCGAGGAAGAGCCGCATCGGCGCAAGCGTCGCGCCGTGCGGGTTAGCGCGGAGCAGGCTTCCAAGCCCCTTCAGGTCCCCGTCGGTCAGCAGATAGAGCTCTTTCGCGGTTTTCTTGGAGACGAGGTGCTGCTGCTCGCCCGGCGGGCAGCAGCGGGAGCAGGCGCCGAAGGCCGCGACCCAGGGGTCTGGCGCGGCGCATCGCGGGCAGGTCGACGGCGCCGCCGACGATTGCTGCTGCTGCAGGAGCAGCAGCAGCTGCTCCCTCTCTCGGCGCTGCTGCTGCTGCTGGAGAGAGGATGACTGGAGCTGAGCAGATGCATCGTGCTGGCGCCGAGGAGGAGGGGGAGGCAGCGCCTCCTCGGGGAGGAAGCCTCCCTCTCCTCGATGCATTTCTTTCTCGATGCTTCTTCTTCGAGTTTTTTTTTCCTCGTCGGCTCTGAGCTGGATCAGTGCTCGCCTCTTTTTTTTTTCAGTTTCTGTTTCCCTCCTTTCGCTCTGAGGCAATGTCTCAGCCACAGCGCCGCAGCGGCGACGCCGGCGCTGGGCGCTCCACGCCGCAGGAAGACCTCGTGATCGATCTCTCGGACGTCAGTAGCAGCAGCAGCGATGACGAGGCTGCCGAGGAGGCCCCAAGGAGGAGGAGCCCGAGCAGCAGCCGGAGCAGCGATTTGGACGACGCCATCGATCTCTCGGACGTCGACGCCCTCGGCCCTTCTCCGCCGGGGCAGCAGCAGCTGCAGCAGCAGCGGCGGCGGCGGCGGCGGCGGAGCCAGCAGCACCAGCGCCAGAGCCAGCGCGAGCGCCAACAGCAGCAGCCGGAGCACGACCCCTTTGCCGCCTGGACCGAGGCCCCCGACGCCCCGAACCCGCGAGCGAGGCTCTTCGACGAGCGCCCGCAGCTCGGGCCCTCGACGCTCGTGCCCCTGTTCGAGGAGGAATGGGAGGGCGGCCCTGGGCGGCGAGAGCGGGACTTTCTGCCTTTCGCACACCTCCGCCGAGGCGCCCGCGGCAGGCTCTTCGTCCCCGCGGGCGGCCACAGCAGCGACGGGGAGGGAGGAGGAGGGGCAGGAGGGGGAGGAGGAGGAGGAGAAGGAGGAGAGGGAGGCGGAGCGGGCGTCCCCTGGTGCCTGCCCCCGGAGAGGCCGCTGGCGTTCCCGCTCCGGCTCGGCAGCATCAGGGTGCCGGCGGCCGTCTTCGCGGGCCCGCTCGCCCGCGGCGGCGCCCGGGTGCAAGAGGCGCGGCAGGCCGCCGCGGCCTCGGCGGCCCTCGAGGCGCTCCAGGCGGGCCCCCACTCCGCCACCGCCACCGCCGTCGAGTCGCTGTCCTTCGGGAGGACGTACCAGGCACACTCCCCAGCGGCCTCCCTCTACGAGACGGTGCCCTGCCAACCCTCCTCTCCGGGCGCTGCCTGGAAGGTCGTCTTTAGGCAGATGGCGGTGTCGGATATGAGGGAGCACGACCTCGAGTTCGCCTGCCTGCGGGCCGTGGTGAGGCTGGGAGGAGGAGGAGGATGTGGGGGAGGGGAAAAAGAGGACGAAGAAGGACCGAAGAAGAAGCAGAAGCAAACGAAGCAGCAGCAGCAGCAGCAGCAGCAGCAGCAAGAGCAGCAGGAGAAGAAGAAAAAGAAGAAGAAGAAGGAGTGGGCGAGAACGCGCACGCTCGAGCTCCACGTGCCCCTCGGCGTCGACTCGCCCGAGGCCTCGGCCTGCTTCGCCTTGGGGCACCTGATCGACCGCCGCGCCGCAGCCGTCACCGCTCCTCCTCTGACTTCTGCTGCGCGCGTCGTCGAGATGGGAGGCGGCAGGCTCGGGCTCGAGCTCGGGCTCTCGCTGCTCGAGGCGGCCTTCGAGGACCCCGGAGGGGTGTGGGGGGGCGGCGCTGCTGCTTCTTCGTCCCCGCCGGCGCGCTTCGGCTGGGACGAGACCGACCGGGCCAAGGCCGCCGCCGCCGCCGCCGCCGGCGGCGGCGATCCTTCTCTCGAGGGCGGCGAACCCCACGAAGCGCTCCCGCCGCAGCCCGCGAGGCGTAGAGGCAGGGATGCACAGGAGGACGGCGAGGCGCTGGTCGCGCTGCTGCAGGCTGCGCTGACGCTCCACGGCGGCGGGAGCGGTGGGGGTAATTTCCTCCGCCTCGGGCCCGACTGCGACGGCGGCATCAACGCGCTCTCGCTCGGCGACGGTGGCGAATGCGGAGGGGAAGAGGGAGAGGAGGGGGACGGGTCGGCAGCAGCAGCAGCAGCCCCAGGCCCGCTCCCGCCGCCCTCGCAGGCCCTGCTCCCCCACGCAGGGTCCGTTGCCGCGCTCTACTCCGCCGCTTCTCTGCGGCTGCCCCCGTCTTCGCAGCTCTGCGGCGAGGAGCAGCAGCAGCAGCAGCCCCGCGGGCTGAGGACGTGTGTGCTGCCTCACCAGCTCGCCGCCTGCCGCTGGGCGAGGGAGCGAGAGCGCTGCGGCGACGGCAGGGACCACGGCGCCCTGGCGCTGTCGCCGCTCTGGGTCCAGCTCCGCGCCGCGGACGGACAGCTCTTCTACGTCTTCCGCGGGCCCGGGGCGGCTGCGGGAAGCGGAGGGGGCGCAAAAGGAGGCGGCGGCAAGGGCGGCGGCGGCGGCGGCGGGGGCCACTCCAGCCTCGGGCTTCGCGTGCGCCTGTCGCGCACCTTCTACTCCGCCGCCTGGTGCAGCGGGTCCGGCACCGCGGGGGGCATGCTCTGCGACGAGATGGGGGCCGGGAAGAGCCTCACGATGTTGGCGCTCGTGCTCTCGGCTCCGTGCCCGAAGGGCTGGGCGGCGGAGCTCGGCGGCGATTCCGGCGGCGGCAGCGGCGAGGAGAAGAAATGCGGCGGCGGCAGCAGCGGCGGCGGCCCCGCTCCTCCTTCTCCTCCTCCTCCTCCTCTTCATCCTCCTCCTACTCCCCCCCTTCCCTCGCAAGAAGCCCCCGCGCCGGTAAAGACCACGCTCGTCGTCGTGCCCAACAACCTGCTGGAGCAGTGGCTCGGCGAGGTGGTGAAGCACGTCGAGCCCGCGGCGGGGCTCAGGGTCTGCGTTTACCAGGGCTCGCAGCAGAGCCGCCTCCTCGCCCTGGAAGCGGCGCGAAGCGCGCCGAGAAGAAGCGGGAACGACGACGGCCGCGGGAACGGCGACGGCGGCGGGAACAATGCCGCCGCCGGCGCTGCTCCCGCCGTCATCAGAGAAGAGGATGAAGAGGGAGAGGAAGACGCCCGCAGAGGCGTCGTCGTCGGCTGCGGGGCAGGGAGCAAGCGCAAGGCCAAAGCCGAAGCCGGCACCGCCTCCCGTCGCTCGACTTGCCCAAAGAGGGAGCCCACAGGAAAGAGAGGGGGGTCCGCCGCCGCAAGCGGCGCCCCCAACGGCGGCGGCTCCTCCAACTCCAACGTCTCCTCTTTTGTCGCCTGGGGCAGGGCCGCAGCAGCCGTGGCCGTGTCCGATGACGCATCGGCGGAAGGAGGACACCAGCAGCGCAGCGCGGGCAGCCCGATGCGTGTCGCCGAGGCCGACCTCTGCTTCGTGACCTACGAGACGCTGCGGGGCGAGCGCTTCCCGACCGGAACCAGTGCCTCTTCCTCGTCCTCCTCCTCCTCCTCCTCGAGGGCCTTCTCCCCGCTGGGCGCGCTCGGCTTCTGGCGCCTCGTGCTCGACGAGGCCCAGCTGGTCTCGGCCTCCAACTCCGCGGCCGCGCTCGCGGCGTCGTCGCTGTTCCGGCGCCACGCCTGGCTCTGCACCGGGACGCCCGTCTCCTCATCGATGAAGGAGCTCGCCGGCCTGTGCGAGTTCCTCGACCTGGGCGAGTTTGCCGACCCGCGCGTGTTCCACGGGTGCCTGCGGCTCGCCGAGCCGGGGGCACCTGCACGGCCGCTCGCGGCGCTGTTCCGCGCTGTCGCCCTCCGGAGGACGCGCGCCGAGGCGCGGCTCGCGCTGCCGGCGTGCGAGAGCAGCGACGTCGTGGTTGACCTGACGCGGCCGGAGAGGGTGGGGTACGAGGAGGCGCTGGGGCTGTTGCGCGCCGCGGCGGCGAGGATGCCCCGCATTCAGCAGCAGCAGCAGGCGGGCGCGAGCGCGGACGCGAGCGCGAGCGCGGACGCCAGCGCTGCTGCTGCTGCTGCTGCTGCTGCTGCCGGAGGTGGAGCTGCTGCAGCTGCTGCTCTTGTCCCCGCTCCCGCTCCCACTCCGGCCGCGGGCGGCGGCCAGGCCGCGGCGAGGCGCTCCGCGGCCCTCAAAGTCCTCTTCAACCGCGCCAGGCAGGCCGCGAGCCACCCGCTGCTCGCGGCCGGAGGTGCGGCGGCCGGGGGAGGAGGGCGACGGGGGGGGGGGCGCCGCGGCGGCGCTTCGGCCGCGGCGAACGGCGGCGGCGCCTCCAACGGCGGTGGAGGGGGCGGGAGCGGGAGCCTCCGCCGCCCCGCCGAGAGGCCGCTGGCGATGTACGAGATCATGCGTCGGCTCGTGACCCGCGCGTGCTCGAGGGCCGACGCCGCCGCGCGGGCGAGGGCGCAGGCGGCGCTTCTCGAGGCGGCCCTCGAGGCGGCGAGGGAGCAGAAGCTTCTGAAGCAGCAGCAGCAGCAAGGGGCGAGCAAGAACCCCGACGGCAGCGCGGGCAGCCTCTCCAGGCTCGAGGCGCTCCTCTCCTCCGTGGGCAGGGAAGCCATCGAGATGCTCCGCCCGGGAGGCGCGGACCCGGCGGCGATCGTGGCGAGGAGGTCGCCGGGGGACGGGTCGCTGGCGATGCCCGGCGACGTCGCCGCCGCCGCTGCTGCTGCTGCTGCTGGAGGCGGAGGCGGAGGCGGAAACTGCTCCGGGAACGACGCCCCTTCTTTTTCCTCGCAGCGCTGGCCGCGAGAGCCCGAGGTCGCCGCGACGGAGGGCGCGCGCCTCCTCGTCGACGCCTTTCTCACCGCCTCTTCTTCCGCCCCCGAGCGAGAAGGGGGAGAAGAAGGAGCAGGAGGAGCAGGAGGAGCAGGAGGAGGAGGAAGAGGAGGAGGAGGAGCAGGAGGAGCAGGAGGAGCAGGAGGGGGCGGGCCTTCGTCTTCTGCTGCCGACCTCTCCGAGCCGCAGCAGCAGCCTGCCGCAGCAGAGGTCGCTTCCTCGTGGGCGAAGGTCTTTATCGAGGGCCTCGACCTCTTGGCCGCAGTGCTTTCTTCTCCTTCTTCTTCCTCGCCGAGCGAACGCGACTCTGTCGACGACGACGAGGAAGCAGAGGACGTCCGCCGGAGCCTCGATGTCCGGCGCTCCGCCGCCGACCTGCGCGCCGCGCTGGGGCTGGAGGACCCCGACGCGGCCCTGGAGGCTGCCCTCGCCGCGGCTTCCGCGGCAGCATCCTCGGCAGTATCCGCGGCAGCGGCAGTGGTAGCGGCAGCGGCCTCGACCTCTACCGCCGCCGCCTCGGCTTCGGCTTCGGCTGCTGCCGCGGACGATCTCTCGGCCGAGCACCGCTTCTCGCGCCGCGCGCGGGGGATGCGCGTCGACGAGCGCCTGGGCGCCGACGCGGCGCAGCTGCTGCTCGTCTAGCGCGGGCGGCAGCGCGACGCCGCCGCCAGGGTTCTGCTGCGCGAGTTCCGAGCGGCGCTGGCGAGGGAGGAGGCAGAGCGGCGGGGCGGGGGAGCGGGAGGGCGAGGAGGGCGAGGACGAGGGCGCGGCGGGCGCGGGCGAGGAGCCCTGGTGCGAGCGGCGGTGGCGGCGGGACGCCAGCCCGCGGGCGTCGCCAGGGCCTCCGCGGCCGCGGCCTCGGAGTTCCACGCCCTGGTCCACGCCCTGAATCAGAGCAGGTTGAACCAGCAGGAGGCGGAGAGGCAGAACGCCGCCGTCGCCGCTGCTGCGGAAGACGACGAAGGAGGAGAAGAAGAAGCGGAGGCCGCCAACGCCGCCGCCGACGACGAACCCGCCGTTGCTGCGACCACGTCGGCGAATGCAAACGCCGCTGCCGCCGCCGCCGACGCCGCCGGCGACGAACCCGCCGCGGCGAGCTGCGCGGTCTGCCTCGAGTCCTTCGGCGTCGTCTCCAGGGCGGTGACCCCCTGCGGGCACGTCTTCTGCCTCGAGTGCATCCGCGAGGCGCTCTTCAGTTCCAGGTGCTGCCCGCTGTGCCGGACGCCGACGCGGCACGACGAGCTGATGATCGTCCGCGCCGAAGGAGACGGCGGAGACAGCGCGGAAGCCGGAGAAGAAAGAGAAGGAGGGGAGGGAAACGGGCCCGCTGCTGGTACTTCCGCTCGCCGCTCTCCCACCCCCGTCGTCGCCCTCTCGACGGCGCTCATCGCCTCGGACCTGCGCCTCGACGCCTTGAGGGCGGAGCACGGCGCGAAGATGGCCGCGGCCGTCGCGGCCGTGGGCGAGGCCGCCGCCGCGGGGAAAAAGGTCGTCGTGTTCTCGGCGTGGAGCAGGCTGCTGCGGCTCTGTGGCCACGCGCTTACCTCTGCGGGCCTGCGGTGGGTCTCTCTGGCCGGGTCGAGCCCTGATGCGCGGGCGGCGGCCTTGGGCAGTTTCAAAAACGACCCGGAATGCTCGGCGCTGCTGGTGATGATGTCGACGGCGGGCGGCGCGGCCGGCCTGGACCTCGGCCACGCGGCCTGCGCCGTGCTCCTCGAGCCGAGCCTCAACCCCGGCCTGGAGGCGCAGGCCGCGTCCCGCATCCAGAGGCTGGGCCAGACGAGGGAGACGCGCGTGGTGCGGCTGATCAGCGCGAGGACGCTGGACGCCGCCGTCGCGGCCGTCGCGGCGGAGAGGGCGCGCGCGGCGCCGAGCGACGAGGCGGCGGTGGAGGCGGCGGAGGCTGCTGCTGCGAGTGCTGCTGCTGCGAATGCGAGTGCGAGCGCTGCCGACGCGGGCGGCGCGACGACGGCCGGGATCGCCGAGGTGGTGGACGACAGGCTCGTGAGCGTGCTCCTCGCGGCGCACCCGCCTTGAAACGCGGGTGACAGAGATAGAGAGAGAGAAGAGACTGCAACTGATTTATCTGATGTGCTTTTTTTGGTTCACTTTTTCCGGGTGCGACGATGACCAGGTTGTTGCCGTCGTCGTCCGCCGCCGTTTTGCGGTTCCACTTTGTTTTCCCTCGCGTTCCTCGTCGACGATGTTGATCGGATCCGGTCTCGTTCAGGGTCTGGGCGAGGCAATTGCACCAGAGAGGCGCTCGTCGGATGGCCCTGACGCGAGGGTGAAACATACCTTACGGGGGAGGCGAAAACCTTACAGCTTTTTATTAACTCTTTCACGCGGCCGAAAACAGCAACAGCACGTTGTCCAGGCTCATCGCCGCGGCCAGGAGCCTCCTCCTCTTCTCCGAGTACCGGCGGAGCTGCGCCGCGCGCGCCTCCGAGACGACACCGCCGAGCAGCAGAGCCGCGGCCATGGCAGAGGCTGCAGAGCCGGGACGCGAGGAAGAAGGAGGAGGCTGCTGCTCGCTCTCTCCCTCTCCGCCCTCCTGCTTCAGCGTCTCCGCGGCTGCAGCGGCAGCATTAGCGGCGACGTCGGCCGCCGTCGCCCTCTTGAGCGCGGCCACGGCCTCGTGCACCCGCGCGGCGTCGGCCTCGGCGACCAGCCGCGCGACCGCGTTGCCCGCCGCGGCAGCGGCCGAGGCGCCGAGGCGCGCGCCTGCGGCGGCGACGTCGGCGCGCCAGGTGTACCAGCAGCGGCCGCCGCCTCCGCCTCCGAGCCCGCCGCTGCCGCCTCCGCCGCCGCTGGCTGCTGCCACTGCGGCCGCGGCAACCGCGGCGGCGGCGGCGGCGGAGGAAGAAGAGCCGCCGCCGCCGGCAGAGGCCGCAGCTGCCGCCGCGGCCGCGGCGGCCGCAGCCGCGTTCCCACCTCCGCCTCCACCGGCGTTCCCGCCGGCTCCTCCCCCTCCCCCTCCCCCTCCTCTGGGAACGTCCTGCACCGCCGCGAACCCTCCCCGCAGCAGCCGGAACAGCATCTCCCTCGCGTCCTTGGCCGGGAGCATCGCGGTCTCGGCGACTTGTCGGGCTTCGAGCTGCCTGCGCGAGCGCAGCAGCCGGAAGACGCGAACGCCGACGGGCCCGTGGCGCGCGGCGACGGCGGCGGCGAGGGCGTCGCCGCGGACGCGCGGCAGGAGCCTCTCCGGCGTCGGGGTGACTTCGTGCGAGGAGAGGGAGGAGGAAAGCTCGCCGTTGTTGCCGTTTGCAATCCCCGTCATTGCGGCCGTCGCGGCCGTCGCGGCGTGGTTTCGCCGCCGGGAGAGCACCAGCGCGCCCTCGTCCTCGAGCTCCCGCAGCAGGGAGAGCAGGGAGCCGCCGGTGGCGTCGGCACCCGCGGCACAGACGGCGGCGTCGAGCTCGAGCTCCGCCTTGCGCGAAGCCGCGGCCGCCGCCGCCCTGGCGGCGGCGGCGGCTTCTGGGCTCCTCTGGAGAGCGGCGGCGGCGGCGGCAGCGGCAGCCGAAGCGGCAGCAGCGGCGGCTTGAGCCTGCGCCTGTTGCTCATCGCCGTCATCGTCCTCCAGAGAGACGACTTGGCTGACCCTCGGAGCGGGCCTGGCGACCGCGGAAAGCGGAGGCAGGCACTCTTCGGCGACGACGTCGTCCCCCAGGAGCGCCCTCGCGCTCGGGGCGCCGGCCAAGAGCGCGGCGACGGCCGCCGCGGGCACGGCGGGGAGCGGCCCGCCGTCGCGGTCGTCGACGCGCGAGTCGTCGTCCGAGTGAGAAAAGTGCTTGGCGCCCGCGGGCGCCAGCGGCGTCCAGGCGGGAGCGGAGGGCAGGCCCTTTGTCGCGGCCAGGGCGCAGGCGGCCCGCAGCGAGGCCGCGAGCACCGCGGCGGCGACGGCGCCTCGCCGGCGCGCGATGCGCGAGCAGCAGGCCTCGTGCTTCAGAGCGCGGGCGAGCTCGGCGCGGTTGAGGCGCCAGAGCGAGGGCGCCGCGGCGAGCGCGGCGGTGGCCGGGTCGGAGAGGAGCGCCGCCTCTCGGTCGCTTTGGGCGTTGCCGTTGGGAGGGGTCATCGGGGCAGAGGGAGCCTTCCTCTTCCGAGAAGAGGTCGCCGGCGACTGCGACTGCGGCGGCAGCGGCGGCGTGGCCGCGACGGCTCCTCCTTCGTCTTCCTTCTCGTCCTTCCCTGCATCCTCCTCCTCGCCTTCTCCTCCGTCCCCGAATGAAATCCCCGTCACGGCGTCAAAGCGGAGGCGGGCGTACGCGACCTCCGTCCTCCTAGCGGCCTCCTGAGCGCTGAGCAGCTCCGCGGCCGCGGCGGCCGTCGCCGCGGCGGCGGCCTCCCTCGCGGCCAGCGCGAGGAGCTGCTGCTGGTGCTGCGAGTTCACTGCCGCTGTTGCAGGAGCAGCAGCGTGGGAGGCGGAGGGAGCACCAGCTGTGCTCGTTTGAGCTGGAAGGGGAGACGCGGCGGCGGCGGGCGGGGGAGAGACGACCTGCTGCCTGTAGGGCGTCGGCGGCGGCGCCACGCTTGCGTCGTACACCGCCCCCCTCGCGTCGTCGAGCGAGATCACGCGGATCCCCGGAGGGGGCACGCGCTCGATCAGGCGCGCCTCGGCGAGGTCCCGGAGCGCCCTCTGGGCTGCGAGGGACTTGCGCCTCTTCTCGGCGCTCTCGACGGCGTTTTCCTCATGGCCGCCGCCTTCGCGCTTGATTCCCGTCGCCGCCATCGCTCCTCTGCCGCTCTTGCCCGTCGACTCGTCCATTACGGCAACGGCGGCTGCAACCGCCTGGTCCGCGCGGAGACGGCCGTGGGAAGCGAGAGCGGAGACGAGGGCCGCGTGGGGGCACAGGGCCGTGGAGGAAGGGGCGGGCGAAGAGGAAGGAGACGGGGGCAGAGACGCTGAGCTCGTTTCAGCTTCATTCTTGCCCCCGCACCACCTCAGCTGCGCGTAGCGGATGCAACGCGGGTTGCGCAGTAGCTGGAGCAGTCCCGGAGGGTAGGCCGAGTAGATGAACGGCGGTGGGCGAGGGGGCTGGGGAGTAGAGGAAGAAGTGACGGCAGCAGCAGCAGTAGCAGCAGCAGCTGGAGCATCTGGAGAAGCTCCTCCACCTCCTCCTCCTCCTGCTCCTCCTCGCTGTCGCTTCCCCGAGGCAGCCACAGCGGCATCTTCTGCGGCTTTCGCCTGGGCAGCGGCCGCCGCCGCCGCCGCCCCGGCCCTGACGGCGGAGGCCGCCGTGGCCGGCGGCGGCCTCGCCGGCGGCGGCGCGGCAATGGCCGTCGCGAGGTCGAACTGGAGCAGGACCAGCAGAGCAGCCCTGGCATCTGACGCGGAGAGCCCGGTGAAGCGGGCAACATCGCGGGCCTGCAAGGGGCCGCGCTTGACGAGGGCCTGGGCGGCGGCCTGTTGCGAGGGTATACGGTGTCGAGGTTGAGAAGAAGAGGAGGAAAGTGAGAAGAGGTAAAGAGAGAGGGGGGATACGAAGGCGGCCGTCATCGTCTCCGTCGATCGACAAAAGGTCCGCATTCGAGTTTGGGCAGGCTCGACAACGGCAAACTATTATATCTATTTTATTGCAGCGCGTCGCTGATACCATACGCAATGATCTAGTTCAGCTTGCGTGCCGAAAGAAGCTCGAGGCGAGACAGGGATAAAGCTTCTTTCGATTCGGGCCGCCGACGCTGACCAGTGAATGCCCCTTTTTCTTTCTCTCTCTCGCCCTCGCGCGTGCCCCTCTCTCCCTCCTTTGCGAAAAGCAATACTTTGACGTACATGGACAACGGGCCCAAAGTTCTGCTCCACCAGCATCAGGCAAAGCCGCGCGACGGCGGGGTTGTTGGGGTCCATTTTTTCTTTTTCGATCTGAACGGCTTGATTTTCGTCGACGACGACCGAACGCCGGCCGAACGAAGAAGGGAAATAAAAAAAATCCTCCTCTCTTTTCCCCGACTGTTTTCTATTTCAACCTCTTCTCTTTCCCGCCGCGGTCCGCGTCTCGGCCCACTTGACTCCATCTTCAAGTACTCTGATGGTATACCTTTGCTCTGAAATTTTACAGCAAAGTGTTTGTCGGCTCTCTCTAGTGTGTCACTCCTCTCTTTGTTCTCCTCTCCTCTTCTCTCCTCATCTCTCTTCACTCTCTCTTCTCTTCTCCCCTTAATTCTTCCTCAGGCTCACCTTCCCTTCCTTCTCCCTCAGCTCCTCGAGCGCGGCCAGCAGTACGGGCGCGTGTAGCCTCGCGTGGTCCATCAGATACGACAGGCTCTGCATCTCGATCAGTCGGGAAATGGTCCTCTCTTTGGCAAAGGCAAGGTTGTCGTCGACGAGCGCGTCGGGCGGCAGCGACGACGCCTTCGCGGCCGCTTTCGCCTCGGCCTGAGACAGCACTTTCGCGAACAGGTCGGCCGGCTGTCCCCTCGCGGAGGTGAACAGCCGCACCCGGTGGTCGTAGGCCGTGTCGACGAGCGCGACGAAGCGCGCCGCGGCGGCGGCGTTGTCGTTGGAAAAAAGAGGCACGTCGGCCAGCGCGAGCGTGTGGAAGTTTTCGCAGAGCGCGATAAAGTCGGCGGAGCCGAGCGGCTTGCCACAGAGGTCGGGGAAGGGGAAGAACGCGGCGGAACCCCCCGCGAGCGGGACCCGAAGCTCGCGGCCCATCATGACCGGGACGGAGCGAGGAGCAGGGGGCGGCGGGGTCGCCACCTCAGAGCCGCCGCCGCCGCCGCCGCCGCCGCCGCCGGGGCCCCTCATTTTGCCCGCCTCGCTGCTGCCGCTGTGGCACCCGGGAGCGGCGACGACCTCCCTGAACCGCGCCCCGAGCTCCTCGTCGGGCTCCGGCCAGTCGGGCTCGGCAAACCACAGCCCGCGGTGCGCGTGCGCCAGCTTGCGGTAGTCGACCTCGCTGGCCATGTCGTGCGGGACGCAGCGGGATTTCAGAGACGCGATGAACGGGAGGAACAGCGCGCGCTGGAGCCCGTTCTCGTAGAGCTTGTCGGGCACGCGGTTGCTCGTCGCGACGAGCACGAGTCGCCTCTCCGCCCACAGGCAGGCGAAGAGCCTCGAGAGGATGGCCGCGTCGGCGACGTCGTGGACGAACAGCTCGTCGAGGCAGAGCACGGAGGGGGTCGAGCTAGGGCCCGGGGAGGAGGAGGAGGAGGGCGCGAGGTCGGCGGCGACGGCGCGGAGCGGGTCGGCGACGCGGGAGCGGGCTCGGAGGCGGGCGTGGACGTCGAGCATGAAGTCGTGGAAGTGGACCCGGCGGGTCTGTTCTTTTTTTTTTTCGCCATCGGCGGAAGAAGAGAAAGGCAGGGCAGAGCGGGGTGAGAGAGCTCGGATGGGGAAGTCGTCGGGAGCCCCGGAAGAGAAATCGACATCGTTTCCGCTCGGCAAGAGAGTCAAAAAAACAGAATCAGTCACTTTGGGAGGCTGTTTAAGGCCCCCCTTCAGATTGAACAGCAATTGTAGTTTTTAATTTGATTTCGTCATCGCGGAAAGAGAGAAGCGGGGAAAGGGGGAAGGGAGGGCGAAAGGGAGCGAGGAAGAGAGCGGCGTTTTTCTCTCTGCCCCGGACGAACAGAGCGAGGGAAGTCGGAGAGAAACAGGGAGGTCGGAGAGAAACAAAACGCACCGGCACCAGAGGAGAGACGCACTCGCTGAAGACGTCCATCAGCATCGTCTTCCCAGTCCCGACTCCGCCGTACATGTAGAGGCCGCGCGGAGTCGAGGCGGAGGAGGAGGGAGAGCCGGCGCCGGAGGGATCCGCGGGGGCGGAGAAGGCGTCGCCGGGCCCGAAGAGCGAAGAGAGCCAGCTCCCGCCGCCGCCGCCTCGGTCGCCGCCGATCGCCTCGACCATCGTCATGCCCGAGCTCCGCGGCGCCGCGGCGGCCTCCAGGTCGTCATAAAGCCTCTGCAGCTCCAGCATGGCGCTCTCCTGGCGCGGGTCCTTGCGGTAGAGCCCGGCGCGCCGCCTCGAGGCGTAGACGGCGAGCGGGCCCCGCGCCGCGCCGCGGACCGCCGGCAGCGAGAGGAAGGCGTCGCCCCCGCCGCCCCCGCGCGGGGGGGCGGCGGGGGCCGCGCCGCCGGCGCCCCCTCTCGGCAGCGGCGGCGAGGGGAGGGGGTCGCGAACGACGTCCTCGATCCGCTGCTGGCTCGAGGGGCTGGAGTGGAAGGGCGCCGGGCGGAGGGGCGAGGGGGGCGAGGCCGAGGTCGGAGGAGGGGCCGGGGAGGCCGGGGACGCTCTCGACGCCGACGACGCCGATCGAGGGGGCGACGGCGACGCGAATGGGC
>Ga0114918_10003465_pt1 | contig 13917 bp, 8 predicted proteins | sample LantaG_FD_87015 | JGI IMG/M metagenome (GOLD analysis project Ga0114918, IMG submission 87015) | Deep subsurface microbial communities from Baltic Sea to uncover new lineages of life (NeLLi) - Landsort_02402 metaG | ecosystem: Environmental > Aquatic > Marine > Oceanic > Sediment | place: Baltic...
GGACATGCCCCGCACAAGGGAATGTGATTGCGCAGTTATCCGCACACTGGGTCGAACACAACGGTTCGACCTACGCAGAATGCACACCGCTCCACGGTAGGGGCAACCCTCGTGTTCGCCCCCTCGGCGCCGGACATGCCCCGCACGAGGGAATGTGATTGCGCAGTTATCCGCACGCGGGGTCGAACACAGCGGTTCGACCTACGCAGACTGCAGACCGCTCCGCGGTAGGGGCAACCCTCGTGGTTGCCCTCTCGGCGCCGGACATGCCCCGCACGAGGGAATGTGATTGCGCAGTTATCCGCACACTGGGTCGAACACAACGGTTCGACCTACGCAGAATGCACACCGCTCCACGTAGCGGCGAACTCCCCTGCGGGGACAGGCTGTCGTGTTCGCCCCCTCTGCGCCGGACATGCCTCGCACGAGGGAATGTGATTGCGCAGTTATCCGCACACTAGGTCGAACACAACGGTTCGACCTACGCAGACTGCAGACCGCTCCGCGGTAGGGGCAACCACGAGGGTTGCCCCCTCTGCGGTGGCGCTGCTCCATCGCCGAGAGCTGCCGGTCAGCCAATGTACGTCTGCACCACACCTACCGCTGGATCACCAACGAGATGGCCAACCCGGGCCAGCTCTCCAGCTCAGGCACAGCATCGTCGAACCAGAGGCTATACACCTCCTGGTAGATACCCTGAGACTGCAGCAGCATCAGGCTGAGGTTCACCAAATCGTGGAAGTCGGAGTCGCCCTCAGACACGACCAGAGCCACGGGACGGTAAGTGTACCGCCGGTCGGTGAAGACGTAGTCGGTTTGCCGGAAGTGCACGTCGAGGGCCGGCCACCGCTCGGTCAACAGCGCGACGACCTCGCCGGTCTGCAGGCCCGCCAGGGCCGCCTCGAATGTCGGGTAACCCCGCGAGGAGAGTCCCACGCCCTGTGAGAAGCCGGGCACAGCTGCTTCGGCGCTGCTTCCCACTACCACGCCGACCGCCTGCCCGTTCAACTGGGGCAGCTCGTTGATCGGATGGGTCGCCAGGGACAGGATGCTGACGCCGTCATCGAGGATAGGGATGGAATAGTCCACACCCAGCTCACCCTCACGCGTCTGCACCCACGCTCCAATTAGTATGTCGACCTCGCCGCGCTCCAGACGCTGCAGTGCATCGTTTTCGTCCACAACGGGCACAAAGGTGACGGCCGAAGTGCTGCCCAGCCACAGCTCTGCAAGCTGTTCGATCAGGCGGACCTCAAACCCGGTGGGTAGGCCGTCCGCACGGTCCCCACTGTAAGGCCAGCGGGTCTGGAAATAGCCCACCGCCACCGAGCCCCGATCGCGAATACGGGCAATCACATCTTGCGTGCTGATTTGCTGCGGCGTGGTGTCCAGCGCCGGGGTCGCCCCCCCACCGGCAAGGCTACCAAACCGCACCGACGAAGGCGGCGAGGTTCCAGGCAGCCAGCGGCCATACAGAGCGTCGCGTGTGCCGTCGGCGGCCATATCGTCAAAGGTCAGCGTCACCAGATCCGCGAAGAAGGGATCGTCCTGCCGGTAGATCATGGAGATCGGCTCCCATGTCCATTGCCCCACGATGACCGAGCCGGCCACCGTGTTCCGGGCGCGCTCCAGCCGGTGGCGGCGATCGACGTAGACGTCGATCTGGCGCAGCTGCAAGGCCTCAATCGCATCAGCTGTATGCTCGTACGCCACCTGGGTCACGGAAACTGAGATTGACGCCGCCAGTGCATCCGCGCTCTCCGTCCATAACGCCGTACCCACCGTTTTGCCCTCCAGATCCGCCAGACTCTGGATACCGGTGTCAGGAAATGACAGAAGGGCCATACCGTTGGCGAAATAGGGCGGGCTGAAGTCAGCGCGCGCCTCGCCGTCCTGCGTGTGCACCAACCCCGCGAAGACGACGTCTACAGTCCCGGCGGCAAGGTAGGTGTAGGCCGTATCCGACCGGACCTGCACAAAGCGGACCGCGTCAGGCGATCCCAACCATCGCCGCGCCAGCTCACGCGCCAGCTCGATCTCAAGTCCAGCCAGCTGGCTGTCGACGGTGATGTAGGAGAAGGGCTCCAAGTCATAGCGGACCCCGACCACCATCTCGCCACGGGCCAGCAAGCGGGCCGCCGTCGACATCTCCAGGGGGTAGGTTTGCTCAGGTGTGGGGACTACGAAGGCAGAGGGCAATCCCTCTTCTTCCGGCCCCGGGAACAACTGCGCCAGGTCAGCACACCCGGCGAAAAGCACTACAATCGCGAATAGACTCAGGTAGCGGCGTATCAGCTTCCGACTTCCGATCAACGTCACAACACCTTCCCTTTGAGCCCACGAAGCACGAGCTCGGAGTTGAATGGGAATCGATTATACCAGACTCCAGTAGCGTTTCGCAGTGCGTGGTGCAGGGCCGACGCGACCCCGATGAAGGGCATCTCGGCCATACCTCGCGCCCCCCAGGGCCCGTGCACTTCGGGATTCTCGACCAGGATGGACACCACTCGGTCCGGAATGTCCTGGATCGTCGGCATCAGGTAGGTGCTGAACGAGTCGGTGAGCGGCATGCCGTCGCGCTCGATGAAGTGCTCCGTCGTGGCCCAGCCGAATGCCTGCACAACGCCCCCCTCAATCTGCCCCTCGACCAGCCGCGGGTTGATCGCCTGGCCCACATCGTTGGCACAGACCAGCAGCGGATAGCGGCAGACGCCCGTCTGCACATCCACCACCACCTCGGCCCCGATCGCGGCGTACCCATGGGCGAAGTTGGGGTGGCCATACCCGGTCTCAGCATCAATCTGCGTGGTCTTGGGCGCCAGATAGGTGAAGTCAGCCTTCGCCGGGCGCGCCTCGCTCCGCCACTTCTCCAGCGCCGCCTCGGCGACGCCACGAATGGCGTTGCCGATCATGAAGGTCATCCGGGATGCGGACGCGGACCCGGCGCTCTGCGTCGTCGCAGTGTCCGCCGCTCGGAGATCGACGATCTCCAGGGTCACGTCCAGGGCCTCGGCAAACATCTGGCGGATCACCGTCCGCGTCCCCTGTCCCACCTCGGCGCTGGCGGCGTAGGCCACCACATGCTCGATCTCGACACCGCCGTGAAGCTCCACCCCGGCCCAGGCGTTCTCCTGATAGCCAAAGGAATAGCCGATATTCTTGAATGCCAGCGCAATGCCGACCCCCCGCCTCAGGTACGCGGGATCCTCCGCGCGCGGCGCGATGTCCGGCGCGGTCCACCCGCCGCCATCGGCCGCCAAGGCTACCAAGTCCTGCCGCCAGCCGACCGTCTCCGCAGCCGCGATCAGACACTGCCGCAGGCCTCGCCCGTCGTCCGGCAGAGGCTTGCCCCAGGGCATCGGGTCGCCGTCGCCGACCAGGTTACGCAACCGAAGCGCAACAGGATCCATATCCAGCGCCTCGGCGAGCTTGTCCATCTGGGACTCGGCGACGAAGTTCCCCTGCGGCGCGCCAAAGCCCCGGAACGCGCCACCGGGGATGTTGTTGGTGTATACCCCCAGGACGTCTGTCTTGACATTCGGTATGCGGTACGGGCCGTTGACCGTGAGCAGCGTGTTCCCCATCACCTTGTTCGTGGTGTAGACGTAGGCCCCGGCATCAGCGATGACCTCGCACTCAGCAGCCAGCAGGTCGCCGTCCTTGGTGGCGGCCCAGCGCGCGTGGGCGAAGGCGCGGTGGCGCTTGTGGTGCCCGAGGATAGATTCCTCACGGCTCCATTCGATCTTGACCGGCCGCTGCAGCCGCTGCACCGCCAAGGCCAACACAATCTGCACCGACATGTCCTCGCGTCCGCCGAACGCACCGCCGATCGCGGGATAGATGACGCGGACCGACTCCTCGGGCACATCCAATGCATGCGCAATCTCGGCCCGGTCCTCGTGCGTCCACTGCCCACCCACCACGACAGTGATCCGGCCTTCTTCATCGATATAGCCCACGCCGGCCTCGGGCTGCAGATACGCGTGCTCCTGGCCAGGGATCTCATACGTCGACTCGACGACGACATCAGCCTCGAAGAGGGCCGCATCCACATCGCCGCGCCGGATGCGATGCCGGGAGACGATGTTGCCCTCAAAAACCAACTCCGGATGTGCGGCGATGCCGGGATAGGGTGGGTGAAGATGCGGCATGTCCGGCTTCAGCGCCTCGCGTGGATCGGTGATCACCGGAAGATCCTCGTACACCACCCGGATCAAGTCCAACGCCTGCGCCGCGGTCAACGCATCCTCAGCCACGACCGTGGCAACTTGATCGCCGACGAAACGGACGACGTCGGTGCCGGGCCGCTCCGGACGCCCACCGGGTCCAGCAGGGCCACACAGCACAGGTTGATCCGGATACTGCAGGCCGTACTCGTTAACCGGCACATCCTGAGACGTAAAGACGGCGACGACACCGGGCAGAGCCAGAGCAGCTGAAGAATCGACCTCGACAACGCGCGCGTGGGGGCGCCCGGCAAACAGGATCCGCATCGTCAGCGCGTTCTCCAGATCGATATCCCCGGGATAGAGCGCCTCGCCCGTGACCCGCTCACGCGCCTCAAAGCGCGGCACTACCTGTCCGATGTACTTACCCTTCATCCCCGCTCTCCTTGGCAGCATCGTCTGTCTGAACTTGCGTTTCCAGCGCCAGGATACGGCGCAGCACAGCAACGGTCGTCGCGTACGTCGGATCAATGCCGTAATATGAAAGGTTGTGGGTCCCCAGGTTACGCCCCTTGCTGATCGGCGTATCGGATGCGTAGTGCAGGATGCCGACCTCAAAAGGAACCCGATGGAGGTTGACCACTTCATCCTCCGGACAGCGGCGCGGGCGAATGAACTCGTACAGCGCAGAGAGGTAGGGCCCCGACTCCATCTCGACATCCGTATAACCGAGCTGCAGGAACGCCTCCATATAGGGGCGGTTCTGCAGAAAGGTCCCGTGCACGGCGATGGCGCGCTGGTTGTCCAGGACATCGCCATAGACCAAATAGGGCGACACGTGCCGGGCCGTGAAGACATTGTTGAACAAGTAGGTGTTGTGCGAGTGAGTGTCGTAAACGACGTTGGGCACCAGCACATCGCCGATCCGCCCGTTCAGCGTCGCCGCCTTGCCGATCATATAAGCACCGCGCAGTTCACCGACGTTGACCGCGATACGTGACAACAGGTGATACGCCCCAAAACCCAGGGGATAGTCGATATTGAGGATAATCGCGTTGGTCTTCTTGAGGCGCTCCGGCGCAAGGCTGTCCACGATTCGCGGATCCAGATGATCCGCGGTCAACTTGGCGAGATCAATCAGCTGGACCTCAAGATCGAAGGTGTGCTGGCTCGGGATACGCGTCACACCGTGCGCCGCCTCATGTTCCTGCTGAGCCGCCAGCAGATCCTGACCCTCGGGCACCTGGAGATATTTCTTGAGTGTGTAATAGAGGAAGTTGGCCCAGTTAGTGGGGACCAGTCGCTGCTGGATGCGCTCAGCTTCCGCACACAGTTCCGGATCCGCCTTGGAAGCCAGATAATCCATCAAACGTGCTTCGTGCGCCTGGGCAAAGCACGTGACCATATTGACCAGGCTGTGCGTATTGCTGGAGACGAAGTAGATGGGACGCTCCGACAGATCGAAGGGGACGTGCCGGTTGACGCGATCCCACCATTTCTGCGTTGCGCGCCGGTACTCCACATGCGAGCCGGCCAGCAACTGCACCGACATCCGCTTCCTGTAGGCCCCCACCCGCGCCAGCAACTCGAGGAGGTCAGCGTCCCAGATCATCTCCAGGCGATGCCAGTCATCCTCACTCAGCTGCAGGATGCGCCGGGTTTCGGCCTGGAGCTCCGGCTCCCAACTCCCAGCCTCGGCGGCTGCCGACAGTCTGTCCCCCAAGCCGGCCTGCAAGCCGATCAGCGTGTGCATCTTGTTCCATTCGATCTGGAAAGCTGTCAACATCGGCACGATATCATCGATATCGGAAATGCTAACAATATAGACGGCCAGGGTCTCAGACCCATCGTAGAACATCCGCCGGCGCCGCGCCGGTGCGGTGACCACCTTCCACGTCTCCACCTGAGGATAGCCTCGGTGCTGGAAGACCTCCTCACTCTGTCCGAGGACGACCTGACGCACATCCAGAATGCACTTGGGCAGGCGCAAACTGGTATAGACGACGGCCGACATATCCGGCGCCGGCGCGCCGGCGTTGGGATGAAGCAAAGGGTCCGTCGCCATATGCATCTCCTCCAGCGTACGGATCTGAACCGAATCCGTGGTACGCAGTAAGGAGTAGTACGTCCGCATGTAGAGGGTGATCTGATCGCCCTCCCGCCCGGGGACTGTTCGTTTCATCGCTTTGCAGCCTTCTCCACAGCCGTGATGATCTTGTAGTAGCCCGTACAACGGCAAAGATTGCCGCTGAGTGCCGTCTTGATCTGCTCACGGTCCGGATCGGGAAATTCCTCCAGCAGCTTCGCCGCGCTCATCACGAAGCCGGGGGTGCAATAACCACACTGCACCGCATCCTCGTCAATAAACGCCTGCTGCACAGGATGCAGCTCACCTTCATCGGCCATTCCTTCCACCGTCCGGATGCAGGCACCGTGGGCTCTTGGCGCCGGCGTCAAACAGGCTAACGTGGCGATGCCGTCCAGCCAGATCGTGCAGGCCCCACACTCGCCCTCCTCACAGCCCACCTTGGACCCGGTTAAGCCCAGGTCATCGCGGAGCATCCGGAGCAGACTCTTGCCGTTCGCGCCCTGCACCGTGACGTTTTGGCCGTTCACGACCGTCTGGATCGGTTCGTCACCATCGGTGTGATGCGCGATCGTGGGACCGCTCAACCGAGGCCAACGGCGCGTCTTGCCCCAGAGTTTGACCATCGCCTCAGGTTTCGGCAGGTCTAGGTACATGGTGCCGCGCACATCGCCGGATCGAATGACCTCCAGCGCCCGGCGCACCAGCGCCTCGACCTCTTCCTTGCGATACCACGCCGAACCGCGGACATCGTCGATCGGGCTGGCCTCAGCGGCTGAGAGAGCCGCGGCCTCGCCGATGCGGGTATTCGTCAGGGGTCCGCCCACCAGCGCAGCCTCAGCCTGGTGGGCACGAATGATGGTGGGGGCCACGCTGCCCAGAGCGATACGTGCCCCGGTCACGACGTCGCCGCCGCTCCTGGTCACGACCACGGTCACATTGGTCACGGCGATCGCCAACGCACGGCGCAGGCCGATCTTGAGATAGACCCCCGACTGGCTATCATCCAACGCGGGGAAGGCAATGTCGCTCAAGAGCTCATCCGGCGCCATCACCGTTCGCCGTACTCCTTCGTAGAACTCGCCGATGGGGACCTCACGACTGCCGCGCACGCTGCGCAAGGTGAGCCGCGCATCCAGAGCCCGCAACACCGTGATGGTGTCGTTGGCCGGCGAGGCCGCCACCAAGTTGCCCGCGATCGTACCGCGATTTCGCAGCGCCGGCGCCCCCACCCCCCAGCACGCTTGCGCCAGCGGCAGCGCGTGCTTCTGCAACAAGGGCGAAGCGGCAGCTTGAGCGTGCGTGACCATCGGGCCAAGGTGCACCATCCCGTCCTCATCCATCCGAATGCTGTCCAGCCCTCCCACCCTTGTCACATCCACCACCACCTCGGGCACCCGCGTCTGGTGTTGAATTTCGATAATGAGATCCGTCCCCCCGGCTATGATACGCGCGCGATCGCCATACTTCCCCAGCAGATCAACTGCGTCGTCAAGACAGGTGGCCGTGTAGTAGATATCCCACAGGTTCATACTCCAGCTCCTCTACGCTTTCCGCTTGACCTCTTGGACGGTATAGAGCGGCCGCTGGCGAACTTCATCGTAGATGCGACCGATATATTCCCCCAGGATGCCGACCATCACCATCTGCACGCCCCCGATAAAGAGCACCAGGCTCGCCGTCAATCCCTGCCCGGCCAGCGGCGCCGTACCGACAAGCCGGATGATGGTGAGGACCAGCGCCATCACCACCCCGAGCGCGGCCGCCGCAAGGCCGGACCACAGCGCCAACTTGAGGGGCAGCATCGAGTAGCCGGTGATCGCGTCAATCGCCAGGCGCACCATCTTCCGCACGGTGTACTTGGTCTCGCCGGCTTTGCGTGCCTGGCGCCGGTACGGAACCCCGGTCTGGCGGAACCCCACCCACGATGTCATGGCCCGCACAAACCGGCTGTGCTCGCGCATAGAGCGCAGATACGCCAGCGCCTTGCGGTCCAACAGCCGGAAATCGCCGGCTTCCATCGGAATCGTCACACTGGTCAACCGCTGAATCAGGCGATAGAAGAGGCCGGCCGTGAAGAGCTTGAACCACGTCTCGCCTTCACGTTCAGCGCGCACGGCGTAGACCACCTCATTGCCCTCCTGCCACTTCTTGACCAGATCCACAATGACTTCCGGTGGATCCTGAAGATCGGAGTCGATCGTCACCACGGCCTCACCCCGAGCGTAGTCCATGCCCGCGGTGATCGCCAGCTGATGTCCGAAGTTGCGGGCAAGGTGGACCACGACCACATGATCAGGATCCTCCCGTTGAATGGCGTCAAGCAGTGCCGGCGTCTCATCCCGGCTACCGTCGTTGACCAGGATCAGCTCCCATGGCTCGTCCAAACTGTCCATAGTGGCGCTCACCCGCTCGTGGAACTCGCGGATCAGCGCTTCCTCGTTATAGACAGGGGCAACAACAGAAATCAGTGGATCCATACCGTTTCACCTCGCGATGTCAGGTGGCGAATAAAACTTGGTCCCAGGATGGCAATTTGCGGTTAGTATACCGTGTCCACAGCCTCTGTAAACAGAAACTTCGGACGGGTGCGCGTTGCTCATACGACAGACAGAGCCTAGGGCAACAGACCGACCCGCTCGTTGAAGGCTTCGATAAGCACATCCATCTCCGCAATCTGCCCCTGGATGCCGGTCCAGTAAGTCTCATCATACCACTGGGCCTGTATCTCCTCGTAGGTCTTACCCTGCTGCTCGACCCACGTGTAGTACTTGAGGTTGTGGACGCGCTTGCGGTCGCGATAATTCAGCTCGGTCATGTTGCCGATATCCTCACCCAGGAGATAGCGCTCGTAGTCGGCGGCGGCGTCCAGTTCGGTGTACTCACCGTGCTCTTCCCGCAACTCCTCGAGCCGGCTCTGGTAGAGCTCCATCGAATCCGTCCAGACGGTGAGGACAACGTCCTGGCCGGTCAACTCGTACCACTTGACAGCCTTGATGGCGGAGAGGACGTTGGCGACGCTGGAGATGCCCATCAAGTCGAGCTGATCGACAAAGCCGGCCGGCACGCCGCGGCGCTTCAGATAAGCGTGGCCCGCAGGCTCGTTGAAGAGCCGGATCAGGTCGATAGTCGCCTGGTCGTCGATCGCTGTGACCACGTCCGTGTTCTTGGTATTGTGGATCCACGGGACGTGTTTGTCGCCGATGCCCTCGATACGGTGCGCGCCGAAACCGTTGCTGAGCAGCGTCGGACACTGCAGCGCCTCACTTGCCACAACCTTGATCCCTGGGAAGCGCTGCTTCAGGTAGTCGCCGCAGGCAATCGTGCCGCCGGAGCCCGTGTTGGAGGCCAACCCTGCGAACCGCTCACCGGTCCGCAACTCGCGCGCCAGGATCTCTTCCATCGCGTGGCCGGTGATCTCGTAGTGCCAGAGGTAGTTGCCGAACTCGTCGAACTGGTTGAAGATGGAGATGGCATCCCCCCGGTCGCGCTTCAGCTCATTGCACTTATCGAAGATCTCCTTGACGTTGGACTCGGTGCCCGGCGTAGCGATAACCTCACCGGAGACGTTGGCGAGCCACTCAAAGCGCTCGCGGCTCATCCCCTCGGGCAGGATGGCGACCGACTCACACGCCAAGAGCTTGGAATCGTAGGCACCGCCGCGGCAGTAGTTGCCCGTCGACGGCCAAACCGCTTTCTGTCGAGTGGGATCGAACTGCCCTGTGACCAACCGCGGCACCAGACAGCCGAAGGCCGCGCCAACTTTGTGCGCCCCGGTAGGGAACCACTTCCCCACCAAAGCGATGATCCGGGTATCCACACCGGTCAGCTCCGGGGGGATCTCGACGTAGTTGACACCGCCGAACACGCCGCCCTGGGAGACTGGCTGGTTCTTCCACGTAATCCGAAACAGGTTGCGCGCGGTGATGTCCCAAAGCCCGATGCTCCCCAGCTCCTGCTTGATCGCGTCCGGGATCAGTTCCGGATGCTTCTGTTGCGCAAAGGTGGGGATGATGATGTTGCGCTCGCGCGCACGCTCAACCGCGTGCTCCAAACCTGTGCCATCTATCGTAAGATCAATCATCGTAACTGCCTTTCAACCGTGTAGGGTCACGTGAGAGCACAGCAGTGCCCTCACGTGACCATCCTAACAACCTACGCCGCGCTGTCCTTCAGCGGCACCTCCGGCCCTTCCAACACGCCGGCCTCGATTAACGCGATCAATCCCAGCAGCCCGCCCCAGTGATAAAAGTGGTCACTATTGGCAAGGTCACATCCCTCGCCGGTATCGGGGTTGTAGTTCTCGTGAACGTGCCCCTTCTCCAACCACTCCTTCATCAGCAGGCGGCGGGACTTCGCGGCCAGATCGGCCCGGGCTTCCGGGAGATCATAGCGGCGCAGGCCCAAGTAGACCAGGAAATTCATCGGGGCCCAGATGCGACCGCGCCAATAGGACTGTTCGGGATACGCCGGGTCGTTCCGCGAGATCGAGGGCATGATCCAGTCGCCCCAGAACTCCGTGGAGTTGTAGAAATGGCCGGTCATCATACGCTCAGCCTGCGTCTGCGTCGCGGCATCGGCCAACAGCGCGTAGAAGTTCGTGGGCGAGAGCCGGGTGCTCGCGGCTCCGGTATCGGTGCGCCGGTTGAGGAAGATCCCACGATCCTCATCCCACAAGGTGGCGAGCGCCGCGCGAGTGTCCGCCGCCCGAGTGCGCAGCTCCTCAGCGACAGCATCCCGGCCCAACACGTCGGCGATATCGGCCAGTGCTTCGCAGTCCATCACGTACAGCCCATTCAGGCCGACGTCCGCCAACTGCATCAAATGCGTCTCCGCATCAAATGGAATGTCGTCATACATCGGGGAGTTGTCGAGTCCTGATTCGAGTGCGGCCCCCAGCCGATCCCCCACACCTGTTACTTCCCAATGCGAATCCGCGAGCGGCGTGTAAGGATCAGAGCCCCAGCAGAGCAGGACGTCGTGCAGGCGATGGGCGACCCACCAACGGTTCCATTCCAGGAGATCATCGAAGACCTCCTCCAACAACCAGCGGTCCCCATAGCGCTGGTAGAGTTGGCGGATGACCATCGCGCCGACCGGTGGCTGAGAGCGATCGCGGCTCTTGAGATTGGTGACCGTGCCGAAGTTGGGGATAAAGCGGCGCTCGGTCTTCTCGCGCGTGATCTCAATAGCGTTAGCGTAGGCCAGGTCTCTGTTGTCGATCGCCGCAAGGTAAGCGGCGAAATAGGTGTCCCAATCGAAGAGCACGAAGCCACCCCAAGCCACGTTCCAGATCCGGCTGACCGGTGAGATCACGCGATTGCCCTCCGGCTCAAAGATCGTGTCCCAGGCCATACACGTCTGCACAGCAGCATAGACGTCGGCAAGATCCCCAAAGGACGCCACATGCGCGCCCCTTTCGGCCCTGCGCTCCGCCAGCAGCGTCTGGATCTCGTCGACGGTCCGCCGGCGGCCCGTCGATACGCCCACCGGGCCCTCTAGCGACATCGCCAGATAGGGCGTTTGAGCCGCGATGTAGGGATCGGTCACAATGCTGTGGGTGCCATACGCCACGACCGTGCGCCCCTCGAAGTGCCCCAGCAGGCAATCGCCCTGGCGCGTCACGTAGCCGGGACGGTTCCACAGCACGCCGGGTTCCACAACAAGCAAAGGCGCTCGCCGGTGTCGATTCTGCGGCGTCACCAGGAGCACCAAGTCCTCCTGCGCCTCACCGGTCGTGGCGCTCTGCACCAGCACCTCGATCCCGCGCCAGAAGAGCTTGAGGTCAGTGTAGGCACCATCGTAAGTGCGCAATCCCGGATGGATCCGCTCGTCGTGATCACCCCTTCGCCCTATGAGCGACTCTTTCAAGTACTGGCAGGAGGTGCAATCCTTGAGCCCCAGATTCAAGGCAAACCCCTGAGGCAGGAGCACATGCGAGAGCACACTACGGGTGTTCCAGGTGTTCCACCCCTGTGCCAAACGACGTTTCAACGCATCATAGGCTTTCAGGATACCCTCCCTTCACTTTCTCGTGGCCGGAAATAGCCGATCAGAACGGCCACGATGGCGGCAAGCAACGACCGCCACAGCCAAACCGCTTTAGTCTGCCTTCCCGACGTGCCGGGCATCATACTTCTGAGAGAAGACGTCTTGCCATCTGGGCCGCAGCCATCCTGACCACAACCACCTCGCTTGCGCAAACCCGCAGGATGGCCGAGCACGACGGCGTGTCCCCGAGGGAACCTGGCCCACATGCAAACGTTTATGTAGGTTGGGCTGTCCAGCCCGACCATCTGCTCGACGGTACAAGGTGCTATTCTCGGAGCAGCACCCTCTGCAGTCAGGCGAACAACTTATCCTCGTCAAGGGGAGTTCAGCCTATACAGAAGTCTGCAGCGCTGCGCGAACTGCATCCAGGGAGGGCGCCACCACGGGCGGCTCAGCCACCGTCTTCATCGCGCTGCCCACATCCTTGAGCCCGGAACCGGTCAGCAGCAGCACGACCCGCTCACCGGCGCCCACCATCCCCTTGTCCACCGCTCTCACCAGGCCGGCATAGACGGCAGCCGCCGCCGGCTCGCAGAAGACGCCGGTGGCCCGCGCAATGGTGGGAATCGCCCCCAGAATCTCAGCGTCGCTGACCGCCAAGAAGGCGCCGCCCGTCTGGCGCACGGCCGCCAGCGCTTTGACGCGATCCCGCGGCAGGGACGCACAGATGCTGTCGGCCACCGTCTGTACCGCCACCGGTACCATATCCTCAGCAGCCAAACCACGATCGAAGGCCTGGACCAAAGGCGAAGAGCCCTCAGCCTGGATCCCCATCAACCGCGGCATATAATCGATCCAGCCAAGGGCCAGGAGATCCTTGAACCCCTTGTGCATGCCGCCGATGATGCACCCGTCGCCGACCGGCACAAAGACGACGTCAGGCGCCTGCCAGTCCAACTGCTCGCAGATCTCATAGGCCGCCGTCTTTTTGCCCTCGGTCATGAACGGATTGTAGGCCGTGTTCCGGTTGTACCAGTGGAACTCACGCGCCACCTTCAAGGTCAGCTCAAAGGCATCGTCATAGCTGCCGTCCACCAGGAGGACCCGGGCACCGTAAATCAGCTGCTGCGTAATCTTGGCCGGCGGCGCGGACTTGGGCACGAAGATCACCGCCGGCAGCCCCACGCTGGCGGCCAGCCCGGCCAGGGCTGCCGCCGCATTGCCGGTGCTGGCGGTGGTGATCACCTCGGCAGCCGCCGCCTGCGCCTTGACGACCGCCAGGGCAGACGCACGATCTTTGAGGGAAGCCGTCGGATTAACACCGTCATCCTTCACCCATACCGTCTGCAGTCCCACCTTCTCGGCCAGGCGCGGGGCGGGATAGAGCGGCGTCCAACCCACGCGCAGCGGTGGCACTGCGGCATCCGGCATGACAGGCAGCAGCGCCTTGTAGCGCCAGATGCTGCGTTCCGGGCACGCGGCCAATGCCTCGCGGTTGAGGCGCGATCCGATGGCGTCGTAGTCATAGACGACATCGAGGATGCCATCGTTGCCGTGCAGCGGGCAGACATAGTCGACCTCATCGAGACCGTATTCTGCACCGCACAGCGTACACCTGAAACCGGTCACGTGATCCATACAGACCTCCCGTGGAAGACTCTAGTCCGGGACCAC
>Ga0114918_10003466_pt1 | contig 13916 bp, 8 predicted proteins | sample LantaG_FD_87015 | JGI IMG/M metagenome (GOLD analysis project Ga0114918, IMG submission 87015) | Deep subsurface microbial communities from Baltic Sea to uncover new lineages of life (NeLLi) - Landsort_02402 metaG | ecosystem: Environmental > Aquatic > Marine > Oceanic > Sediment | place: Baltic...
TACCCTCTACAAAACCACCTGAAGTTACTGCTTTAGTCGCTAATTTAATAATAGGTTTATCACCCGTATCAAGTGTATATTCTCCTGAAGCACCCTCTACTGCTATAGCTTCTATAAGTTCATATGTATCAATAATACCTTTACCCTGTTTTGATAATTCGAAAAATTTAACAGAATCAGCAACAGAATAATCATACCCAATATCCTCTATAAATTTACTACCCGTATAAAGAGTAATGATAACATTCGTACTGGGATAACTTAACATGGTAATTACATAATTTGTAATAGCATATGGAGAAGTAGTAATCATTCTTTTGGTAGAAAAATCAATAAGAGTACCGCCAGCTTCTACCGATTTTACTCCAAGAATATAATATCCATTATATTTACTATCATCAAGAGTAAGTGTAACCGTACCCGTAATAGAAGTAGTTCTATTTATAATGAGCTCATGACCAAAATTTGAAAGCTCGGTATAATTCCCACCACAATAATGTACCCTATCAAGGACATTAATATCTCCAGGATAACCATATTCACCAGAACTTGCACCAAAATTAAGAAGTTCACCACTATTATTATGCTTTAACAATACATCATTATCACGAGTAGCAATAGTTACTGTATCATCTTTATTTATTTCAATAAATTCTTTCGGGACATCTTTAAAACCATATGAGGATGAATCGTACTTAAATGTAAATTCCATAAATAATATGGTACTAGTAGGAAAAGGGTCCACTAAGGAGCTATCAGGTGCAATAGTAATATTAGTACCATCAGAGGTGACTCCAGTAACCAAGCCCTCAGTAGGAGAATAAAATCCATCTACAGATACTAAGGTACCTGAAGGAAATGTAATCTTGGATGCAATAGTAAATGTTCCTACTGCCCAAACACTAGTATTATTTATTTGTACGATATTATGGTCATGAATTATTTCTGCATTACAAAAAGCACGACGTTTAAAAGCACTACCAGTACTATCAGACCCATCTCCAATATCCGGGATATTATCCCCACCAATGCTATTTACTCGCTCTATCTTTAATACCGTATTACCACCTGAACTTGGAGGAGTCATGTAACCATCTTCTCCAAAACCTTTTCGAAATACTGTAGTTAATTCTCCAGCTATTAACTTACTAATAGTAGAATTAGCAATACTCTTAATACTTTCAGAGATAATAACCTTATGTCTTAAATCTACAATATCATCCTTATAAATGATATCAACTGCTTTATTATCAGGACGATCTGATCTATATCCCAAAGCCATCATATCTTTAGTAACTTTAGTATTATCTATCGTAGTAGAAACAAATTCATTTGTTGATAACTTTCTGCGATATACAATAAACATTGGTATAGCATAAACATATCCATCAACAGTATTTAAAAATGTTTTATCTGTTGATGAACCATCCCCTGAAATATACAGACCGGGATCAGATGAACCATAAGGTTGAAAAGGCTTAGTTGTAGCAGGAGAAGTTCTTCCACCCCAAGGATAGACTGGAGTAAGATCAAATATCTCTTTAGTTACATCTGTTATTGCTGTTGTTATTTTATTAGATCTTATACGATACTGTATTTGTACTCTCTTAGTAGTCTCACATCCTATTACAGGCCATTCAATTTCATTATCCGAATAAGGATTTGTAAGAACATTTCCATAAGGATAAATATCATCATCAGTCCCTACCAATTTTCTCCATACTTCAAGAAAAACAAATTCAGATGATTGATTAGTAGGATCACTTAAAATAATAAGATTATTATCATCAGAACTATCTGTTGATTGAACGAGAATAGGCCATCCATTAACTATAGCAATATTATTATCTAATGATGCTAATTTAAAACTATTAGCCGTATATGTGCTAGAACATAAAACATTCCCATTACGAGCATCCGCTTCTACAGAATCCTGAAGAATATCATCAACATGTAACCACCCTGAAGGTAATGATACTTTTGCAAGACTTTGTATCTTTTCATTACCTATTTGATTTATAAGATTCCACTCTGAAGTTAAAGGAGGATGTCTGTATTGAAATACTACATTATCCAGATTTCTATCTTTAACATCAAGCACACGGTTCTGCTGATCACCGAAATATTCTGCCATGTTTTTTACCTTATTCAATTTTTATTGATGAAGTTATGCCTCATCATATCCAAAGGATATATTATTTCTTGTTCAAATCGAGGAATCTTAAGGGCGAATAAAATAAGATTTTTATAATCAAGTTTAAGATCTTTAAACATATCTGCATTTATAAACCAATTCGCAGGATATGAAGTATTCTTTTTAAAAACCTCATCGATATACACAAAATTTGAGAGCATTAAGAGAACATCAGAAACAATAGATTTTATCTTTTCAAAGCTATGAATGATATTAGGTATCAAAACAGTATTTACTACCTTTTTTTCTTCATTACAAATATTAATAAGAGATCCTTCTAATTTATGCACAAGCCTATCTATAGACTTTAAAATGATATTTGTATAAAATTCGACCTTTTCCCAATCCTCATTACCCTCTGCAGATTCTTTCATTTCTTCTAAAATTTGTTGAGTCGGTTTAGCTCCCCACATACTATCTACAAGTTTATTACAAGTGATCGATATGATGTCCTCTCGACAAACTTTCAAAGTCTCATTGATATCATGAACAGTCTGTGCAAAGTCTCTTATCTTCTTTAAAAAGCGCTCCGGAGCAAATGCTTCTTCAAAATCTATTTTTACCGGGAAATTATGGGGGATCTCCATAGATTGATTTATTACTTTTATAGAAGATCCTAAATCTTTCTTTATACCACTAAGAATAGAATCTGATAATTTAGCCTCATTTAATATATAAGCTTGAATAGAATCTGTTTTAGAAGCATCTAATCCATTAATAACTAAATCTTTAATCAAATGAGCTATCTTATTATAATCTAAACCTGTATCTTTACAATCAATAATATCATAACCATTTATAGAGATATTCGATAATTTATCCTTAGTATTTAAACCATAACAAATACTGCCTACTTTAAACTGAGCAAGCACCGTATAGTTAGAAGCTTTAATATTTCTTAATAAATGTTTCATAAATTATGAAGTTATTCTAAAGATAACAGTTACACTCATCGTAGATGTTTTATTGATAACTGGAAATGTTCTCCAATTGATCATTGTACCTGTATTCAATTCTACCGTAGCATCTCCACCAAATAATCCCATCTCAACGATAGGACCAACAGCTTCACCTTCACCAAATGTCACAGCATAATCAACTATGTTTGTATAAGCGTTTGTAGGCTCACCTGTCTCTGGATGAACAAAAGTAGACACATCAATAGCCTTACGTGAGAATTCATTCTCAAGCTCGATCTGTGACGTTGTAGGAGCCGGTGGATCAAATAAATCCCACTCACCGCTACCACTACCAACAGCAAGATAAGATATTCCATTCTGAGGCTCTGAACTATCTTTAAGAAGACGAGCAATAAGAATTGAAGCGGTATTGACTATAATATTAGTCTTATGATAATCATATACTAATTTACCGCCAAGATTAGAATCATAGGCTTTAAGGAACAATTCGCCCCTCATTCCTGATATCACTTCCTTTTCCCGAATAACAGGCTTGATGCTGAACAAGTTCAACATCCTTTTAGTCTTTTCCCTAAAAAAGCTCATAGAAAATCCTTTGGATATTTTATCTTAAACTCTATAAATAGTAAATAGTATCAAGAGATTATTACCGATTAAATTGGTATAAGCTGTTGTACCTCTGTTATTCTAAATAATTCATCATGCATTAATTCACGTATTAACAACTTATTAATCTTATAATTAGTATCATTCAAATGATAATCAGGATAATCTATTACAGGATTTCCTGATCTTCTTATAGCATCAACCTGATTCATAGTTAAAAGTATAAGACCTTTAGGATACAATGTTGCAGGTTTACTAGCATACACAGCTTCAGAAGATGTAATAAGAGATCCTGAAAAACGTAATTCCCTTAATACCCCTAAACTAACATCCCAAAATCCCATAAAAATATTATCACCGATATCATCCATCATATTTAAAGGGTCTTCTATCAATATCCCCGATGATGTCAAATTTACGATAATCATATCCTGATCAAAATTTCTCCACTGTACCCGATACTCCGCCTCACTATAAGAGATATAAATACCAGTATCTCCTGATGGTATCGTATAAACATCATAATCATCAAGAGTTCTTGGATTAGCATACTCGACTGGTCCAGTTATACCAAGATTTAACGATCCTGAAGGACCCGTTACTCCTACCATACCTGTATCCCCTACTGAATTTCCCTCAGCATCTATAATATTAGAAGTCAAAACTATACCTGTGACTCCCTTTGACCTATTAGTGATATAAGTTTTTCCATCTATGGTATATGGCTCGATATCATAATAAGTAACTATCGGATGATTAATCCAAGGATTATCAGGATTTCTTGGATATGGGTCAGGATCTGGATCCGGAAAGCTAAAATAATAATCAAGAGGATAATGAGATACCTGTTCCTGTGTTAATCCATAGGTAAACCCAAGAGCATTGTTCGGGAAAATTTGACGATGAACATTTCCATAGATACAACCAGTTTCTCCATATCCTCCAGCAAGACCTACATCAACAGCATATGTTTTACTTCTTGTAAGAATATACTGATACTCTCCGGAAGTTCCCTTATAAGGTCTACTAAAACGTCCTGTCTGAAAATCAATTATTTCTATGAGAGTATATTCTAAATCCTTATAAACTGTCTCCCAATGACCTGTGTCAATAGGACCAACCCATTCTTGAAAAGGAACATTCTTTAAACTAAGCACATCACCAATATTTAAAGATCTAAAATTAACGGTCTCACTCTTTACAATATCTGATCCATTAAGTACCATAATATCCCCATACCGGATTTCTGTAGGTACCTGATTAATATAATCAAGATAATCGTTTATTCTCATCTCACGATCAGGGTAATATTGATCAATGTAAGTAAAACTAAAGGGTATAGAAGTCTTTGCATCATCAATAGTAGCTAAAGGAGCATCATAACCATCATTACTATGTTCTACTATCTTAAGATCAGAGTATAAGTTAATTTTCTCTTTTACCGTAAATTCACAAACAGCATTATAATCTATAATACCTGAATCATCTGGTTCGATAATCGTAAAAGAAGCAGGAAGATCCATACCCCCATCATAATCAGGATCATACGTATCTACTTCCTCTGGAAGAAGAAAAGTCTTATGATGACCATCATCTGTATATGTCTTTGCAAAAATAGGAGTACCTGGATTTAAAGTTGTTACTGCAGGTAAATCTTTTGTAAGATATTTATCATTAAGTTTAATATTTTTATCGGTATCTGTAAGATATTCAGGACTGAATATAAGACCATATCTACTTACATTACTAGGCCCATTGTTAAAAGAAGCTCTACCATCTTGTCTCTGATAATCATTTAAAATCAAACTTTCAGAATTAAGTACTGATGAATTAGATAAACTAAAAGCACGGTACCGATAACCTATCTTTAATAAAGTATCCCACTCCCAATAAGGTATATCCCACACATCAGGATTTTGGTCGACAAGCATAGTATGCTTATTCACCGAGCTATAAACAGTATCAGGAGTATAAGAACTTGATCCGTAATATTCACTCCCCTCTACAATAGGAGCATCTGGCAACATTAAATAATTACGATCTTGACTAGTATAATAATAATCAAACTTAATATAAGAATTTACCGGAGGAAGAAAATTTATTCGAACATGCCCAAGTAATGGTCGAACATCCGTTACTGCTCCAGGTTGATCAACAAAATTTATTATTGTATAAGAATATTCCGCACCAAGAATAGGAAGCAAATTAGGCACAATACATGTATTAAGAACGGTATCGACAGATTCAACATAATAAATTTGTGTGTTATCTAAATAGTTAACTATAGCGATAATAATCATATCACCGTCTGTTACACCCGACCAAGAAACACCTACACTCTGAAGAGTTGATTCTTCATTTTCTGAATCAAGATTTATAACTTTTAAGGTACCATTAACGATTGGAGATCCTAATGAAGCTACAATATCTTCTGCAGCTGCAAGCTCTCCCCTCTGATTCAGTATTGGAAATTTATTAGTCTGATAATCAAGACTATCCCCATAAAGAGCATTATTTGTAACCTCAAAAGGCCACGTTAAACGAGGTACTATCGACGTTGTTCCTATAACAGTAAATATCCCCGGAAGATCTCCAGGAATAGAGGTTGGTATTTCAGCTCTTACTTGTCTCAGAAAATATACAGGATCTGGATATCTTTTAGCGAAATAATAATCTATGCGTAATTTAGTATTAAAAGGAGGTAAAAAATTTAATCCTACAATACCATTCCAAGGATCAAGATACGTTACAGCATTACTTATTAACTTACCATTTAAATAAACTACAATGTCTGAGATCTCCGCAAGTTCTCCATCACTTCCAAGCATAGGAAGTAAGGGCATCGTATAGGTATTGGGATCAGAAGAAAGATAGTACCAAGCTCCTACATCAAAAGCCCCTTCTGGAGGATCGACTACTTCAAATTCATAGGTAGTATTGAAAAACCCAGAAGTAAGTTGAGGGTCAGGCCATGTGTAATATTTACGAGTATCTTCATATTCATTAATTAAATTACAACTAGCTCTCTGTTCACAAAGCTCAGTTTGAGTACCTATAGCTTTTATTATCGATCCCGAACCATCTGGGACAAGAATTCCTGTTCTATCTATTGAAATAGAATAGTCGGCATCAGGAGCCTGAAGACCCGTATAACCCATATCATATATAAAAATATTCGTAGCTTCATCAGTAGTTAGCGCTCTTACAGGATCATTAATTTGAAATTGATCTACATAAAGACCACTTATGTAAAGGTTATATTTATTGATCTTTAATTTTTTATAATTTACTTCATTTTCTTTTTTATAAAATTTAGAAGAAATAGTTTTTACCGTAGCTACACCATCAACAATAACGATATAATCCCCTTCGGTATAACCGTCTGGTATCGCCTTATTCTTTAAAACATATTCTTGAAAAGATGGTTTTGCTATTACCTTTGAATCAAATTGTTTAAAGTAATTATCTGTAACTTCTTCTGGAGTTACGTAAAATTGAAAGCTTCTGGTATATTGATCAGCTTTAAAAGCAATTTCATTACCTATAGCTAAATCTGAAATATCTATTCTAAATTCACCTACATAATCTCGTGTATATACTAAAGTATCAGCATTATAAACTATGATACTACCATCAGATAATTCTATAAGCTCTTCATCAGGATAAATATCAACTATGGTCCCGGAGTATTCCCATGTAGTATCTATAATATCTGAAGAAGTTGCAGAATCTTTTGTAGCATAATACCTAATATCATCCCCTACTTCAAAATCTTCTGGAGTAGCTGTTGTATCACTGTCCCCAATCCTGATATAAAGGGCAGTACTATCGTTATACACAAGGATAGTACCATCAGTAAGAATAAAGGTACCAGTATCATAGTCTGTCGATAAGATGACCCCAGAGGTCCATGTTTCTTCCGGGTCTTCTTGATCATACTTATAAATTTTACTCCCAAGAAAGGTGATCCGATAAATAAAGGATGTTCCATAAACCTCATACTCCATAGTTTGGGTGATATATGAAGGTATACATCTTCCATTTTTATTAATAAAATCATCAGTCCATATCAGCCTTGTATTATAGATGACATGAGCAGGTTTTATTAAATCAATAAAAAATTTTATATTCTCAAGCATCAATCCTACAGCAGTAGAAGAACCAGCTTCATCCATAAGAATATCAAAGAACATTTTATTAGTATCTTTTAACGTGTATGCAGAGTCTTCTAACCTAAGATTTAAATACACTTCTTTTAAGATGACAGGTAATCCCAAAATATCTGATACAGAAGATTCGATATTATCTTTTCGACTACCCTTAAAATAAGCATTTCGTACTTTTATTAAAAAATTTCTATAAGATATATCGTCAAGATTTTCATTTATTGCTTTTTCACCAAGAAAAAGAGAATCTCCGAGTATTTGAAAAAGATATTCTGCTTTAGTTTGAAAATGAAATTTATTCTCATTAACATCAGAACTTGATATTTGTAATCGGGCAAATTCTTTTGCTACAGATCTAAAAAACTCTCCTAAATTTGTGTTTTGATTTTTTGGATAGTTACTAGATAAATTATCCAACATTCTTTGTTGAATATTTCGAGTAAGATTCAATAAACTTTTTTGATATTCTATACCAGATTTGAATCGTTGCGAAGAAGGTTTATATATAGTTTCAAGAGATGATGTCATTTTAATTAACCTCTATCCAATAAAAACGCAGGAACACTCTGTCCCTCAGCTCCATTCATACCTGTAGTCCCTTTAACAACAGAAGAGATCATACCTGTATATCCCATAATCCCAGTGATGCCCTGTAATCCAGTTATACCCTGTATACCGGTTTCACCATACATACCTGTAATATCTTTATAACCTTCTTCTCCCTTGTCTCCTCGAAGAGTATAATTACCGTATCCTTTATAAACCTCTATATCATTTTTTGTAATAACTTTAAATGATTTAAGATCAGTGCTACCATCTTGTTGCAATTTTACCAAGACAAGAGGAACTTTACCCGATAAGTCCTCAAAAATTTTTACATCACCAAAACTTTTTTTGTTATAGGTAATACTTGGAAGTACTTCAAGTTGTTTTGAAGGATTAAGAGCTATAAGTACATATAAGACATCATTATAGTTATTAAATAATCTTCTCGAAGTACCTAAAACATATTGAGATACTAATTGTTGAACATTTATTCTCAAGTTATTGAGGACTATCCATTTATTTTCAACAATAACTGATCCACCTTTTATGAACACAATATTCTCACCGTGTTCACGAGTATCTTTCAGTGAAGCTGAAAAATCATTTTGATTCTTTGATTTTAATGCCATGTTATGCGAACTTTATTAGAAGATTATCGTTCAGCTTTAATTTAAAGCAACACATCAAACGGTACGTAAATATCCCAATTTATACCGGTCATCCCCCTAAGACCTGTATCCCCTCTTACAAGACCTATAGTTGGACCTATATATCCTGTTGGACCCTGACGTCCTGTTATTCCCCGATATCCGACTATTCCTGTTTCACCTCTCCGACCTGTTTCACCATAAGTAGTACTATCCTCACCTACTACTCCTTTTACATCTTTATCTATAATATTACCGGTAGCAGAGAAATAGATAAGATTCTCATCTTTTACAGGTTTAAAACCATATACCAGATCACGGGTACCATCCTGGATAAGTATTAAACCTATAAGAGGAAGAGCAGAAAACGATTCTGGTGCTGGGACAGCTTTAAGTGTAGTAAATAAAACATGCTTTCCTTCAATTACGGTGACACCTTCATTAAGATCAAGACACACTAAGAGATAGACAGCATAATTTCTATCCTTAAAAAATCGAGTTCTACTTCCGACAACGACACTCGATATATAGTCTTTTACTTTAAATATTGTTCCCGTAAAACTTATCCAGGTATTATCTATAATAAAAGATCCTGCATTAATTCTTACAGAATCTTTAGATAATGTTGGAACCGCTCCAGCGGAAACTTTTTCTGATTTTGGTTTTAGCATAATAAACCTTTTAACTACAAAATTTAAAATATGAGATTATTAATCAAAGATCAGCGTAGGACCCCGAGTTCTTGTGAAACCTCCTCCAATATTGGTACCTGGTAAAGGAGGAGGGGTTACAATAATATATCCGAGCTTTGTTTCAGTACTACTAAATAAACCTTTAGTAGCAATTAAAGTTACTGTAAAAATTCCTATACTTGTATAAACATGGGTGGGGTTCTGAACAAAACTAGGAGGAGAACCATCTCCAAAGTCCCAATTCCATGATGTAGGATTACCCATGGATAAATCTGTAAAAACTACTATAAGATTTACAGTACCAGATAATGGAGATCCTATAAAATCTGCTACCAAAGTAGCACCTTTATCAAGAGCTCCTAGATCAGGAGGATCGCCCCGAAGAACACCATTTAAATCATAGGGTGGGGTTTCTGATCGAGTAATTCCTACACCTATACAAGGACTACCATCTTGTAACTCATAAGGTACTGGAAGTGTTCCAGTGAATAAAGGATCAACTGATGTCTCTGTTACAGTAGGAAGTTCTTCAACAGAATTTACTTCATAATAATAATTACTGGAGTTATTATGATCATGAATAAATTTGCCTAAATTTCCCGGGATAATTAAAATAAGATAAAGTTCTATTCCATCTACAGAATTATCAACATTATTAAATAGCATCAAATTAGTAATAAGAGCTCCACTATCATCTTCTACATATCCCGAAAGCATATAATTTGAACAACCATAAAAGGTATTATTAACTATTATTATGTCAACAGGAGTCGTATCATCATAACCTATATAAATTGCAGAATATCCAGATCTATCTTTAAATACATTATTAAAAATTCTTACAGAAAATTCAGGATTATCTATATATATTGCATAACTTGAGCCCGTATCAAATATATTATTACTTATTTCAGAGGGACCCACTGATGTGTCTGATATATACGCTATAGCTCTAGAATTTGTAAAAGTACAATCAGTAACTAATGTAGGATTATTAGTTACATAACTACTTAATAATGCACCATCTATATTTAATGAAACCAAATTTAAACTATTATAATTATTATTACCAACGATCCAATTCTGTTTATCTGTTTCACTTGTTAAAGTACTTTGTCCATAACTAAAATTATAGGGTACATCAGCCCATGAATATATTCCGGGAAGAATAACAGGTTCTGTAACAGTATCATTTAAATAAATCGTATCTTGATTCATAGTAACTATATAATCAAGTGTACTTGATGTTGCTTCCATAGAAGTAACTACTGTAGGTGTTACTGGAACTCTTTCATAAATTTCTACGCTATAATTATACCCTCCTAAAGTAAATAATGAAGACCAACTTGATACTCCATGAACATCTGTAAGATATAAAATTCCATCTATAAATATTTGAATAATTGTGCTACTTACTCTAAAAGTATAAGTTCTATTAACTCCTTCAGTAAATTTTGGAAATGTTGCTACAACAAGTCCATTCTTTTTAATTTCCATTGTATAATCAATATATTGATTAGAAGGTAATGTAGAAATTGATGTTGTAATACAATGATAAGGACCAAAAGTAGCTGTTGTAGGACCAAAATTACCCCCAGGAACAGGGGTCCAAAAACCTGGAAGAAGTTCATACTTATCATAGTTATACTGATTTATAATTGTATTAAAATCTACTGTTTGAGAATAAATAGGAAAGGGGGGCAAATTTTGATTAGTATAAGTATGTACATATCCTCCACTACCTACTGTAGCATTTAATAGCTGATAGTTATATCCTGAAAAATGTTTAGCCATACGGATAAGAGAAGTGGCTCCTTTAGCTTCAGTATCAAAAGGATAAATTTCAGTCCCAGAATTATTTACATAATATGTTGCCATCTTATTATCCTATCCAGCTCCTCAATCAAAAATTAATGTTGGTCCTTTATCTCTTACAAAACCCGTACCTGTTTCCTCTAACATTATTTTTATATAATGTTCCTTAGTCATTATACTCTCTGTAGTACCTTCACGAATAATCAAACTAACCGTATAGATACCTTGACTAGTATATGTATGAAGAGGATTTTGAAGAATAGAATTAAGAGACCCATCTCCAAAAACCCACTCCCAAGTAAAAGTACCACCTGTAGATTGATCAAAAAATTGGATAGGGGTATTAATACCTCCCGATAATGGATTAGCAAAAAAATTAGCATATAAAGACAAAATTACATCCTATTTTTAATTTTTTTGAAATAAACATCAAATTTATAACTTTCTTAATTTAATCCCCATAACTTCTTTTTTAGTAAATACTGCTCCTTGTAGATACATTGTTTTATCAGGTTCAGGAGCTATATCATATGTTGCAGGACCATTTACAGTTATATAATTTAATTTAGTTTTAATGTAAATACCATTTGGTCCAGAAGCAGTAAGTATTACTGTATATTGTCCCGGAGAAGAATAATAATGTATAGGATTTTTCTCTGTAGAATATGATTGGTCACCAAAATCCCAAGCCCATTCATTAAAGGATTCACTGGAAATATTATAAAAATTTACTGTTAAAAAACCATTTCCTTGTATTGGAGAACCTATAAAATCTACTAACAATGAAATTGCTTGTATATAATCAACTATTACTCTTGATGTCTCTACAAAATTTCGAGTTTCAATTAAAGTAACGGTATATAAACCCTCAGTTTCATATATATGGATTGGACTAAATTCTGAAGAATGCGAAGATCCATCCCCAAAATCCCAATCACGAGTTATTATCTCTGCAGTCTCATCAGGCCACCCTGTAGTTAAATTCATAAAATTAACAATAAATGGAACATATCCACTTGTTACATCAGCTTCAAAATCGGCTAATAAAAATTGTGGGTACATTTATTCTTCTCTCTGCTTCCAGATGGTTGTAAAATTCCACCCACTATATGTAACTTGAAGTTGCATCTGTGCTGTAGTTTTACCTACTCCTGCATAAGATGTCGCTTGACCAGAAGTTTCAATATCCCAGTAACAGCTAGTGACTGTCAAGGAACTTCCTGTAGCCAAAAACCCTCCCATAGTACTAGCCCCAGAATTAGTTTCAGAAACATTTCCTGTACTATAACAATTAGTAATTGTATAATAAAGATTACCCCCAAATCCCCCGACATGTCCACCAGATGTACCTTTAAAGACTACATCACCTCTTGCATAACAATTAGATAAGTTACCAAAGCAATAAGCAGCAAAACCACCAACATAGCTTAGATAACCTTCGACATTCCCAAGAGAAAAACATTGTTCTAAATTTTTTGAACAAATAGCAACAAAACCTCCAACTTTTTCATAACCTATAACATTTCCAACAGAATGACAATGATTCATAAGAACGCTTGCATCACCTACAAACCCTCCTATAATATAACCTATACCACCATCTACATTTCCTGAAGAAAAACAATAACTCATAGTACCCGAACCAGAAAGATTTCCTCCAAAACCCCCTAAATTATTACAAGAAGGTGAAATAGAGATATTACCTGTAGAATAACAATGAGAAAAATCTTGAGGATCCGAATAACCAACAAAACCTCCACAGTCATTAGATCCAGTAGTCCCTGTCACTGTAATTTCTACCGTAGAGAAACAATTTGAAACATCACCATTTAAACGACCACCAAAGCCACCAACACGAGACGCACTACTTCCAGATAAATCCATAGACCCTGCAGAAGAACAATTACTTATAATAATTGATCCTCCATCTCCTATAAATCCTCCTACATATACAGCATATTCTGTAACAGTAAAAATGACATCTGTTGAACAACTATCAATAGTACAATCACTACAATCTCCGATAAAACTTCCATATATATTAATTTCAGCATTAATAGTAATAGAACCTGAAACATGACAATTAGATACAGTTGTATTTCTTAAGTCTCCTATAAATCCACCAACAGTACCACTTCCATAAGGACTAATAAATTCTACATCCATTACACAAGTACAATTAGTTATTGTACCATTTCTAAAATATGTTGCTATACCTCCAAATGATCCTCTATCAATAGAAGTGAAATTGACAGTACAGTTTAAAATAGTAGTAGTAGTGCCACTACTACTATCTACTATAAGTCCACCTTTATTTCCATTACCTGTAA
>Ga0114918_10003467_pt1 | contig 13909 bp, 23 predicted proteins | sample LantaG_FD_87015 | JGI IMG/M metagenome (GOLD analysis project Ga0114918, IMG submission 87015) | Deep subsurface microbial communities from Baltic Sea to uncover new lineages of life (NeLLi) - Landsort_02402 metaG | ecosystem: Environmental > Aquatic > Marine > Oceanic > Sediment | place...
CCGTGGGGAGTGTGACGGCGCCAAGAACGATTTCGCTGTAAAGACTCATTTTGGTTCTCCTTGTAGGACAAACAGAGGTGATCTAAGCCGCGAGGCTTAGAGGCCCTGGTTGCTCCCGTAGTTAGCGTTGTGGAGACCGAAGTCAAACCGAGCCGTGGCACCGGCATTGACGATTGGAGCACCAGTCGTGTTGAACAGGGTAAGACGAACACCGGCCTCGTCCTCCTTGAGGAGAAGGCGCGCGAGCAGGTCGGACGTGATGGTGGCATTGCCGAGGTAGGCGTTGGTTGTCGTGCTTAGGACCGTCCGGGCGACAGAGCCGTCCCAAGCCATGATCTCGACCGCGCGAAGCGCGACACCGACAACAGCCGTGATGGCGTTCAGCTCGGTAACGGCAAGACCACCCTCAAACTCTTGACGGGTATAGGGACGAACGACGTGGTCGATCGTGTTTCGTTCGACCGGCAACGTGCGCGGACGATTCATGGTAACGGTTCCAGCCGTAGCTGCCGCCAAGCTGGCGATCAGGTTCGATGGCACACCGTATTGAGTGCGAACAGTCATGTGGAGTTCCTTGCCCTATTGTTTAGGCGTTCCTCACCGAAGCGGTGATGCACTGATCGTAAACACATCAGTAGGCCTAGTCAACAAGGACAAAACCCCAGAACAAAGTATTTTCTGGGGTTAGGGATAGATCTAGACGAGTCCGCCCGTAATCGCCTTGAGCCCAGCCCTAGCAATGGCGCCCAGACCCGTCCCGATCACGCCCATGACCTTGCCGAAAGACTCCCAGAAAGTCCGAACAGCGAGGATCTCGCCGGCGACCTTCAAATTGAGCAGCTGGGCGTGGATGTGCTTCTCCTCTTCGGAGACGTCTTCGCCCTGCATCTTCTTGACTGCAAGGCGCCCCGCATCCCTCGCTACGTCTGCGAGGGTATCCTTAACCACCTCTTTGACGCCGTCCCAGGCGCTGCCGAAGTCCTCTTTGACCTGGTCGAGCACCTTCGTGCCAAGGCCCTGGGCTAGATCCTCCAGGCTTCCAGTAAGTGCGGCCATGCGTTACTCCCCCTCGGGCTTTACAGGAGCCTCTGCCTGCTTCAGGCGGAGATCCCATGTGTCGACGGTGCGATTGCGGCGCTTCTTCTCCTCGGCGTCGAGGCCAGGATCGGCCTCAACGTATTCGCGATAGCGAGGAACGATCGCCTCGAACGTCGCGCGATCGGCAGCGACGTAGTCCTCGCGAATGATGTCACTGGTGGCGGGACAGCCAGTGGTCACAAGGAGAAGCAGGGCAGAGAGTGCGGCGTTACGTAGTATCTTCATTTGGATTACCTCCGTGCATCAGACTAGCACTTCCGAGGCGGGTCAGCGTATCAAAACGATGATTACGCTACCGGCGTGCCCGGAAGGACCTCGATCTCGTGTATCGACATCGTCAGTGTCTCAATCGAGACGTCGCTATTCGTCGCGTCCATGCCCGAGGAGGGGGTCCAGGCCTTGGGGAAGCACCGAAAGAGGTTGTAGATTCGTCGGGGAATCAACTTGTCTTTCTGGGTCTGGATTACGGTGAAGTTCCGACGTGGCGCCTGCACCCCATACATCGCCTGAAGAAACCACATGTAGAAGTCTAGCGACAGCGGAGTCACGGCCGCCGAGATCGTGACGTCTCCGACCGTTACCCTGCCCAGCGGAATCTCGTGAGTCCACGGCCAGTTCCCCTCTGTGATCTTCTTCGTCTCCATCGTTACGTTGGGAATCGAGATGGTCTTGAAGCTAAGGAGCTGCCCCTCGGACGCGCCCTGACCTACCTTGAACGGAAACGCCAAAGGGATCGCAGTCGGCGTGGGAATGTCCAACAGATAAAAATTAAAATTTTGTAATGGGTCTGAATCTAGGGCTCTAGCCATGTCTGTCTCCTTAGAGCATCATAACCAAAGTGAGTCTAGCAGAATCTTTCGACACTCGATCCACCCTTGTGCGTATTGATCTCTGAACACACATTCCCACCAGGAGAAACACAAATGCGTCACCTCGAACAGCTCCGGATTCTAACCAGTACATGGAATCCAAGTGGTCAACACCATTAGGTAGGAGCTGAGAGCGGTTCTTGGCCCTGCCAGTCGTGTAGACCACGAAAGCAGGAGCTAGATGAGCAAACAAGAAATCGAGGCCGCGTTCGCACGAGCGAACGTGCCTCTCAACATCACGGAGCGAAGCCTTAACCGGTCCTTGGTCCGTGGCGGTGGTCAGATGGTCCAGATGGCTATCGTGGCCGATCGAGGTGGCGAGACCATCAGCATGAACCTTCCCGACGGGGAGGACGTGGACGTCCGGGTGCTCGGGGGTGACCCCAAGGAGCAACAAGTCGTCGTGATGGTCAAAGAGCCCGTGAGGGAGTTCGTGGAGCGGTTCTACAACCGCGACACGATGCGGACGGAGGAGAGGACTCGGAAGACCCCTGGCGCCACTCGGCGCTTCCTGGTGGGGATGGACGAGTGCCACCTCTTCATCGCCCAGCTGAACTCCAACGCTACCTCCGTCAAGCAGGCTCACGAGGGTCTGCGGCCTCGGGCGGTGCCGAAGGGGTGCAAGGCCAAGAAGCAGAAGATCAAGCGCACTGGCGAATGGTTCTTGGTCCCGTGCACCTCTCAGGAGGTCAAGGACATCGAGGATCACGCTGAGCAGTTCGGCATTCGCAAGAAGGTCGGGATCGGTGGGAACCTGGGCCGCATGCGCGGACGACCCCACGTGGTCTGCGAGTCGGTTCTCCTCGGGGATCCCCTTTACACTCGCACCGAGTTCGTACGCGGCCGGATCCTTCACCCCGACCACAAGGTCGTGAGGCTGAAGGCCTGGCACCGGGTCCTGATGAACACTGAGAACCGTTCCGCAGGGGCTCAGTGGGTAGATTAGGGTTTGTTCGTTAGAGGGGTCCGGCGATTACCGGGCCCCTCTAGCGCCCTAGCCAGTGGCCGACTTATCCCGCGAATCGCCGAGATACTGCCATCCGAATCCCCAGAAAAAGCGCGGCCATCGACCACACGGGCATGAGTAGCCGATGACCGGGCTGGTCTTAGGGTCGCCTTCGTAGGCTCCAGCGACACCTGGAGCTCTCGTAAGATCGCGGCCGCACTTACAGAGCGTGTAGGTGGGATACGCAGCCTTACCTCGCTCCTCGCAACGGGGGTTCCCCCGGTAGAGGGAGAACGTCCGCTCCCCGGTCATGCGAAAGCACTTGTCCCTCGGGATTCGCTCCCAGATCGTCCCGTTTACAGGGTCACCAAGGTGCCAGCGCTCCCAGTGCCCACCGAGTGCCCAGCGGTAGATGCGGAGATAGCTCAAAGAATGGTGCAGGACGTAGACCGGAACGGCCAACACGTAATAGGGGATCAACAGGATCTGACGGAGGTAGCTCATAGGAAGTTCTACCCTTGCTCCTTGAGGTTCCACGCCTCTACCTCACCACCGTCGAACTCGACGAGGTAAGACCGGCAGCCAGGGATCATTGGATCGAGTTCTTCGTATGAGTCGGCGTCGAAGGTGAGTCGGCTGTCTACCAACCTGATCGCGCCCTTCCTTACCGATGCGATCTGCTTGATCGTTGCGGTCCGTGACCCCATGATCTCAATGATCTTGATGCAGTATTCGTTCTTCTTCATTTGATCTGTGCCAATCTGTCGAGTGGTCCCTTGACATCTACGAAATTCTCAAGCTTGATCTGAGATACCGGCTGCAGACTGGTGGGATCACTGACAATCAGAATTTCGTTCTCCGGAACATCCATGGTAGCCCAAACAGGGATACCTCCAAGGAGTCCCATCTTCGAAGGGGCAGCACCAGGTCCGCACCACTCAGAGCCCGCCAACGTGAAGGAGAGCAGTCGACTCATCAGCAGTGATATGAGCATTGGGTGCGTAAGGAATACGCCTGTGGCGCCTACGGCGTAGTAGAGCGTAAGCGCAACGATTTCGAGTGACCTTATGTGATCGGTGTAAGAGACACCCGACGGGCAGTAGTTATTCCATACCCGCCTGTGAACAGCTTCACTGGACATCTGCTGAGACCTCTGTGTAGTGTAGACTGATGCTACTGCCGGGTTGTCCCGGGCGTATACCCTCAGACTAACTCACTGGTCCCGTCGATGCATCTTCAGCGCAACTTCGTCTGGTCACTGGACCTTAGCGATCGAGAACTCAAGCTCATGCTCAAGGCACTAAGGGGTGATGCGCTAGATGAGGACGAGCAGAGCCTCGCCGAGAAGCTGTCTGACACGCTAGCCGAAAACGCTGTGAGGCTAGAGCGTATCAGCTTTGGCCGCAAGCGGCATAAGCTGTAGTGCGCCCGATGCAACCGCCCTTCGGCGGACCATCTCTGTGACTATTCGGGCCGCGCCGGAGCCACTCTTTCCGCTCGGATTCAGCACCTCTGGATGCGTGCAATCGCGGTAGAGGGCCCAAATGGCGCCGCCGTAAGTGCGGCCACGACCCTCAGGAGGGAGTAGCAGTCCGATCCCTGATTCAAGTGAGGTGATGTGTAGCCAGGTTGAGGCCCACAGAGGGTTGGGAGCTACCGCCCTCTCGGCAAATTGTCTGAGCGTCAATTGCACTTCACCAGCTTCACGTAGTAGTTGACCAGGCTGTGGCTGACGCCAAGCTCTTCGGCGACCTGCTTCTGGTTTCTACCCGCAGCGAGCCTCGCCGGGATCGAGGCGATTTCAACTTTGGTGAGTTTGGCGTTGCCGTGCTTCTTGATTAGACTAGGCAAGTCCCACGACTCTCCTCGCAGCACGCGGGAGATCTGTGTCGGAGTCACCTTGTAATCGGCGGCCAACCGCCTTCCAGTGACCCGCTTTCCAGAGTCAAGCCCCTTCTGGTATCGAGCCCGAATCCTCTCGACCTGAGCACGGCTCAGCTTCGACATTCCATGCTTCGCGCCTCTGGGCCGCTTTGAAGGATCTGCTTTGAGTGCGGCCTGCATAGCGTTCACGTTTTTTCGGCCCAACTCGGGATTCTTATTCCAGGGATGATCCTCACCGCGTAGCACCTTCTCGGGGTGCTTGCGAGTCCAGTGATCGTCGCCCGTAGGCGCTGTCTGTCCTCCTGGCGCGTCGTTGGTGAGCACCTTCAATCCTATTGAATCAATGTGCTCGACTTCGAGCTTGAGCGCGTCTGACTCAGTAAGCTTCTCGCCGACCCGTCGTTCTATGGGCCTGAGCCCTGCCTTGAGCAGCTTGCGGATGACCGAGAACTTGTGACCGCGATTTCCGGCCTTGGCCTTACGAATGTGATCATTGATCCGAGGCGGGTGCCGGTCTGAACCTTTGCCCACGTAGAAGGCCATGCCGGTGTCTGGTCGGACCAACTCGTAGACGTAGTAGACCTTCGCCTTGTCCAGGTAGGGAGAGTCTGGGTCAGTTTGCTGGTGGATCCTCTTGTAAGGAGACAACCTCTTGTAGAGAACAACGCCGTGCTTAATCCGACGACTGTCTGCCAAAGAAGCGGCCTCACTTTTAGAGAGCCCCCGCTGAACCACTACCCGAACAGGTCGCTTCCCCTCAATTAGCAACTCCCTGGTTACGTCGTATCTGTAACCAGGCTCACCCCTCCTAGCGCCAGACACGGTGTTACTAAGCACGTAGCTCTGTTTACTAGACTCCTTCTCACGGGCTACATGTAATACCGCCCCAGTTCTTGGATCAACCAAATCAACAATTCTGTACATGACTAAACGCGCCCCTGTGTATGAATCACAGGATAGCGCGTTCAACCGGTCGTTGCAAGTTAGGAGGTAAGCTCCTATGTCACAACGAGTTGGACAGAAATTTCCTCACATGCCAAAGTGATCTCCTGGATGGCGATATCAGAGCTCGACGCGTCCTTGTCGCCAGTAGACTTGGCAGACGTCGGGAAGACCTCCTTGAGCTGAATCACCTTTGACGGACTACCGTCGATCCCGAACTCGTCGGAGATGTGGTATTCCTGGATCGTGATGTCGGAGCGGTAGGTCTCTCCACCGTTGATGCACTTGAAGATCCACTGAAGGAAGTCAGAGTCCTTCTTCGCGACGCCCTTGCTCAGCGAGCAGTCGCCGACCTTGGGGATGCCCGGGTACTTCCGGGTGTAGAGGTAGACGCCCTCACGGTACTCGGCCATATCGACCGAGAGGTCCGGAATGCTGGCCGTTCGGAAGCCAGCGACGGGGTCAAGGTTTCCACCAGCCGGGTCAACTACCATTCGTGTTACGGAGAGGCCGCTTTTGCCACTCCTCCTTAACTCTCGTCAAGGATCAGACTATATCATCACCCTTACGGGTGCCGCGCGCTTCGAGCTCGCTTGAGCCCTACTCCCCTTCGGGATAGTCGTTGAACCTTCCGCAGTTCTTGCGGCTTGGCTGCTGATTGCCCATATATCCGATTCCTTTTTAACCCGTCGCGCTCGCGCTTCCGCGCCACGCTGTGGGGTCATCGGCTTTAGGGTGTTCCAGCAATTCACGCGGTTTTCACTCCGAGCTTCCACTCAGAGGCCACCTAGTTTTAATGGAATCTGAAATTGTGATAGAAATCGGTGTCAATAGCACGAGCCATATCAATCCTCCTCTTTGAGTGTTGCAAGAATTGGTGGTGCTTCGCGCGGGCCGCGCAAAATGCCCCTAGTCACCAGGTCGTCGTAATACCAAACGGTTAACGGGAGACCGGGCTGTTGTTCCCCGAGAAGTCTGATCTTCTCAATTTGAGATTTGCGAGCCGCACCTTTGACGTCTATCACTTGAGCCAGCTCGCCTTGATCGTCGTAGGTCCAGAAATCCGGCGTGTAATTTGCCGTTTTTCCCCCTTCCAAGTTGACGGAGTAAGCCTCAACCTCATAGTCCCAGGCTACTCCAGCCTGATCAAGCCAGTAGGCAGTAGCAATCTCCCACGTTGATCGCATACGAAACCGCCGGCCTAAAGCGTCAGTCCACGGAATGCGCTTTCGTGCGCCGAAAGCGCCTTTGCGAATTTTGATGCCGTTCGTATGTAGGCAATCGTAAATACAGTCAGGTTTAACACCGAAAATCAGTGCTATCTCTGCGCCGCACTTCAGCTCAACCTCATACAACCTGACAGCCTCTACGACTTGAGCATCAGTCATCTTGATGTGGGTCAGATTCTTTCGACGCAGCGTTACGCCCAGCCGCTTAGCGCGGGATCTAATAGTTGATGGATGCCGAGAGAGTTCTGTAGCGCAAGCCTTACCTCCCTCTAGTGGGTAGTGCTCGCGAATGTAGGCGTCATCGGACTCCGAGAACTTGATTACGCGGATCCCGGGCTTTTGGGCCAAGATATCCTCACGCACTAATAGCCTAACGATGCCGCCCCTGGAGCGTCCTGTGGCTTTGACAATTTCAGTAACCCTTAGTCCCTTACGACCAAGCAAGCAGATGCGTGCTCGCTCTTCCGGGGAAAAGGGGTTACCTGAGCGCTTAGTTGTTGCGTTAGGTTGCATCACGAATGAGTCTAACAGAATCGGACAGGTTGGACTAGGTTATCGATGCGCTTATTGGTAACAGCAAGACTAAGTTGGCTTAAAGTCCTGTTCTTGGCCAAAATACGGCCAGTTTCTACGAATCGAAGATTCGACAGAATAGCTATCCAGTCGTTTAGACCAGGACATCATGCGACATTTCGATCACAACCTGACCTAAACCCTTCTCGCGTGTAAGCTATCGCTTGGGAGCATCAGTAAGAGGGTTCAAGTCTGTGGCAATTGACCGCCGTCAGCTATTCATCGACGCGCTCGCCAGCGCCTCGTCAAAACCTACCCGGCGTCGTCGCGGTAGCGCCAGATGCTATGGCCCTCCCTGCGAGATAGCCGCTTGTCCAGGGAAAACAGTCGGCAACAAGCCCCTCTGCCTAGAGCACGTTCATCTGATGCCCTACGCAGCAAAGATCCAAGAGCGCGAGGCGGATCGAGAGGCAGAGATCGAGGCCAAGAAAGGTCCACCAGTCGACGGTTTCGTAGCCCAGGACCTACTTGGAGCGATCAAACTCAATCAATCGTCCGTGCCTGCACTCGCGCGAGACCTGCGCGTACCTAACGACGTGATGGAGCTCCTGGTCACCAAGATGGTTGCGGCCGGAACCGTAACTACGCGCCGCTCTAAGAGGAGCGTCTACGTCAAACGAGTCCCTGACGAATCGCCTCCGAGCGAAGAAGCTCTCGGATCGCAGGAAGAATCTCCCGAGTAAACCACTCCCCTCGATGGTGGTGTGGTCGAAACCTACTGTGGAGTAGATACTCCGTCGTGCCCCGCTCGGGGTCGGCGTAGAGCACCCCTAGAAGGCGTAGCTCACAGTCTGAGCCGGTCTGCAACGCCATTAACCGCGAGTAGACCGTGGTCGTAGTGAACCCGACCTTAATTCGGCCCGTCTCGATGTTCTCGATGAAGTAGACCTTAGTCCGGGTAGAAGGTTTCATGACTACTGATACCCCACGAAGCCTGTCGAAGAAGATCCGAGCCGAACTTGAATCCGCCAACAGGGAGGTGGGGGGTGACCCGTCTGCAGCCTACTACCTGGAGCGTAACAACTACGCCGTCGCCTATCAGAAGCTACGGCGGTTTCGTGGCGGGTCCGAGAAGTTCTACAAGCACATGAAGTGTGCGGCCGCACTGATGACCCCCAAAAAGGAGCCCACAGATGCCATCTGACTGCATTGTCCCCGTCGTCGAGATCAGCAAGATCCGAGTTCACCCGAACGCTGACATGCTCAGCATCGCTGAGGTCCTGGGCTACCAGGTCGTGAACGGACTAGTCGAAGACCGGCAGGGCGAGATCGACCGTCACTTCATCGCCCACGTGCGAGACGATCGAGGGCGGCGGATTCCTGCCAACGGTGACTACGACCACCTCTCGGAGGAGATCCAGCAGATGTCTGACTCCGTAGAGGTCGTCCGATACTCCTTCCGTTACAAGGAGGGCGACAAGGTGGCCTACTTCCCCGCTGACACCGTCCTCACGGACGAGTGGGCCGCGAAGTTCGAGGTGACACACCTCCTCAAGACGGGGAATCGCGTGGGCCGCGCTCGCCTTCGTGGTGAGGCCAGCTTCGGCCTCTGCGTGGAACTCCCCGAAGGTGTTGACTGGGAGCTCGGCCAAAACGTGGCCGACTACTACGGCGCCACCAAGTGGGGGCCGCCTGCTGACAAGGTGTCAGCAGCCGATGCGGCTCCTTACGACAGCGCCATCGACCCGTTCTTCGTCACCTACACCGACATCCAGAACGGGCTGCTCCTCTACGAGAAGTTCCAGGAGGGTGAGGAAGTCGTGGCGACCGAAAAGATCCACGGCAAGAACTGCCGCATCGGAATCGTCAACGGAACCTTCTGCGTCGGCTCGCACACCTACCGTAAGGCAGATCCGTTTCCAGACAACAACGACGAGACGGACGAGGCGCTCAAGCCCTACAAGGGCCTCCTCTTCTGGGAGGCAGCGGTCGATCCAGGTGTGCGGAAGTTTCTCTACGACTGGCACGCGATCAAGGGCGTCAACACCGTAATCATCTACGGCGAGGTCTATGGCCAGGGCGTTCAGAGCCTTCACTACGGCTGCAACAAGAAGAAGGGCTTCCGAGCCTTCGACATTTACGTCGAAGGCGACTACCTCGATTTCCACGGCTTCGCAGATGCCTGCGACCTCTACGGAATCGAACGCGCCCCGGTGCTCTACCAGGGTCCGTTCGACTTGGCCAAGATCCAGGAGGTCTCAATCGGCCCCTCGACCCTTCCCGGAGCGAAGAACATTCGCGAGGGTGTGGTCGTGCGGACGGCGAAAGAGCGTCGCGACCCGGCACTTGGGAGGGTCGTGCTGAAGTTTATCTCTCCAGAGTATGACCTCAGCAAGCACAAGAAGAAGGACACGACAGATCTGTGAAGAAGCCGAAGATGGACGAGAAGGTTCGCCAGGAGCTCCTCCAGACCCTCGAAGCAAAGATGAAGGAACACGAGGACCGTATAACGAACGCGTCCGCTGACTACTTCGCTGGCAGGGTCGACGGCCTTAACGACGCCTATCGGCTGCTCTCAACAGGAGAGATCGAAACATGACCCGTGAACGAACACGTTGCTGCTGCCCTTGCATGTGCGATTTCCAAGCAGACTTGCTACCCCCGCTTCCAGGGCCGGCGCAGTTCATGCACGCGCCACGGTGCCCGGAGTGCTCAGAGGCTCAGCAACAGGGCGCTGAGGCGCATTCAGGTTCAGCAGTAATCCACGGCGGCATCCAATACTTGGGTAAGGGATACAAGTGAAGAAGTTTGTTACCGAAGAGTTGATCTTCATGACCATCGCCGGGAGCCGTATGTACGGCACCAATATCGCGTCGTCTGATGTCGATAAGCGAGGAGTCTGCGTTCCTCCCAAGATTGTCGTCAATGGATTTGCGAGGAACTTTGAACAACAACAGTTCCCAAACGAGGATACGACAGTGTTCTCTCTCAAGAAGTTCATGCGACTCGCCGCTGACGCGAACCCCAACATAATCGAACTCCTCTACGCCCCCGAGGACTGCATCAAGGAGATCCACCCGACGTGGGAGCGTCTGAGGGAAAAGCGAGACCTCTTTCTCACCGCCAAGGCGTATCACACCTTCACCGGTTACGCCCATTCTCAGCTGAAGCGGATCAAAGGCCACAGAGCCTGGCTGATGAACCCTCCTACCCACAAGCCGACCCGGGAGGAGTTCGGACTGACGGAGGCGGGGCAGGGCGTTCGAGATCTCGCCCGGGGCATTGACGTGTCGACCGTCTCCGACGAGGCGCTTCAGGTCATTCAAAAGGAGAAGTCTTACAAGGCGGCCCAGACGACCTGGAACCAATACGAAAAGTGGAAGCAGGAGCGCAATGTCGACCGAGCGGCCCTCGAAGCGGCTCATGGATTTGACTGCTACTCTAGCGACACACAGTTTCTCTCAGACGGTGGCTGGAAACTGTTCGATGAGATCACCGACTGCGACCAACTCGCCACCGTCTACGTGGGTCAGGATTACGCACACAGGCCGTTTGGGGGCATCGAGTACCAAAGTCCAACCGAACGTTTCGATGGAACCTTCACTGGAAACCTTTACCGATTCATCGGACATCACACGGATGTGTCAGTGACACCGAACCATCGGATGTTGATTCGGGGGGTCTCACGGAAGAAGAATGAGACCTACGGCATTAGCCTCGAAGAGGCAGCACTCCTCGGTGAATCGTTCGAGTTCTTGCGGACGGTCACGCCGAAGAAATCACCCAAACTGCCCGAGGCGCTCCACGCGCTTCCGATCAAACCTGAAGCATATCTGCGGTTGATGGGTTGGTATCTGTCTGACGGTTGCGCTGAGTTTCGTAACGACAAGGTGCGTGGTGTCCGTGTATCCCAGAAGAGGGGAGGACGTCTACATTGGCACATGTCACGATTCCACGGCCTTTACGAGGTACAGGCCAGTAGCAGTCTCTACGAATACGAGAAGACCGGTCTTGATGGGCTTCCCATGACCGAGGTCATTCTTTCTGTAAGAGATCGAACGCTACGTGAACGACTAATCGAAGACTGCGGCTTCACCAACTCGAAGCACATTCCCCGGTGGGTGTTCTCGCTCTCACAGAGATTGATGGAAGTTCTCTTCGACGCGCTGTGTGGTGGAGATGGCACTACACGATCCACTTCGAAGCAGAGCAAGATCTACTACACTTCCCTTCGCAAGCTCGCAGATGACGTGAACGAGCTTGCTCTCCACTGTGGTTGGGAGACTTCAGTGTGGGGTCCTTATGAGAACGATACTAAGTTGTCCCACGAAGGGTCGGCCATGTATCACGTTCATGTCGACAAGAACGCTGAGCAGTTCCAGCGGTTCATGCGAAGGACAAACGTTCGTCGCGAAGCCGTAGAAGACCATCGAATTGTGTGCTTCACCGTTCCAAACGGGACACTCATCACGCGCCGGAACGGACGTGTGGGTATTCATGGCAACTGCAAGCACGCACTACACCTGATGAGACTTCTCAGAATGGGCAAGGAGATCTTGACCACCGGCAAGATCTACGTCCGGCGGCCAGACGCTGATGAGCTTCTGGAGATCCGAGCCGGCAAGTGGGGCTACGACCGACTGGTTGAAGAGGCTGAAAGCATCAAGTCAGAGCTCGATGCGATCTACGAGAGCAAGACCTACGTGGTCCCCTTTGGGGCGCCTCATCAGGAGATCTCGGACTTCTGCGTCGAACTCCACGACTATCACTGGACGCACCACGCCAAGAGCACAAAGGACGAATAGTTGATGAATGGGCCGTCCCTTACGTAGGGCGAGAAGGAGGTAGTGTGAAAATTGAACTACTAAACTGCGGTCAAAACAAGATCGCCTGCATCAAAGCCATACACGCTGGTTACGGCTTCGACCTCAGGACATCCAAGGACTGGTCGGATCGAACCCCGTGCATTCTCCCCCAAATTGACGACGCCGGAGGTGCTGAGATGGTTAAGGAGCTGCGCGCAGCCGGAGCTCGCGTCATAGCCACCTGCGAGACCACGGCGATCGACAAGCTGACAGCCTCCAGCTTCATCCAGACGGCCGCAACCGCACTTGGAGAGGGCAACATCCGAGACACTAGGCTGTCTCTGAGGGCTGCCCTGCGACTGATTGATGACTACGGGCTCGACGATGACATCGCCGGTCTCTAGCGACGACTGCCAGGCGTGTGGTTGCTGCTGTATCAGCACCTGGGACGCCGAGGCCTACGTCTACGTGGACGACGCAGACATACGTCGCCTCAAAATGGCCTTTTCCCCTCGTAAGGTCGAGCGCCTGGTCGCCTGTGAGGACGACATCTACGAGCGAGGACTGGGTACCAAGATGAATGAACAGGGACACATCACGTGTGTAGCCTTGAACGGCGCTGTAGGAGCCTCATGCTCCTGTGGAATCTACGAAGCGCGGCCCAGGGCCTGCCGAGAGTTCGAGCCCGGCAGCGAGGTCTGCTTGGCCGCACGAGAGGAGTTCGGGATTAGCTAGCCCTGACGGGACTGAACTGGAAGGCGCCAGTAGGTGCCGTCGGGTCGCTTCTGGAGAACTGTTCCAGACCCTACGTCGTAGTCAGCCTCCAATTGATTGATCTCGGTCTGGGCCGCATTTGCCCGTAGCCGGGCATTCTCAGCCTGAAGCTCTGCGACCGTGTGCCGTAGGTTCGCCGCCTCGGCCAATGTTTCTCGAAGACGGGCCGCCAAAAACACGGCCTGGTCAACCTCAATGGGCTGAGGGGGGTTCGGCCACTCGATCTCGGACGTCTCAGGGACAGGGGGTAGGTGTAGTGGTCGATTCGGTTGATCAATCATTGCCGGGCCCTCTAGAGGCTTGCATCGAACATTTGCTCGTTACCGATGCAAGGCCCTTCGCAGAATACCACCCAGCACAAAAGACGTCAGCCCGCGAAGCGTAGATTCTTCCTGTCAGGCGCGTCGTGTCCGAATCGGTCTCTCTGGCCCCTAGGACAGACGACGCCAATCAGATCAGGTTTGATCCTTCACAGGACCAGGGTCCAAGAATCGTCGATTCCTGTGAGGAAATTGCGTTCGACGTAGCCCTACAACTCCGCCACTTCCCAGTGTAAGCAGCCTGTCTACGACGGGGCCCGACCACTCTCCAGGGAAGACAGTCAGGGTCCTCTCAACGACGGGACCCGCGAACTCGCTCGGGACCGTGGCAAGATTGCGTTCCACCACCGGACCAGCGTTGCTGGTCGGCAGGAGGGCGAGCGACCTCTCAACTACTGGTCCCGAAACGGCCACGGGCTAAACCTCGGCGCGCGGCATCATGAGGTGTTGCTCTTGGTCAACGAGTCCGTCCGTGACTGCCTGCCACTCGACCGAGTAGATCGACGTGTTGTCGAACGTCATGGTGATC
>Ga0114918_10003469_pt1 | contig 13907 bp, 18 predicted proteins | sample LantaG_FD_87015 | JGI IMG/M metagenome (GOLD analysis project Ga0114918, IMG submission 87015) | Deep subsurface microbial communities from Baltic Sea to uncover new lineages of life (NeLLi) - Landsort_02402 metaG | ecosystem: Environmental > Aquatic > Marine > Oceanic > Sediment | place...
ATAGAGTTAGTTGAATCAGAACTAGGAAAAGAAATTACAATTCTACATAACCCAGGAGTAAAAGGAGATGCAAAAATAACAAAGGCTTCCATTAAGGAAACTGTTGAGGATCTTAAATGGGAACCTGACACGCTACTAAAGGATGGAATAAGAGATCAGATCAATTGGTGTAAGGAAAACCTAAACCATGCGGCCTATTATCTAAACGAGGTATAATCATGAGTGAATACAAGCTTAATTTTGACACTGTTAGAACTCTAAAGAAGATTTTGAATTTAGGTGATGACATCACATCAAGTTTAGAGCAGTTGTCCATTAACGAGGAACATGATTCTCTCATAGACCGATGGGATAACAATGTAGAACGATTACTAAAAGACTTTGAAAAGGCTGGAATTAATCTTAGCGTTTAAAAAGTCCGACTAATTTTAATCTCGCCAATCTATTTAAGGTTGGCGAGATTTACTTTACACTAGAGTTGGTATATACTATGGCGAGAATAAAACGCATGGGGAAGGTTCATTGGAAAACCAGAAAGAAGATTATTAAACCTATCCAAAGAACAGAAACCAAAAAACCCTTGGATATCAAGGGTAAAGAAGAAACCGCATTTAGGCGCAAGAGATCTGATATTGAAGTAGGAATCTTCGTCAAGTTTTCATATCGAAAGCCTTGGGCGTGGGATACAAGACCTGTTGTGTTCGTGCTTCACGCAGACAAGCATACGGATAGACCTTTCGTAGAAGGCGTTAACATTCGGTACATGAATAAGAAGTATTGGTTAACCTTGGAAAACTTTAAAGAGAAGTTTCCTAAAGCAGATGGAAGGTTGTTCTACTTCCTTCTTAAACGTTCTGCCCCGCGACTATTAAAAGCCTATAGACGCTATCTCTATGAGCGTATGGATTCCGAAGTAATTGCGTATCCTCTAGAAACAAATCGTGGGCGCATCCGAACAAGGCATACTCGTAAAGGAGAAATGGTTTGACAAAATTCCATATCGTAATTCCCGCCAGGAATTGTGAACGTTACATTAAGAATTGTATCAAGAGCATTCAGAAGCAGAGTCATGAACGATTCAAAGCAATCATTATCGTTGATGGTGATACCACAGATGACACTTATGAAATTGCTCGTAAGCAGATTCGTAGTGATGATCGGTTCTCGATTAAGCAGCAACCCGAAAGAATGTGGGGGCTTTTCAATCTTGTAGACGGGTGGAACTACTTGCGCGATACAGATAGTGACGATCCCAATGATGTTCTATTAGAAGTTGATGGTGATGATAAACTCATTCACCCTTTTGTTCTTAAGAAGCTAGATCAACTCTACAAGAATCCTTTGATCTGGCTTACCTATGGATCACACAAAAGATCAACAGGTGAGGATATAATTTGCAAAGAGTATCCCGATCACATTTGGGAAAGTAAAGGCTTTCGACATTTTGGTTGGTGGGCATCTCAGCTTAGAACCTACAGACGTTTTCTTTGGGATAAAATCGATCATGACGATCTTCTAGATGAGGAAGGTAACTACTACAAGATTGCATGGGACTTGTCTTTCATGTTCCCTATGCTAGAGATGTGTAGGAAAGAAAACGTTGTAACAGTTCAAGAACCTTTGTTGCTTTATAATATTCATCCCAATTGCGATTTCATTGCACAGGAAGGCGCACAGAGGAGAGCAGATTGGAATATCAGAGCGAAAAAGAAGTACGACTATTTGGAGGTTAGTTAATGGAAGATACCTATGTTTATTATGTCATACCCTTCCGAGGTAGGTTCGAACTAATAGAGCGTTGTATCCAGAGTTTATACGCTCAGGAATGCGGGAATTGGTTCGCGCACATCGTTGAGGATAATTGTGATTGGGACGATACAGACAGAAAGAAACTACATGTTCTAGTAGATAACGATGAAAGAATAACCCTCTACGAAAACTCTGAACGTCAAGGACCGTTGCACAATGTTTACGACATTATTGTGAACCATTTAAGCGGTGAGGGTACAATCATAGCTCAGTTGGATGGTGACGATTGGTTGCTTCCAAGAGCCACTGAAATCGTTCTAGGTCTGCACAACAAATACGATGTGACCTATGGGCAATTCCTACGTTATGCACCTTGGACACCCTATCATATGACTAATGGACAATGCCGCGAATATCCGCCAGCCGTAAAGTTCAATAACTCTTATGAGGATTATCCTTGGGTTGCTTCGCACCTGAAAACTTTCAAGCGTAAGAACTTCACAGATATTCCTTATGAATCCTTCATTGATCCTAGATGCGGAAACTTTTGGGATTCAGCATATGATCAAGCATTTATGCTTCCGATGCTAAAAATGACTGACAACGACTTGATTCACTTCAATCCGATCCCAATTTATATGTATGATATGGAGGACCGCCGTGTAAGACACGTTCAAGAGGATAAACAACTCGAAACCGAACAGTACATTCGTCAAGCCGTAAAACTTTACATTGACGAAGGCAAACGTTTCGAAAATTAGTTCTGGACATTTACCCTCTCTCCCCCTATTTAAATAGGAGGATAGGGGGTATTTTATGGAATGTAATTTTTGCCGCGAAGAAAAACCAATTGAGGACTTTCCTAAGTGGGAAAGTAGGCGATGGAAGATATGTAGGTCTTGCTTAAGGAAAAAAGAGAGGGCTTACGCGGAAAAAAATAAAGAGAAGATGCAAGAGTACAGAAGGAACTACAGAAAAAAGAATAAAGAGAAGATCAAAGCGGGTAAAAAGCGATACTATTCTGATCCTTCTAACCGAGAGAAAATTAATGCCTCTCAACGTAGGTATTACAAAAAGCATAAAGAGGAAATTGATGCTTGGAGGAAAGAGTACAATAAGCGGTACACAAAAGAGCATCCCGAAATAATGAGGAAGGAAAATGCGAAACGCAGAGCAAGAAAAGCACAAGCTCCCTCAGAACCTTGGACTCATGAAGAAATAGCAGCACAAGGAACAGGTTTCTGTCCCTATTGTGGAAAAGAGATTGGGCTTGTGTATGATTCAAAGATTATGCACATAGACCATATGATCCCGCTAACAAGAGAAGGCGGGACGAATCTAATAGAGAATCTTGAACCAGTGTGCTGCCGTTGTAATATGAAAAAGCACAATAAAACGAAAGAGGAGTTTCTATGCGTATCCAACTGCAAGGAGTGAATCCCGAAGTTAATTCAGGCCCAGGAAAGTTTGCAAAACGTTTAGCAGACGAATTCAGCCGTAAAGGACATAAAGTTATTTGGGATGATGCAGAAGATTTCGACGTAGGATTAATATTTATTGCGAGTCGTCGCCCATTGCGTTCTGATAAGCCCTATGTGCAGCGATTAGATGGTATCTATATCAATTCGCAACTCAATTTTGAAGGTTTGACCAACAAAAATGGAAATGATCACATAATCAGAACCTACAATGAGGTTAACGGGCATATTTTCCAATCGAATTTCACGAAAACACTTGTTCAGAAGCACTTTGGGCCTAGCAGAGTGAATTCAGTTGTTAATAACGGCACAGAAATCTTTACGGGTGAGAAAAAACGACTAGACTACCTGAAAGACTACAAAAAAGTCATTTTCAGCGCATCAAGTTGGAGGCCCAACAAAAGACCCGAAGAAAATCTTGCAGTTTTCGAAGAATTGAAGAAAATTGTTGATTATCCAATAGCTTTTGTCATGGTTGGCGATTTTATTTGGTGTAATGCCTATTCAGACGATGAAGATGTGTATATTATTCGTCAAAAGGTTAATGATGACATGATGAGTGCATTTTTTAACTCTTCTGATTACTTTTTTCATATGACATACCTTGATAATTGCCCTAACTCTGTTGTGGAAGCGTTGGGGCATTCTGTACCTGTCCTATGCTCCGAATCGGGAGGCACAAAGGAATTATTACAAGGTTGTGGCTATGTAGCGGGAGAAGATTGGCACACGGATATTCAAAACACTTATGAACCACCAAAAATGGAAGCTCCGAAGGAAATTGCAAAAGTTATTGCAAAAGACCTTCAAAATACTCATGATTTCACAGAGGCACACAGAAATATAGATATTAGCTGCGTTGCAAACCAATATTTAGCTCTTTTGGAGGAAGTTTATGCGAATTACGGATCTTAAGACATACTTTGATAGCATAGGTTACAACTGGAAAAAAGACCAAAAACTAGTCCATGCTATCTGTAAAGTAACAAAAACCCGCGCAAAACCGCCCGAATTGCGCTTTGAGCGTGGATGGGAACAGCAATATCTTATAAAAGCGATTGCGGAGCATATAAAGGCCGAAACTTTCTTCGAAATAGGTACTGGTCGGGGAACTACGGCTTATGTTATGGGTTTGTTGGATCACATGAAGGAAATTGTGACTCTTGACATTGTACCTTTCGAAAAAGAGCAACCAACAGCTTTATTGTGGGAACAAGTAACAATGTCGAACAAACAGTTCCACGATGTTCTTAATATCCCAGGAAAACCTAAAATCAAGTTCGTGAATTCTGACAGCAGTAAATTCGATGCAGATCCCTACGAAAAGTATTTTGACTTGGTTTTCATCGATGGAAACCACGATGATGCTGACATTATCATGGAGGACTTTTATCTTTCCGAATATGTACTTGCGGAAGGTGGAATGATCCTATTTGATGATTACAATTGCAAATGGGGTACAGGAGTTACTAAAGTTGTTGATAAAATCATTGCTGACGATGATTGGGACGTTGAGATGGTAGAATTCCGTGGACACTTATTTGAAGGCGAAGATGGACCCGAAAAGGATCAGGGACTAGTCATTATTCAAAGGAGATTTTAATGAAGGTATTTGTTAATGATCCCAATGAGGGATGGATCGTAGATCGTATTAGGGGAGAGTTCTTAGACCATACGAGTCATGAGATAGTTTACGACCCCAAAGAAGCGGATATCATTTGGTTGATAGCCCCGTGGACATGGGCGCAGATTTCCACCCCGACTCTTAAGGAAAAGTTTGTTATTTGCACCATTCATCATATTGATCCCCAAAAATTTGATCTAAAGGAATTCGAAATTCGAGATGAGTTCGTAGATCACTATTTTACTCAAGATGTGTTTACCTACAATCTGATTAATAAGGCTAGTGAATCACCTGTTTTGCTTACGGATTACTGGTGCAATAAAGAAGATTTCTATGCTATTCCCGAAGAGGAACTTTCGGAACTAGTTAGTACCCATTTTCCCGATTTTGTTACCGATGAGGAATCTTTAGTCTTTGGATCATTTCAACGCGACACTGAGGGCTTTGACCTTAAGACTCCCAAGCTATCTAAAGGGCCAGATGTTTTTGTTGCCATTATGAAAGCCTTACACGAAGCGGGGACTAAGGTTCATGTTTTACTCGCAGGATGGCGAAGGCAATACATCATTAACGAACTAGAGAAGCTAGGGATTCCTTATTCGTATTACGAAAAGGTTGATGTGGAAAAGCTAAATATTCTCTACAACATGCTTGATATCTATCTTGTAACTTCCAGACATGAGGGCGGACCCCAAGCATTATTTGAGTCTAGCTTATGCAAGAAACCTATCCTTTCAACGAAAGTTGGATCAGCAGAAAGAACCCTGCACCCCTATTCGATTTGTAGGAACGGTGAAGAAATGGCGAATCGAATTATTGCCTTGGGTACTTCTGGTATTCGCACTATGATCAAGACAAATTTCGAAAAAGCAGTTTCCCATGATATCAAGACTTTCATTAAGGTCTATGACGATATCATTATAAATTGCTGGAAGGCAGCGCATGAAGATACACATACTTCATAATTTTGTTGGGGGGCCGTGGGGTGGAGGAAACCAATTCCTGAAAGCTTTACGAGCCAGATTGAATCTGTACTATGAGGAAGATCCCGATCTAGCAGATGTTATTTTAGTTAACAGTAAGGATAATTTAGATAGGGCTAAAGTTCTTAGTGAGCAAGGTAAAACCATTGTCCATAGGATAGATGGAATTTTTAGTCTCTATCGTGGATCGCATGAGAAAAAGACAGATCAAAAAGTCTACGACTTCGCGGCTAACTATGCTGACGGTGTTGTGTTTCAATCCCATTGGTCTAGGCGAAATCATTTCCAGAATGGAATGTGGGATAACAAACCTTCGATTGTGATTCCTAATTTCGTTGACAGACGGATTTTCCATAGCAAGCTACCAAAACCTAGTAGGGGTAAAAACTCATTGGTCTGCACTTCATGGTCGGCCAATATTAGAAAGGGTTTTGATTACTTAGAGTTTTTGGATCAGACGTTGAACTTTGATAAGTATACTATGACTTTCGTGGGAAACTCCCCTGTTAAATTTAAGAACATTAAAATGATTGGCCCACTCCCCTCAGAGGAATTGGCCGATGTACTGCGTACCAAAGAGATTTTTGTTACAGCTTCACAGAAAGATACATGTTCCAATTCTTTGATTGAATCGATGGCTTGCGGCTGTATTCCTATTGTCCTAGACGATGGGGGGAATCCAGAACTTGTTAGAACAATGGGTGAAAGGTTTACTTCTAAAAAAGAACTACTAGAAAAGATAGATCATGTTTCCGAACACATTAGCAGTTACCGATACCTAGCTAGGGACGGTGACTTTACCGCATGGGCGCATCTTGCCTATCGTGATTTTATGGGAGTCCTACATGAAAATAAACATAAGCATTGATGATATTAGTCCCCACCCACAATCTTCGACAAAGGTTTTGAAGCAATGCCGCAGAATAATCAATAGTATTCCAGATGTTAAGTTCACTCTCTTTATTCCTACAGCGTATAAGAGGCTGAATCAGTTTGCGTACCCTTTGAATTCCTATCCAGATTTCTGTGAAGAAATTCGAAATCTTCCTAAAGAGAACTTTGAAGTTGGCTATCACGGAATCACGCATGGTACTAAGGATTCAAACAACGATGAATTCAAACACATGCCCGAAGAGAATGTATATAAGTACCTAGTACAAATGATGGATCAAATGAGTTATGTGGGGATTGAAGCAAGACCGCTGTTTAGACCTTCAGCATTCCGATTGAATGCTAATGTAGCTAGGATAGCACAGGATAATTTTGGTATGACTCTGGCACTCCATCCCGATATTCCTATCCTTGGGAAAGAGAAAAGAGTAGATAAGTCCAAGATTGTATACTGTACGGCTAATCCTCCCTTTAAGGAATTGGAACTTAAGGAACCCTATACGGAAATTGTTTACCATGCATGTGAATGGGATAAGAGTTATCTTGACGATACAAAAACTTTAGAGCTACTTGACTTCTTGCAAAAGAATAGGCATCCAATTGACGATAGCTTTTATTTCATGGAGGACTTACTAGATGGGTAAGAGTAATGCGATACTAGAAAAGTGGTGGGACTCTATTCTACCTGATAAGACCTATGGCAGAGTTGCGCTATTGGGATTTACTCAAACTCCTTTGTACCTACAAAGGCGGGGGGATCATATTGATTTGTATGATCTATCAGGAGAGGGACAGTTGAATTGGATTGAGCCTTGGGAGATTAATTCTCAATGGAATCTCAATGGAAAATACGATCTAATTGTTTCTACCCGCTGCCCCTACTTCTCTAAGAACAAGACTCAGTTTCTAGAGAATATCAAGCGTCATCTTACGGAGGACGGCTGCTTTTTTCTGGATTGGGGATTAGGGGATCATTGGCGTTTTGAAAATTACAAGGTTGGATGGAAAAAAGATGGGGAACATGAGTATGCTTACGCAGAAAACAATTTCCTGTGGTCAACCTTTTGGGATAGATCGTTAAGTGTTGATATTGAGGTTCTTAAATTTGAAAACTGGATTACGGATAGGTATCCTAATGAGTATCTAGATCAAATCATTTACAAAGAAGTTCCTGTAGTTTTCACAAAAGAAGATTTTCGTGATGCAGGACTCAGTATTAAAAAGATTGAAACGAAAACACTCTGGCCCCTGTCGCCAGCGTTATATATTGCAGTTATTGGGGGAAATGAAAACTTTACAAGTAGATAGTTATAAGTATAAGCCAGAAGAAGATTATAAAAGCATACAAATTATTCGGCATGGTAGAAAGAAGAGTAATAAAACAGATGCTAATGAGTATAAAAAGGCTTTTACTTTTGCGGAACCCTTCTTATTGAATAAAAATTTAGCAATGGTATGTATGGGGACTAGAAATAACCATGAAAGAGACTGCTTTAAAAAATATTTACCAAGTTTCAAAGTTTTTTCTTTAGATATAAGTCCAGCGGCGGGAGCAGATTTTACAGAGGATTTTAATAACCTCCCCCTTTCATATAAGGATAATTGGGATGTCATATATACAAATTCCTTAGATCATGCTATAGATGCAGGGGCTACATTAATCCATTGGCTCTCCCTATCAAAAGAAAATGGGATGATAATTTGGCATACCAATCTAATATATGATGTTGTTAACGATACTGATCCTTGTGTTTTCTCTTACGACAAATCCATATCCTTTTTTAAAGAGAATAATATCGTAGTATTAAAAGAGGAATCTAGTAATTTGAATAACGTTTTGTTTTTACTAACGCGAAAGGAAAAATAATGAGCCACTTAGCATATCAACCAGTTAGAGATTTTGAACAAATTGTCGCTGACTATGCAGGGAGTAAATATGCAGTAGCATTAGACAACTGCACTAACGCATTATTTTTATGTATGAAATATATTGATGTAGCTGGAAAAGAGGTAACTATACCTAGCCATACCTTTGTTTCAGTTCCTTGTGCAATCATACATGCGGGAGGAAAAGTTAAATTCGAAAAGGGCAATGCAAAAGGGGCGTACCAGTTAAAGCCTTTTCCAATTATAGATGGTGCTTTGAGATTTGAAAAAGGAATGTACGAGAAAGGAACTCACCATTGTCTTTCTTTTACGGGTCCACATAAGCATTTAAAATTGGGAAAGGGGGGCATGATACTTACGGACGATGAGAAAGCCTACGAGTGGTTTAAACTAGCTAGATATATGGGTAGGCATGAAGTGTCCCATCTCACAGATAATTTTTCTATGGTTGGCTGGAATTTTTATATGACCCCCGATGTTGCCGCTAGAGGTTTAGTTTTAATGATGGGTGTGAAGGATACTAATCCTGATATAGAGGCAGAATATCAAGACCTTTCTAAATATGAAATGTTTAAGGAGTAGTTATGGTAATTGTAGGTCTTGGTGGGTTATCAAGAGAAATACATTCCTATTTTTCAGATGTAGTAACTGGTTTTACAGTATCTTCTGGTACGAACCTTTCAGAACTTTACGGATTACCTATATATAAAGACTTCGCTTCTATTCCCAAAGATAATCCTGTCATCATTGCTATTGGCGACCCTCTTTTAAAAGAGAAAGTTGTTGAACAATTGGGGGGATCAATATTATTTCCAAACCTTGTTTTTCATAATGCATTTGTAGGTAAGGACGTTGAAATTGGTAAGGGAGTAGTCATATGCCCCAATTGTGCTTTATCCGCAAATATAAAAGTGGGAGACTTTGTCCTTATAAACCTAAACTCTACGGTAGGGCATGACTGTATTATAGGAGATTTTGTAAACATAGCCCCAGGATCTAATATTAGTGGTAACTGTACTATTGGGGATAGGGTATATGTGGGATCAAATTCAGTTATTAGAGAAAAGATTTCTATTTGTAGTGATGTTACTATCGGAATGGGTTCTGTTGTGGTAAAAGACATAGTTGAATCTGGAACTTATGTGGGGAATCCATGCAAAAAAATAAGATAAAGACCTCCGCTTTCTGTTGGTTATCCGAACCGAAAAAATTGATGTACCCCTATGAGGAGTCAATAAAATCTGTTTCTAATATTTGCGATGAAGTGGTTGTTATAGTATCCGATTCTATAGAAAGACCCTTAGAACTCGAAGTTTTTGAGTTCCTATCTAAAATAGAGAACGTTAAAGTAGTGATAGAGGAGGATTGGCCCTTATTTATAGACTCCACTTATGAGACTTATAGGAAGGCATTACAAAAAGCATTAGATCTTAGTAACGGAGACTTGGTATTAAAATTTGATGCAGACAATGTATTTAAGGACTCCTTTAGAGAAGTCTTTAATTCGGTTACTTCCCATATTTCATACATACCAAGAGTAAATTTTTTTGGTAAAGGCACCTTTAAGATTAATAGCTCTAGCAGGGATACCTATATTTTAAATGCTGAGAGGTGTTTGACCGAGGGCATAGATTTTTGGATATCTAAAAAAAGTTGGGGGTCAATAGGTTTTTCTAGTTCTGTAGAAACCTGTTTTTTTGATCTGAGTATTGAAGAGGCTCCCGTAGATTATGATGCAACATTTTTCACTAAGCCTAGAGTTATAGACCACTGGAAAAATATAAAGCTTTTATTTCGCGGAGAAACTATAACAAATGAAGGGGAATTACTGCATGATTTTATTTCCTATCAAGGAAGAAAAAAACAGGGGGGAATAAAAAAGGATTTTAGTTTTCACCCAGAGATAATTCAGGATAGAATCAAAAATATAAGCTCCCTTTGTTGGGGACATAATAACTTTGAGGGAGGTTCATAATATGGTATCTTTTATCGTAGTAAATTATAGAGGTGATCAGTGGATAGGTCTATTACTTCAGTCAATTGAGAAAACTATGAGTCACAAAAACTATGAGGTTGTTGTTGTGGCTAACAGCAGAACAAATCTTGACTATTCAGAGTATCCTACGGTTAATCTTATTGATAATTCCAGTATCAAAGAAACAGGTTCTTTGGGACACGCTAAGGGGTTGTTACTAGGCTATAAAAATCTAGATCCCAGAACAAGAACAGTAATTCTTGTCGATCAAGATGTAGCTTTTATTAGAAAGGGGTGGGATAAAGACATATCAAAATACCTTCAGAATTACCCTCTGGTTGGTGCGCCAATGGAAACGAGTTACCGAGAACGCTTTTTGCGCCCACATTTTCTTGCGTTTAGTAGAGCCTTCTTCGATAAAGAGATCCTATTTAATGACGGACTAATGCCAAATATCCCAATAGGAGATACTGCTTATAAACTTTCCCTGCTTACGCATCGAAACAAAGCATCCTATAAGGTTCTTCCTAATTCGTATAACTGGAAAGAGCATTATGATTCTGTTTATCCTATAGGAGAATCAATCTACAATGATCAAGAAAACATCATTTGTCATCACGTAGGTAGATCCGCAGTTAAACAAGATAGATTTAAAAATTGGGAATCTTTCTTAAGGGAAAAGGAAACAATATGAGTTACTTAACGAAATTGGCAGATAGCTATGGAACGGATAAAGGTACTAGTGCGGGGGATAGGCATGGGTTTACTGATTTTTATCATGAACACCTAAAGGAGATTAGAGAAACCGCAGAGAAGGTTTTCGAAATAGGTATCCAAGGAGGGCAATCTATCCACATGTGGTTAGAGTATTTTCCTACCGCAAATATTTTTGGAATGGATAATAGACTATTTGGTAGTATCAAAAATGATAGGTACTTTTCTTTTTCAGGGGATCAATCGAATAGGGAGTCTCTTAACAACTTTATATTAAAATACGGAATAAATTTTGATATGATTATTGATGATGGGGGTCATCATATGAACCAACAGCAAATTAGCTTTGGTTTTTTATTCCCTTACGTAAAGGAAAAAGGATTTTATATCATAGAGGATCTACACACTTCTATTTTTAGTAGCTCCGCCAAATTTGGAGCTAAGGAGGATAATAAAACCCTACATCTTCTTGAAGATCTAAAGGAAAAAGGATCTTTCAAGAGTCCCTTTTTAACTAAAGAAGAGATTAAATACATAGAAGATAATGTTAGTCGCGTTGAAATATACTACAGTTCAGATAAAAGTAGTATCACCTCTGTTATATATAAGAAGTAGACGATAATGGACAAAGCTGCCCAATCTACTGAGTTTGTAAAGTGTGCTAGAAACTGCCCCTATTTTCTACTCACATATGGAAAGGTACGTCACCCCCTTAAAGGTCTAATACCTTTTAAGATGTACGACTTTCAGGAAACAACACTAGATGATTTTTTGACACACAGATTTACAATCATCCTAAAGAGTAGGCAGCTAGGACTGTCAACTCTTGTGGCTGGCTACTGTGCGTGGCTAATGATATTTCATCCCAACAAAGAAATTCTGGTTATCGCTACTAAACAGTCAACCGCTATCAACTTCATTACAAAAGTAAAAGTTTTCTTAAGGCATCTTCCAGATTTCCTTAAGCCCCAACTTACTTCCGATAACCAACAGAGTGTGACAATCGCTAACGGTTCAACATGTGTAGCTTCCCCCTCATCGGACGATGCTGGACGATCAGAAGCGTTGAGCCTATTGGTGCTTGATGAAGCAGCATTCATTAAGAATATTAATGTTCTTTGGACAGCGGCATACCCCACTCTTTCCACAGGTGGGGACGCTATTATTCTTTCAACTCCAAATGGTCAGGGTAATTTTTTCCATAAGATGTTTACCGAGGCTACTTCGGAATTGAATGACTTCAAGCCCATCACGCTCAATTGGGATCTTCATCCCGAAAGAGATCAACAATGGTGGGAAGATTCATTCAAGGCTCTTGGTTTTGACAAGCAGAAAATGGCGCAGGAATATGAATGTTCATTCATTGCTTCGGGTAATACGGTTGTTGATGCAGAATCGCTACAGTGGTATCGAAAACACAAGATGAAAGATCCTGTTACAAAGACAGGTCCGAAGAATGCTATCTGGACTTGGGCAAATCCTGTTCCAGATCGAGAGTATTTGGTTGTTGCCGATGTTGCAAGAGGTGACGGAAAGGACTTCTCTAGCTATGAAGTATTCGACTTAGAAACCTATGAACAGGTACAGGAATTTAAAGGCAAGATAAGTACAACGGAATTTGTTCAACTTTTGCTAAAGGCTGCGACTACTTATAATAAAGCACAACTAGTCGTTGAAAACAACGGTTTAGGTTGGGCTGTTGCCAGTTCGATTGTTGAAGAGGGATATTCTAATATCTACTATACTGGTCGAGCGCAAAAGACAAAAATGAATCCTTTCGCACCTATTGAATCCGAAGTTAAGATGGTGCCAGGATTTACTATGTCTCCTCTAATTAGACCTAGAGTAATTGACTCTATGGTTGAAGTAATGAATCCAAGAGAGATGCGTATCTACTCTCAGCGATTGTTGGATGAGCTTGATGTTTTCATTTGGTACAACGGTAAAGCACAAGCTATGCAGGGGTATAACGATGATCTTGTAATGCCCCTTGCAATGGCTTCCTATTTGCGTTATGACGCATTGAGAAATTCTCACCAGCCTCTTGACGCAGATTATTATACGCCAGAGTTTCAAACATTTGCCGAAGTATTAGCACCACAAATGCTTCCCAACGGGTACGAAAGCGAAGATCCTTGGGAAGATCCAGAGTTAGGCGACCTTCGTTGGTTGATTAATGACTAGGGGATTTTAAATGCCGAATAAGACAATAAAACCCACGACTCTACAGACCCTTATTAGTGCAAATAGGGATCGTAGAAAGTCAGATTATTCAGGACTTGTTAGAAAGGTAAGTCCTCATTCTCCTAAGTCTACCTACTACGAGGAACTTGGGGACGATGTAAGTACAACACAACAGATTATTGATCGCCTGTCGGACAAGGTTTCTTATACCTACTACCAACAAGCGATTGACGGTTCTCAGGTTCACGATAGAAAAGCCCGATACGTAGATTTTGAAATGATGGAGTTTGAACCCATGATTTCATCTGCTGTTGATATCTATGCCGATGAATGTACGATATTCAATGAAGAAGGCAAAGTAATATCTATCTATTCGGACGATAAGAAAAACAAGGATTACCTTGAGGATTTTTTCTACAATG